>Ga0164293_10001686_pt1 | contig 18566 bp, 20 predicted proteins | sample GEODES118metaG_FD_111487 | JGI IMG/M metagenome (GOLD analysis project Ga0164293, IMG submission 111487) | Eutrophic lake water microbial communities from Lake Mendota, Wisconsin, USA - GEODES118 metaG | ecosystem: Environmental > Aquatic > Freshwater > Lake | place: USA: Lake Mendota...
CGAAAATAGCGAAAATTTAAAATCAAAAAGGGGCACGAGTCTTCAAAAAAGGGGCACGAGTCTTCAAAAAAGGGGCACGAGACTCCAAAAAGGGACGTGACGTTACGAAAATAGCGAAAATTTTAAAACCACGAAGAGCCAAGCCCAATAAAAACAAACGCGTCTGTCCAAGCGGCAACACACTCCGTGCCATGAGCTGCTCCAAGCTTTCCCCTACGACTCCTGTCAAGCTCCTCAACTACGCTCGCCCATGCCCAAGCCTGTATGAGGAGTTCGAGACCAACGGTCATCTGTACACGCGCCGGACTGACGCCTTCATAATCAAGACCCCCAAGGGAGAGATGACATACTACCTTCTCCAGAGCTTCAAGTCGCCCAAGAAGGACAAGCTGGAGACTGCGTGCGCGTTTCTCTGGGAGGTGCTGGGATCGACGGAGAGCCTGTCTGCCCCCGACGACGTGACGACGATGCGGGACGACACGGAGGTGCGGGAGATCAAGTGCGAGGTGGCGATCGAGGAGCTCATGTCCATGCCCAAGCGCCTCGTCGCCCAGCCCTTCACAAGCAACGACTTCTGCTTCAGCTCCCACAAGCGCGGCAACACGTCGAACTACTGCATCGAGCACAAGGTCATCGGCGAGGACAAGACGCGCGTCGTGCGGCGCCTCCTCTCTTCGACGACGACGAGGGAGGATCGGTACAAGTTTGCCTTGACGAACCCCCACATCACCTCGGACTCGCTCAGGGACATCGTCAGCAACCAGCCCAACGAGACTCGCTTCACCAAGAGGGCTCCCGCAGAACTGGGAAAGGAGGCTCGCAAGGTCTGGGAGGCCGAGGCTCGCCAGCACGTCAACGCCCAGATTCGCTCCATGACCCCCGACAAGTACTGTGAACTCGAGAACGCCTGGCTGGACCGCAACCTCGCGGTGGACCACATGACCGACCCCGTCATCGTCAAGGAGCAGATCGGTGGACAGCTCCCCATGCCCGCCAGCATCCTTGAGGTGTGGAACATCCTGGCTCCACTGTGCTTCTATTCGCGGACGGCGGACTGGTTCCACGACAACTGGAAGAACCTCTCGCTCGCGGCCATCTCTGCCTACGGGACCTGGATCGCGGAGATCACGCCCAAGGACCAGCGCTGGGGGGTCTCTCCGCCAGAGGGCAAAACCCTGTCCTGGGGCTGCGACACGCCTCAGGGCAAGCGCTGGCTCACCGACATGGTCAGGACTCACGGGGGGGCCCAGGAGGAGTTCATGGACGCCCTCAAGCTCGTCGTCAACGGCGAGGATAACGACACGATGGTTTGCGTGGAGAAGGCGTTCGACATGCTCACGCACGGCCTCAACGAGTTCATGTACGGGATCCTGGGGCTGGTGAAGAGGATCACCTTGGCCACTCTCACCGGCGAGCTCAAGTTCTCGAACATGCTCATCCTCAGGATCCAGACCTTCTTCGAGGACAACGGCCTCCAGTGGCGTTTCCGCATCACCGAGATCATCCAGGACACCGAGCGCGGAGAAGACCCTTTCAAGCTCCTCGAGACGATCGGGGAGGAGCACCACATCATCAGCAGGACTGCCAGCGAGTAATGCTCTTCTCTTCAGTGAGTCGAGCCCCGCCCTCCTCCTTTGTGAGTCGAGTGGCTGCCCTCCTCCTTTGTGAGTCGAGTGGCGAAAGTTTTTCAAGTGAAGCTTTTCTCTGCTCGGCGTGTAGACTGACACAGGGAGAGACTCTTTATAAAAGATTTTTTCGCACTTGATATATGCTCTCAGCCATGAACACAGTGGAATACACGCCCAGCCCTGACGATGTATACGAGCACGCGATCAGGCAGGTGAATCGCCCAGCCCCTCCAGAGCTGGTCACTGGATTCAAGGAAAAGATGGACTTCATTAAAGCTCGCTACAAGCACAACGAGAAGACGGTCGAGAGCTGCCTCAAAGGGCTGGGACACGAGCCCACCCTGTTGCAGCTCCTGACCGCCGCCTTTGTCGTGAATGGCGGTGTCCTCTTTAAACATGGCCCATTGATCGACGAGGAGGAGCGCGAGGAACAGGAGCTTACGCGCTTGATCCAGGAGTTCGACGACCTCGGGGCTGACTCTCATTCCCCCCACCCCGACTTGACGGAGGAGTAGGCCTCGTCCAGCTCGTCCGAGCGGAAACGGGGGCGTTTGTCGGCGGAGACGTCATCAAACAAGGCCTGGGAGCTCAGAGCGGGGGGGTCCTGCCTTTTGAAGTGCCTCTTGCCTTGGCTCGACTGCCGGATCATGTGCACACCTTCCTTCGTCGGGCTGAAGTAGAAGGTCGGGAATTGAGCCCCGTCGAAGCTCGGCTCCAGGCCAGAGTCCAGCAGCACTTGCTCTGGGTCGCATTCCGGAAAGGTCTTGAAAATGCTGGGAAGGACTCGCTTGAGCTGATCCAATCCCTCGCGCCCACCACGCACGAAAGCCTTGACAGTACTCACACAATCATCCAAAGCCTGCCCCTTGACAGATTCACAGTCGAGAGGGATGCTCTCATTAACCGGCTCCACCAGGATGCTGCCACCGACCGGCTCCACGGGCATACTTACACTCTCTTCGACTCCCTGCTCCACTGGAATGCTCACGCGCTCCTCACCGGCCTGCTCTCCGTCAGGTCCGGACCCGGTGGTTGATCCGAGGAATCCGAATCCTCCTCCCAGCTCAGGGCAATCGTCACCTGGGACCACGGCTCCCTGCTCAGGATCGGGACCAGTCTGCACGTCCTCAACAGTTCCATTTGACCCTCCATCGTCCAAACCCCGTGTGAGTCGAAGAGGACTGGTAGGAGCTCCTTCAGTCTGCTCAGCCCCGTCGGACCCATTCTCACAAATGCCTCGATTTTCGTCCTGCATTCCCTCGTGCCACCAAGTCGCATCCACCTGGTCACAAGCGGAATTTAAGCATTGAATGTCTAAATCGGGAAAATTGACCTGACTTGCCCGGTCTGCCCAGTCTGCCCCGTCTGCCCGGTCTGCCCAGTCTGCCCCGTCTGCCCCGTCTGCCCGATTTGCCCGGTCTGACCGGTCTGCTCGTCACGAACGTCCTTAAAGCGACTGACACGTGTCCGAAAGCGTGCGCATGCCTAGCATTCTGCGAGGAGCGTGTCCCATCTGTTTTAGAGGAGAACACTGCAGACCCGTGAAGGTAGAGGACGACGACCCAGCAATCGACAGAGAACAGAGAGAATGCTCGAGAATCCTCCGAGGACTACCCTTGCTAGACCTGGGGCAAGAGGGCAGCCCATGTGAGCAAGCATGCAGGTTGATTTGCATCGTCTGTGGTTCACCAACGGCCTTCCCGTGTGAACAGGAGTACTCGATCGTATTGGACGCCAAGGAAAAATACGAGGAGGAGCAACTGGAGTTACGCACCGAGATCCTGGAGGGCATGGATGGACTCATGGCCGCCCTGGGGGAACGCATGCTAGACGAGGCAGAGAGACGCTTTCGACGAATCCTCCAGAAGCACGGCATGGCATGGCACGGGGGGTGGTCCAAGATTGTTCACGCTGGATGCCTCAAAAAACTCGCGTGTGGTTGCATGCGGCCCAAAGTGTTCACTGCATGCGAAGAGCATAAAAGACCCACGCCCAGGCCAGACCGCATGAAACACTTTAGGCAAGTCCCACAACAATCTGTGGAGTCCAAAGTTTCATCACCAGTCGTTCTGCCGGCGAAGGGGCCATCACGCCCGATAATCCTGTCCACTAACACCTGGCTGCCAAAGCCGAGTCTCACTGCCACGACTGCCCCAGTCATCAGGCCGGTGGAGAGAGCCCACACCGTATCTTTCAAGCCAAAGCCTGCCCCTCCCAGACCAAACACACGTCTCATCAATGCCGCGAAAGGCTGCCGGAAGCTCGAATCTTACAACCACGCCAGCCCCCAGGCCACTACACCTGGACATTCAGGAACACGTCCGAAATTCGACAGGGCTCGATATGAAAAGGAGTTTGACCCGTTCCTCCACGGGTACTTCAGGCACAATGGAGTGGACAAGTTTCGCTTCCCTGACGGCTGGGTGGAGCAGGTGTACTCCCCTGTGAATCAGCTGACGGATGATGGCCATCTTTTGCCTGCATAGGCTCCTCGTCCTCGCCGCCGAGATCACGCGTCAGCTCGTTGGCAATGGCCACCCGCCTGGCCTCTCGTTCCCACACGACCTCTTGCGACAATTGAGTGTCATGCCAAGGAGGCCTGCCTGCGCTTCCGAGTCTGGGAGTGAACTCGCATAATACGCGTATCCCCACGGCAACCACACAGCAGACGACCCCGTAGATGCCCAGGACAGACTCCGGCCCCTCGGACAGGAAGTGAATGCACAGGATTAGGGTCACCGCCAGGAGCGGGTCGATGGTACTCCCCTCGAGGACACACAACACGAAACCGACCACAAACGGACAGACCAGCAGCGGAACGACGGCGAAAAAGAGCAGAAACGGACCGTCTGTGCGCACGTGGGACGTGAACGCTGCGTTGACCCAGGTAGTGTTTGTGATCTCATTATAGAGCGGGAAGGCCCACTCTGAGCGAAGCTGGAACCGCTGACCATAGGCCACGCACAGATGGAAGAGACCCAGGAAGGACGTGAAAGGCAGGCCGAATTCGCACACCTCCACCACGGAGCCCAGACTGAAACGCCGGTTATCCCTGACGGCGATCATCAGGAAGTGCGCTGCATGTGGAAGGATCACCCCGAAGCCCAGGGAGTAGAAATCAAGCGTCTCCGTGAACCGCACGACGTCGGAGGCGAGCATGTTGGCCGACACTGCAGTAATGGACACCAAGCAGGTCAGCAGCGCCCCCACCCTGCCGCTCAGGTACACCTTGGACATCTCATGTCTGGGGCAGACCAGCTCGTCCACTGTGAGAATCCCCATCCCGACGCCAAAACAGGCCAGGCACATGGGGTGCAGACCCAGGGCACAGTAGCCAGTAACAAACAGAATGAAGCCGACTCCGTACACCAGGATCCACACGTTCTCGATGGTAAGCCTTGGCGCCCCGCGAACCACGTCGGGGATCGCCGTCGTGTTCATGTCCAGGTAATTTCCGTCCGCGTCTCGTTGGACAAAAGTGAACCGCCTGGGGACTCGCTGCTTCGGACGGCAGACCGCGACCCAGAGCTTGAACATCAGGTAGTAGAGTACACTGACCATGATCAAGATGCAATGGGTATGGACCGTCTCAAACACGGTGGGCTTCGATTCCCGTCCAAACGACAGGATGTGGGTCAGCCACACCCCTCCCAGCATCAGCGCCAGGGACACGATACGCAGCATCACGACCAGATGCCTCCGCATGCCTGCATGCTTTTCCAACGCGCGACTTTAATGCTGGAGGTCAAAAATTTGCGCTGTGTCATCCACAGCTGGGAGCCACTTCACCAGGTTCACAAGCGCTTGCCAGCACACCGGGAGCGTATACGGGCGGAGACTGGAGTAAAGGGTGTCTAACACCGTCAGCCGACTGTGAAGCCCATCCAACCCGCTCCGCAAGGGGTTTTCCGCGTTCAGGCACTCCCTTAGGACAAGTATTATGGCCTGGGGGTTGTTCAGGGTCGGGGCTTCAAACACTGAAGTATCCTGGACCTCTCGAAACGGGACAAACAGGAGGAGTAGGTCTCGCAGGTTAAACGCCTTCCTTGACTGGACACACGCAGTGCATGTTTTCAGCAGCTTGTCCTGCTCCTGCTCGTCCACAGAAAGAAGAAGGATATCCACCTCCTTGTCCCTCCACGGGGCAGGCAGACTCTTTTGGTTTCCCGAGCACGTGTAGGACGTGTACAGCTGCCCGCGCATGGTCCAGAACGCTGTGATCTCGGTATCACACACAAAAGCAAAGCCCCCAATATTGTACTCCCCGTAAAACGTGCTCACCAGCTGGTCGTCTGTACTCTCTATCGAGCGCCTCTGGAACAACAGGACAACCTTCATGCCTAACGTGAATGGCTCGCTTCATCTTAAATGTCATCCGCCTCGTCCCTAAGCACAATCGAGCAGCCGCTGGCCCCACTGGAGGACGCACATGACGCACTCGGGGACAATCACAGCGACGAGGTGTGCAAGATAAGCACATGTCAAGGCCTGACCCTGCGGTGTGGACGGCCAGCGCACCACGGATATGGGGGGACCCAGCATCACGATCCACCCGAGGAGGCACAGGATCCCGGCGACCCGAACAGCCCATACCAGTGAGCTCGAGGCACCCAACTTGCCGATGAGCAGCGCGCTGGAATGAACACTTAGTGTGTATCGCATACTCGGATGGTCGGTCGTTGCACAGGAGCACAGCATAAACACAAGGCACTGCAAAAGATCCCAGGCGACCTGTCTCAGAGCCCGCTCCTTATGCTTACACCGCAAGAAAAGCGCTGGAAGGCTCATGATCGCGAGCGTGGCGAGGACAATGCCCCAAGGGCTGGCAACGTGCTCCTGAGCAATGCCCTCATCCAGCACCCCGCATTCCGAGAACGAGCTTCCCTTGCTGCAAGAGCCGGCATTCTCTGTGGGCGGTGTGTCCCGGTCGATCCCGCCTGCAAGGGTGCATCCGATCACCACCAGCAGGCTCACTGGCGATGCCCGTTCCATGCGCCCACTGGAATGCCCGAACCCGCCTGATATACTTATATAAAGGGGTTTCCACCACGCACAACAGGCATGAGCAGGGGGGATGCAGAAGGGGCCCCGATCCTTCTGGAGGACTATTTCCAAAACTACGACCGTGTGGCCCAGGAGCAAGAGAACGAGCGCCTGCACCGCCAGCAGCGGCGGACTGCCCTGCAAAACTATCTCAACCAGGGGCGCCGCGAGGCCTGCAGTGGTTTTCAGCGCATGCAACGGTGCCGCCAGGGCTTGGACGCGATCGACCGGCGAGGCTGGCAGCGCTCGTTTCACCAGCGGATGTTCCACGACAATTTTATTCGAGCGTGCGCGAGGATATTCTGGAAACGCGAACCGCACGGGGTCTTCGCAAAGGACCACCAGAGGATACTGGAGGTCAACGGATGGGACCATCTCTCGCAGGAGGTCTTGGTGTCGACACCGCGCCGTTTCGGCAAGACCATTTCTGTCAGCATGTTCGCCGCCGCCATGCTCTACAGCTGCCCCAACCTGGAGATGTCCATTTACAGCACATGCAAGGTAAGCCACTCCTTGTCATGTGCTCAAGCCCGTCTGACCCTCTACATACAGCGCATATCCCAGAAGCTGCTCCGGAACATCCAGAAGTTCCTGGAGCTCATCTACATCGAGCTCGACTGCCCGCGGATGAAGGAGATCCGCGTCAACATGGAGGAGATCGTGCTCCAGGGCACGGAGTGCGAGCAGGACGTCCGCGTCGTCAACTCCTACCCGAGTAAGGTCAGGCCGGCTGATCGAACGCAAAGTTCCAGTGCTCCTTGCGAATCGTGTCGAGCTTGCAGATCTCGGCGACTTTCTTGCTTTTGGCGAAGTGATCGCTCACCAGCCTCTCGCTCGTCTCCTGTAGCATCTCTAGGGCGTCCGGTCGAAAGCGCACATCCGAGTTGCACTCGTAAGCGATCTCCGCCACAAGACGCCGGAACGCGATCTTTGGGATGCTGAACTGGCGCCTCGGCTTACGCTTGATGGCCTTAGACACAGGTGGGGGTGTGGGGGGCACATTGGTTCCCTTTGAGGCTACCGTGTCTGACGCGGGCATCCAAGGGTGAACTCCTCCTCTCAGCCCCCCTCACGTACGCGATGACACCTTTTTTCTTGTCAGCCGCCACAGGCCTGGGGGGTGTTCTTTTTACCGTATCCCAGGTTTTCCTTGGCCTTCCGGATGCTCTGCACGATGGTGAGCTTATCAATGGTCTGGTTCTTGACGTCGATGCACAGCAATGAGTCTGTACCCTCCAACAGGGCGTGCATCACACACCCATCCGAGTTGGGGGTCTCCTGGTTGATGCGGTTCACCTCTTTGGCCAAGCGGGTCTTGGCCTCGTGCATCACGGAGAGGTATTCGGGAACACAGGGGGACTCCATGCTGACGACCCGGAAGTACGAGACCCCTGGTTCCCGAATGGCGTCCGTGTTCACGGTTTCCAGAGGCCTGCACGGGATCCACATATTCGCAATCTTCTGAACGATATCCCGTGGAGCCTGGGGGGGGACCGCTTCCTCCATGATTGAAGCCATCATATCCTGCATCTCAAGGGGGAGGCTCGCCCCCACACCGCGAATCCCTGTTTTCGACAGTTCGTACGGGTGACAGCCGGCGGATATTCCGCTCTCTTCCTCCACGGGCATGCAGCCAAGCCCACCCTCGGTGCACGGCCATCCCATGTACATGATCCTGTGGTAGAAGTTCATATGAGTATCCTTCGAAGACGACAGGGACGGGGTGACAGCTGTCTTTCCCAACCAGCCAGTCACTTCCACTGGCAAGTCCCACCCATACTTCCAGTTCATCCCGCCATGAGGGGCATTCATGATACTGCACAGAAGCGTCATGGTGGTTGAGAGGGCGCTCAGAAACGCCGCCATGTCCAGCCTATCTGACTTTCCCGTGTCTTTCCCGTCTTCGTCGTAATAGGACACTGTGACACGAGGGGTGGTCCCATTCACTGGAATGGAGTACATACTGGACGTCCCTTCCAATAAGAACGGAATCTCACGCGACCCGTCCGGCGCCTTGACACACCCCACGTTGAAGCAATGCCCGCAGAATGTGGCATTGTTGGAACTGATCTCTGCAGCCGACGCATTCGTGGCATACCCGACGGCCGTCATGACACGCAGCTGCTTGGAATCCAGCATGCCACCCAGCCGTTGCACGTACAGGTTCATAAACGACCAACTCGTCTCGGTGAACTGCTGGAAAACCTTCCAGCCGCTGCATTCGGTCATCATGCATTTGATTTGCTCGTCCTTGCCTTGACCGCGAGTCTTTTGCACGAAACTGAGAATAGCCTTTTTGGCCATCTTGGCGAGGAGAGCAAACGATTCACAGTCGTCCAGCCAGAGGCATCGATACAAGGACGCATAAAGCCCGTTAAGCCCTCCCATTGGCGGAGTGGATGATAGGGCTGGATCAAGCGACTCCATCGTGGCATGAGAGGGAGCCGGCTGGGAAAACAGAGCTGCCAGGTCCTTCATGCTCATTTCTGAGGTCACTGGGATCCGACCGATTGTACGTGTCGAGCGTCCGCACATCTGCCCTCTGGATAAAGGCCAACCCTGCGCACAGAGAACAGTCACCGCTTGCAGAGGACGAACAGAACAGCGAGAGCTTACCATGTCCTCGGTTCCCACTGGATTCAGTCCGAGACCCGAGAAAAAGTTCATGACCAGACAGGGCTCAAAGTCGCGCTCGTAGGGAGTGATGCCAGCGCTGCATGTAATGTGAAGGCTCTCACTGCCGAATTGCCCGAACGAAGCGTCGTCGAGGTGCAGGACTTCTGATAGTGTCTTTCCAGAGTGCACAACCTTCAGGTACATGTGGTACAGCACGACTGGAAGCGGGAGGTCTCTCTGCACACATTCCTCCTGCGCGTTCATCACTGCGTAATGTGTGGACAGGCAAGGAACTTCCATCTCCATGGTGTGCGGGTTCACTCTTTCCGAAAACTCACGCCTGCACAAGGGATCAAGGTGTAAGCCGGGGTGCCAGCCATCAAAGACAGGAACAGCATCCACTGGAATGACCTGGACATCCCATCCTTCATGCCCGCGACCTCCGGCCTGAAGACCGTGCAGTTCCGCTCGTGGGTCGACGCAAAGTAACTGTTCACGCTCTCCAATCCGCGATTCAGGTCCGGAATACGGAGCAAAGCAGATTTTTTCAGTCTGGGCCGATTGTTCTGAACTTCCGAGAGGTTGGTGATCCGCATGGACATCTTACAGTAATTCTGGGGCATAAACTCGTTGTTTATGCGCGACACGTCTGTGTGTCCCTCCAGCATGCGGTCAACAAACGCGCAGCTGGTGCACAGCGGGACCGTCCTCTCGTTTCCGCTTTCCGGGTCCTGTGCCCACATGGTAACCTGAAACTTCAAAGCCGACGAGTCCCCGTCACGAAAGGGCAGGGACAGCTTGAACCGCCCCATGCTATCGCCTTCCTTGAATGAGACTTGGCTGACCATATCCCTATCCCGATCGATCCAGCAGTGCACGTACACTGGGTGTGATGTCCCCTCTGTTAGATCCACAAGGTTGTTCTCAATCATGTTGGACGCATACAACGAAACCGTGCCTTCAAAGTCTACAATGGTATCAGTTTTCACCGGGAGGGACATGCTCACCCTGTCTGAGCAGATCGAAGGCTTTAATACATCACGCGGGCCCACACTCTGCGGGGTCTGTTTCATCGCCTAGGATATCGGGTTGAGCTCGTTTTCCCAGGATACTTTCATCGGTGTCCACGCTGGAGGACAGCAGATAGACAGTAGCGACATTATTCTCGTCCAGGGAGATCTGGAGTCCGTCCCCATACACGTGGATCGGTTTTTCGCCTCGATTGTAGAGAGCGCATAGTCGGAGCTGGACAAACTCGCTGCAACGGACCAAGGCACATTGATTCCGCTCGCCTCCCAGCAGGCTCCCGATCGTCTGCTCCAAGAGGCTCATGTCCTCCATGCACTGCACCATTCGCGAGAACACCTTTTGCCTCATCCTTCCTCGACAGCATGCAAAAAGCTAGCAACTTTTAATACGGTCATGCGTCCCAGCACTGGATCGCCCTCTCTCACACGAGACCCGCCTTCACAGCGCACCGGACCCGACGGGCCTCCCCGGAGCACGAGAAGAACTCGGTTCTGCCATTGTACTCCCACCAGGCCACCACACAGTCCATGTACGTGTCACCTGTCGTATGCCCAGCGATCCAGCGGGCCGGTCCCGGAAACAAACCGAGATAAGGGTTCGACGCTTGGCGGATGGCCTGTACCAGGCGTCCCATGCACCGCATATCCGGCTCCTGGCATCTGCCTGGCTCCATGAGGAACATGATCATCCTGTCCAACTGGAGCATAAGTTTCCCTCTTCTTCTAATGCTTCCCTGCACGATGCGCCTCTTCCAGTTGATGCACGGTATGCACACGTACTGCCTCTCCTCTCCGTCACCCCTCCCCTCCACAAGACGGGCGTAAAGATATGGGGTGGGCTGACAGAAGCGCTGCACAAATTTGGCTCCATCTCTGGGACAGAACACCCGTTTCTTGCCCTGGCAAACATCGATACCACATAAAGCGCAGAAGGGCATCCCGCTGCTGGACACCACCCAGGCTTTTTATGCGCTAATTCGAGCGGGGGCGCCGCGCCTGGGGACGTGACATATCCATGCGGAAACGCAAGTACAGCAGCCTGACAGCCCTCTGCCCAGACTGTGGGGTCATTGACAGCGACTGCCCGCTCCCCTCCGTCCACAACATCGTAGCGACATCCAAAATCGTGTCTTCCTTGCCTACCCTTGATCTGAATCGGATACACGCTCTCCTCCCGTTCTCCTTCTACGACCAGAACAAATTCGCTGCCATCACTGTCCGCCTGCACCAGCCGAATTGCACGACACTGCTCTTCTCTTCTGGCAAGCTCGTGGTCACTGGGTGTAGGTCTTGGTATCAGTGCGTTTACGCCTCCCTTTTCATAGCCGACACGCTGTCCCAGTGCATCCCCGGCCACAGTTTCAGTCTACAGGGTTGCGAGGTCCAGAACATGGTGGCACACGTCGAGACCCCAGTGGGAAACGGGTACCTTGATCTGCACGGCATGTATGCCCGTATGGCGATCAACTGCACCTACCAGCGAAAGATGTTCCCGGGCCTGATCTATCGCCCAGAGGCTTCCCCAGTCGTCCTCCTGTGCTTCTTTTCCGGGAAGATTGTGGTGACAGGGGGCAAGACTATGCACGACGTCTACACGGGCTGGTTCCAACTCTGGCCCATCCTGAAGCAATTCTTGGTCGTCTCCAGCCCACCCAAGTCCCTGTCCCTCCAGGAAGGGGTGAGGAGAACCGCCTTCCGACGGGTGAAGGGCAAGGAAATGGGCCTACCTGACGTTCCCACATGCCACAAGGACCTGCCTCTTGAAGGGGACACTGTTGCAGGCTACTCGGTTGGAGGATCGGACGAGCTCGAAGAGCCGGCTGGGTGTGACGCAGGACGGCCTGACATCCTCGACCTCCTTCAACCCGCCAAACTGGAGAGCCTCTGTGATGATCTTGCTGCAAAAGGTCCTACCCTGCAGCTGCGAGGTGGTGTCCCCACAGCAGCTTGTTGAGGACGTGAACCATGACAGCCACATCCCTCGCTCGTCGAACGAAAGATTCTGCGTGGAGGCGCACCTGCAGAACTCCAGGCACAGGTTGTACTCCTTTTCAGAAACACACAGGCTCACCACGGTGTAGTTGGGATTACTCAAGTTCTTGCCCCTAAAGCATGCCGTGCCGCCCCACAAGATAGAGAAACTCTGTTGCGTGCTCTCGAAAAACAGCTCGACATGGCAGAACGGATGGCTGCACATTCGCGCGGCCAAACGGTTCACCCAGTGGTCGTTCTCGTGAGGAGTCAAAAACGCCAAGGTAATTATCCTCGGGGATTTGCTCATATCTACAAGCAGAGGCATGCCGGGCTTATATTCCCATCAACACATGGTCAACGCAGGGCCAAGCCGTATTCATTCCAACTCAGAAAGGGCTCGCATAGCTTCCTCGCATGCCAGAGTTGACGCTCTGGATCCGCTCTGCCGCACGGTCCTCGTCGGAAACGACTCGACGGGACGATACCCTCGGCGCCTGCTGGTACACGGGCTTGCGCTGGCTGGCGGCCCAAGCGTCCACCCTCTCACGCACTCGGCGCTCGATCTCCTCCTCGGTCAAAACACGGGGAGGAGGGTCTGGAGCTGCCACTGGTTCCGCCTGCTTCTGGGGCATAGACGACGCGATGGTCCCTTGCGGTGAGTCCACTGGAACGTACGTCTGGCCGTTCACATGGAGATACGCCGGAGGCCCGCTGATACACGGAAGCTGTGTTGGCGTGGCCAATCCGGGCATCCCGCTCACACCAGGGGGGTGATAATGCTGCATCCCTGGTATTAAGCCTTGCTGCATCGGGAATGAAGATGTCAGGCTGTTCATCCCGGGGTAAGATCCCATCGAGGAGTTCATGTACCCACTGTAGTCTGGGACGCCACGGTTAAAATTGTCTTGGAAATCGATCAGGCCTCCATTCACAACATGCCCGGGGACAGGGGTCTGCTGTGTGTTGACTGGAAACTGGGGACGCGACATTTCCTGGACCACTCGAACCCCCAGGCTTAAATACATATGGTTTAGACCCGTTTTCGTCAGCATGGATGGAGTGTGGTCTTCGGTCCCAGGCTCACCAGGACAAACTGCAACGCCACCAAACCGAAGACGTACACGGACATGAGGCCAGGCCCAACCCCATACTGGCGCAAAGGGTCTGGAGGGGGTGATGGGCTCCTTCTAGGTTCCTCGCGCTCAGACGAATCCTCCATTTGGGCGGGAAAGATATGGAGTGTGTTTTATACCCCTTTGCTGTCCGATGAGAACAGAAGCCTGCTCACCTCCCCTGTCCGATACATTTGCATGACCTCAGAAATGACCTTCAGGTAGACAGTGACGTTCTTGGCCTCCACAATGACTTGCCCTGTGTCGGAATCCACTGTCGTGGCGATCCCTTCGAGCTTATCCGACAGTTTCAGGAGAGACCGCATTATGCACGCCACACGCACGGACGGACACAGAGTGTGCATCATGATGTGCTCTCTGACCTCGTCCAACCCGATTCCTTCAGCCATCGGGCATCTCTCCACGAGGGCTTCGTGCACCCGCTCGGCCATGAGCTCGGGACCCATAGTCACAGCCTGCTCGCTCATGAATTTGGACAGACTCTTGGCGATAGGGTCATCGCTGTATTCACACAGCCAGCATCGCATCCTCAACGAGTGGGCAGTTCACTTACTGTTTTTATACTGGGCATCTCGCCATTCTGATCAAATTACACGCTATATAAAACGAGCGGGCTTGCGGAACAAGGTAACTATGAATGATACACGGGTCATCCCCGTGAAGATCGAACGTCCGCCGGTTGTCCGATATCCACAGGGGCAACCAGACCTCGAACAGGGGGGTGGATTGTGCCAGGAATGGACTGATTGGTTCTTATTGAGGAGACACCGCTCCTCCCAGATGCAGGAATACGGGTCTGCCTTTGACATGCAGGAAAATAACAATCAAGAGAGGTCAGAATATTACCCCAGATATCCACCACCTGCGTTCAATCCTTGGCAAGACTCTATGGATAATGACGGTCCACCACAAGGAAAATATTATCCTATGCCCTCATCAGGTCGTTATCCCAGGCCACCAGAATATCATCCCTGGCCGCCAGAATATCATTATCCCAGGCCACCAGAATATCATCCCTGGCCGCCAGAATACTATCACATGCCCCCGCCTCATTATTATCATGAGTACCCACCATACCCGCCTTGATAGAGATAACTCAAAACGACGCCAGACAAACCCAAAGACCGCTATTTAAGCCATGACATATCAAGAGTCTGCCTGAATGGAAGCAAGAAAGAAGGAAATATGTGTTGACGTTGACTTGCCGCTCGACATTAAATTACCAGGATGGCCGAGCAGAGGCAAGCAGGTCACCACAGTTCACGTTCATGTCCCTCCTCCACCGCCACATTACGGTTACGGTTACCCGCCTCCATACGCGCCTAATTATGGTAGGAATGTGCCTCACGAGGGGCCGTATTGGAGAGAGCCAAAAATGGATCCATACAGAGGAGGTCCACGCGAAGATCCATACAATAGAGATCCTTACAGAGGAGGTCCGCGCGAAGATCCATACAATAGAGATCCTTACAGAGGAGGACCACGTGAGGATCCCTACTACAGTGACCCAAACAGGGAAGCTCGACAAGACTACCAGATGCGTAGGCAACCACCAGATAATCAGAACAGCCAGGGGCCTGACCAGGATCAGCCAGCCGAACGAGGAGACCCAAACGAGCAACAGCCTGCACCCCAGGCCCCTGCTCCAAGTTATGCACAGCGATTCTGGAGCTATATGACAAGAAAGTCTCCAACACCAGCAAACCCACAAGGTCCACAAGAAGAACAAGGTCCCGTCATCCCTGTCAATATCGAACCCCCGAGTCCAGCGTTACCAGCAATGACACGCCCTCCACCTACAGCTCCAGTGATGACTGAAAACCAGGAAAGAGAGATCATGGCCGAAACCGCGATGGAAACCAAGGAAGTCGTGCAAGAGACACAGCAAATCGCTCAGGAAGTTGACTCTCTAGAACGAAAAATCGACCAGGTCATCGCGATGCTGGCAAAGGTGCTCCCCTCAGCCCCCCCATAAAAAACCATGCGATCTGTAGAGGGCAGGACTCTCACACGGGACACATTGCATGCTCAGCGACAGCCAGAAGCAGGATGGGGATCACGCGTACAAACGGGTTGTCCAGGCATTCTTCGGGAGCGAAGAGGAGACGCAAAGGAGTCTGGCTGTCCTGTGCGAGAGCAACAGAAAGACAGGGGACGCAGATGTCATCACCCAGACGGTCCTTCAGCTGTTATCGTTCCCAGTTCATGTCCAGCTTACAGCCGTGGGCTGGCAGCCTCTAAAAAGCCGGGAGATGACCTTTCCCTACGCGCACATGACCCTGGAGCAGCGTCAGGTGCTTCGCGAAGTCTTAGTCGACGACAAGGAGGGCTGGCGCGTGTACGAGCACGCCATCACCACCCGCCCGTCCTGCCCCCTGGTGCGGCTTAAGGCCCTCGACGTTCTGCAGGCACTGTGCAGCTCGATCCTGTCCAGCGCCGCCTATCCCGACAAGCGCTTACGGGTGGCCATCTGCAACATCATTCTCCAGCGGGTGCAGGCGAATATCCCCATCGAGCGGGGGGTCCAGTCCGCCCTCAACGCCAGGCTCTTCCCTCCCCGAAGCGAGACCCCGGTCGAGCAACCCCGAAACCCCCAGCAGTAGTTACTTAAGACGCGGGTGGGTGTCCAGACCCTGACAGATGCCCCTGCCCTTACAACTCAGCGGGCTGAACAAGACGCTCGCGGCGGTAGGGGACATCACAACCGAGATGGTGCACGACTGGCTCTGGGGCACCAATCCAGAGGAGGCCTACCACGTGGACGTCCTGTTGAACCGCAACCATTTGCTGGGTCTCATGGTGTGCCGGTACAAACACATGGTCACCAGCACCCAAGGCGGGCCCGAGTGCTACGCCATGAACCAGCGCATGACGATCATGGACAAGCCGGTGCAGTACATGACGTGGCGGGAGCTGAAGGACACTGTGGCCAACATCCTGCTGGAGTGGCCGGCCTTCTTGGATCGTCTGCGAGAGAACATCCGGCCCAAGCAAAACCTGAAGCAGGTCCTGCACCTGGTGAATCTATGCGCCGCGCGTTTCGGGAAGCTGGCGTATCTGGCTGGCGACCAGGACATCCTGGACGACGTGAGCGAGACCCAGCCGTGCCGCGACCGGGAGTATGCCGACAAGATCACCCTCACGGCCGCTGCTTTGCGCCGAATGGTGGGCTCCCTGCACATCATGTACCGCCATCTGCACCTATTAGCCATGTGCAGCAAGGTGCCTAGACACAACTACAATGCGGGCATCTCCAAGTACCACTACGAGGCCAGCACAGACGCCTTCAACCTGCTGTGCATGCACATATCGCTCCCCGTCGCGGCCAGGCTCAATTACAGGCACGACTTCCCTGGAATGTACAACCACGTCTCGCAGGTCGTGTACTTCCACAACAGCCAGTACACCAGGATCCCCCGTCACCCCCTGGAGGACATAAAGAACGCTCCTCCAGTGCACGTCCTGCCCGCGATCCAGGAACTGTATCCGGAGATCCCTCTTCGTTTCGAAGAGGATGGAATCGACCCCACGAGGCCACAGGGATGGTACTGGCTCCTTCTCGCTGGAAGGATCTACCTTGTAACCCCCGAGCCAAAGGTTTTGCATAGCGATAACGTCTCTGACATGCTCAAGGTCTACATCGACAGCACAAAAACGTAACGAGAGGTCTGTTTAATAAAGACGGGCTGCCTAATGACCTGCCCAGACCCTCAGAAACGGGCTGTCGAGCGGAAGACCCAGTCTTTCACTCGCCACGGGCGCGTTTGGTCACGTTCTGCGCGTACTCCATCTCCACCTCGGCCTTCTTCTGAGCCATGAACACCTCACGCTTCTCCTTGAGCTCCTCAGTCACCAGGTCGTCTCCCTTCCAGTTGAAAATGCGCAGATTCCCTCCAAACATGTGGTCCTTCACGTAGCCTGGACGACCCTCCGTATCCATCATGGATTCCTTCAAGTAGTACTCTGCAGACTCGTAGTCGCCACCAGGAGTCTTCGACAACTTGAGCGCTTCCGGGTACACGTATTCCTCCCCAAGCGTTATGTAGAGCTTTTTCATCATCTCCTCAGCCGATAAGTTGGTTTCACCCCTGAGAACCGCATCGGAGAACATTTCCAAACCCTTCTCCACCAAGTCTTGAGCCACAAACGCATGAACGCCGTCTTCCTTGCACTCACCGTCACTTCCAAAGAAGACAATGCACTTGTTAACCAGTCCTTTCTCCAGTATCATTTTGGCCAATTTGTGACCCTGACAGCATGCAAGAATGATGAGGTCGAACTTCTGCTCCTTGTCCAGACTTTCGACGACGGCCTCGAACGTTATCATCGACAATACTCCTTTAACGCTCAATGAAAGATACTCTTTCAAGGGTCCATCCTGAGTGTAAGAAGTGTGTGCCGTGATGATGAGCACACGCAGGACACTTTCGTCAACGGGGGGGGCTGCCAACAAGTCATCCAGGTTTTGGTTCTTGGGTACCCTACCATCAAACACAAATCCTTTCTCCCGGGGGGCCTCGACACATTTTGGATAATTGTCTCGTGCATTCATGTCTTCGTTTCCCTTCAGGTTTTTCTTGGGGAGCCAGTCGTTGGCGACAATAGAAACGACAAGAATCACCAAGGGGTTCATTTCAGTACTTCCACCAGATGACCCGTCTTTCTTGCTCGTGCGATTTACTTTGACCTTGGGGCCCTCACCGATGCCGCTGGATCGAGACTCGCCATTAGATTGTTCCGTCCTGACCAGTCTAGCCCATGTAGTTCGTAAAGAACGACGAGAAGTCTCTTTGCCTTTCTCATCCACTTGCTTCTGGTCCTGCTTAGGCTGTGCTTGCGGATCATCGTGACGAAAAGTCTCTGGCAACGTCTCAATACCCCCCTGACCAGAACCATCATCCTGGGCTTTGGAGCCTTCAAGACCCCCCTGACCAGAATTATCATCCTGGCCCTTGGAATCGTTCGGCTTCTGGGGAGGGGCATCATCACGAGGAGAATCTTGAGGAGTTTCTGGTACCTCCTCAAGACGACCCTGATCAGGATTATCATCCTGAACCTTGGAGTCTCCAGGCGCCGGCGGAGGATCATCGTCAACGACAATCACTTCTTGAGGCGACGAAAGACCGGTCAGATCGATCCTGACC
>Ga0164293_10001687_pt1 | contig 18561 bp, 15 predicted proteins | sample GEODES118metaG_FD_111487 | JGI IMG/M metagenome (GOLD analysis project Ga0164293, IMG submission 111487) | Eutrophic lake water microbial communities from Lake Mendota, Wisconsin, USA - GEODES118 metaG | ecosystem: Environmental > Aquatic > Freshwater > Lake | place: USA: Lake Mendota...
TAAAGCCCGGTCACAGCATAATTCGACTTTGGCTGGGACGGCTTTTCTTCAATCGTCGCCGCGCGGCCATCACTATCGAAAGAGACGACACCATATTCCTTTGGGTTGTTGACGCGGTAGGCAAAGACACTTGCCCCAGACGTCCGGTTATTTGCATTATTAAGCAATTGCGGCAGGCCGTGTCCGTAAAAAATATTGTCTCCAAGCACGAGCGCACTCGGATCGCCAGCGATGAAGCTGGCCCCTATGTGAAACGCCTGTGCGAGACCCTCTGGTTTCGGCTGGGTAGCATATGACAGCGCGACGCCAAAAGCCGATCCATCTCCTAAAACGCGCTGAAACTGGGTGGCATCTTCGGGCGTGGTGATGATTAAGATGTCACGAATGCCGGCAAGCATCAATGTGCTGAGTGGATAATAAATCATTGGCTTATCGTACACCGGCATGAGTTGTTTCGAAACACCCCGCGTGAGAGGATAGAGGCGCATTCCGGATCCGCCTGCGAGGATGATACCTTTACGTGCATAGGTTGCGGACAATAACATTTAAGCTCTTTCTTTTGAATAAATGGGAGCTAATGCCCTCCAGAAATCCTTTAATTATGACGCCAGCTAAAGCGAGCATCTGTTTTTTTCAAGGATAAACAACTATGGATTAGCCTCGTTGATTACAACCGACGGCACGGTGCTGTGGTAGATAACTGTCCCAGCTAGAATGAGCGCAGAGAATGTTGACATTGTATGGTTCATTCGCGTATCCATCCCCTATATAACGGCCCACTCAAATTTGGTTTTTGGCCCACACAATACCGGTATCTAGGCTATTAAAAATTTATTTTATTTCTAATGTTTATTTAGAAATTGAATTTTTTAGATCGAATATAATATAATGTTAGAAAAAAAATTTGGTATTCTTAAAATTGGGCAGTCAGTAATTTCAAAAGAAGCGACCGCATTACTTAAGCTTGAGCAGGCTTTAGATGGTTCATTTGCTGCGGCCTGTGCAGCAATCTATCAAGATACCACGCGCAATCTCGTCGTCACTGGCCTCGGCAAATCGGGTCATATTGCACGCAAGATTGCAGCGACATTTGCCGCGACGGGAACTCCGGCAATTTTTGTTCATCCCAGCGAGGCTGGGCATGGCGATATGGGTATGATTGCCCAAGGGGATGTGTTGCTCGTTCTGTCTAATTCTGGAAATACTCCTGAATTGCAGCTGGTTATGAAATATGCTCGAAAGTTGGGTGTTCCCATCATTGGCATGGCATCGGGTCGAACATCCAAGGTTATTCAAGGTGCCGATATTGCGCTGCTTCTGCCCAATGTCCGAGAAGCCTGCCCCGAAAATATTGCGCCGACCACATCCACCACGATGCAACTTGCCCTGGGCGATGCGCTGGCTATGACGGTTATGGAAATGCGCGGCGTGACGCGGAAGGACCTTCGGAAGCTTCACCCGGCTGGTGCTATTGGCCTTGCGCTGACGCCCGTGCAGGAGGTTATGGCGACCGATCAGGATCGACTTCCTCTGGTGAGCCATCAAGCCGATATGCCGAAAACAATCTCCGTCATGACATCGGGCTGTTTTGGGCTTGCTGGTGTATTGGATGACGCAGGTAGGATAATCGGCGTCATCACCGATGGCGATTTGCGCCGTCATTTTGGTACTTTGGAAACCGCCCTGGCTCATGAAGTTATGACCCGAGCCGCTCGGTTCATCTCTGCAGACATGCTCGCTGATGAGGCGCTTACTTTCCTAAATGACAATAAAATTAACGCGGCATTTGTGGTGGAAGATCCGTCGGCTGGCCCTCAGTTGCCGCTGGGCGTGATCCATATCCACGATCTCTTGCGCCTTGGGCTGGGTTAATCCGGGGCCATGGTTGCCGATTTCGCCATTATTATCCCGGCACGCTATGCATCGCAGCGTTTTCCTGGCAAACCATTGGCTGAACTGCGTGGCTTAGATGGGCAGGCGCGCAGCCTTATCCAAAGATCATGGGAAACAGCGCAGGCCATTGCAGGACCTGCGCGGACATGGGTCGCCACGGATGACGCGCGTATTGCCGAGGCCGTTCAGAGCTTTGGCGGACAGGTGGTCATGACGCCGCAGTCCTGTCGCAACGGCACCGAGCGCTGCGCGGCGGCGCTTGATGTTTTAGGAGATATCGCCCCCATTATCGTCAATTTACAGGGCGATGCGCCATTGACGCCGGATTTCGTCGTGCGTGATCTGGTAACGGCGCTTGAGGCCGATGCGGACGCGGTGATGACGACACCAGCCGTCCGCTGTTCAGAAACGCTCTATCATCACCTTGTTGCTGATCAGAAACAGGGTCGCGTCGGCGGAACGACTATCGTTTTCAACTCGGCGCTCACTGCCCTGTATTTCTCAAAGCGGGTTATCCCCCATATCTCGGAAACACTGGTCGATGCCCATCGGCACGTCCACCTCCATCTCGGCGTCTATGCCTATCGCCCAGATGCGCTGCGCGCTTATGCCGCAACGCCCCCCTCTTCAATCGAAAATCTGGAAGGGCTGGAGCAGCTTCGCTTCCTTGAAACCGGTCATCGAATCCGAGTCGTTCCGTTCGATCCCATCGGTTGGGACTGTATTGAACTCAACAATCCCGAAGACATTCCAGTAATAGAAGAGGTTTTGCGACAACGCTTAATGCGCTAAGGCTACTTTATGAGCATATCGAGCGTCTCGTTGGCCAACGGCCTTACCTTTGCGAATGATCAGCCTTTGATGCTGATCGGTGGCATGAATGTCATCGAAGACAGAGACACGCTTTTGCGTGTGGCAGAGCATATGCAGGGCGTGACCGATAAGTTGGGCATTGGTTATGTCTTTAAGGCGAGCTTTGATAAAGCAAATCGGTCTTCCATTCACTCCTATCGCGGGCCGGGCATTGAGGAAGGGCTGCGCCTTCTGGAAGAGGTGAAGCAGCTATTTGGGGTGCCCATCCTGACTGATGTGCATGAGCCCGATCAAGCGGCATTGGTGGCAGAGGTCGCAGAAATTATTCAGCTTCCGGCCTTTTTGGCGCGGCAGACCGATCTGGTCGCGGCCATTGCACGCACCAATGCCGTAATCAACATCAAAAAACCGCAGTTTCTGGCGCCACTGGAGATGCAGCACATCATTACCAAATGCCGAGAAATCGGTAATGAAAACGTCCTTCTGTGCGAGCGGGGAACAAGTTTTGGCTATAATAATTTAGTCGTTGATATGCTGGGCGTTGACCTGATGAAGCCTATGGCGCCGATCATTTTTGATGTGACCCATGCATTACAAAAACCAGGCGGTCAGGCAGATAGCGCAGATGGCAGAGGTTCTCAGGTGGACGCTCTTGCCAGGGCGGGGGTTGCCGTGGGCATCGCAGGGCTGTTTCTGGAAGCGCATCCAGACCCAGCGCGCGCCAAATGCGATGGCCGCTGCGCTCTTCGATTGGACAATCTGGAGACGTTCTTGCGTCCTCTTTTGTCGATTGACGCTATTGTAAAGGGCTGAGGCCCACAATGCCAGACGGCTATTCACCATTCCTTCGCATCCCGCCTTTCCCTGGCCACAAGGGAGGAGCTTTAACCCGCACCGGGCACAGCAATATTAACGTGCAAGAGATTGCCGCTGCCATAATTGCGGAGCGGGTTGGCGGCTCTTTTTGGGGCGCTCAGCCGGACATGGACAATAACGTCATTCTGCTTGCTCCAGATAGCGAAGATCAGCTTCAGGCGATGATGGCACGCTTGAGCAGGGATCAGCGAAGTGCGGCCATTGCGCCGGGTATGCATCTTCCCAACCACTGCCAGAGACTTCCTGTTGACTGCGACCCCTGGCATTTGGCGGCATCAGCCCGTGAAGTCTGGACTGGCGCAAATCAAGAAATTGCTTTGGTCGCGTCCCTGAGTGGCGTGTCCATGAGCCTTTTTGGGGACGGCCGTTTTGCCGGATGCGACGTCACTCCAGAAGCTGCGCTTGCCGAAGTCGTGTCGGGCTGGCGCTACATTAGCCCCTTTACGTGTGAGGATTGGAGTCCAATTACCGCCATTGCGCAGCTTGCTGCTTGGCGGAAACTTATTGACGCCAATCGGAAAATCGATGCTGTTTATGGGGTCGCTGGATGGAAGCGTGTCACGCTTGATGCGATGCTGTGGGATGGTTCCCGACCTGTCGACTATCCCCGTGGGTTCCGGTCAATTAGGGATACCCGTCAGTATCAAATTGTTTGGAAGTCGCGAGTCGCTTCTCGACTGCTTGCCAAATTGGTCAACAGTGGAGCGCATGTCGGTGAAATTGAGGACGGCTTTATTCGCTCTGTCGGCTTGGGAGCGAATTGCGTGCCACCTCTGTCGACCATTGTAGATTTTACAGGAATTTACTTTGATCCAAACCAAGAAAGTGATTTAGAGAATATATTACAACAGGATAAGTTTGACGAAAAACTGTGTCGCCGCGCAGCGGCATTGAAAAACCGGCTAATTGAAGCCGAAATTAGCAAATATGGGCAAGGCAGAAACGATATAAAGCTTACGGATATAAACCGATATAAAGTTCTGGTGGCGGGGCAGGTCGAAGATGACCGGTCAATCTGCACGGGTGGCGCTGGTATGACGAATTTGGAACTTTTGGCGCGCGCGCGGGCGCACGAACCAGACGCCCACATTATCTACAAGCCGCATCCCGATGTCGTTGCCGGTCACCGTAAGGGCCATGTGGAAACTACCAATGCACTGCGTTTTGCCGATGAAATTCAGCACAATGCTGCAATCACATCGCTTATCGACGCTGTGGACGGGGTCCATGTTATCACGTCGCTCGCTGGCTTTGAAGCTCTGTTGCGCGGCAAGGCTGTGACGACCCATGGTGTGCCCTTTTACGCCGGTTGGGGACTGACCAAGGATTTGGGCGCAGTACCAGCGCGGCGCACACGGCGTCTGTCCCTAGATGAACTCGTGGCAGGCACCTTACTCCTCTATCCGCGCTACACCGACCCCGTGACACGCCTGCCTTGCTCAGCTGAATTGCTGGTGGAACGGATGGCGCAGGGGGAAGCACGGATATCAACTCCCCTAATTACCTTGCGAGAATGGCAAGGCCGCTTGCGGTTGCTTCTGCGCTCGTTTATTAGACGGCACTAATGCTTCCTCGTGTACCCACCAACATTTCGGTCGAACACCGGAAATTTTTATTTTTACAAGGCCCACCCGGGCCGTTCTTCCGGCTGCTAAGGAACAAGTTGGTGGAACAAGGGGCGTCTGTCCGCCGGATCAATTTTTCAGGCGGCGATAAGCATGACTGGCCCGACGATAGCGTTAATTATGCCGGATTGATGCGTCGCTGGCCATTATTCTTTGATCGTGTTGTGCTGGATTGGGGTATAACTGATCTTGTTCTTTTTGGCGATTGCCGGCCTGTGCATAAAGTGGCGATCCGATTAGCACAGTTGCGTGGGATTCACGTTCATGTCTTTGAAGAAGGCTATATTAGGCCCGATTGGATGACGCTTGAGCGCGATGGCGTGAACGGCCATTCTCCCATAACCCGTGATCCCGACGTCATCTTGGCCGCGGCTCGGACTTTGCCACCCATTCCGAAGCTGCCCACAATCACCGCAGATTTTAAAAGGCGCGTGCGCGACAGCTACTGGCATTATCATCATGTGTTTTTCGGGAAATGGCGCTTCCCTTTTTACCGCACGCATCGACAGGGCTCTTTATTCTTCGATGCTTTAGGATGGCTGTTGAAATTCGCACGTAAGCCACGGCGCGACGCGCAGGCAAAACAGACGATGAATTGCCTCGAAAACAGCGACTTTTTCCTATTCCCGCTCCAGTTAACCGGAGACTATCAGATCCGTGCCCACTCACCATTTGGGTCGATGTTGGTAGCCATGGAATATGTACTGGCAAGTTTCGCGCGTTTTGCCCCCGCAAACGTTAACTTGCTCGTCAAGGAGCATCCTCTCGACAGCGGATACCTAAACTGGCGTCGGAGGATCATGATCCAAGCTCGCCGACTGGGTATAGAGGCTAGAGTTTTTCATATTGATGGCGGCGACCTTCAAAAACTTACCGAGGCATCGCTTGGCATGGTCTGCGTGAACAGCACATCGGGAACGCTTGCTTTGGAGGCTGGAAAGCCTGTCGCGGTGCTTGGTGAAGCTGTGTATGACGTGCCAGGCGTCACGCATCAAGGCGGCCTAGATACATTTTGGACCCTGCCAGAAATGCCAGACGTCGGCCTTTACGATGCTTTCAAACGCATGCTTCATGCGCAATGCTTGGTCCGAGGAGGTTTGGCTAGCAAATCGGGCGTTGAGACACTTGTCAACAATAGTGCCGCGCGACTACTCGCCGATCTGGTTGCGCACGGGGCTGAAAATTCCCGCCCTATGAAGCGTCGCACCAGCCTGAGGCGCGCTGCGTGACCCGCTGCGGCGGGGGTGTTGACGAACGACTCTTTGGAATATGGCAGCTTTAGCTTGTAATGCAGGTGGAAGTTAGACAAAGGCTCTTTCGCCCAATGCGCGGTTCAACGTCCTAGGAATGTAATACCCCTGAATATGCCGCAGCAGCGACCTTTCCTTATTGATGTGAGTCGCCTGATCTGGCGCGCATGGAGCCTGCGCCTCCCGACGGGAATTGATCGTGTGTGCCTTGCCTATCTCTCGCATTATGGCGCGCGCTCTCATGCAGTCATTCAAAAGCGCAGCTTGCGCATTGTACTCAATGCCAAGGCAAGCGACGCGTTATTCCAGTTGCTACTTCATGGGCGCACGCACGTGCGGTCAAATTTGACAGCTTTTCTTGCGCAAAATGGCTGGCAGAGAGAGCGGGATGTTCGAGGGAAACTCTACCTGAATGTTGGGCATACCGGCCTAGACGCGCGAAGCCTGCCAAATTGGCTGAAGCGGACCAAGCTTCGGTCTATTTATCTTGTGCACGACCTCATACCCATTACCCACCCGCATTATTGCCGGGCGGGAGAAGCGGACCGCCACGTAAGGCGGATGCGCCACCTACTTGAAAGCGCGGACGGCGTTATTGCTAATTCGCAAGATACACTTGATCAGCTTGCGTTGTTTGCCTCTAGCCAGAAAATTCCGCTCCCCAAGCATAAACTGGTCGCGTTGCTGGGCACTAAAGAGCCGCAGATTGCCGATACCTCAATTGTTCGCCCCTCTCGTCCTTATTTTGTTGTCATCGGCACAATTGAGGCGCGAAAAAACCATCTTCTGCTGCTTAAGATATGGCAACGTCTTGTCCGGGATCTAGGAGAGAAAGCTCCGATGTTGATGCTCATAGGGCAGCGCGGCTGGGAGATTGATGATGTTGCCCAAATTCTCGATGAGGATCACAGCTTGCAAGGCCATGTTGTCGAATTGGGGCGGTGCAGCGATGCGCAGATGATTGGCCTTGTTGGCGGAGCAAGAGCTTTGCTTATGCCCAGCTTTGCTGAGGGCTTTGGCATTCCCGTGATCGAAGCGTTGCAATCTGGAACCCCTGTGATTGCGTCGAATTTGGACGTGTTTCGTGAATTTGCAGGGGACATTCCCCTGTATCTCCGGCCCGATGATGCCGAAGCTTGGATGGACGCCATTCTGAGCTATTCAGAAGGTTCGGAAGATCGGCAGCGGCAAGTTGAGCTTATTCCCAATTATGCTGCGCCCAATTGGGAAGATCATTTCCGGCACGTCGATAGCTGGCTGGAAAGCATCTCATAAAATAGCTATTAAAAAAGCGACACGCTCGGGCCGCGTGCAACCAGGCCGGGACGTTGATCGCACACCGAGTAGGGTGTGCCATCCATCCATCCGGCCCACCCTCCAGCCTCTGTGAGAATTAGCGCACCGGGTGCGTGGTCCCAGGGGAGACTGCGCCAAAACAACGCAAAATCCTGCGTGCCATCAATGCATCGCGTATAATCTACGCCAGCGCACATTAAACCAGGCAGCGCCACATCGACACCAGCTCTTATAATATCAACCAGTTGCTGCTGGCTTGCATTGGCATAACGTGTCGGGAATGCACCCGTAAACTTTGGCTGTCCAGAGGGCTGCACACGGACAAAAGAGCCATTGCAAAATGCCCCTCGACCACGCTCTGCAACATAAAACCTTTCATGCGCGGGTTGGAAAATCCATCCGGCCTCAACCACGCCATCTTGCAACAAGGCAACCATCACCGCGAAATGGGGACTGCCGGCTACGAAATTGCCGGTCCCGTCCAGCGGATCGACCAACCACACACACCCTTGGTCCAGACCGTCAAGGAGATCTGGGTCAGATGAAACGGCTTCTTCCCCGACAACGCGCGCGCCGGGGATCAAGCCTGCCAATGCTTTGGTCAGGCGGGCTTCAGTCTCATGATCCGCTATTGTAACAAGGTCACCGGGCGTTTTTTCATTGACCTGTTCATCCAACAAATGCTGCCAACGCGGCATAATCTGCTCTGCGGCTACAGATCGGATAAGTCCTGTTACCGCTTCGAACAGCGCCGGATCGGTTGGTTGGAAATCAGAACCTGCCATAGGCACCAACATTTTTTGTCGCACAGCCAAGGAGTATGTGAATTTTCAAGCTCGCTCCGCCATGGTCGCCTACAGCTATAAGAATATCGAAATTGCCGCCCGAGCGCCATACAGCCACTTACTGAGCGTTGAGATGGTGACCCCTACGGGAATCGAACCCGTGTTTCAGCCGTGAAAGGGCCGCGTCCTAACCGCTAGACGAAGGGGCCAATCGCTTGGCGAGCCGCGCCTTTACGGGTTCGTTTTGCGCTCGTCAAGGCCAAGTTCACGCAAATTCAGTCCGCAAAGGCAATGTCGTCGACGTGCAGCTCCGCTTTTGGCGTCGCACCCCAGTCATCGATCCTCGCGCGGCCCGCAAACCAGTAACGGCGGCCGCGATCGGCGTGGAGCATGGTCTGACCCAAAACGGTCTCGCCCTGGCGAAATGCCATGGCTTTGAACGACTGGCCATCATCGCCCGCCACAATGGCGCGGACATGGTCCTTGCCGACAATATCGCACTTGATGATCCGCAATGGCCCCGTGACCACGCGCGGTCCGGGCCAGCCCATGCCATATGGTCCCGCCGCCTCCATCGCGTCGACAAAAATGGGGTTCAGGCCACGCGGTGCGACGATCGCGTCAATCAACAACGCCTTGGCGCCGGATGCGTTGGCGACATCTGTTGCGAGGCGCGCGTCGAGCCAATCGGCCAGCGCGTCAATCTTGTCAGCGTCAATGGTCAAGCCCGCCGCCATGGCGTGTCCCCCGCCGGCGACCAGCAACCCAGCCTCGCGCGCCGAAATGATGGCCGCGCCCAGGTCAACGCCCGCGATCGAGCGGCCCGACCCCTTGCCGACGCCATTTTCGTCGACCGCAATGACGATGGCGGGCTTGCCGGTCTTTTCCTTGATGCGCCCAGCAACGATACCAATGACCCCGGGGTGCCAGCCTTCGCCGGATAACAATGCCACGGCGCGGTTATGTTGCCCGGCCAACATGGCCTCGGCCTGCTCCTGCACGGTCCCTTCTATCGCGCGGCGCTCTTCATTCAGCCGGTCAAGCTCTATCGCTATGTCTTGCGCCTCGGCGGCATCTTCGGTGATCAGCAAGCGCACGCCAAGGTCGGATTTACCGACGCGCCCGCCGGCATTGATGCGTGGGCCCAAGGCAAAGCCGAGGTCGGAGCATATCGGCGCGCGGGTCAGGCGGCTGGCTTGAATGAGCGCAGACAGGCCAATGTTGCGGCGCGCGGCCATGACCTTCAGCCCCTGTGCCACGAACGCGCGGTTCAGCCCGCGCAGCTGCGCCACATCGGCCACCGTGCCCAAGGCTACGATATCGAGTAGCTCAATGATTTTGGGTTCGGGCCGGGTGGCGAAATAGCCCCGGCTGCGCAGCGTCCGGATCAACGCCGCCCCCAAAAGAAATGCCACGCCCACCGCCGCCAAATGTCCGTGGGACGCAGCTTCGTCGGTTTCGTCGAGGCGGTTGGGGTTCACTAAAGCAAAGGCCTCAGGAAGTTCTGACGCGCATTTATGATGGTCGACAACGATGACCTCAAGGCCAGCGGCCTTGGCCTGCGACAAAGCGTCATAGGCCATGGCCCCGCAATCGACGGTAATGATCAAGCGGCTGCCGCCTGCCCCAATGCGCACCAGCGCCTCGCCTGACGGGCCATAGCCTTCCATCAAACGATCTGGGATATAATAGCCTGCGTTCAATCCTAACATGCGCAGCAAGCGGATGAGCAAAGCCGCGCTGGTCGCGCCATCGACATCATAGTCGCCATAGACGGTGATTTGCTCTCCCGCCTCCACAGCCTGCGCCAATCGCAGCGCGGCATTTTCCATATCCTGAAAGATTGACGGGTCGGGCATGAAGTTGCGAATGGTCGGGTTGCGTTGCCGCTCGATATCATCCCGCGCTACGCCGCGCGCCATCAGCAATTGGCTAACGAGGTCATCGGGTTGAAAATCCGGGTCACGGCCATCTATGCCGCTGCCCCGCCAATGCCAGGCTTGTGCAAGGATGGAGTGATTAATGTCGAGGACTGACTTCATCCTACTTCCCTATGGTGCACTGCTGGTGCTAGCAAGTGGGGATGCGGCAATTGGCAATAATCTGGCATAGCATGACCGGCGGGTCTGAGGCTCTAGCACAAGCCGCGCATGCTGGCGCGCGGCGGGCGCAGGGCGTGAATGTGCAGATGCTGAATGCTGCAGACGCGGGTCCCGAACATATGTTGGCGGCGGACGGATATCTGTTCGTCTTTCCCGAAAATCTCGCAGCGATAAGCGGCGGCATGAAAAGCTTTTTCGACCGATGCTATTATCCGTGCCTCGGAGCGTTAAACGGCCGGCCTTATGCGATGATTGTGTGCGCGGGTTCCGATGGGCGAAATGCCGTTGCGCAGGCGGAGCGTATTGCCACAGGCTGGCGGCTGCGACAGATTGTGCCCAGCGTCATTGTGTGCACCCATGCGCAGACGCAAGAGGCGATATTGGCACCTAAGACTATTGATTTGGCGCATCTATCGGCGGCGGCAGAAATGGGTGAACAGATCGCCACGGGTCTGCAAATGGGTATTTACTGAATATCAGCCGAGACGGTCGGCTTTCCGATGCTCGCTCTTGACCCAGCGCACGGTGCCCGATGAGGCGCGCATTACCACACTTTCAGTGGTGACGCGGCCATCGCGCAAGGTCTTTACGCCTTCCAGCAAGGAACCATGGGTCACGCCGGTCGCGGCAAAGATACAGTCACCTTTCGCCAATTCTTCAAGATCGTAGATCTTGTCCAAATCTTCGATACCCCATTTGCGCGCGCGCAGTCGCTCATCATCGTTGCGGAAAAGCAAACGGCCCTTGAACTGGCCGCCGACGCAGCGCAGAGCTGCGGCTGCCAACACGCCCTCTGGCGCGCCGCCGCTGCCCATATAGATGTCGACTGTCGTTTCTGGGTTCGTGGTTGCAATTACGCCCGCGACGTCGCCATCGGGGATCAGCATAACGCCGCAGCCAATTTCGCGGAGTTCGGCGATCATCTTTTCATGGCGGGGGCGGTCAAGGACGCACACAATAAGCTCATGCGACGGCACGCCTTTTTCGGCGGCAACGGCCGCGACATTTTCTGCTATTGATTTGTCGAGATTGACAATGTTGGGCGAATAGCCGGGGCCAACTGCGATTTTGTCCATGTACACATCGGGGGCGTTGAGCAAATTGCCTTCTTCAGCGACCGCCAACACCGCCAGCGCATTCGGGCCAGCCTTTGCGGTGATCGTCGTGCCTTCCAATGGATCAAGCGCGATGTCGATTTTGGGCCCAGTGCCAATCGCGGAACCGACCTTTTCGCCAATGAACAGCATCGGCGCTTCGTCCCGTTCGCCCTCACCGATGACGACGGTTCCATCCATATATAGTTCGTTCAAAGCAGCGCGCATCGCTTCAACGGCGGCGGCATCAGCTGCTTTCTCATCGCCGCGCCCAATCAGCTTCGCCGCTGCAATGGCTGCAGCTTCTGTCACGCGTACCATTTCCAAAACAAGGACGCGGTCGAGGATTTTACTTGCTGTAGTCATTTGAATTTCCTAGCTAACTTTAAATCAAGGTGCGCGATTTTGGCACTCTCAATGGAATGACATTTTGGGGCTTAAATTCCGATAGGGAAGGCGAAGGCCATTGTCGAGATTGCTTATCGCAGTTTTCATTTTCACGACGGCGGTAACGGAGGCCGCAGTGCAGGCGGCCGTAAGTGCAGATGACCCACCGCCGCACAAATCGATCATAACGGACGGTAAGGAACCTGAATAAATCCCAAGCTTAGGCCCCCAAAATGTGCATGACCATGGGTTCGGCTAACAAGCTATCGGAATTTACCAGTGCATCGATCGTGTCATTGATGGCCTGTTCAGGTCCGGCATGTGTGACCATGGCAATCAACGCCGAACCATCGTCACTCGCTTCGGTTTGGATAAGGCTCTCAATCGATAGCCCCGCATCGCGCATGGCTGCGGTGATTTCCGCGAGTACGCCAACCCGGTCCGCCACCAACATGCGCAAATAGGTTTTACCGATCCGGTGCGCCGAGGCCGCGCGCGGAAGCTTTTCAAGCTCAGCCGATGGCATGGAGAATGCGGGGCCGGTTTCCTTGCGCGCGATATCAACCAAATCAGCAACAACCGCTGATGCCGTTGGCTTGTCACCGGCGCCTGCGCCTTGGAACAGCAAGCGGCCTGAGAAATTGCCTTCGGCAACAACCGCATTGGTTGCGCCTGTGACATGCGCCAGCGGGTGGCTTAGCGGCACGAGGCAAGGTTGGACGCGTTGGAAAATAGTCGATGCGCCATTGTCGCCGTCAATTTCGGCAAGACCGATGAGCCGAATGCGATAGCCCAAGGTTTTGGCCTGTGCGATGTCCGCGGCCAGAATTTTCCGGACGCCACGTGCTTCGACGCCGCCAAAATCAATGAGCGAGCCAAAGCTGAGTGACGCAAGAATTGAAAGCTTATGCGCGGCATCAATGCCGTCAATGTCGAATGACGGATCGGCTTCGGCGAAGCCCTTGGCTTGGGCATCGGAAAGAACCTGCGCAAAATCCAACCCGTCGCGCTCCATAGTGGACAGGATAAAATTGCAGGTGCCGTTAAGGATGCCATAGACACGGTCAATGCGGTTGGCGGCTGCACCATCGCGCAGACCTTGAATGACCGGAATACCGCCCGCCACCGCCGCTTCAAATTTGAGCGCGGTATGCTTGCTTTCCGCCAAAGCCGCAAGCTCGGCACCATGATGCGCGATCATCGCCTTGTTGGCGGTCACTAAAGCGCGCCCGTTGGACAAAGTCTCGCGTGCGAGCGTTAGCGCCGGACCGTCCGACCCGCCCACGAGCTCCACGACGACGTCAATGTCATTAGCGGTCGCAAGCTGCCCCATGTCATCGACCCAGCGATAAGGTGATAGATCAACGCCGCGATCCTTTGTCCGGTCACGTGCGGTAACAGCAACAATTTTGATCTCGCGACCAGCCCTGCGCGCAATCAGCGCCGCATTTTCTTCTATCAGGCGAATGACACCACTGCCCACGGTGCCCAGTCCCGCGAGGCCCACATTCAGGGGTGCGTGGCGAACGGCTGTAGACATGGTTAAGGGACTTTCTGCCTAGAATCTTTTGGAATTACGCCGCGCTTAAGTGGAATCTGATGGAAATGCCAGCCTAAGCTTGCGATGCCCTTGCGCGTGCACAGATAACCGCAAGGCTGGCGCTTGCCCACGGCGTTCGCTAGAGCCGAGAGAAATACGAAATTGGAGTGAAAAAATGCATGCAGTTGGTGTTATCGGGGCGGGTCAAATGGGTGCAGGCATCGCGCAAGTGAGCGCGGCTGCTGGCTATCATGTCTATCTCTCGGACCTTGACTTGTCCAAGGCCGAAGCAGGTAAAGCGAATATTGCCAACGCCTTGGCCCGCTTGGTCGCCAAAGATAAAATGGGACAGGCCGAGGCCGACACATTGATGTCGCGCATTGAACCTGTCGCCAATTATGAACCAATGGCGGAGGCTGGGCTGATCATCGAAGCCGCAACAGAACGCGAGGACATTAAGCGCAAGATATTTGAGGCTGTTGGTAAAATCCTTGGCGATCAGGCCGTACTGGCATCAAACACTTCGTCGATTCCAATCACACGGCTAGCGCAATCATCGCCAGATCCAAAGCGTTTCATTGGCGTCCATTTCTTCAACCCCGTGCCGGTAATGGGCCTGATTGAAATCATTCGCGGCCTAGCGACTACGGACGCGACCGTCGACATCGTGCGCCAATATGGCGACGCGCTGGGCAAGCAATTGGTTTTTGCCAATGATGCGCCGGGTTTCATCGTCAACCGTGTGTTGATGCCGATGATCAATGAGGCCATTTTTGCGCTGGGCGAAGGCGTGGCCAGCATTCCCGACATTGATACCGCGTGCCAGCTCGGCCTTAATCACCCGATGGGGCCGCTGACCTTGGCAGATTTTATTGGTCTCGATACCTGTCTTGAAATCACCAATGTGCTGTTTCAATCGACGGGCGATCCAAAATTCCGCCCCGCTCCCTTGCTACAAAAATATGTCGAGGCCGGATGGTATGGCCGCAAAGTGAAGCGCGGATTTTATGATTATTCGGGCGACGTGCCAGTTCCAACGCGCTGAGGCTCTGCGGCATCGACTTTTGTTGTTAGATTTAGTCCGATTGCCCCGACCAAGATCAGCATGATAAACCCAATCTGGATGGGTTGCAGGCTTTGTTTGAAAACCAGCCAACCGATGATGGTAATCGCCATTATCCCCATCCCGGACCAGATCGCATAGGTTACACCTACCGGAATGCTCTTCATCGCCACGGCAAGGAAAGCGAAACATACCCAATAACATGCCATTGAACCGATACCGAAGCCGATGCGGGCAAAGCCGTCGGAAGCCTTGAGCAGGCTCGTTCCTGCTATTTCAAAGGCGATGGCGATTGCCAGATAGATCCACGCGTTCATTTCAATCTCCCTTTTTTTCCGCTTCAAAACCGGGCAGCCTCCCGCCCCGCATGATACGCGCGGCCGTAGCGCGTTTCATGAAATTCCATACTGACTTGTCGAAACCAGGATCGGGCGCACCTTTACCCATCCATTGATCCATTTCGTCATACATTTTCATAGTTGATTGCCACATGTCAGGCGTGCTGACGGCAGAAAAGGGTTTGAGGAGTTCAAACCATTCTTCGACAAATGCCTGCGCCGTGTCGCTTTCTGGGTCCATCGGTATCGCGGCCTTGATACGGCCGCCCAAATTCTGCCATTGCGCATCATAGGACCGCGCATCGAAGTCAGAACCGATTAATTGCCATGCCGTTGCCCATTTCGCTTTCTCTTCCGGCGAAAAATAGAGGTCGGTCACGGCTTGCCATTCCCTTGGCTCTTGATTCGTCATCCGCTCTCCAGATTCGATGAGCGCACATAATGTCGCTGCGTCGATCCGTTCGCCGTCGTCGAGGCGCGACATTGCAAAGTGAATAATTTGGCGCGTGCTGTTTATCTGCGCGGCCTCTTCATCAAGCATTTTTAGCTGAGCGGTCAACATCGCCGACAAATCAACGCTATGTCCCACAAACAGACGTTGCATTTGCGAGAGACTCAGCCCTGCCGACTTAAGGACGGCGATCTGATGCAAACGCGACAATTCGCGTGCACCGAATATCCGGCGCCCTGAAGCAGTGCGCAGTGGTGCGACGAGCCCCTTGGTTTCGTAAAACCGCAACGTGCGGCTAGTCAGGCCAGTGCGGCGCACAACTTCGTTTATCGGAAGCGAATCAGTCATGTGGACTGTATGCATCTTGACGCTGGGTCAACTTCAAGCATTATTTGCTTGAGTGAAACTTTCCAATCGACGTCAGGGTCATGTGCTAGCCGTAATAAAGGCTGCCTCAAGATCGGCGATCAAATCGTCGGTGTCTTCCAGGCCGATCTGCAGCCGAATGAGCGTGCCGTCCTTTGCCCAAGCGACGGCTGACCGGTATTTTTCAGGCTGGACGGGTAAAGCAAGGCTTTCAAAGCCGCCCCAGCTGTAGCCGATGCCAAACAAGTCGAGTGCATCGACAAAGGCGGCGCCGGTTGCGGCGTCACCTTTATGGATGAACGAGAACAGACCCGACGCGCCTGTAAAGTCACGCTTCCAAATTGCGTGTCCAGGGCACTCCGGCAGTGCAGGGTGATAGACTGCCGCCACATCGGGTTGTGTTTGAAGCCATTTGGCGATTTGCAGTGCTGATGCTGCATGCGCGTTCATCCGGATGGACAAGGTGCGCAGCCCGCGGCTGGCGAGATAGGCATCGTCGGGCGACACTGTCTGGCCAAGTTGCTGTGCGGTTTGGCGTAATCGCGTCCAATATTTTGCATGTGTGGTGACGCTGCCCATCATGACGTCACTATGGCCGACAATATATTTGGTGCACGATAAGATCGCCATATCGATGCCCTTATCGAGCGCCGTGTGATAAAAAGATGTCGCCCAAGTGTTATCGAGCAAAGTGACCACATTATGTTTTTTGGCCGCTGCGCAAATGGCCGGAATATCTTGCACCTCAAAGGTCAGGCTTCCGGGGGATTCGAGCAGTATCGCTTTGGTGCGATCGCAAAATAGCGTGTCATAATCAGTGGTCAGCGGATCAAAATAGCGGGTTTCAACGCCAAAACGCTTCAGAAATCCGTCTGCCAAGGACCGGCTTGGGTCATAGGCGTTGTCCGTCATTAAAAGGACGTCGCCCGCTTTCAAAACCGACAACAGCGCGCACGCAATAGCAGCGACACCGGATGGGTAGAGCATCGTCCCATGCGCGCCGGGCTCCATTTCGGTCAACGCCTCGGCTAACGACCATTGCGTCGGTGAACCGCGGCGACCGTAAAAAAAGCGGCCATCCGCGTTGCTTGATTTACCGGCCTCCAAAGCCGCAACATTGTCATATAGATGCGTGCTCGCGCGCCAAATGGGCACGTTGACGACCGGGCCAGTTAGCGCGCTGTTTCGCCCTGCAGTGACTATTTTCGTGGCGGGCTTTTGGGGCTTGTCAGAGCTCAAGCCGCACCCTGCGCTTTTGGGGTGTCGGGATCGAGACCCCATTCGGACCAGCTTCCGTCATACAAGGCCACATCGGTCTTACCGGTCATGCGCGCGCCAAAAAGGACAGCCGCAGCGGTCATGCCTGAGCCGCACGTGGTGATCATCGGCTTGTTCAAATCCACGCCAGCGTCGGTAAAGGCTTGCGTTAACTCTGCGCCGCGCTTCCATGTTCCGTCTGCGCGGAAAAGCTGACCGAATGGTAGATTACGGCTGCCCGGAATATGTCCTGATGCCATTTCAGGCCGCGGTTCGGCCTCTGCGCCCGTAAAGCGGCCAACGCCGCGGGCGTCGACGACATCGGCGTCCTTGCTGTGCAAATTGGCGAGCATGTCGGCCTTGTTGCGTACGGCCTTGTCATCTTTCCACACAGTAAAATGGCGATGGCGCAATGTGGGTTTGCCGGTTTCTAGCGGGCGGCCTTCGGCTTTCCATTTGGCGATGCCGCCATCAAGGATGGCTACATCATGCGCGCCGAACAAGGTCAACATCCACCACGCGCGCGTCGCAGACTTGAACGGGCTGTCATCATAGACCACGATACGGCTGCCGTCGCCTAGCCCCAGCGACTGCATACGGCTCGCGAATTTTTCGGGTGGCGGCAATGTGTTCGGTAGGTTGCTATTGGCGTCGGCCAATTCTTCCAAATCCATGAATACGGCTGATGGAATATGTCCGCCTTCATATTCTGCCTGCGCATTGCGACCCGCATCGGGCATGAACCATGTGGCATCGACTATGCGAAGGTCGGACGCGCCGATTTCGTTCGCCAACCAATCGGTGCTTACTAACAATTCCATGATGTCGTCCTTGCCCGCTTATATGATTCTTATGGGGAGTAGGATAAGACGCTTTTACAAACTATCCAAGCGTTTCCAGAAACTGCTGCGCATGCGCGCGAAGCTTTACTTTATCTGCGTCCGTCATCCGCTCCCAATTTTTATACGGCATCGCCATACGGGGATTTTTGCGCAGCTTGCTTTCATTCCGGGCAATGAAGTCCCAATATAATGCATTGAAAGGGCAGGCTTTTGCGCCAATGCGTTGTTTGACGTCATAACGGCAATTTGTGCAATAATCGGACATGCGGTTAATATAGGCACCGCTCGCCGCATAGGGTTTTGACGCAAGCATGCCGCCGTCGGCAAACTGGCTCATGCCGAGGCTGTTGGGCAATTCCACCCATTCATAAGCATCGGCATAGACCGCCAAATACCATTTATGGACTTGTTTTGGATCCAGACCTGCCAGCAAAGCAAAATTGCCGGTAATCATAAGCCGCTGGATATGATGTGCGTAGCTATGCGCGATTGTCTGGCCAATCGCCTGCGACAGGCAAAGCATGTCGGTGTTTCCCGTCCAGTAAAATGCAGGCAGTGGCCGCGTTGCGTCAAGGGCGTTGCA
>Ga0164293_10001689_pt1 | contig 18547 bp, 12 predicted proteins | sample GEODES118metaG_FD_111487 | JGI IMG/M metagenome (GOLD analysis project Ga0164293, IMG submission 111487) | Eutrophic lake water microbial communities from Lake Mendota, Wisconsin, USA - GEODES118 metaG | ecosystem: Environmental > Aquatic > Freshwater > Lake | place: USA: Lake Mendota...
CGCGGGCGCGGCCTCGCCTGGCACCTCGTGCCGGCGCTGATCGTGAAAGACTTTTTCATCTTCGCCTGCTGGTTCGTCGCCCCCTTCAAACGCACGGCCGTCTGGCGCGGCCGCGTCTACCGCCTCCTCGCCCGCGGCAGGATCGCGCCGCTCACCGGGGAGGCCGGCGGGCTGCCGATCCCTCTGGAAACGGTCGTCTGATTCGACGAGCGTGCCCGTCGGCAGATCGGCTTTTGTTGACTTTCTTGACGCAAAGTCAACGGATGACCATGATCATGGGATGCCGCGCAAACCCGTTCACGTCATCACCGATCCGGCCGTGTGGAAGACGCTCATCGCGCCGGTCCGCGCCGAGATCATCGAGACGCTGCGGATGCTCGGCCCCTGCGGGATCGCCGACGTGGCCCGGCAACTCGACCGCCCGGCCGATTCGCTCTACCGGCACTTCGAGAAGATCGTCGCCACCGGCGTGGTCGTCGAGACCGGGACACGCCCCACCGGAAAACGGATCGAGCGGGTCTACGACCTGATCGCCGACGATCTCGGCGCCCGGTTCAAGGGAGCCAGTTCCCGTGCCGTCAACGACGCCTACCTGACGACGGCGAAGACGGTCCTGAAGATGTCGGCGCGGACGTTCCGCGACGCGGCCGCCGCCGGCGAGCTCGTCGGCCTCGGCTTCGACAAGCCCTGCTCGACGCGGGCCTTCTTCGAGCATGTCTGGCTCACCCCGGCCGACTTCGAGGCGCTCAACACGCTGTTCGGCAAGCTCAATGCCTTTCTCAATTCGAAGAAGACCCGCACGGCCGACACCCGGCTCCATCTCGTGTCGGTGCTCGCCGCACCGATCGTCCGCCGCCGGGGAGCGAGTCGCTCCAAGTCCGCCCCAGCATCCCCGGCGGCCCGCACCACCAAGCCACTGAACCCCGCGAGTTCAAACAAGAGAAAACGATGAACGCCTCAGCCGCCCCCGCCACCGAAGGCCTCGCCGTCCGCGGCCTCGTCAAGATCCATCCTGGCCCGGTGTGCGCCCTCAAGGGGATCGACCTCGACGTTCCCTCGGGGATGTTCGGGCTCCTCGGCCCCAACGGCGCCGGGAAGAGCACGTTCATGAGCATCGTGGCGGGCCTCGTCGAGCCGACGGCGGGATCTGTGTGGCTCGACGGCACGAACATCGTCAAGCAGCCGGAGTTCGTCCGCGAGCGGCTCGGATTCCTGCCCCAGGATTTCGGCTTCTATCCCGACCTCACAGGCCAGGCGATGCTCGAGTTTCTCTTGCGGCTCAAGGGGGTCAGCGGGCCGAAGGGGAGAAAAGCCCTCGCCGGGGAGCTGCTCGAGAGGGTCAACCTCACCGAGGCCGCGAAGCGCAAGGTCGGCGGTTATTCCGGCGGCATGCGGCAGCGGCTCGGGCTCGCGCAGGCGATCGCCGGCAACCCACGAATCGTGATCGTCGACGAGCCGACCGCGGGCCTCGATCCCGAGGAGCGGCAACGGTTTTACCGGCTCCTTGCCGAGATGAGCGTCGGTCGCGTCGTGCTCCTCTCTACCCACATCGTCGACGATGTCGCCACCCTCTGTCCGCGTCTGGCCGTGATCCGCTTTGGCGAGGTCGTCTCCGATACGACGCCGACGGCGGCCCGAAGCGCCGTCGACGGCCTCGTCCGCGAGGGCTTCGTCGATGACGCCGCGCTCCCCGCCTTCGCCGAGGACAATCGGGTCCTCTCGGCCGTCCTCGTCGAGGGGCGCACCAACCGGGTGCGGATCTTCCTCCCACCGGGAGCCGAGTCGCCGCCGGGGTTCGTGCCGAGCCCCGGCACGCTCGAAGACGCCTATCTCGTCCTCATGCGTTGCCCGCCGCACGAGATCCCCGGCCCGCTGGCCAGGGCCGTTCCCGAATCGGCTGCCTCCGTTGCCGGAGGTGCCGCGTGATCGATCGCCTTCTCGCCTTTCCGCGGCTCGAGCTCGCCTCGACCTGGAAGCGACCGCTACCGCTGTTCATGTACGCGATCCTCGCGCTCCTGTCGCTCGGGCTGGTTGCCGGCGGCGTGCAGGTGTCGGCAGGATCGGCCGACACAGGCGGGGCGAAGCTCGCCATGAACGGTGGATTCAACCTCGCCTTCGTCGACGTCATCATCTTCGCGATCGTGCTCCCCTTCTTCGCGGCGGTGGCCTGCGGCATGCCGCTGCTGGTCGATGGCGACCGGCGGATCCAGAAGCTCCTCACCGCCACGCCCCTCTCCTGGCAGGAGTACGCTTGGAGCCGGTTCCTCGCGGCGTTTGCCGCGCTCGGCGCGGTGCTCGCGGCCTGGCTCGCCTGCCAGATCGTGATCTACGAGACCTGGCCGATCGATCCGACGCAGCGCGTGCGCACGGCATTTTCCTTGTGGGGCTACGTCGCGCCCCTCGTCTGGTTTGCCCTGCCGCTGGTGGTGTTCACCGGCGGGTTGTCGATGTGGGCCGGGGTGCGGACTCGGCAGCCGGTGCTCGTTTTCGCCCTTCCGGTGATGATCGTCGTGGCCGGAATCTTCTTTCTCTGGGACTTCAATCCCGAGTGGCTGCCACGCTGGGCAGACCGGCTGATGCAGGCCGTCGAGCCGACCGGATTCCGCTGGTTCTACCGCACCTTCCTCTCCGAGGACCGTGGCGTCGCGTTCTACAACGCCGCCCGCGTCGTACCCGACACGCTCTTTCTCTCGAGCCGGCTCGTCCTCATCGGGCTGGGGCTGGCCGGGGTGTGGGCCACCGGGAGGCGGCTTGCGCGGAGCGAGCATGACGACAAACACGTGGGGGATGCCGAGCGTCTCCTCGCCGCGGCGCGCGCCGCGGGGCCGACGACGATCGACCATGCGGCGATCGCCGCTCGCGGAGCGCTTCCCGCCGCCACGATCCGCGTCCCGGGGTTTCTGGAGACCGTCCGGGCGGTGCTCCGCCAGGAGACCTGGTCGCTCCTCAAGAGCCCGGGCTTGTGGCTCTTCGGGCCGCTGATCCTCGTGCAGACCTGGGCCGCGACGACCCTGAGCCCGGGGACGCTCGACACCGAGACGCTCATGACCACCGGTGCCGCGGCGGCGGTGGCGCGCGGGGCGCTCGCGCTGTTGCTCGCGCTTCTGATCCTCTTCTACACCGTCGAGAGCCTCGTGCGTGAGGAGCGCGTGGGCCTGTCGGGGATCCACCGGGCCTGCCCCGTCCCCACCGCCGGCGTGCTCGCCGGGAAGGTGCTCGCCAATGCCGTGATGGCGCTCGTGATCGTCGGCTTCACGGCGCTTGCGATCGCGATCACGCTCCTCGTGCAGCGGTTCCAGACGGGGATCGCCGTGCCGCTCGAACTGCCGGTGCTCGCGTTGATTCTCGGCGTCATCCTCGTGCCGACCCTCGTCGTCTGGGGGGCGTGGGTGATGTTCCTCCACGCCCTCGTGCGCAACCGCTTCGTCACCTACGCGCTCGGCGTGGCGACGCTGATCCTCACCGGCTTCCTCACCCGGTACGGCTGGCTCAACTGGCTCACCGCCTGGAATCTCGGCGGGGGCACGATCCGCTGGAGCGAGCTCGACAGGCTCGGCTTCATGTGGCCGGCGCTCGTCGCCAACCGGCTCACGATGCTCGCTCTGGCGGCCTTTCTCGTGGCGTTGACGCTGAAGGTCTGGCCGCGTCGCCTCCCCGATCTCCGTGCCACGTTCGACACCTTCCGTCCGGCGGCGTTCGCCCGCGCGGCCTTCGGCCCGGCGCTCGTGGCGCTGCCGCTTGTCGCCCTCGGGATCTACACCGGGGCGAATGTCCGCGCCGGTTTCGAGGGGAAGCCGCAAACGAATGCCGAGAAGGCCTACTGGCGGCGCAACTCCAACACCTGGGAGAACGCGCCCTCCCCCGCGCTCGACAGCGTCGAGGCAACGGTGAAGCTCTTTCCCGACGAGCGCCGTCTCGAGGTGATCGGAACGTACCTGATCCGCAATCCCCACCGGCTGCCGATGCGGGAGATCCCGCTCACCGTCGGCGGGCATTTCAAGAAAACCTCCGACTGGACCGTCGACGGACAGGCCGTCGATCCGACGAAGAAGGATCAGCCCCCCCCCTCGATCGAGAACCGCAGTGGGCTGTTTGTCGTCACACCGCCGAAGCCCCTGTCCACGGGCGAGTCCGTCCGCGTCGGCTTTCATCTCGACGGCCGCTTCCCCGACGGCTGGTCGAAGCTCTCCGGTGGCGCGGGGGAGTTCGTCGTCCCCAGCGGTGCCGTGCTCACGAGCTTCAGTCCCAGCTTCCTCCCCGTGCCCGGTTTCTTCGACTCCGTCGGTGTCGATGACAAGAACCGCCGCGACGCGAAGGAATACCCCCTCGACCATTGGAAGACGAAGGTCGATCCGGCCTTCGGGCCGGCATGGTCGAGCGACGTGCGGCTGACGATCGAGGGCCCGTCGGGCTGGGTGCTCAACGGCTGCGGTGTCGAGGAGTCGAACGAGGAGCTCGGCGCGGGGAGAAAGCGCGTCGTCTGGAAGACGGAGCATCCGGTGCGGTTCTTCAACATCGTCGGCGGCCCGCTGAAGGCAGCTCCGGGCCGGCGTTCGACGGTCTACTTCGATCCGCGCACCGAGCACAACGTGCCGACGATGGTCCGGGCGCTCGATGCCGCGCGGGAGAAGTACGGAGCGTGGTTCGTCGAGTATCCCTGGACGAATCTCCGGGTGACCGAGTTCCCGGGGCTTGCCGGCTACGCGCAGGGCTTCCCCGGCAACATCTCCTTCTCGGAAAACATCGGTTACCTCGCCAAGCCGCTGAAAGTGACCGACATGGCCACGGGCCGCGAGGAGGGGAAGATCGACGCCGCCTTCTACATCGTCGCCCACGAGGCTGGGCACCAGTGGTGGGGCAACATCGTCACGCCCGGGAAGGGGCCGGGAGGCAACATCATCTCCGAGGGGCTCGCCGAGTTCTCCGCGCTGATGCTCGTCCACCATGAACTGGGGGAAGAACAGGGAAAGACGCTCCGCCGCCGCTGGGAGCAGACGTACGTCTTCGGCCGGCGGGCCGACAACGAGCGGCCGATCAACCGGATCGACGGGTCGCGGCCAGGGGATCAGGTCGTCACCTACCAGCGTGCCGGCTGGGCCTTCTGGATGCTGCGGAACGTGATGGGCGAGGAGGCGATGCTCGCCGGCCTCAAGGATTTCATCGCGACGTGGCGCGACGGCGTCGAGACTCCCGACGGCCTCGACTTCCCCCTCATCGAAGATCTGCTCGAGAGCCTCCGCCCGCACGCCCCCGATCCGGCCGCCTTCGACGCCTACGTCGGCCGGTGGATCCTCGGGAAGGACCTCCCCGATCTCGAGGTCCGCGAGGCGAAGGTGGCCAAGACCGACGCCGGCTACCGGGTCTCGGGAATCCTGGCCAACATCGGCACCGGTCGAGCCGACGTGAAGGTCCGCGTCGAGGGGAAGAAGCCCGACGACAAGGAGGCCAAGCGGCCAGGGAAGGAGGCGACCGTGGTGGTGTCGGCCGAAGCGCCTGGAGCGATCGACATCGAGACCGACTTCCTCCCGGAGCGGATCGTCGTCGACCCCGATGTCGAGCTCATGTTCGCCGGGCGGAAACGGGCGGAGACGGCTCTCGCGAGCCCGTGAAGCCGGCCCGCCCGTGGTCAGGGGGCTTCCCACCGTTCGTTGAAGAATCCGGCTTCAACGACCCGCTCGGGGTGTGCTTCGTCGACGGGCCCGGGGGCGGAGATGTCCACCACGGCCCAGTCGCCCCAGCGGGGGAAGAGCAGGTAGTTGAACGCCCCCAGATCGGCCCCACGGAAGGTGTGCCCGCTGTTGACGACGAGGTATCGATCCACCCCGGAGGAGAGCGGGCTCGGGACGATGAGGGCGGGCATGTGGGCGGGGGAGGGGTACTCCCTTCCAGCCAAGCGGAGCGTTTCAGGCGTCCACTCGAGCGGCAGCCGCGGCAGCGCGCGTGCCAGCAAGGCGTTGCTTCCGGGGTCGCCGAAGAGGATCAGATTCCGTGACCGGAGATCCTCGTCGGTCACGGACGAATCGTCCTTGACGGGCAGATCGCCGCGAAAGTAGCGGTGCCATTCTCCGGCGAATCGATCCAGACTGCCGATGGCGTGGTCATGGACCGCCCGGTTCCACGGGGTGCCGGTTCCCCGCACGCAGAGAAAGGGAGCCGTGAAGGCGTCGTCGATCGGCCCCTGGAGCCCGGGGCGTTTGACCGCCCAGCCCGGTGCCTCGGTGGGGGCGATGCTCCACACCTGCCGGTCTCGCTGGAACACCACCCGGCCACGCGGCGCCGATCCGGAGCCGCCGACGGCCAGCTCCGTGGTCCCGATCCGGACGGTCTCCACCGCCGGCGGCAGCACGGCAAAGTCGACCGCGAACCGACTGACGTTCGGAGGTTCGGCGATCTCGAGGCTGTCGCCACGGACGCGGGCGGCGACCTCGGCCCGGGCGTAATGGCGATCGAGCCCGAGCACCTGCAGCCAATGGCAGCGGCCATACTTCACAGTCCAGGTGACGAAGCGCATTTCCAGCGGGGTATGGTTCAGCCCGCGATCGGCATGCACGGCGATCCGCCGCATCTGTTCGGCATGCGTGACAGGATCCACGACATGGCCTGTCCCCGGGGAGATCAGGTTGACCATGTCCAGCCCCTCGCGACGCATCGCTTCCTCCATGAGCACATGCGCCTGAAAAAAGACATCCTCGCCCCCCATGCACGCGATCGCCGGCACAACCCCGGCGTTGGCGGCGTAGTCGACGGAATCGAGCATGTGCAGTCCGAGTTCCTGATGCACCGGCAAGGGGCCGACCTTGATGAACCCGGGGATCGGCGTCTCGGAGAACCGATGCGTGTCGACGTAGCCGCAGTACGGTCCCAACGCCACGAACCGGTCCGGATGCTTGAGCCCCAGATGCCACGTTCCCGAAGCCCCCATCGACATGCCGCGGAGCACGATCCGATCGCGATCGATGCGATAGCGACGACAGACATCCTCGATGGCCTCGAAGACGTCCGTCTCGCCGGACCAGCGATAGCAGTTCTCGACCCGGCCGAGCGGATGGAGTTCGATGAACGGGGCATCGGGGGGATCGGCCCCCGGCTCATCCCCCTGGTCGAACCTGGCCATGAAACGTAGTTCGCTCATCCCGACCGGCCGAGAGCTCCCGTGCAACACGACATCGAGTCGTGTCGCCTTCCCCGGGTCGTGGTGTTTCGGCACGACGAGGCCGTAGGGCTGGTGGGAGCCGTCGACACGCGACCGATACCCGAGGACGAGCATGCCGCGTCGGTCGGCCCAGGAGCACCGGCCCTCGGCCAGCGCCGCCAGTCGCTCGGTGCCGCGACGGAGCGCCCGTTCGAGTTGCTGCACATCGTCGGCGGAGAACTCACCGTCATGCCGCAGGGCCCATTCCACCCCCTTGGCGAAGATCGCGGCATCGGCGAGATTCCCGCCGCGTGGGGCGTCGGCGGTGGCGAGGGATTCCTTGAGCGCCCGCAGGCCAGCTTCGAGGGTCTGCCGTTGATCGGCGGACAAGGGAAGTGCCGCGGGCTGGGCCCTCGACGGCTGCGGCCCGATCCATCCGAAGGCGACGGCGAACACCGCCGCCACGATGAAAGCCCATGGCATTCTTCGATGCCGATCCATCGGTCGATTCCCCCTTGAGGCCCTCACCCGGCGGGTCCAGCACTGCCAAGGAACGCGATTCTACTCGGGACCGCCCTTGCCCAGGTCCTTCACCAGCCGCCGCCGCAGCCGTGGAACCCGGCGCGGGGGCAAACGTTCGGCCGGAGCGATCTGTCCCCTGCGGGGGCAACCGGTCTACACTCGCGAACATGCGAGGCTTTCCCTCGCTCCCTGCAAGCTCCATCGGGAGGAATCCGCGATGCGCTCCCTGCGACCCGTTTTCTGTTCGATCACCATGGCCCTTGCCTGTGGCTGGATGGCAACGATGCCGCTGGCCCGGAATGGCCGCGCCCAGCCGCCGGCCTCCGGTGACTGGCCGCAGTTCCGCGGCGGGACGGCGCTCGGCCTGGCCGGGGATGCCGCCCTTCCCCTCTCCTGGGACAAGTCTCCCGGGTCGGCGGGGGAGATCGCCTGGCGTTCGGCGATTCCTGGTGCCGGCTGGTCGCAGCCGGTGACCGTCGACGGACGGATCTACCTCACCACGGCCGTGATCCCGGGGGGACGGAAGCCGAAGGGGATGTCGGGAGGGGTGATGGACCTCTCCACGATGGGCTGGGGGAAGCCACCGAAGGATCCGGTCCAGTGGCGCGTGCTTTGTCTCGATGCCACCGACGGCAGCCTGATCTGGTCGAAGACCGTCGTCGAAGAAGCGCCGAAATACGCCACGCACGCCTCGAACACCTACGCCACCGAAACGCCCTGCGCGACCGCTGACGGCGTGTGGGCCTTCTTCGGTGCCACTGGCACCGTCGTCGCCCTCGATCGCGATGGCAACGAGCGCTGGAAGCGCGAGTACGGCCCGCAGCCGATCACGAACTCCTTCGGCACCGGGGCGTCGCCGGTGCTCCACGACGGCAAGTTGCTCGTCCAGCTTTACAACGACGACGTCGGCGATCTCCACTGCCTCGATGCCGCCACGGGCGCCGATCTCTGGAAGGCGACACGGAACAAGGGGGCGTCGTGGGCCACGCCGATCATCTGGGACAACGGCGGCACCAAGGAGGTCGTCACCGGTGGCCAGGGCTCGATCGTCGCCTATGCCTTGGCCGACGGGACCGAGCGGTGGCGATACGGCGGGCTCGACACGTCGTTCGCCTGCTCGCTCGGTGCCGACGGCGAAGGGGTCTACTTCGGCACGTCGAGCCCCGGCTCGAAGGCCCCGGCGGCGGCGATCCTCGCAGGCGCCAGTGGCGATGTGTCGCCGGGCAAGGAGGGGGAGACGACCGCGACCGTGCCCTGGAAACGCAACAAGAGCGGCGCCGGAATGCCGTCGCCCGTCGTCGTCGGTGATCTCCTCTACTTCTTCGGCAACACCGCGGTCTGCTACGACAAGCGGACCGGGGAGGAGAAATACCGCAAGCGGCTCCCCGGCGGGACGCAGGCCGTCGGCTGCCCGATCGTCGTGGGGGATCGGATCTACGTCGTCAACGAATCGGGCAAGACGATCGTTCTCAAGACTGGCCCCGAGTTCGAGGTGCTCGCCGAGTCGGATCTGGGCGCCGATGGCGAGGTGTTCTGGTCGACGCCGGCCGTGAGTGGCGACAGCCTCCTCATCCGCTCGTCCGACGCCGTCTACTGCATCCGCGCCAAGTGAGCCGCCGACTGATTCCCGACTCCCTCGTTTCCGCAGGTACATCATGCGCCCGATTCGATTCCTGCTCGCCGTCGCCGTCGGCTTCGCAGGCTGCTTCGCCCCGGGAACGGTCTTTGCGGCCGGCCCCCTCAAGGTCGGCATGGAACTGGCCTATCCGCCGTTCGAGATGACCGATGCCGCCGGCAAGCCGACAGGGGTGAGCGTGCGCATGGCCGAGGCGCTCGGCAAACACCTCGGCAGGGACGTGGTCATCGAGAACATCGCCTTCGACGGCCTCATTCCCGCCCTCAAAGTCGGCAAGATCGACTGCATCATCTCCTCGATGACGGCCACTCCGGAACGGGCCAAAGCGATCGCCTTCTCCGAGCCCTACCTGAAGACGGGGCTCGCGCTCCTCGTAGGGACGAAGTCTCCGGTGAAGGGCGCCGACGACCTCGACGTGAAGGGGCGGACGGTGGCGGTGAAGAAGGGGACGACCGGCCACCAATTCGCCTCGTCGACCTTCAAACAGGCACGCCTCCTCGTTCTCGACAAGGAATCCGCCGCGGTCCTCGAGGTGGTGCAGGGCAAAGCCGATGCCTTCATCTACGATTCCCTCTCGGTCTACCAAAACCACAAGCGCCACCCCGACAGCACGCGGGCCTTCCTCCGCCCCTTCAGGGAGGAATCCTGGGCGGTCGGCCTGCGTCCGGCCGACCGGGAACTGCGCGAGCAGGTGAACGGCTTCCTGGAGCGGTTCCGGGCCGACGGGGGTTTTGAGAAACTCGGCGACGAGTTCCTCCCCGAGGAGAAGGCGGCCTTCGAAGCCGAGGGGATTCCCTTTTATTTCTAGACGTCCGTCGATGACTCGGACCGTCGGTTCGTTGGGCTTCTGTCGGCCGTGAACCGGGTCTTGCGGTCGCGTCCGGACGGGCATCCGGGGAGCCGCGATGACCGACACCGTCGATGCGGCGTTTGGTATTCTTGAGGGGTCCATGATCGCTCCCACCGGGCGGATGGTCTCCGAAGCCCTGCCAATGTCCGAGTCCTCCCCCCTTCCGCGTCCCGTCCGGCAGGTGGCCATGAACACCGGCTGGCGGAGAGTGTTGGTCATGGCGATCCTCGCCATGGCACCCGCTCTCGGGTGCACACGTCCCACCGCGCGGGCTCCGGTCGAGGGGGGCTCCGCCGCGAACGCACCGCCTGCGATGACCGCGGCCGCGGAACAATCGGCCCCGTACGCCGGCCCGGTGTGGTTCACCGATGTCTCGGCAGCGTCGGGCATCGACTTCGTTCACCGCTCGGGCGACTCGCCCGACAAGCCGTTTCCATCGGCCAACGGCAGCGGCCAGGGGGCGATCGACTACGACCTCGACGGCCGCTACGACCTCGTCTTCGTCCGCGGCGTGCCGTTCCCGATCGACGACGCGGCGGGTGACGACAGCGCGCGATTGTTTCGCAATCTCGGTGGCTTGCGGTTCGCCGATGTCACCATGGCCTGCGGCCTGCGTTACGGTGGCTATGGCCATGGCGTCGCCGTCGGCGACCACGATGCCGACGGTTTCCCCGATTTGTTCGTCACCGGCTACGGGGGCGACGTCCTGTTCCACAACCGGGGAGACGGCACCTTCGAGGCGAACGGCCCCGCGGCGGGATTCGCCGACGGCCGCTGGAGTTCGAGCGCGGCGTTCGTCGATGCCGACGGCGACGGTCTCCTCGATCTCTATGTCTGCCGCTACGGGAAGTGGACACCCGAGACGAGCCCTTACTGCGGCGACCGGCTGGCAGGCAGGCGGGTGTTCTGCAGTCCGCTGACGGTCGAACCGGAGCCGGACGTCCTGCGGCACAACAACGGCGACGGTACCTTCAGCGACGTCACCGCCGCCGCCGGGATCGACGGTCGTCCCGGGCGTGCCCTCGGGGTGATCGCCGCCGACGTCGATGGCGACGGCTGCGTCGATCTCTACGTCGCCAACGACATGAACCCGAACTCCCTTTGGCTCGGGGACGGCCGCGGCCGGTTCCGTGACTCGAGCGACCTGTCGGGCACCGCCTACGATCACGAGGGCCGGGTGAAGTCGAGCATGGGCGTCGACATCGCCGACACCGGCAATCGTGGGCAGATCGACATCATGGTGACCGACTTCCAAGGGGAGGAAAACCTGTTCTTCGCCGGCTCCCCGGACGGGATCTTCCGCGACGTCGCCGAGACGAGCGGCGCGGGATCGCCGAGCCTGCCGTACGTGAGTTGGGGGATCCAGTTCGCCGATTTCGACCTCGACGGCTGGGACGATGCGCTGATCACCAATGGCCACGTCGGCGACGATCGCCACAAGACCGGCGACAGCGCGGTCCTCCAACAGCTCCCCCTCTTCCTCCACAACGATCAGGGCCGGTTTCGCGAGCCGCCCCGGGAGGAACTCGGGCCCTATTTTCAGGCCAAGCATCAGGGACGGGGGGTAACGGCCGTCGATCTCGACAACGACGGCGATCAAGACGTGGCCTTCAATCACCGCGACGAACCGGCCTCCCTCCTCCGCAACGACCACGGAGGAGCGAGGCAGCCGACCCGATCGAGCACCGTCCTGCGGCTCGTCGGCACGGCAGGCAACCGGGATTGTGTCGGTGCGGTGGTGACGATGAGCGTCGACGGTCAGACACGGATCGCCCACGTGAAGGGTGGGGGTGGATACCAGTCCTCGCGCGACCAGCGAGTCTCCTTCGCCCTCCCTGCCGAAGGACCGGCCCCGAGCTTTTCGATCCGTTGGCCCGGTGGACGGATCACTCCGCTGCCTCCGATCGGCGTCGGTGGCCAATGGCTCGTGATCGAGCCCTCCTCCCCCGACGCTTCTCCGGTGGTCTTCCGCGAGGCCCCACCGCCATGACACGTTCGGCAGCGGCCGCTGTTCCCCGACCGATCTCCACGCCCTACCGAAGGCTTGCCCGCCTGCTCGCAGGCGCCGTCGTGATCATGCTGATGCCGGTGCTCGGGGGATGCCGTCCCGGAAGCCCCGATGCCGGCAATCCCCCCCGTCGTGTCGCATCGGCCCCGCCCCCCGCCGCGGCTCCCACCCCCGCTCCCAAGCCCAAGCCCGCTCCCCAGCGGCCCGCGGCCACCGTGCCCCCGCGGTTCGTCGACATCGCCCGCTCGAGCGGTATCGACTTCACCTTTTTCAACGACGAAGCGGCTGGGAACTGGCTGATCGTGGAGGTCATGGGGGGAGGAGCCGCCTGGCTCGACGTCGACCTCGATGGCTGGCTCGATCTCTACCTCACCGAGGGGTGTCGGATCGAGAAATCACAGGAAGGAGACGGCGAGCACCGCGACCGACTGTACCGGGGCCGTGGAGCGGCCGGCTTCCGCGATGTCTCGACGGCGGCCGGGATCGGCGACGACCACTACGGCCAGGGGGTGGCGGTGGGCGACTACGACGCCGACGGGTTTCCCGATCTCTACCTCGCCAACTTCGGCCCGGCCGTTCTCCTCCACAACAACGGCGACGGCACCTTCACCGACGTCACCGCCGCCGCCGGCATCGACTTCGCGAAATGGGGCACGAGCGCGGCCTTCGCCGATCTCGATCACGACGGCCATCTCGACATCTACGCCTGCACGTTCCTCGACAACCGGCTCGGCAACAACAAGGCCTGCGAGTATTCGCAGGGGCGCGGCTACTGCGGACCGGGCAGCTATTCGGGCGAGCAGGACCAGGTGTGGGTGAGCGGAGGGGACGGCACGTTCGCGGAGCGGTCCGCCGATCTCGGTTTCATCGAGAAGGAGGGACGGGGGAAGGGACTGGCCGTGTCGATCGTCGATCTCGACGACGATCTCGTCCCCGAGGTGTACGTCGGCAACGACATGACCCCGAATTACCTCTACGCGACGCCTGCCGCGGCGGGGAGCCCCGTCCGCTACGAGGAGATCGCCACGTCGGCCGGGTGCGCGGTGAGCGACGACGGGGAGAACGAGGCCTCGATGGGGATCGTCACCGAGGACTTCGATGGCGATGGCCGACCCGACATCTTCCTCGCCCACTTCTACCAGGCGAAGAACACGCTCTACCAGAACCTCGGGAGTCGGCTGTTCGCCGACGTCAGTCGGAAGACGCGGATCGCCGCCACGAGCCTCCACAACCTCGGCTTCGGCACCGTCGGCCTCGACTGGGACCGCGACGGGCGGATGGAGATGTTCGTCGCCACGGGGCACGTCCTCGGGCCCCGTGTCCAGCCGTGTGAGATGCAACCGCAACTCCTCTGGCAGGCGCCCAACGGGACGTTCGTCGACGTCTCCGACGACGTCGGCGGCGAGTACTTCACCGGCAAGTGGCTCGGGCGGGCCGCGGCCGGCGCCGATTTCGACAACGACGGCGATCTCGACCTTGCCGTCAGCCACAACACCTCTCCCGTGGCCCTCCTCCGGGACGACACCGCGGCCCCGGGCCGGTTCCTCGGCATCGACCTCCGCACGCCGTCACGGCTCCCGCCGGTCGGCGGCCGGGTGGAGGTGGCCTGCGGCGGCCGGAAGATGGTCCGGCCGGTGGCTGCCGGGGGGAGCTACCTCTCGAGCCACGACCCCCGGATCCTCTTCAGCCTTCCTCCGGGCGACGCCCCGGCCGACGTCACCATCCACTGGCCGTCGGGAAGGGTCGACACGCTCACGCTCGAGGCCGATGCCTACTGGCGGATCCTCGAAGGGGCCGCGCCGGTCCGGGTCGATCCCGGTTCATAGCCCGGGAGGGGACAAGCAGCCGCCGGGATGCGATGATGGGGGCCTGAGCGGAGCGATGCTCTGCCAAGGGCCCATTCCAGTCCTCGACGACTCCTCCGCCGTGCCCGCATCCCCACCCCCGACATCCCCGTCCCGCCCCGCGTCGAAAGCGGTCCTGCGGACCCCGGCCCGCCGGCTCGTGGCACTCGTCGGCGCGATCGCCGCGGCCCTCGGCGGCGTGCTCGGCTGGCAGTGGTGGCAGGATGGCCCGCTCCGCGACGCGGAGGCCGAACTTGCCCGTGGCAATGCCCCCCGGGCCCTGGCACTTGCCGAGTACTACCTCGACCTCCACCCCGGCTCCGGGCGGGCCGAGGCCGATCGGGCGCGGGCACTCTCGGCGCTCGGCCGAGCCGACGAGGCGATTGCGGCCTACCAGCGTGTCGGCGCGGCGACCCCCGAAGAACTCCGCGCTTGGGCCAGGGCCCACATGCTGAAAGCAGAATGGTCGAGGGCGATCCCACTCCTCGATCAGGCCGGCCGGATGAGCCCGAACGACGCCGACACCCTCTACGAGTTGACCACCTGCCGGACGCGGCTCGGGCTGCTCCGTGAAGCGCTCGAGAGCGCCGAGCGCTTCGCCGCCATCCCAGGACTGGGCGCCCGGGGAAACGTTCTTCTCGGCGCCGTTCTCGCCGACAGCGGCAAAGCCGACGAGGCGATCCTCGCCTACCGCCGCGCCGAGGCGCTCTCCCCCGACGGCCTCGATCTGATCGTGCCACCGGAGGAGTTCTTCGAGCAGTATGCCTCGCTGCTCCTCAATCAGGGCCGCGACGCCGAGGCGATCCCGCTCTTCGAGCGGAGCCTCGCCGCCCGCCCCACCGCCGCCACGCATCACCTTCTCGGCAAGGCGCTCGCGCGCACGGGCGATGTCGACGGGGCACGGCGCAACTGGACGGCCGCCATCGAAATCGATCCGGCCGGCGTCACCCCCCGGGAAGAGCTCGCGAACCTCGCGCTCGTATCCGGTGATGCGGCAGCGGCCCGGGAATGGATCGCTCCGCTCGAGGCGCTCGCCGAGCGCCGATTCGAATCGGCCTATCTCTTCCAGCGGCTCGCTGCCCTCGAGAAGGACGACGAAGCCTTCGCGGGATGGAAAGCGAAAGCCGACGCCCTCCGCGAGCGCGAGCGACTGGTCGCGTCGCTCGAGCAGATGATGGCCAGCTCCCCCGATTCCTACTGGGCGCAGGTCGTGAGGGCCCACAAGTTCGCCACTCTCGGCAACCAAGCCCAGGCAGCGGACATGATCAACGGCATCAAGCGCACCGACGACGAAGACCCGTTCGTCACCGAGCTGCGGGAAGCGGTCCTCGGTCGTGGACCGCTCCCCGCGCTCGAGCGTGTGCCGTTGAAGCAGTTTTGAACCGTTCGACGACTACTTCTTCGCTTCCATCTTCTTCCGCATCTCCTCGGGCATGCCCTGCATCGCCTTGGCCTTGGGATCGCCGGAAGCCTTGGCCTCTTCCTTCACGGGGGCGATTTCCTTGACGGCGCCACCGCAGCCCGTCATCGCCATGGTCACCACCATCAGCCCCATCAACCCTGCAAAGCGCGCCATCAAAGCACCCCTTCGTTGAAGAATGAAAACCAACCGATCAAGAACACCTGTGCGATCAACCGCCGACCGGAAGCGGTCCGACGGCCTCGGCGGAAACACCCTGCCGACCGAGTGATTCAATGTATCCACTCCAGGCCGCGGCTTCCTCCGGGCGGCCGATCTTGCGGTAGAAATCGACCACTTCCGTCAGGACACCGGGATCCTGGAGCTGGCCGAGGACGACCCGTAGGCGGTCGTGGATCTTGTCGTCCATGAGCGCCTCGAGTGCCGTGGCGCGGGAGCGCATCGCCGTCGCCGCTTCCTGGTCGCCCGCCCTCGCCAGGCAATTCGCGGCCCGGTTCATCGTCCGCCAGTCGATCGGCCCGGGCCAGGCCGAGAGCGATGCCCCATAGGCCTCCGCGGCGCCGGCCGGATCGTCGCGGGAATCCTCGAGGACGCGCCCACGGGCGAGAAGGTAATCTCGCCCCCGGGCATCCTCGGGCCAGCGGTCAAACTCCTCTCCGGCGCGTTCCACGTCACCGAGATCGAGGAGGACGTCGACGAGCGTTCCGCGGAAGACGGCTTCGAAAGGCCCGCCTCCCGGCATGCCCACCCCCGCCTTGTCGAGCAGTTCGAGGGCGAATTGCAGGTCCCCCTGCGAACGGAACCAACGGGCCATCGCGGCATTGCACAGCGGCGAATCGGGCTCCGATCCCCGGAAGCGGAGGAGCCGGTTCGATTCCACGGTGGTGGCATCGTCGAGCGGCGAGATCCTGAAGGCCATCATCCGGTCGAGTTCGGACGTCGAGGTCAGCGGATAGAACTGGCTCAAGTACCAGTCACGGAGGACCACGCCCCGCTGCTCCACCGGGCGCGACGCCAGCACCTTCCAGAAATAGGGCTCCACCTCCTCGCTGCGCCGCGTCAGGTCGAGGAGCTTCCACATCAGATAATTGGCGTCGCCATCGTCAGGGTCGAGACGGAGCGCCTGCCGCATCGCCTCCTCCGCAGCGGTGGGACTGTAGCTGAGAAACAGATGAACCCGCGCCTCCGCGAGCCGAGCCTCCACGGCCTGCGGGGCGTCGTCCGGGATCGATCGCAGGTGAGACACCGCGTTGCCGATCCGGGCGTTGAGCGGCAAGCCATCGTCCTTGACGAACGCCTCGGCGCAGAGGAGGCGGGCCTCGGAGTCGCCAGGGTGGAGCATGAGGTAGCGTGCCACCGGGGCGTGGACTTCACTCCACAGCCCATGCTTCGCCCGGAGTCGCGCCTCCCCGAGCCCGCGCTCGCCCCAGACAATCCAGGCCACCGCCAGAGCGAGGACGATCCCTCCGCAGAGCAGAAGCAACGTCGAAAGCCACGACCGGGATCCGGTGGCGCTTGGCCCAGCTTCGCCTGAGGCGGCGTCATGAAGGTCCGCGTTTGCTGATGCCATCGCCGCCGCGAGCCTCCCGCTTCCCTCGACTCTTTTCTGGCAAGGGCCTGTCGACACGCCGAAAAAGCCACGGCCGCCGGGGGAACGATCCCCCGGCGGCCGCTTGATTGACTCGAGAACGAGCGTGGATCAGTTCTCGTCGGAGACCGTCTCGCCGCCGTTCCTGGTGCCGAGCGCCCACCAGACTTCGTTGGCGACCGAATCGGTGTAGAAGCCGACCGAGCCGTCGACGCGGGCCACGTTGACGCCACCGGTGTGGGCACTCGTGGCAGCCAGCACATTCGTGCCCCACCAGTCGGAGTCGGTCGTCTGGCAGCTCTTCTCGTTGGGCATCATGGTGTGCGAGTAGGCAGACCCCGTGGCCGCCATCGACCACGACCACCCACCGCCACGCATGATGCGACCGCCGTTGCCGTCATTGAGGCCGGTCTGGTTGAGGCAATTCTGGCGGGTGGCCGCCGTGCAGTTGCCGCCGTCGGCCCAGCTGTAGACCTGCGACTTCCAGAGCTTGGGATCGTTGGTCACGTTCCCCTTCCATTCCTCGATGACAAACTCCGAGTAAGCGGCCGTCTTCGACGTGCCGTCGGAGATCGATCCCATCGTCACCGGAGCAGCGCCGTAGGTCTTTTCGTAGTTGCGATAGGAACCGAGACCGTTGCTGCGGATGCGGCCGTCACGCTCCCCCTGGTAGACACCACCGGGAGTCGTGTGCTGAGTCCACGACGTGCCGTTGTTGATGGAGTAGGTGTGATTGGCCTGCCCGCCATTGATGGAATTCGGATTCGACGGGCAATTGAACGCCGGAAGACGACCGCTCAGACCGGCCGAGTTGTAGCCGGCCCAGCCGGCGAAGTAAGCACCGGCATCCTTCGGGTTGAGGTTCCTGACGATCCCCATCTGCTCCATGAACGGCAGAAGGTAGACCTTGTCGGAGAAGTAGTAGGGATCATACGGAGCAGGACCCCACCCGACGCTCTGCGGGAACATCTGGTTGGTGTCGTGGTGGTTCTGCAGCGCGATTCCGATCTGCTTGAGGTTGTTGGTGCACTGCGAGCGGCGGGCCGACTCGCGGGCAGACTGAACCGCAGGCAACAGCAGGCCGACGAGCGTGCCGATGATGGCAATTACCACCAGCAACTCGACGAGCGTGAAGCCTTGACGGCGCACGCCTTGAAAACGATGGGACATGTGACGCTCCTCGTGGGTCCAGAGAGGACGATGAAAAAAGATATGGACGGCCCAAAGAGAAAAGAAACCCCCTCCAAACATCGACTGAATATAGATCAATCCTTCGCCAGATTGCAAGGCTCGGGCCGGGCCGCTTCCGGCCGGGAATCCAGTATCCCCAGCGATTCCGGATGTCCCTGAAACCGTGGTATCCCGGCGACGACAACCCGGAAACCTGAGAAAATCGGAGCGAACGCCAAAAAAGGCCCCCGGCAGCCGCCCTCAGAAGCCCTCACCGCCGCCGCCACCAAACCCTCCGCCGGAAAACCCGCCGCCGTCGGAGGCTCCACCGCCCCCCCCAAACCCCGACCCCTCGCTCGACCTGGGGGCCGACGTCA
>Ga0164293_10001692_pt1 | contig 18538 bp, 20 predicted proteins | sample GEODES118metaG_FD_111487 | JGI IMG/M metagenome (GOLD analysis project Ga0164293, IMG submission 111487) | Eutrophic lake water microbial communities from Lake Mendota, Wisconsin, USA - GEODES118 metaG | ecosystem: Environmental > Aquatic > Freshwater > Lake | place: USA: Lake Mendota...
CTATTTGTCCTGATGCTTGTGCTTCTTCGGGTGTTTGCCCTTGCACTGCTGGTGCTAATGCTGCGGCTGCTTCTTCGGGTGTTTGCCCTTGCACTGCTGGTGCTAATGCTGCGGCTGCTTCTTCGGGTGTTTGCCCTTGCACTGCTGGTGCTCGTGCTAGTGCTGGTTCTACTGCTGTTCTTCCTCTAGCATAATCAGACCATTTAGCTAATCTTGGATTATTTTCTCTCTGTTTGGCTGTGAGATCCGGTGTAAATTTAGTTCCGAATCCTGCAAGTTTTTGCAATAATGTTTTTTTTGGTGGTATTTGTGGTCCTTCTGCTACTGCTATAGCTACTGGTGTTGAATCATCGCTATCGGTAGTAAGACCTCCTCTTTGAGTTCTTTTTTTTGACATTATTAGTTAAATACTTCTTTTATGCTTATTGTTATTATTATTACTTATATAATAATAATAATAAAATATCACGTTTCGTCCATATTCATTCATGACATATTCATTTTTTTAAAGGATGAAAAGTCTATCTTTTTCTCCACGCCCCCTAGGTCACCACAACCATGTTCACCCGTCTCTTCGTCGCCCATCGTGTTGTCCTCCTTATACTCTTCTATTTTGCCACGATATGAATACCGATTTGCCTTCTCTCTAAGTATATAAATCTTATCTTTTTGTTTAATATTTACTTCACTCTTTCGGTTATATGTTTTAAAAGAAGCAAAGATTTGTTTCTTTTTTTTTGCCCCTCCGTCATCTCCTGTTGTCGAACCCACCTCACTTCCACCCCCCGAAGTCTTATTTTCTTTCATTTCATTATACTTGTTTAATCCTTTTTCATATTCTTTGCGAATATCAATATATATTTTTTTGCAGTCATATATGACAACATATTTTCTAGCGAGTGTTTCTAAATATTTATACGGGATTTCTTTCGTATTCGAATAATATATGAACGACTCCATTTCGTGACTATAATACATAAGAACTTCTCCTTTTGGCGTTTCTTCACGTATTACATTCAGCGCCAAGTCTTTTACAAACTCGTCCGTCAAGTCTTTTTCTTCCAGGTCGTCGTATTCGGTAAAGTATCGATTCTCATATGGAATTTCTGGCACCTCTACTTCCGCATCCTCGCTCTCGCCACTATCCTCACAATCATCACGATTCCATACCATCACGCACAACAAATAGAATTGTTTCAGCGTATAGGCGGAAAGCCCGCATGTAATACCAAACCACATAATAACAAGATAATACCTGTAAATATCACCAAAAGTCAGGTTAGTATAGTTATTCACAAATAAGTCGTTATATTTTTTAAATGAAAAAAATGAATTCGTATCGATATTGTCGTTGCCATTGCCATCGCCATTGCCATACGTCGCCCAGTTTGTTGCATTATATGACATGTTCGGGGGTGTGGGATCGTGAACTATATTTGTTTGTATATTTATATAACCACCGATATCTCTATATTGTTTGCAATATTACTATTGTTTTGCTACTAGTCCCCCTTCTCATTCTTTCTCCTTCAGAAGGCGACGGCGTTGTTCGAATAGTTTTTGAATATCGCTTTCCATATTTATCACCAGAATCCGCTGATACGATTTGTTCTTGTTTTCGGGATGAAGACATACCAGATACATGTCCAGAATCTTCATATCGTATTTGCTTTCCAGAATTGCTTTATACGTATTCAACTGCAGGCAGTAGTGCCAGTAATTCGTATCGGGAATATGTTCAATGACCGGATTCTTGGAACATTTGCGGTCGGTTTTCTTGATTTCGCGACATCGTTTCCAGTCATAAATACTAAATGTGCCGTCTTGTTTGTTCCGAAACACCATATCGATTGAACCTGAAAGTCGCAGCTCTTCGTGAAATATCGTCCACTCCGTTCGATAGGGTTCAAGGTGTGGATAGTCTTCCAGAAATTGTTTAAAGTATTCGTATTCGGTGCTGGTATTCTCGCGTGGACACTGGTTGTAGTAGCACTCGATATCGTAGTGCATCGCGGTTCCCGCGGCGGCGGCTTCATCGCGGTTCTTATCCCATCCCGCCTTAATTTGGTCCGCTGTTTGTCCGTAATATTTACTTTCAGTCCATTTTTTGGACCGCATCATGGAGCCGATAATGGCGTCGGCGTCGAATTCTTCAAAGTGCGAGTGATTCCACGTTGTAACGGAAGTATACTTGACGGATGGGTCGCCGTCGATCGTATAGGTGTGCGGGATAGGGTCGAATGTAATCCGCTTGTCACGCGGATGGGCGTTTATGCGTGCAAGATGGTCGATATCGTGAATGGGGTCATGGGTGGTGGGGGTAGATGGCGCAGTTTCCATTTTAATATTTCGTGGTCGTGGTCGTGGTCGTGGTCGTGATCTTGATATATAAATAAAAGTTATATTTATATCTCAATTTTATGGCAATATTATTTTTATATTGTGAATAAAGTTGCTACGAATAAGAAGGAAATTTTATACCAAGAATCCCACCTGTTCCAGCTCGTCCGGACTCATTAAATCTTCCACCCGGACCACCTGTTCCAAAACCCGTGGGGGGTATCATGTTGGAGGTACTATTTCCACCAATGCCACCAGCACCATATTGTATAATAAAGCTATTCCCAAAAAAGGTATCATTCGTAACCCCCAATCCACCCCTTCCATCTGATGATCCAGCGGAAATATATCCACCACCACCACCCCCAACGCCATTATCACCCCGACCACCGCTTTTTCCTTGTTCTCCGATACCATTTCCTGGTGTATTTCCAGAAGTAGATCCACCTCCTGACCCTCCATTACCCGCACTACTTCCTGGAGTAGCACCAACACCACCACCAACTGCAGTAATGAGGCCGCTCCCAGCATAAAACGAAGAATCATACCCATCCCATGCTCTATAACCACCGATTGATATATTATAAGTTGTAGAATTTTGTAGTGTATTTGTTCCTTTGACGACACCGCCAGCACCTCCACCACCTCCACGCGAACTACTATTACCTGTGCCGCCACCTCCTCCACCGGCAACCAACAAATAACTAATATTAATAAGTTTGTTCGCTTTAATGGTGAAAGATAATGGTGACACGGCAGATAGGCCATCAAACCTATAAATTGTAAACCCGGTTGCTGTTGGAGTTGGAACAATATTATTTGCAGCATCTACATAAGTCTGCGTGATACTATTAGAAGGACCAGTCACGACTAGTGTCGAAAGCGTAGGACCACTTCCACCCAGAGGATAGTTATTCCAAATACCAGACTTATAAAATTGTAGTTGTGCTTCATCGGTAAGAAAACAGAATTGACCCAAAAATGGGGAGGTTATTGCCGTATCACGAGCAGTTGCACCTGTGAATAATGAAATTGATGTTCCTGTTGTATATCCGAGTGTATTGGTGGATGTGTTATAACTTAAAATATTATTACTATGAGAAGCGATATTCGCAAGGGTGCCTAATGAACCCGTCGGACCAACAGGACCCGCAACACCTTGTATTCCTTGTGGGCCGGTTGCTCCTTGTGTACCTGTTGCACCTTGCGTGCCTGTTGCACCCTGCGGTCCTGTCGCGCCTTGCGCACCAGTTGCACCCTGTGGACCAGTGGCACCCTGTGGACCGGTTGCACCCTGCGGTCCTGTCGCGCCTTGCACACCAGTTGCACCCTGTGGACCAGTGGCACCCTGTGGACCAGTGGCACCCTGTGGACCGGTTGCTCCTTGCGGGCCTGTTGCACCCTGCGGTCCTGTCGCGCCTTGCACACCAGTTGCACCCGCAGCACCTGTTGCACCCCGCGGTCCTGTTGCACCTTGTGGTCCTATTGCTCCTATAGCACCCTGTATGCCCTGTGGCCCCGCTGCCCCCGTTGCCCCTCTTGGACCCGTCGGACCTAGTGGGCCTACTATACCATCCAAGTTAATTTGCCAGGTTGAGTAAGTTCCAGATCCCGTCACACCTCCAGCAACAGGAATGGCGGTTAATATATTTTCAGAGTATCTATTCACATATGCGGTAAAGTAATTACTGGCGTCATATGCAATTATAATCTTTTGTCCGGGAGTATATGCAAGACCGGGTAAAGTATTGAAAGTAACTAATGTGGGGAGTGGTGTCGTTCCTCCCAACGTATAAACCACCGATGTTGCACTTGTCGAATATCTATCACTATCTGTCTCATTTGTTAAAAAAGAAAATCTTGCATAGTTTCCCGTTCTATTATATCCGCCTACTTGTTTCCATGATGGTGACGTCATTTTTGTTAAATATTTTATACTATATACTTTCAACATAATATAAAATGTAATCTTGTTCTTATTTTCTATTTTCTATTTTTTTCTTGTATTTCTCATTTTTCTCTCCTTTCTCTCGTTTCTCTCGTTTCTCATCTCATCGTCTTCATACCCCCGTTCCATCCCATGCATGTTAAAGTCCTCAAGAAGTCTTGTTCTCAGGTCTTTTTTCGAAGCAGGATAGGATAAAACATCCATTATATCATGTTTCGAAAGATTTGCATGACGTTTTTCGCCGTTTATATTCACATCAACATGCCATTGTTTACCCCCATCATTGGATACAGCCTTTATCGCACTCGACGAATAGTATATTTTTGGATTTCCTCCCCTCTTTGTTCTCATAGTTCTTCTCATTGTCTTCCTCATTGTATTCCTCTTTGTTTTTCTCTTCGCCATGCGTATAAATTATAATATAAATATGTAGTCTATATATATAATATATACTAACTATGGAAAAATATGAACTGAAAAAATATATACAAAAGAAATTAAATATTCCTATAACCCCTGAAAATGTATATACAAGTGCGGGTATAAAAAAGCACGACGCCGCCGCGGATGCTCGTGCCAACGCCGTCATAAAAAACGTAAAATATATCGATGAACTATATTCCGCGGCATTTATGGATGACTATTTTTCATAGGCGGACGCCTCTACCGCCGGCTCTTTAAGCCCTTTACGAATATATATTATCCCCCTCCCTCCAAAGATACTTAAAGAACCCCCGCGGGCGGACGCCGAAGAAGTGTATGATGTAATGTTTTTTCAAATCTATTTTCGATTTTTCAAAAAAGGACATTTATTTTTGTCCATTTTTGATTTTTCATTTCTAGATTTGAAAAAAATGTTGAAAATCTCACTCAGACCATAATGCTCTCATTTGTTTTTTTAAGTTGGAAAAAACGTCACGATAAATTTTGGACATTTCTATAAGATTTCTGATGGGGATTTTTTGTTTTATCGATGTCCATTTTTGTCTATAAGATATTTGTATCTGAATAAGATTTAAATAAGATTTTATAATATTTATATATATATTATAAAACATTATAAAACACTATAAAACACTATAAAACACGATATGCCAAAGACTAAGATTGACTATGGTCATACTATTATATATAAAATTTCATGTAAGGATAGTAAGATGAAAGACGTATATGTGGGATATACCACGAATTTCATTCAACGCAAGTATTTTCACAAAAACAACAGCATAAATCGTAAGAGTGCAAACTACGACGACCGCTTGTATGCTGTCATTCGAAAACACGGCGGATGGGAAAACTGGAAAATGGAAAATATTCATATTTGCAACTGCGAAGACTATAATGGTGCGAAAAAAATAGTGCAAGAATATGCTGTGATGCTAAGAGCTACGCTAAATTCGTGTGATGTAACGTTTAGTAACGGATTGTTATCTAATATGGTCACAGAAACTGCGAAAGCATGCGACAAAATGAACATTAAAACAAAAAATCCCAAAAATCCCTTAACATACGTCTGCAATATTTGTGACTATGTTACGTCTAATAAAAAAGATTATAATAAACATATTAACACGATAAAACACATTTACAACAAAAAATCCCCTGAGCATAATATGGTATGTGAATGTGGAAAGACTTATATAAATCGCTCATCATTATTTAACCATCGAAAAGTTTGTCCAATGACATGCAAAGATGGTTACAATCTTGGCGAATATGGTGGTGAGAAAGTGGTTGAGTGTGAAGAGAACCTTATTTTACAGGTTCAGGAAGGAGAGAAAGGAGAGAAAGGAGATAACGAAGAAAATATTAAAATAACAAAGGAGATGTTTTTGAAACTGGTGAGCGATAATCAGGAGATGATAAAGATTATAAAAGAACAGCAACAACAAATAAATCTGATTATACCGAAGATATCGAATATTGGCCCGACTACAAATAACAACACTACGATGAATAATACGAATAATACTAATTTCAATTTGAATTTCTTTTTGAACGAGAAGTGTAAAGATGCTTTAAATATGTCGGAGTTTATAGAATCCTTGAAAATAACACTGGAAGACTTGCAATATTCGCGTTCGAATGGTTTGGTGGAGGGGATAAGCAATGTCATGATACGCGGACTGAAAGAGTTGGATATTTATAAACGCCCGATTCATTGCACGGATGTGAAACGCGACACCATGTATATTAAAGACAAGGAGAAGTGGGAGAAGGATGAGAAACATGAGAAAATAAAAAATACGATTATTAAAATAGCAAATAAGGAACGAAATGCGATAAGTGCGTGGGTAGATATAAATCCCGACTGGTTTGATACCGAGGCGAAACAGATGGAGTATTTAACATTGGTCAATAAAGTTTGCGAACCGATTGAGAACGATATAAGAAACGAGAAAAAAATAATTAAGAATATTGGTAGGGAAATCGTATTGAATAAAGAGACGGAAAAAATACTGAAGTTGAAATAGGGTTATGTAGGGATTAGGAATAGTTTAGAAAATCTGCGTTGTAAATATAATGTTATTTTAGTATATAGCATTCGATGCCGTCGCCAGAAGATTTGAAGAAGAAGCCTAAATCGCCCGAAACTATATTTGGCACCAATTGTATGGGAGAGAACTGGACAGTGTGCTGCCCCAACTTTCATTTGAAATATGATAGATACTCTCAGACGAAACGTGTTACGCAAATAAAGTATAGAGGTGCAATATATCGTATCTTTTTCTGCTCTCCAAGTTGTGAAAAAAATATCAAAGGTATGGCATTGAATACACCGGATACATTTAAAAAACTATTTATAAAAAGCGTTAAACCAAATGGCGATTTAGTTATTAAACATAAAGACACAAATGTGCCGTGTCAGATTGCGATTAAGATAGATACGTATAGTGATAGTGGTGGTGGTAGTGGTAGTAAAAACGTGAAACAAAAAGGTGGGTCTGGAAGGGCAATGACGCGTAGAAATAAAAAATATTCCAAGTCGAGGTCAAAGTCAAGATTTAGCAAAAGTCGTAAAAATAAAACGATGAAGAGGTAAATAATATATAATTATTATATAAAGGTTACTTAAGTATATATTATGTCAGGATGGTCAGGATGGCCAAGATTGCCATGGTCGTCAAAAGAATCTCCCAGAGGAAGAGCAGCAAGTCCTTCGGGTAGACTACAAGATGTTATTAATAGAATGACAGAACAAGAAAGGAGTGCAATTATGCAGGAACGTGCAAGTATTGATGCAATGAATGAAGAAGATCGGGTAGTAAGTGTCATGATAGAACAAATAAATCAACTTTCTAGTATAAATATAGATGAGTCGGATCCACGCATAAGATTTATTATTAAACAAATAATAATAGTTCACGGATTCACGGGGGTTGCTATAGAAAAAATACAAAGATGTAGACCATTGCTTTCTGCTATTAGTAATGCTATTGCACCTGATGGCATAAGGTTACGAGCTACCGCACGTAGATTCGCGGGAATGGTTCGACGAGGGGTGGAATTTACAGCACAACAAACGGCATTGTTGGCAGGACAAGGTCTACAATTCATATCAGATAGGATCCCGAATGTGATGTGTAGAGAACCCTCCCCTCAAGGAAGAGGAGCTCGTTCACGTTCACGTTCAGGTTCACGTTCACGCCCACAAGCAGCAGTGCAAATCGCCCCAACAGATTTTGTAACTAGAGCATTATCTGGACTTTATGGTGTATTGTCGAGCATTTTAAATCGTGCTTACGATATTATTATTCAGCAGTGCTCTGGGGTGGCTTGCACGGCTTTCACGCGACTACAACCAGCACTATCTCAAGGAGTAAACGAAGCAGCTCCAGCAGCACCAGCTGAGTGTGCTATATGTATGGAAAATGCATACTTTATAGGTGATAATAATGTAGATTATGGTCCATTAGGATACATTGAGAGACATGGTAATGGCGCGCCGGGGCATCCAGATAGGTTTCATCATTCGTGCCTACAGGGGTGTCAGAATAGGTGTCCCATGTGTCGAGCAGAAGGTCCATTATGGAGTCTTGAACCCCCAGTCTTAGCCCAAGGCGGTGGTGGTTTAAAAAGGTATAGGTCCAAGTCCAAGTCCAAGTCCAAGTCCAGGTCCAGATCAAGAAGATACATAAGCAAGCCCCGCAAATCCCGCAAATCTAGAAAAGCAAGAAAACCAAGGTCTTCCTCACGTAGAAAATAAAATAAAAGAATAAAGTATAGAGTAAAAATGAGTTCTGGTTCAAGTTATCCCTTCTATCCTTTTTCAATATGCACAAGTTGTTGGTATGGCGGGTATTTAGAGCCTACGCTTACCCCCGTCGGTTGTAGAGCTTGTGGCCATGCCGGGGTCAGTGGCGGCCCACCCCCTCCAAACGGGCAAAATAATACGCAAATTCCCTATGTATCAAGTATACCCACCCAAAAGAAAATCCAAAATGTGGTTCGTGTGGATAGTTCGGAGTATTTAATCAATAAGGCCGCCTTGAGCGTATATACGCAGCCGACTGCGGCATATAACTACGTAAACTGGAATCAGCAAAGTGACCGCGCGGTTCCAGGTGTTGTGCATCGCAATGTTCCGCGACGTGGCGATGGAAGTTCGACGCGAACCTCGATTACGGCGTTGCGTCCTGGGTCTTCATCGGCGGGATCCTCGTCAACCATGCAAATAAGTAAGGGCGTTGATATGAAACATGGGTCATATGATAGATATTTAGCAAAACTAAAAGGTCGCAAAGTCTTGCGGACGCAGTCCTATGCATCGACAAGCACGAATATCGCCGAACAAGGGAATAAGACGAGATCATTTGGGGTTGCTTATTCAGATAACTGCCAATATCCGAACCCCATTGGATGTTTGTAACCTTTTTCTAAAAAGAAAATATAAATATTTTATATACTATAAAATATCTATATATCTATATATACCCTATACATACCCATATTCATCGCCTATCGCCTATCGCCCATAATCTGTAATCATGTCATCCGCAGTAAATTTATCGAAAATGTTGTTTGACAATACAAACTTTAGAAGAAGGTATCCTGCACCTGCACCTGCACCTGCACCTGCACCCGCACAGACAACAAAGCGTTCTCTAGATGTTGCACCTCTGGTTGCAGCACCGACACAGAGACGAAATGTAAATCCCGCATTTCAGTTAAGTAGGTTTATCTCAAACGCTGCTGCAAATAGCGGACCTTGTCGGGCATGTGGACACTAACAAGTGAATCGCGACAATCGCGACAATCGAGAGAACCATATAATAATAATAATAAAGGGAAATTATTATATAAAAAAAATATAACTATATTTTTATATAATGAATAGTTTTGATTTGAATATACAGAATTATACCATAAAAGAGTTAAAAGGATTATTATCATTGAGAGATGTATATGATACTTACGATGTCAACTCAAAAAAGGAAAAAATATGTAAAAGAGTAAGCAATGATGACACGATGACAATGGATATGAAAATAAAAATGAATGATTTTATAGAAGTTGCTTCAAAGATTTTACTCAACCTTATTGAATCATCGTCGTCGTCATCGTCGTCGTCGAGCAACGCTCTCGTAACAAAAGATAAAACTAATGCAGGTAGTGCCGCCGGTGCCGCCGGTGCCGCTAGTGTCGAAGTTGCGAAAATAAAAAAGTTTGAAGATTTAAAAAATAAAATGCAAACATGGGGCGACGATGTGGTAATAGATGACCCCTTTTCTGCGCATTTAGATAATAAAGATGATAAACCTGGTTCCTCTTTTAGTTCGTATGGAACTATGCGGGGTATAATGAATCCTTTACTAAAAAATACAATATTGAGGGGTGTAAATATAGATTCTAGGTATAGGGACGACTATTATAATACTACAAGCACGAATTTATCTATAACATTACCATTTAGACTTGATAATGTGATTAGTTATCGTTTAGTTTCGATTTCTTTGCCAATCACATACTATAATATATCTCAGCGATATGGTAATAATGTTATAAGAATCGAGACGTATATTAATTTTCCGACTTCATATAGTCTTATAAATACATTTGACCTTATTTTACAAGATGGCATTTATAACACGTTACAGACTTCAACTAACAGCGGCACATCTATTATAACAGAAATCAATAATATTTTAAACTCGAATTCAAATAGTCCTAATATTGCATTACCTGCATTGGGATATGATAACCCTAAGCTATTGTATACTATTAACCGCGTTAATGGTAAAAGCATTTTTTCACAAGATGTAACCGCCACAACCCCTTATTTTTTTAAAATAATAACAAATGTTGGATTAAATATAACTACACAGCAAGTTACGATAGACTATGATATAAATAAAGGTATTATTACTAGACTTGGTTGGGCGCTTGGATTTAGAGTCGCGGCTATATCTAGTTCAAATTGGGGCGGAGATCCGACAATGGTTCCGCCTTTACCTCCAATATATGGTTCTATTACTTCATCTAGTATATGTTTTACAAAATACCCAATTTATGGATTTTTAGCAATAGATGATTTTAACAATAACGTGGTAGACTATTATAGGTCTGTATTTGCAGATTCGATATCTATTCCAAATATTATTTCAAAAATCGATTTGACGCGTCTTCTAGAAAGTGCAACTGCATTTGGGGCATCGCAGGGACAATCAACATCCAACTCTATTAACACGGAAAGAAAATTCTTTGGTCCTGTAAGTATTCAAAAATTGAAAATATCAATATACGACGATTTGGGTTACATATTAGACTTGAATGGAATGGACTGGGCAGTAGAGCTTGCATTTGAATGTGTTTATAATATGTAAAATCGTATATGTAAAATCATACAAATGTTATATATGTTATATAATAATTTAACATATATAATATATTAAAATATTATATAAACTACCAATGTCAAGAAGAACATATCCGGTTCCGAATTTAAATTTATCAGGTGGTGACTATATACAAAATAAACGCGCAAAACAGCTTTTCTCAGGGACATCGGATTTAGCAAAAACAATAGAAGAGCAAAATGGTAACTTTCCTCTTTTAACACCATCAGGGAAACTAAAACCATATCAAGGAACATATGGTTTATCTGGTAGGTCGACCCCAAATGAAAAAACTTATTGTTTAAATACGAGCCATAGTTATAAAGATTTGTTAGCTATAACAAAGGGGAAGTATTTAATAACGCCGCCGAATATAGCAAATACAAGCACTATACTATTAACGGATGTATCAAAAGCATCAAAGTTATATAATGGACTATATTATGTTTATAACTATACTACCACAAATGCATTAGCATATATGAATCCGGGGTATCCGGTAACGGGAGGCTACCCTACGACACTTGGTTCTTATGTCGCAAATCAGATAGAATATAGCCCTACATCTGACGCAAATCAGCGAATAATAACCGATCCCTCGTATAATATTACATATACATCACAATCGTGTATTTTAAATAACAGGGAAGGAAGAGGTATTAGTATTAATAATGATTATGACTCCAAATTTTCATTTAATAGAACTATTAACTTAGATTTGTTAACAGGATTTCAGTATCCTGTTAAATTTGCACTTGATTATGATAGCGGTGATTGTATTAATGCGAATAATGATATGCAATCAAAATATGCAAATCCAGTAGTTCCTCCGCCACCACCTTCGGTAGTATATTATAACGCCGGTGGTTTAGGAACTAACCAAGCTATTATAGCATGGAGCACGGATGGTGTAATATGGAATGCTTCTGATAATGGAAATACTATTTTTAATGGAGCAGTAAGAAGTATAAAGTATGGAGAGGGCACGGGTTTAAATTTCTGGGTAGCAGTAGGTAATGGTATAAATGTTGTAGCAAGGTCATTTGATGGTAAAGCGTGGACTGCATCGATTCCCTCAAATCCGCTCCAAAATCTTAATAATATTCTTACTGCGGGATATGGCGTTGTTCCTGTTCTAAATCCGGATGTTGGTGTGGCTATTAGGTGGATAGTTGTAGGCCAAGGCTCTACTAACACTATTGCTTATTCGAATAATAATGCAGTAGTTTGGAATATAGCGTCAAGCACAGATCCATCTTTAAATAATCCTTTTGGTATAGGTGGTGAAGGTTATGCTGTAGCGACGAATAACATTGATAAGATAATAGCGGTGGGATATGGAAGTTATAATACTAATCCCGGTACTATTACTATGGTTCAGTCGTCCAATGGGGGGCTATCATGGAGCGTTGTTAACAATACACCTTTTGGTGAGTTTCGTCAGCCTTACACTATTATTTATGGTAATTCGCGTTGGCTGGCCGGGGGAACGGCGAACGGGTCATCTTTAGAGAGCCCGATATATTTTTCGGATAATAATGGAGTAAATTGGCAGAATGCTTCTTCGTGGCCGCCTGGGGGGTATGGTGGTACTTGTATTGATATAGCATATAGGGGGTCGTCACCGAATGATGGTAAAGCGAATTATGTTGCAGTTGGTGACAATTTATTTGAAGCGTTTTCTTCAGTAAGTGATATATGGTATTCGATTAATGGTGATATATGGTACCCGACTAATTCTACTCGCTTCAACATAATGCAAAGTGTTACATACTACGCAGGGGTTTCCGGTGGAACGTGGGTTGCAGTTGGGAAGGCGGAATATTTTTCTTCTATGTCTGTATCATATTATTCTACAGATGGTATTACATGGTTTTCTTCTCCCAATTTTAGTGGATTATTTCAAAATACAGGATTAAGTGTAGGTTCGGTGAGTGGCATATAATAATAATATAGTAACAACTTAAAGGTAAAATATGAATCGAATAATAGACCTTTTGTGTATCGTATTTGTATGCCAGTAGAAATGGTATTGCTTATGACAAAAAATAGATACCATCGAAAAAGTAAATCTTTCATTCACGTTCACGTTCCTGTAAAATCTACAAATAAATCAAATGAACATGTATCATCCCTTGCATCATTGTCCATCATAATAGAGTTATGTAAGTTTTGTTAATTATCGGATAATTAGATTAATTTATAATAAAATATCTATAATATATAGTATAATTTTATTGTTATACTATATATAACTATGGTAGGTTCAGGTGTTATTCCGGTAGCCTTGCACAAAAACAAGGTGTATTATTTATTTGGGAAAGAGGGTTCAATGGAACGCGATAAAAATTGTCACTGGGGTGATTTCGGGGGTAGTGCAAAAACCGGCGAAGACTTATTGGACACGACCACCCGCGAGGGTGCCGAGGAATTAAACGGGTTCTTCGGTTCAAAGCGCGATTTTGAAAAGTATATCTTAAAGAATAAGGTGGATGAAATAGCGTATGATAAACGATACACCTATTTGGTGCGTGCAGACTATGATGAAAGGCTGCCCTATTATTTTAATAACAATTACAAATTCATTTGCGAGTATTTGAAAGGGCATGTAGAGCATCCGACAAATGGTTTATTTGAAAAAAGCGAGATACGCTGGTTTACAATAGACGAGTTGAAACGCGAGAGAAATATATTCCGCGACTATTTTCGCAATATAATTGATATTATCGTATACAATCACCCCAAAACGCTTTCAAAACTTAAGCGCGGACGGGGTGTATCGAAAAAGATACGCGGGGGTATGGCGGGGGCGACAACACGTTCACGATTTTCGACATCGGATTTAATGAAGTGTGCACGGATTCGCAAGCATTCGTCTCATCGGACGCGTCAGACACGTCGAAGGCGTAGGTAGGTGGATAGGCACACAAGCTAAAAACTATTATGTTATATTATAGTATAGTATAGTATAGTATAACATACGACTATGGGTTCACAAGAAATATGCCCCAATGATGATCCATATTTTACGCGAACGATGTATCGCATTGGTCTATTAAAGCGTGGAATGAAGTCGGAAGAAATTATCCAACGTCGCAAACAAATTTACTATTCGATTTGTATTATAGTGCGTGGCACATTGATAGCAATCGTTTACTATCTACGTAACTCAATGATAGTGCAATTTTTAGTATTATTGGGAGCACTTGTAGGTATTGTAAATTTAGGGAAACGTATGACGGGTAACCAGTGGTGGTCAAAGAAATTCCAATTTGTAATGTCGCTAGTTATTGCTGGTCTTGTAATCCTTACTTTTTTGAAGAAGGTGAAAACGTGGACAATTCCTGCTGCGATGCTGTTCAGCTTGGTTGGTGGGGGGGTTCAATCGTTTGTGGTAGGGTTTTGCTGAGTTGAGAAACGAGAGAAACGAGAGAAACACTAAAATTGAAGAGATAATTCGAATCATATGAATATGGTAACAAAAACAGATTCATATTATTTTGCATCATGGTTGCAACAACAAGAAAAAGAGAATTGTTCATTTCGCGAATTGAAATATTAACAACACGATTTTCAAATTATGGAATGATAGAGAACCGCGCATGGCGTGAAGAACACGGATTAAATGCATCGTCTTGTGTCTATGGCACCCCCGTAATGATAACCCACCATGTTTTGGAGGATGCATACGCATTTGTCATCGAGATGAACAATGATAAGAACAAAATCGAAGGAATTGGACTGATTCGGAATAAAGTTTGCGAGCAACGATATCGGAAAATCCATTCTGATCCGAATTTAAACCGATATTCATATGAGGGTGAGTATAGGGTGAACGTGTCACAGATAGGGGATACCCCCGATGACAAATATTATAAAAAGTTGATTTATGCATTGGAAGTCTTGTTGTTTAAAGGGAAGCGACACTCGAAACGAAGTATAGGAATTACACGAATACCGAATTGGATAAAATACAATCGGTTTGACTACAATTTTGGAAAAGCGTTATTTGAAATGTTTGAAAAGTATGCCAAATTAAATATAGAAATAGAAATATAAAAGTAGAAATAGAAATATAGATATAATTAAATAGTATATTATTATATTGGTAGATTTGTTATGGGAGATAATAACAAAGATAAGGCACCTAATAAAAAAATAATACAAAAATTAAAAGATGTTGAAAAGTATACCATTGATGAACTAAAAGAGCTCCTTGGACTTTCGACGGAACCTAATTTTTATACGACTTATGATATCGGTGTCCATTTTGATATCTTAAAATCGAAGTATCCAAAACTTGCCCGAAGTGGGGGATTTTTAGAAAAAGCGGAGCAGCGTATCATAGATGATATAGACATGAATCCAAATCCTGAGCCTCCGACAAATAACGAACCCCCTGAGATGAACGATTGGTATACAAACCAGTATTTAAAGCAGGATAATTTCTTACAAAATGCACGTATAACAGATAGGCAAGATAAAGTTAAAATATTTAATGATGAAAATGGTGGCAGTCACGAAACCATGAAACGCGAACTGCTGGGTGTTTTAAACTCACATCCTCTTCCAATTGCTCAAGATACGCTGAATCCTACACTAAAAAATGTTTCACAGCGTATGCTCGTGATTGATAGTCAGTATCGTCAAAATATAAATTCAACTACATCTTCTACAGATTTTACACTGGATTTGTCGGATATATTAACAAACACGCTATCATTGAAGTTATACTCGTTTCAGATTCCGTATGCGTGGTATACGATTGACTCGACTATGGGCACGTCATGTTTCCGGATAGTATACGGCGGAACAACATACCCCATCAGTATCCAAGATGGAAATTATACTGCACAACAATTGGTAACCGCAATTCAGTATCAGTTAGACAAGACACTAAACAATGTGATTGCCCCATTCACGGGGAATAATTTTGATATTTCATATAATCCGATAAATGGTAAGTCTTGTTTTTTATTTGCATCACAGGTTCCACCATTAAGCGTGGAGGTTGTTTTTTATGATAGCGATGATTATAGTAGTTGTAGTGCGACGTCTGCCAATACAATGAAGCTGAATAATAATTTAGGCTGGGTTCTCGGATTTCGCCCACTTGATGATAAGAATCTGCCCCTTCATTTTTCGATTATTGTGAATTCAAGTAGTAACTATAATATACCTACAAATCCTACCCCTTATAATTTAGATAACGCGTATTTTTCTGATGGACCAATAGATGTCTATGGAACAAAATATCTGACGCTAGTATTGGATGATTATAATCAAAATCACTTGAATAATGGTTTAGTAAATATAACCGATACGGATACAACACTTAGTTTGCCGGATTATTTTAATACGGATATACCAAATGTTTGTGCTCCTGACCCGCAAGTAAATAACTCATTTGTCCCTTTTTATACCCAAAGCACGCCCAGAACATTGACGCAAGCACAAGTATACTCGATTAACCAGATATTAGAAAATAGAAGAACAACATATAAGTCACGTATAACAGGACCGACAACAACAGATGTTTTGGCGATCATACCAATAAAAAAACAAGGCTTGGGGACAGGCGATATGATGGTAGATTTAGGTAGTAGTTTAGCATTTAATACGCGAACCTATTTTGGCCCCGTAAATATATCACGTTTGCGTGTATGTTTGCAAGACGATATGGGGAGAACATTAAATTTGCATGGTGTAAATTGGTCTGTAGCGATAATAGTAGAATCTTTGTATCAATATTAGTTGAAAAATAGTTAAAATATTACAAACTATTTGAATCACATCAGTTTCGAATTATGAATTATCATTTACGCGTTTCTCTCCTTTCTCTCCTTTCTCATCTTCATCAAGAAGCATGATAGCCATGGCAGCATAGTTGTGCAAGTCGATTAAAGTATCACGGATTCTCTCATCGTCTACAAGTGTAATACCTTTTTTTGTAATAGAAAGAGAACGTTGTATTTTATCTTCAATTCTCATAAGAACACCAATAGTGCCAAATTTTGCAAAAGCGTCGCCATAGTCGGCATTCTTTTTTTTAAATAATTCTAGTGCAGACATTTGCACCTGTATCATTTGGGATACGCGTTTATTATTTGTCGTGTCTTCTTCCATATTGTCTATATTATGTATGGTAGTATTTTTAAATAATATAATCACATAATAGTATAAGTAATATTGAAAAATAGAATGAATAATTTTTTACGATATGTATTGGCGTTCATAATAGGCATGATAGGAGGAACAACATTTATTTATATAGGTGTCGGAACTACTATAATGATTCCACTGATTATACTATTAGGTGTGATAGAAGATTTTAAAAAAACTATCGGAACTATTATTATACCCGTTATATCACCGGTAACTATATTTCCCTTATATGAATTTTATAAGCGCGATCTTTTAGATGTAAAAATTGGTATGTTTTTAGGATTAGGATACTTTATAGGTAGTTATATTACATCAAAATATTTTTTGGATGTTTTTCATAAAGACACACTTTGTTTAATATACGGATTATTTTCGATTGTTGTAGGTTTTATTTTCATAAAGAAATCTAAAAAAATAAACTTATAGTTAGAATATATACGATATTATACGATAATGTTTTTTTCATTGTATGGTAAGAAACGTGTAGCTCCGCTATCTCCTGCACAATTATTATTATTTAAACAACGTCAACAATATTTACAAATACAACAAATACAATTATTGTCCAAAGCTAATACATCGGAGTCTAAGAACTATGAGAATAAAATTGTAAAAGATGTAATAGTATATGAAATAGGATTAGATACAGAATCTCAAGAACTTCCTCAACCAAAATTAGAAGAACCGATGATTGAAGAACTAACCAATTCGATAGTTGGAGAAACGAGAGAAGCGAGAGAAAGGAGAGAAACAATAGAAATAAAAGAAAAAGAGAAACCCAAGAAAAGGGTAAAATTTGCAGAAGATAAAAAGTAAAGAAATAAAAATTATATATTGTGTTTCACACTTTACAATATATAATTCAAACAATAGAATACAATAATATTACTTATTTTCAGGTTTAACTTGAATTACATTTTTCACTAATGTTTTATTTATTTTAGGTTGAACTAATTGAGGTGATTGAACGGAGGTTTGAACGGAGGTTTGAATAACGGGTTGCGCGATAGGTTGCGCAACAGAATGCGAAGGTGTTTGCAGTAATATATTCATAGGAGAAACACTATTGTTTTCTGATGCAGATAAATTTGTCTTGTCACATGTTCGTTTATGAACGGAAAGAGCAAGAGGATTTTTTCCAATAAAATTACATTTTTCACAAATAAATTTTCCAGAAGTAATGTAACCAAATCTGGATGATAACATTTTTTCAAGACAAGGAAGTTGAAGATCTTCAATATTTTTAATC
>Ga0164293_10001693_pt1 | contig 18534 bp, 12 predicted proteins | sample GEODES118metaG_FD_111487 | JGI IMG/M metagenome (GOLD analysis project Ga0164293, IMG submission 111487) | Eutrophic lake water microbial communities from Lake Mendota, Wisconsin, USA - GEODES118 metaG | ecosystem: Environmental > Aquatic > Freshwater > Lake | place: USA: Lake Mendota...
CACGACCTTGCCGATCTCGTCGGGAATGCGCGCCTGCAAGGAAGCAGTGAGTTCACGGCGGCGCACTTGCATCTGCTGAACAGCGAGAACTCCTGTGCCGACGGTCACGTAGGCGAGATCCTTGGACAGGGTGGCAACCCGCTCGACTCCCTTGCGGACGTCGAGGTGGGTGAGATCGAGGCCGGGGAGGGTCATCTTCGTGGGATCGAACTTGGGGAGATCAATCTTCGGCAGGTCGACCTTGGGAAGCGAGACCTGGGGGAGTTTCGGGAGGCGGAAGGCGTTCATGGGAACTACTGTAACCACCACTGCTAACTTTTGCAAGCACACGTGACAGGTTTTCTTCGGGTCCTCTTCGGGGCTGCGAAGTAGCCTCATTGCATCGTGGAAGCCACCCCGGAGACGCCCCAGATGTTGCCTCCCGAGGGGGCTGTGCCCGTCGTTGCCTCGACGGTGGTGCATCTGGCCGCCGATGGTCAGGCCCCTGAAGGCTTCACAGAGGTGCTCGGGTCGTTGGCGGCCCAGGACTACCCGGCTCTGCAGTTCGTCTTCTTCGTCACAACCGGTGGGGTAGCGGATGGCGGTGACATCTCCGCAGTCGAGGCGCTCATTACGGAATCGTTGCCGGAGGCCGTGGTCCGCTCCGTGGTGGGGAACCCCGGGTTCGGGCCCACACAGAACGAGATCGCCCGGATGGTGGAGGGGGACAACGGTCTTTTCCTTCTGCTCCACGACGACGTTGCCTTTGCTCCCGATGCGGTGAGCCAGTTGGTCACCGAGATGTTCCGGTCGAACGCCGGCATCGTCGGGCCGAAGTTGGTCGACTGGGACGACCCGGGCCTGCTTCAGCACGTCGGCCTGGCCTGCGACCGCACCGGCGAGATCGACCCGATCGTCATGCCCGGTGAGCGCGACCAGGAACAGCACGACGCTGTCAGTGATGTGTTCTGCGTCCCGAGCGCGTGTCTCCTCGTGCGTGCGGATCTTTTCCGGGCCGTCGGGGGATTCGACGACGAGATGTCCTTCGGCGGAGAAGAACTCGACCTGTGCTGGAGGGTGCATCTCACCGGCGGTCGCGTGATGGTCGTGCCGTCCGCAGTGGTGCGACATCGTGAACGTTTCGCGGAGCGCAATCCGAACGTCGACCTCGACGAGTTGCGCGAACGCAATCGTGTCGGCACCGTGCTGTCGTGCACATCGGGGTCGCGTTTCGTTCCCGTGGTGTTGTTGATCTTCTTCCTCTCCGTGGTGGAGGCGATCATCGGAATCGGCTCGGGTCGATCACGTCGCGCACTCACGGCACTCGGGTCGCTCTTCGGTCAACTCCTGCGTTTCACGTCACTCTCGTCGCGGCGTCGCCGCGCGAAGTCGATCCGCGTCGTGTCGGATGCAGAGGTTCACGACCTGCAGGTGAGCGGCAGCGCCCGGGCGGTGTCGTTCCTCCGTCAGCGTCGGGCGAAAGCCGACTCCAAACGTCTCGAGACGCGTCTCGCCGCGGCCGAACGTGAACGTCGTGCACGCGTGTCGATCGCGCTCGTCGTGCTCCTTTCCACGGTCTTCGTCGTCGGCAGCCGCTCGCTCGTGACTCGCGGCGTCACCTTCGTCGGGCAGTTCGTCCCGTTCACGGAATCGTGGCGCTCGCTCGGTGCCGCGTACCGGCTCGGGTGGTGGCCGGGCGGGTTCGGTTCTGCTTCTGCATCGCCGACAGGTACTGCTCTCGTCGCCGTAGCGACGTTCTTCTCGTTCGGCAATCCTGCTTTCGTACGCACCGTCGGAGTGGTCGGGCTCTTGTTGGTCGGAGCGGTCGGGATGTGGCGCCTCGGTGCGGCCGTCTCCTCACCCCGTGCCCGTGCAGCAGGTGTGCTCGCGTTCTGTGCCGTTCCGCTCGCCTTCGAGAACATTGCCACGGGGCGCTGGGGTGCACTCGCTTGCTGGGCCGCCGCGCCGTGGGTGTTGGTGTCGTTCCATTCGGCGGGCGACATGCTCACGGCCACAGCAGCCGACGTTGCCCGGCGGTCGATTCGTCTCGGGTTGCTCCTCGCGGCCGTTGCCGCTTTCGAGCCGTCGTTTCTCCTCGTGGCCACCGTTGCGATGGTCGTCTGGTCGGCAACCGGTGCGCTCGCACTGGGACGTCCCGGATTGCGTGGCGCACCGGGTGTCCACGCCGGAGCCGTTCTCGTCGCCGTTCTCCTGCACATCCCGTGGTTGGGTCACTACTTCAGTGGCCGGTGGTGGGAATCGCTCGTGGGTGCGGATCTCGGCGTCGGGCGTGACAACGGAGTGTTGCGCGTGCTCACGTTCGACATGGGAACCACAACGTTCGCTCCCGTCGTCGTCGTGCTCTACGCGGTCGTCGCGGTCGCAGTGTTCGTATCCCAAGGAACGCGCTTCTTGTGGGCCGTGCGCGGGGCGGGGCTCGTCGCGGTGTTCGCATTGCTCGGTGTCGTCGCCGACCAACGCACCATCGATGTCGCGCTTCCGGACCCGGCCGTCTTTGCTGCGTTTCTCGCGGTGGGCCTGGCGATCGGTGCGATGGCGGCCGTCGAGGCGTTCGACGTCGACGTGGTCGGAGCCCGATTCGGTTGGCGTCAACCACTCACCGTCCTTGCACTCATCGGCGTCTTGGTCCCCGTCTTTCCTCTCGCGGTGAACGCAGCCGACGGGCGATGGAACCAACCGACATCGTCACTCGACACTCTGTTGAAGCAGTTGGCAAAGGATCCTGAGGAAGGCGACTATCGCACGCTCTACCTCGGCCATCCGGATCTCCTTCCCGCCGCGCCACGAACGATTCCGATGTCGGACTCCTCCGACTCGTCGAACGATGCACTGCGTCTCGGTTATGCGGTCACCGACGACGGCATCGCTACTTTGTTCACCCAATGGGCACCGGCCGACACGTCGACCGTCGCTGCGCTCGAAACAGCACTCGGCCATCTTGTTCGCGGTGACACTCCACGCGTCGGTCGTCTCCTGGCGCCGCTGGGTGTGCGTTACGTCGTGGTGCCCCGAATCGACAACTCACGGAGTCGACGTGCCGCTCCGTTGCCCGAACCCGAAGGCTTGATCGATGCACTGCGACTGCAGTTGGACCTGCGTCGTCAGTACGCGGCGGCAGACATCTTGATCTACGAGAACGTGTCGTGGGCGCCGACAGTGGCCCAGCAGAGCCCTGCCGGTGCTGAAGCAAGCACGACGGCGGACATCGAGGAACTCGTGCTCTCCGATCTCGGCGGGGCAACGCCGGCAAAGACCGGTTTCATCGCCGGTCGGGCGACGCAGAGACTGACGGTCGGGGGCGGCGTGGTGAGCCTCGCGGTGCCGCCGTCGGAGCGATGGTCATTGAGCCTCGACGGACTACGTGTGCCGTCGCGGCCGGCATTCGGCTCGATCACGGCCTTCGACGTGCCCGAGACGGTGGCTGCGGGAACGACTGCGACGCTGCGATTCTCGCGACCGTTCCTCCACGTCGTACTCGTCATCGCTCAGTTCGTTGCGTGGGCACTGGCGATCTTCTTCGCGCTCGGATTCCGTCTCCGGCGTCGTCGCCGCGTTGCCGTGGTCACCTCCGGTGACGCTGCTTCGTTGTCGTTCGGAGGTCGCTCATGACCGTCGGCATCGTGCGTCGTTCGGTCGCAGTGGGTGTGCTCGTACTTGCCGGTCTCGGAATCGTCGGAGTTGCATCGTCGCGGGACGACGTGGCCGACGATGCAACGACGAGCATCGGACCCGATGGGCAACCGCGAGCTGCTCCGGTGGTGTGGAGGCCGGGTGACCAGCTTCCGCCGGTTGCCAGTGACACCTCGCTCACGAGTACGGCGTGGTACTGCCCCGGTGTTCCGCTCGGAGGGGCCGGCTACGAGGGCGAGGACTACGGCGGCGAAGCAGTGGTGGCCAACCCCACCGACACCGAACTCACGGGAGTGGTGACGCGCTATCTCGCCGATCAGGAGGCTCAGTCGTCGGTGATCACCGTGCCACCCCGGGATCGTGTGGTGGTCGACCTCGATGCCGGCGTCGACGGTGCGTACGTCAGTGCCTTGGTCGAGTTGGCGGGTGTGAACGGGGGCGGTTCCGCGGTGGTGGAACAACGAGCCGTGCATCCCGCAGGTGACTCGGTGCAGGCGTGCACCAACCAGCCGTCACCCGAGTGGTTCTTCGCCGACGGCTTCACGGCGAGCGACAGCGCCGAGGATCTTCTGCTCACCAACCCGCTTGCGGATGCGACGGTGATCAACGTTCGCTTCGTGACGAACGAAGGTGGACGTGAGCCGTCGCCCCTGCAGGGCTACGTGTTGCCTCCGCGGTCGCTGCGCGTGCTGAAGATCGCCGAGCAGGGGGCACGCGGTGAACAGTTGGTCGGTGTCGAGATCCGTGCGCAGAGTGGCACCTTCGTCGCCGGACGTGCACAGCACTATCTCGGCACGGGTCGACTCGGATACACGGTGAAACTCGGTGCGCCGGCAGTGGCCAAGGACTGGTGGGTGATCACCGGCAACTACACCGGCAAGCCGTCCGAGCAGTTCGACGTCTTCAATCCCGGCGAGATCGATGCCACCGTCACGGTTCTCTTCACGGGTGGGGCGGCATCGGAGGTGGCGCCGATCACGTTGATCGTTCCTGCACACCGGGTGATCAACGTGTCGATGGCCAATGTCGCCGGCCTCCCCGAAGCACCCTTCGCCGTGTCGTTGTCGGTGTTGGAAGGTGACGGCATCGTCGTCGAACACGTCGTAACCCGTCAGCTGGCGGAGAATGCGGCCACGTCGATCGATCTTGCATTTCCCGCAGTGATGGCGCGCACTGCGTGGCGCGCGGCAATTGGCCTGCCGGGTGGAACCCCTGACGGTCTGGTGCTCTTCAACGTCACCGCCGTGACGGCCCGGGCCACGGTCACCAATGTTGGCCCGGCGGGCGTCCAGCCCGTGCCGGGTCTCGAGTCGATCGAAGTGCCCTCGGGGCAGCCGGTCTACGTCGCGATTCCCGACGGACTCGACATCGGACAACTCGGTGTCACTGCCGACCAGCCGATCCTCGTCACGCGTGCGATCCCGCGGACACGCGGCGTTGGCGGACGTGATCTCGTACCTGCTCTCCCGGTGATGAACACGGGAGTGCTGGAGATCGGCGCACAAGAATCGGCGCAGCCGGAAGGACAGTCGGAATGAGGTACGTGATTGCCGCGGCAGTGGTGATCTTCGCCGTGGCGGTGTCGCTCGTTCTGCGCCGTCGCAAACCGCAGGCTCCGACCCAACCGCGGATGAACGTTCCCGTGCAGGTGGATCGTGCCGACTTCGACGGGCCCGACGTGCCGTGGTTGGTGGCGGTGTTCTCGTCGGCCACATGTTCCACGTGCGCCGACGTGGTGGCGAAGTCAAAGGCTTTGGCCACCCGCCAGGTGGCGGTGATGGACGTGGAATACACCGCACATCGCGACCTCCACAAGCGTTACGACATCGATGCGGTACCCGCGGTGATCGTTGTCGACGAGCAGGGTGTGGTGCGCGCCAGTTTTCTGGGTCCTGTCACTGCAACGGATCTGTGGGCCGCAGTGGCCGAGTGTCGTCAGCCGGGTTCGCGGCCGGTGTCGACCTGCGAGAATCCCTCCGACGACTGACCTGCGGCTTCGCTGAGACCCTGCTGAACCAGGCGACCCACAGCCTGGCCGTCGATGGTTTCCTCTTCGAGGAGACGCAGTGCCACGAGGTCGAGACCACGACGGTGCTTGGTGAGCAGATCGCGGGCACGATCTTCTTGTTCGCGCAGGATGCGGGCGATTTCGCCGTCGATCGTCTTGGCCGTCTCGTCGCTGTATTCGCGACCGCTCGTCATCAGATCCTCGCCGAGGAAGACTTGCTGCTGACCGCTCCAGGCCATCGGTCCGACCTCGGCGCTCATGCCCCATTCACGCACCATCCGCCGGGCGATCGAGGTGGCCTGCTCGAGGTCGTTTGCGGCGCCGCTGTTGAGATGACCGAACACGATCATCTCGGCGACACGTCCTCCCATGGCCTTGCAGATGACGTCTTCGAAGTATTCCTTCGAGTACGTGTGGCGTTCCTCGGGAAGGGTCCAGGTGACACCGAGGGCCATGCCGCGCGGCAGGATCGTGACCTTGTGGAGAGGATCACTGTGGGGCAGAACACTGGCGAGAACCGCATGGCCGCTTTCGTGATACGCAGTGGCGCGCTTTTCTTCGCCGGTGAGCACGAGGCTCTCGCGACGGGCACCCATCACGACGCGGTCACGGGCGTTCTCGAAGTCGATGCGTTCGATCTGCTTGGAACCACGACGCACGGCGTAGAGAGCGGCTTCGTTCACGAGGTTGGCGAGATCGGCACCGCTCATACCCGGCGTGGCACGAGCCATGGTGTCGAGATCGACGTCGGTGCCCATGCGCTTGTCGCGTGAGTGCACCTTCAGGATGGCAAGACGCTCTTCGTATTCCGGCAACGGCACCACGATCTGACGATCGAAGCGGCCCGGGCGGAGAAGCGCGGGGTCGAGAATGTCAGGGCGGTTGGTGGCCGCCATGATGACGATGCCCTCGCTGGTTTCGAAGCCGTCCATCTCGGCGAGCATCTGGTTGAGGGTCTGCTCGCGCTCGTCGTGGCCACCGCCGAGGCCGGCACCACGCTTGCGTCCGATCGAGTCGATTTCGTCGATGAAGATGATGGCGCGACCCATCTTGCGGGCTTGCTGGAAGAGATCGCGGACGCGACTGGCACCGACGCCGACGAACATCTCCATGAAGTCGGAGCCGGTGACTGAGAGGAAGCCGACTCCCGCCTCGCCGGCGACGGCTCGCGCGAAGAGGGTCTTTCCGGTACCGGGAGGTCCGACCAGGAGAATGCCCTTCGGGACGCGGGCACCGATTTCCTTGAACTGCTCGGGCATGCGCAGGAAGTCGACGACCTCCTTGATCTCCATCTTCACGCCGTCGTACCCCGCAACGTCGGCGAAGGTGGTGGACGGTTTGTCGGCGTTGTAGGTCTTCGCCCGGCTGCGACCGATCGACATGATGTTGCCCGCTTGGCCCATGGCGCGGCGCTGCATCCACATGAAGAAGGCGATGATCAAGATGAAGGGCAGGAAGATCGGCAGCAGGCTGGTGAACCAGTTCGGCTGCGGGGTGTCGTAGTTGTAGTCGACGCCCTTTTCCTTCAGGAGCTGCTCGTCGGCGTCGCTGAGGAGCGGCGCGCCGGTGGTGGTGAACTCGCGGCCGTTGTCCAGGGTTCCGGAGATCTCGTTCGTGGAGTTGTTGATGGAGACCTTGTCGACCTTGCCGTCCTCGACGAGGGCCAGGAACTCGGTGTAGGTAAGTTCGTCGGCGTCGCTCGTGGACAAGAGGCGTGGACCGACGATGAGGAGGATGGCGAACGCGGCGATCAGCCAGATGGCCCATTTCGGCAACTGCTGGCGGGTCGGCTGGCCGTCACCCTTCGGGGTGTTCTTCTGGGACGAACCGGAGCCTTCGCGGCGGGCGAAGGGGTTCTTCGGTCGCGTTCCCTTCGGCGAGCCCTGCGGAGTGCGTCCGGAGCTCGGCGGCGGCGGGGGAGGGGGAAGCGCGTTCATGGCCCCATGCTAAAGCGGTTCCTCGCGCCATGTATCCCCCATCGAAGAAAAGGGGTTGATTAGCGTTTTGCGCATGTCTCGCCACTGCAGTCGCACGGGTTGTACCTCAACCGCCACCGTCACGTTGACGTACCAGTACAGCCGTTCGGTTGCGTGGCTCGACTCACTCACACGCGAGCGTGATCCGCACTCGTACGACTTGTGCGAGCGTCATGCCGAACGCCTCACGGTCCCTTCCGGTTGGCGACTCGAAGACCGCCGTTACGCGGCCGTCGTGCAGGTTCCCGACATGCCGAGCCTGTTCCCGAGCGTGTTCCCGAACCGCCTTGCGGGGTAGGCATTCGCCGAGGGGTGGGCATTCGCCCGTTCGCTCGAGCGACTACCGCGGAACCGAGTCGCGGTATTCGATACCGATGGTCGTGCTCGGATGGCTCGGTGCGTATCTCGTCGCCAACATCCTGAGTGGAATCATCGCCGCAGCTGCCGGTTACGACGCGGGCGAAGCGCCGATGTGGGTACTCGGTCTGTCGGCCCTCGCGCTGTGGATTCCGTTCGTCGCGTTGCTGGTCTCGATGTCGAAGCGGGTCGGAACCGGAAACTTTGCCATCGACTATTCGGTGCGGTTCTCTCCGGTCGACCTGCTCGGACTGCCGATCGGTGTGCTGTCGCAGCTCGTGTTGGTGAATCTCGTCTACTGGCCGTTGCGCGAGATCTTTCCCGACACCTTCACGTCGACGGACGTCGAAGAACGCGCACGAGACCTCTACGATCGTGCCGACGGTGCGTGGTTGATCGTGCTCGCACTGATCGTCGTGGTCGGCGCTCCGATCGTCGAGGAACTGGTGTATCGGGGCTTCATCCACGGCACGTTGCGCAGTCGATTGAGTGACGGCGTGGCTTTGATCATCGCCGCCGTCTGGTTCACGATGGTCCATCTCAGTCCCGTCGAGTACCCGGGTCTCTTCTCCTTCGCCGTGGTCCTCGGCCTGTGTTTCCACTTCACGGGTCGTCTCGGCCTGCCGATCGTGGCGCACATGGCGTTCAACGCCACCGGTTTGATACTCGTGGCCACCTGAGAAAACGGGCGCATGACACAATGTGTCCATCATGAGTGACACCGGCACCCCGCCCAACGACGTGATCGACGACACACCGACGATCGACGGCGAGACGCAGGTGACTGACACCCAGGTGACTGACGACGAGACCCCGGTGGCGGGGGACGAGCGGCCGCGCACCTTTCCTTCCCTGCAACTCTTCTCCACGATCGTCATCGTCGGCGGTGCGATGCTGTTCCTCTTCGCCACGTTGCAGCCGTCGCTCATCTTCCGCAACAACACCCCGACCGGCGGCGACATGGGAGCCCACGTCTGGGGTCCGGCGTTCCTTCGGGACAACCTGCTCGACAACTTCCGGCTTTCGGGCTGGTCGATGGACTGGTACTCCGGTCTGCCGATGTACCGCTTCTACATGGTGGTGCCGGCCATCTTCATCCTGTTGCTCGACGTGATCCTGCCCTACGGCATCGCCTTCAAGATCATCGCCGTCAGCGGCATCATCGCATTGCCGCTCTGCGCCTGGGCCTTCGGCCGCTTGGCACGTTTCGCCTATCCGCTGCCCGAACTGTTCGCGATCGCCGCCACGGTGTTCCTCTACGACGAGAGCTTCACCATTTACGGCGGCAACATCGCCAGCACCATGGCAGGGGAGTTCTCCTTCTCCGTGTCGCTCGCGTTCGGCGTGCTCGGTCTCGGTTATCTCGCCCGCGGTCTCGACGACGGAACGAAACGCACCACCGCGGCGGTGCTGCTTGCGCTCTCCGCGTTGTCGCACGGCATCGTGCTGATCTTCGTCTTCGGAGGTGCGGCAGTGATGGTGCTGTTGCACCAGAACAAGAAGCGGCTCGTCTTCGGGGTCACCACCGTTGCCGCCGCGGTGATGCTCTCGGCGTTCTGGGTGATGCCCTTCCTCACTGCGCACAAGTACATGACCGACATGAAGTACGAACCGCGCCCCAGCGGCGCGAACGATTCCTTCTGGGACATGTACTTCCCGTTGACGCCCTTCTGGGACATCTTCATCATGGTGTTCGCCGTCATCGGTCTCGTCTCGTCGTTCGCCCGACGCAAGTTGGTCGGTGTCTGGCTCGGGGTGATGATGATCATCCTCTTTGTCGGTGTGTACGTGGCCCGTGAGAGCCTCCCCGTCATCGGTCTGCTGTGGAACCCACGTCTCTTGCCGTTCCTCTATCTCTGTCGCTACCTGCTCGTGGCCGTCGGTCTCCATGCCACGGTCACCGCGATCGTGCGGCTCGTCAACTACGACCGTGGTGTCGGCGCAGACACTCCGAAGCAAGCATCCGCCACGGCGGTGGCGAACAACGCCGTGCTCTGGGTGTCGGCGATTTCCGTTCTCTGCGTGATCGGCTTCCGCTTTCAGGAACTGCCGTTCGGTACCTACGTCACTTCCGCCGACGGTACGTCGGAGTACGCCTGGGGCCCGTTCCGTACGAAGGCCGACAACAACGCCTTCGTCGACGGCTGGGCACGGTGGAACTTCGAGGGCTACGAGGGCAAGTCCGCGTACGGTGAGTACTACGGCATCGTCCAGGCGATGAAGGCCATCGGAGAGAACCCCGAGCACGGATGCGGTCGTGCACTGTGGGAGAACAACGGAGATCTCAACAAGTACGGCACCACGATGGCGCTCATGCTTCTTCCGTTCTGGACCGATGGGTGCATCGGATCCCAGGAAGGCCTCTTCTTCGAGGCATCGGGAACCACGCCGTACCACTTCATCTCGGCGGCGGCAATGTCGAAACAGAGCAGCAACCCCGTGCGGGAACTGCGGTACGACAACAACAATGCCGAACTCGGCGTGCACTATCTGCAGGAACTGGGCGTGCGGTACTACCTCGGTTTCACCGCCGAGGCCATCGCCCAGGCATCGAAGCAGCCCGAACTCACCGAGATCGCCAGGTCCGGCCCGTGGGTGGTGTACGAGGTCGCCGACAGTGACTGGGTGACCCCGATGACGACGAGACCAGTGGTGGTGAACGAGCGCTCCGGAGACCAGCGCGAGCGGTGGCTCGAGGTCGGAAGCAGTTGGCTGCAACACGGCGACGAGTGGGCGGCAACGGCGGTCGATGCCGGTCCCGACGAATGGCAGCGCATCGACGTCGAAGTCGATCTCGATCGCCGCGTGGGTGAACCGGGCGAGCCAAGTCGCAACGTCGACATCGTGGTCCCTGTCGACGACATCGACGTCGTGAAGCTTCCGCAGATCGAAGTGACGAATGTCCGTCACACCCAGAACTCGGTGTCGTTCAGCGTCGACCGCGTCGGCGTGCCGGTGCTCGTACGTGTCAGTTACTTCCCGAACTGGAAAGTCAGTGGCGCCGAGGGGCCGTACCGCGCAGCGCCGAACATGATGGTGGTGGTTCCCACCGACGGCGACGTGACGTTGACCTACGAGTCCTCCGGCATCGACTTCCTGGCGTATTTCGTCACGCTCGTCGGCATCGCGGTAGTGGTGTACTGGTGGCGCAAGGGGCCCTATCGCTACGCCCCGAACGAAGCGCCAGTAGCGTGATCTTCCGTGACGACCCCTGACATCGACCTTCGACTTTCTGCCATCTTCAAGGCGTACGACGTTCGTGGCACGGTGCCCGAACAGTTCGACGTGGACATAGCGCGTGCGGTCGGCGTGGCCTTCGCCGAGTTCGCCGGTTCGCCGACAGTGCTCGTCGCTCGCGACATGCGTCCTTCCGGCGTCGAGTTGGCCGCGGCCTTCGCCGAAGGTGCCACGTCTCGCGGGGTGAACGTGATCGATCTGGGTCTGGCCAGTACGGACATGCTTTATTACGCCGCCGGCGCCCTCGACTCTCCCGGTGCGATGTTCACCGCGTCGCACAATCCGGCGCAGTACAACGGCATCAAGTTCTGTCTGTCGGGCGCTCGTCCGGTGGGTGTCGACACCGGCCTCGGCGACATCCAGGCACGTGCCGCGAAGGAGATGACCTCAGCCAGTGCACCTCATGGCGCTCGCGGCTCGATCACCGAGCGCAACGTGCTCGACGACTTCGCCGACCACGTCGTGAAGTTCATCGACAGGGAAGCGTTGCGACCTCTCCGGGTGGTGGCCGACACCGCCAACGGCATGGGAGGACTCGTCGTGCCGGCCGTCTTCGAACGTCTCGAACTGCTGGATCTCGAAGTCATGTACGGCGAGCTCGACGGAACGTTCCCGAACCATCCGGCCGATCCGATCCAGCCGGCCAACCAGAAAGACCTCCAGGCACGTGTCGTCGCCGGTGGGTTCGATCTCGGTCTGGCCTTCGACGGCGATGCCGACCGCGTGTTCGTCGTCGACGAACTCGGCAAGGGAATGTCGGGCAGCACCACCACGGCGTTGCTCGCTGCCGCCGTTCTGCGCAACAACCCCGGCGCGAAGATCATTCACAACCTCATCTGCTCGCGCACCGTGCCCGAGGTCATCCGCGAGAACGGTGGTGAACCGATTCGCTCCAAGGTGGGTCACAGTTACATCAAGCAGATGATGGCCGAGACCGGCGCCGTGTTCGGTGGCGAACATTCCGCGCACTACTACTTTCTCGACAACTACCGCGCCGACAGTGGCCTCATCGCCGCGATGCTCGTCATCAATGAACTCAGCCGGGCCGGCAAGCCATTGTCGGAAGTACGCAAGCCCTTCGAGCGCTACGAAGCAAGCGGCGAGATCAACACGCAGGTCGACAGCCCGACGGCGGTGATCGAAGAGATTTCCCGGCGCTTCGCCGACCGCCCACAAGATCGTCTCGACGGTCTCACGGTCGACTGCGGGGAGTGGTGGTTCAACGTACGCCCGTCGAACACCGAGCCGTTGCTGCGTCTCAATCTTGAGGCACCGACGCGCGAGGCGTGTGACGATCACGTCGCCGAAGTGCTGGCGATCATCACGGCGGGCTAGCGTCTCGGTCATGTCGACATCTGCCGCAACCCTCGATCCGCGCCTCCTCGAGATCCTGGCCTGTCCGCAGGACAAGGGGCCGCTCTACTGGTTGGCCGACGAAGCAATCCTCTACAACCCTCGCCTGCAGCGTGCCTACGAGGTGCGCGACGGCATTCCCGTGATGCTCGTCGACGAGGCCCGAGCCTGCGACGAAGCCGAACATCAGCGCATCATGGGCCGGATCTCGGCGGAAAACATCCCGCCCACTTTCGCTTCCCGCTAGATTCGTCTCAGCACGGGCTGACAGACCGGAGCCAGCAGGCCCCAGCCCTCGACTCACTGCCACACGACTGATTGCCCTACGAAAGGCTCCACCATGTCCCCATCCACGTCCTCTCTGGCTGCGCGCAAGGATTACCGCGTCGCCGACCTCTCCCTTGCCCCGTTCGGTCGCAAGGAAATCCACCTTGCCGAACACGAAATGCCCGGTCTTCGCGCGTTGCGCAAGGAGTACGGCCCGTTGAAGCCGCTCGCCGGGTGTCGCATCTCGGGCTCGTTGCACATGACCATCCAGACCGCCGTTCTCATCGAGACGTTGGTCGAGCTCGGTGCCGAGGTGCGCTGGGCCAGCTGCAACATCTTCTCCACGCAGGATCACGCGGCCGCGGCCGTGGTGGTTGGCCCGAACGGCACCGTCGACGATCCGCAGGGTGTGCCCGTCTTCGCCTGGAAGGGCGAGACCCTCGAGGAGTACTGGTGGTGCACCGACCAGATGATGACCTGGCCCGACGGTGACGGCGCCAACATGATCCTCGACGACGGAGGCGACGCCACCCTGTTGTTGCACAAGGGTGTCGAGTACGAAAAGTCCGGTGAAGTGCCGGATCCCACGAGCGCCGGCAACCCCGAACTGGCCATCGTGCTCGGCCTGTTGCAGCGCACGCTGAAGACCGACCCGCAGAAGTGGACCCGCATGGCCGCCCAGATCAAGGGCGTCACGGAGGAAACCACCACCGGCGTGAAGCGCCTCTACAAGATGGCCGAGCGCAACGAGTTGCTGTTCCCGGCGATCAACGTGAACGACAGCGTCACCAAGAGCAAGTTCGACAACCTCTACGGCTGCCGTCACTCGCTGATCGATGCCATCAATCGCGCCACCGACGTGATGATCGCTGGCAAGTTGGCCGTGGTCTGCGGTTACGGCGACGTCGGCAAGGGATGTGCGCAGAGCCTTCGCGGACAGGGTGCACGCGTCATCGTCACCGAGATCGACCCGATCAACGCCCTGCAGGCGGCGATGGAGGGATACCAGGTCGACACGTTGGAGAACGTCGTCGGTGACGTCGACATCATCGTCACTGCCACCGGCAACGAAGCCATCGTCACGGTCGACCACATGGCCAAGATGAAGCACAACGCGATCGTCTGCAATATCGGCCACTTCGACAACGAGATCGACATGGCGGGTCTTGCCCGCAGCGGTGCGGTGCGTGACGAACTGAAGCCCGGTACCGACCTCTGGACCTTCCCCGACGGTCACGCCGTGATCGTGCTCGCAGAGGGACGTCTCGTGAACCTCGGTTGCGCCACCGGCCACCCGAGCTTCGTGATGAGTTGCTCGTTCGCCAACCAGGTGATCGCCCAGATCGAACTGTTCAACAACACCGACAAGTACCCGGTCGGTGTCTACGTTTTGCCGAAGCATCTCGACGAAAAGGTCGCCCAGATGCACCTCGAGGCGTTGGGCGTGGTTCTCACCAAGCTCTCCGACGAGCAGTCCGACTACCTCGGAATCAATCCGTCGGGTCCGTTCAAGCCCGAGCACTACCGCTACTAGTGGGTTGTCGGCCTATGGCCGACTCCGCGTCGATGGTTGTCGGCCTATGGCCGACTCCCGGTAAGTAGTTACGTTTCGAGTGCTTCCCCCGTCGCCGCTTCGGTGAGCGACGGGGGCATGCGCAAGGCCTTCATCGCGACCTGAACCAGTGGGCCGATACCGAAGGCGAACACGAACGTCCCGAGGCCGATGGTGCCTCCGAGGAAGATGCCGATGATCATCACGACGATCTCCACGGTGGTGCGTGCAAGGCGAATCGAGACGCCGTACTTGGCGTTGAGTCCTGTCATGAGGCCGTCACGCGGGCCGACGCCGAGTTCGGCTCCGATGTAGAGACCCGAGCCGAAGGCGATGAACACCATGCCGGCAGCCAAGTAGAGAACCCGCGCCGCAATGGCTCGGCTGTCAGGGAGGAGATCCTCCATCATGTTCTCCACGAGGCCGATCTGGACGGCGTTCATGACGGTGCCGAGCCCCGGCTTCAGCCGCAGTGGGATCCAGAGCAGCAACACGACGACACCGACGAAGATGATGACGGTTCCCATCTGCAGGCCCGTCATCTCGGCGATGCCCTGATGGAAGACGTCCCACGGAGGAACGCCGAGATCACTGTGGACGAAACAGGCGATGCCGGTACCGAAACAGAAGAGTCCGGCTGCGCAACGCAGGAAACGCTCGACGAAGCGCTCGCGCAACGGTCGGGGAGTCGTGTGTTCGGCCACCGAGCCAACGTACCGCACACATTGAGGCGTGCCCGAGTCATATTTACGTGCGTCCCGTCTTCACCTGCCGTACAACGTGAAAGCTGCGTGTACCTTCGAGGGTGAAACGAAGAACACCATCGTTGCATTGAAGTATCGGAACCGTCGCCGATTCGCGAAGAATCTCGCGGCACGCTTGTTCGACGAGCTGGTTGCCGAGTGCGGTGACCCGTCACGCGTGTTCGACGTCTGCACCTGGGCGCCGACGACGGACGAACATCGTCGTCGGCGGGGGATGGACCATGCCGAACTCATTGCTCGTGAGCTGGGAAAGATGGCGGGTCTGCCCGTGAAGCGACTCTTGCGACGCCGTGGAAGCACGACACAAACCGGGCGGAGTCGCGACCAACGACTCGTCGGGCCCACGTTCATGGCGCACCCATCGTGTGCTGGCCGGCGCATCTTGGTGATCGACGACGTGACCACCACCGGGTCCACTTTGCGGGCCGCGCGCCGCGCATGTCGCAGTTCCGGAGCGGAAACGGTGGAATGTTGGGCGGTCGCCGCCACCCCCTAGCAGGTAGGATTCGACACCGCATGGGCATTCTCGATCGCGTTCTCAGAGCTGGTGAAGGCAAGAAAGTGAAGGCCCTGGAGGGCCTGGTTCCCGAGATCAACGCCCTCGAGTCCTCGATGCTGGCCCTCTCCGACGACGCCCTTCGTGGCAAGACCGACGAGTTCCGTGGGCGCATCGAGCGCGGCGAGTCGCTCGACGACCTGCTGGTCGAGGCCTTCGCCGTCATGCGCGAGGCCGGCAAGCGCGTCCTCGGCCAGCGCCACTACGACGTGCAGATGCTGGGCGGTGCCGCCCTGCACTTCGGCTGGGTGTCCGAAATGAAGACCGGTGAGGGCAAGACCCTGGTGTCCACCCTGCCGGCGTACCTCAACGGACTCTCGGGCAAGGGCGTGCATCTCGTCACGGTCAACGACTACCTCGCCCGCCGCGACGCGGAATGGATGGGTCGGGTGCACCGCTGGCTCGGACTCGACGTCGGCCTCGTCATCCCCGGCTACCGCGAGCGTCCCGCGCAGAAGCGCGAGGACTACGGCTGCGACATCACCTACGGCACCAACAACGAGTTCGGCTTCGACTACCTGCGCGACAACATGGCCGGTTCCATCGAGGAAAAGGTCCAGCGCGGCCACAACTTCGCGATCGTCGACGAGGTCGACTCGATCCTCATCGACGAGGCCCGCACCCCGCTCATCATCTCGGGGCGTCTCGCCGACGCCGCCAAGCTCTACTACCGCTTCGCTTCGATCGCCCGCTCGCTCACGCGAGAGATGGACTACGAAGTACAAGAGGACAAGCGCACCGTGGTGCCCACCGAAGCGGGCATCGAGAAGGTCGAAGAGCAGCTCGGCATCTCCAACCTCTACGACGGTGTCCAGCAGAACCTGGTTCACCAGTTGCAGGTGGCACTGCGCGCCAAAGAGCTCTACAAGCGCGACAAGGACTACATCATCCAGAACGGCGAGGTGAAGATCGTCGACGAGTTCACCGGCCGCATCCTCGAGGGACGTCGGTGGAGCGAGGGCATCCACCAGGCCGTCGAGGCCAAGGAGGGCGTGCGGATCAAGGAAGAGAACCAGACGCTCGCCACCATCACGTTGCAGAACTACTTCCGTATGTACGACAAGTTGGCCGGCATGACCGGAACCGCCCAGACCGAGGCGGCCGAACTGGTCAACACCTACGGCCTCGCCGTGGTGCCGATTCCCACCAACAAGCCCATCGTGCGCGTCGACCAGCCCGACCTCATCTACAAGTCCGAGATCGCCAAGTTCAACGCCGTCGTCGACGACATCGCCCAGAAGTACGAAATCGGCCAGCCGGTCCTGGTGGGCACCGTCAGCGTGGAAAAGAGCGAGTACCTCTCCAAATTGTTGTCGAAGCGCGGCATCCAGCACGAGGTCCTGAACGCCAAGCAACACACGCGCGAAGCCCAGATCGTCACTCAAGCGGGTCGTCTGCACGGTGTCACCGTGGCCACCAACATGGCCGGGCGCGGTGTCGACATTCTCCTCGGAGGCAACCCCGAGGGGCTGGCTCGGCAGGCCGTCCTTGCCGAAGGTTTCGATGCCGAGACTCTCGTCGACGAGTTTGCACTGCCGGTGCCGCTGGCGCAGATGCCCGAGGAGTATCGCCAGACTCGTGTCGCGGCGCAGGCTCGTTATGCCGCACTGCTCGAACAGTTCAAGGCCAGTTGTGGCGCAGAGGGTGACGAGGTGCGCAAGTTGGGTGGTCTCTACGTGCTCGGCACCGAGCGCCACGAGAGCCGTCGTATCGACAACCAGCTGCGCGGTCGTTCCGGACGACAGGGTGATCCGGGTGAGAGCCGTTTCTACCTTTCACTCGACGACGAACTGATGCGACTCTTCGCCACCGGTGCACTCAGCTGGGTGATGGGCCGCGCCTTGCCAGACGACGAGGCCATCGAGGCGAAGATGGTCACCAAGGCCATCGAGCGCGCACAGACCACGGTCGAGCAACGCAACGGTGAGATCCGCAAGAACGTTCTCAAGTACGACGAGGTGATGAACGAGCAGCGCAAGGTGATCTACCAGCGCCGCGACCAGATCCTCGAGGGTCTCGACCTGCGTGCCGCCGCCATGGAGTACCTCTCCGAGGCGGTGAATTCGCTGATCGAGTCGTACTGCGTGTCTGAAGCCGACGACGAATGGGATCTCGAAGGTCTCGCCGTCGATCTCGTGTCGTTCTGGCCGACCGGGCTCACCGCTGCATCTTTCGCCGACGCCGATTCCACCGACGAGATCTACGACATCGTCATGGCCGACGCCGCCGCCTTCTACAACAAGCGCGAAGAACAGCTGGGCGAGACCGTGATGCGCGAAATCGAACGTCAGGTGATGCTGCGCATCATCGATCAGCGCTGGCGCGAGCATCTCGAGGAGATGGACTACCTGCAAGAGGGCATCAACCTTCGTGCAGTGGGCCAGAAGGATCCGCTCACCGAGTGGCAGCGCGAGGGTTACGAGATGTTCGGAACCCTCATGAAGGGCATCGCCCAGGACTTCGTCAAGTACGTGATGCACGTCCAGGTGGTGCAGGACGACGCTGCCCAGGAGATCACTCCTGCTGGCCTCGTCGGTGGTCTGCAGAACATCCAGCAGTTGTCCTCGGACAACGTCGAGACCACCGGGTTCGAGGCCGCCGCGGCCGCGGCGGTGGCGAGTGGCGAGTTGCCGCCCGAGGCCGTGGCACCGCCCACGCAGCCGGCCAACGTTCCCGTGGTGAAGAGCGAGTTCGACAAGACACCACGCAACGCCCCCTGCCCGTGCGGGTCGGGCAAGAAGTTCAAGATGTGTCACGGCCGCAACGCCTGACCGTATCTTCATCGCCATGCGTGACTTCACCGACGAGATTCGCGATCTGCGCAGCCGTTTGGC
>Ga0164293_10001694_pt1 | contig 18512 bp, 14 predicted proteins | sample GEODES118metaG_FD_111487 | JGI IMG/M metagenome (GOLD analysis project Ga0164293, IMG submission 111487) | Eutrophic lake water microbial communities from Lake Mendota, Wisconsin, USA - GEODES118 metaG | ecosystem: Environmental > Aquatic > Freshwater > Lake | place: USA: Lake Mendota...
GCAGGGTGAAATTGGTCCGCGAGGTTTGCAAGGATTGCAAGGCGCAACAGGCGCTGCAGGTGCAACGGGAGCGCAAGGCTTACAGGGGATTCAAGGAGAAACCGGACCGGCAGGCCCAGTGCGCGTTTTTACTGGATCAATTAACTTTGGAAGTTTGCTGTCCGGCAGTATCGGCACATCAAAAGACTCTGTCTCATTCGGAGCGCTAACGCCAGGAAAAAAATATTTTCTTCGTGCACAAATTTATGCAAGCGCGCCGTCTAACTTGAATTATTACCTTTCTGGCGCTGTGAGCGCTGTAGGTGCAACCATTGCACCAATTTCAAACTTTACGACTCAGAATGGAAATGCATACCGCAACTCAACAGCAATCGTGGAGACCGTAGTATCGATTTTTGCAACCATTAATGGAGAGGGTGCTGTTGGAGCTGATTATTCGCTCAAGGTAAACATTGCCTGCGGAGACCCCACAAGTGATCCAGACAATCGACTTAGTTTGGCGGGTTTTTACGTGCTTGAGGAAGTCGGTGCAATCAATTAGAAAATTTCGAGAATTTTTCGAGTGGCAACCATCGGGAGAGTAAAGAGCCCTTAGACTTTCCGCATCTCAAGAGTCAGAAGGGGTGGGGAATGTCTGAAAGTACGCATCGCCCCTCGAACGAAGAAAAGGCTCAAGCAGATCTCGAATACTTTGCGAAGCTTTATAGCGCTCAGGATGAATCTGGGGAACCGCAACAAACTAAGATAGATAAATTGCGCGATGGATTACTGGTTAAGCTCTACAAGAAATATGGCAAAGTTTCATTAAACAAATCGAAAGTATTAGATGTGGGCTGTGGTTATGGGTGGCTTCTCGATTATTTCGAAGGTGCTGAGAAGTTAGCTGGCGTTGACATAGCGCACCACGCTGTTGAGGTTGCTGCAAGGCGGAAACCTTCTAGGTATTTCAAACAGGGAAATCTTGAACAACCTATTCCATTTAATGAGACATTTGATTTAGTGCTCGCGATTAACATCGTTGAGCATTTAGAGAAACCCGAGGCGGGAATTCAATCGATTGCCGGCGCTTGTCATGCTGGATCGATAGTGCTGGTCCATATGCCAACAATTGCTAATGCGCTTACAAAATGGGAGTACTCAAAGCTTTACGACTCTGACCCAACGCATATCTATCGTCCAAGTGGTAAGACGGTTCGGAAGATGTTCGAGGCGAATGGGTTTAAAACTCTGCGCGATAGCTACCTACCCCACTATCCAGCATGGGCCACAAAAATCTATCCTTTACATCCAGCGTATTTAGCTGTCTTTGAAAAGAAGTAGCTCTCGCTTTTATTAGTTATCACAATGGAGCGTTCCTGCTGGTCCATCAGGGCTTTACTGGAGCGGGTGACCGGGATCGAACCGGCACAGCTAGCTTGGAAGGCTAGAACTCTACCATTGAGCTACACCCGCGTTTTTGGCGCGTTATTGCTTTGCGACTTCAGGCCCTAGACTACTGCCTTCGTCAACGGGGCGTAGCGTAGTGGCTAGCGCGCCTGGTTTGGGACCAGGAGACCGGAGGTTCGAATCCTCTCGCCCCGACAAGTCAAGCAAGTGCAAGTGCTGATAATAAACTGAAATAAAAGGGAGCCCGTTCGTGAAGAGCGCTGTAGAGATTCTTAGCCCCACCCGCGTTCGTCTCACCGTCGATGCTCCGTTTGCTGATTTAGAGCCACACTTCGCAAAGGCCTACAAAGAAATCGCAAGCAAAGTTTCCATTCCGGGTTTTCGCAAAGGAAAGATTCCTGCAGCGTTAATCGATCAACGCGTGGGTCGTGCAGTTGTTCTTGATGAAGCAATCAACATCGCGCTGCCACAACTCTATGTGGCTGCGGCGCAGGAGCATGATGTACGAGTCCTTGGCCGTCCAGAAGTAGATATCAAGGAGCTCGTTGACAATGAGAAGCTCTCATTCACTGTCGAAGTTGATGTTCGCCCGAAGTTAGATCTCCCAAATCTCGATGGAGTAGAGCTCACCGTCGATGCAGTTGAGATCAGTGACGCGGAAATTGACGAGCAGGTTGAATCACTTCGCATTCGTTTTGGCACCTTAACCACCGTAGAGAAAAAGGCTGAGAACGGTGATTTCGTCTCACTCAACCTCGTGGCACGCGTAAATGGTGAAGTCGTCGATGGCGGCACCGCGAATAACATTTCATACGAAGTAGGTAGCGACAAGATGCTTCCCGGTCTTGACGAAGCGCTTCAAGGCATGTCTGCAAATGAGACAAAGACTTTCCAAACTGAATTGTTTGGTGGCGAACCTGGATCTGGTGGAGAAGTTGGCGATGTTGACGTCACACTCAATGCAGTAAAGAAGCGTGAGCTCCCAGCCCTCGATGATTCCTTCGCCGCTCTCGCAAGTGAGTTTGAAACTCTTGTTGAACTTCGCGCAGATTTCAAAACTCGACTTGAGCGCGTTAAGTCGCTAGAACAAGGCGCACAAGCTCGCGATCTCCTCGTAGAACAGCTCTTAGAGAAGGTAGAGATTCCAATCCCGGAAAGCTACGTCTTAGCTGAGACTGAGGAGCACCTCAAGGGCGAGGGGCGCGAGGCCGATGATGCGCACCGTGCAGAGGTTGATTCCGACCTTCGAAAATCATTGAAGAACAACTTCCTCCTCGATGCAATCGTTGATCAGGAAAAAGTCGAAGTGAGCGAAGAGGAGCTCAGCGAATTCATCGTCCGCACTTCGATGCGTTATGGCATGCCCCCTGAGCAATTCGCAAACGAAGTCGCCAAGGCTGGTCAACTTTCCTCACTCGTTGCTGACGTCGCACGGAGCAAAGCCCTAGCGGTGGTCCTTGGTCGAGCCAAAATTGTCGACAAGAAGGGTAAGAGCGTCGATATCGAAGCGCTCCGTCCTCAACTCACGCAGTAAATCCACCCCTGAATATGCCCAGAGCGAACAAGGGCCATTTTCCGGAAGTAAAACCACTCTCTCGTTGTTAGGGTAATTACATCACTAGCGAGAAAGCAGGGAACCGTGGGACTGATTACCCCAGATAGCCCAGTAGCGCGAGGAGCGCGATCGGGTGGTCAACTCGATGACGAGGTGTACCACCGACTACTTCAAGAGCGAATTATTTTCCTCGGATCAGTAGTGGAAGATTCCATGGCGAATGCAATTGCAGCACAGCTGCTACTTCTTGCCGCAGAAGATTCTGAGAAAGACATTTACCTTTACATCAACTCTCCTGGTGGTTCCATTAGTGCAGGTATGGCCATTTACGACACGATGCAATACATCAAGAACGATGTTGCAACTGTCGCCATGGGACTTGCTGCATCAATGGGCCAGTTCTTGCTCTGCGCAGGCGCACCCGGAAAGCGATACGCGCTGCCACATGCGCGCATCATGATGCACCAACCATCTGGTGGCATCGGAGGAACTGCAAGCGACATCAAGATTCAAGCAGAACAGATGGCAGCTACGAAGAAGTCGATGGCTGAACTCATCGCATTCCATACCGGTCAAACAATCGACACAATTCAAGAAGATTCAGATCGGGATCGCTGGTTTACAGCAGATCAAGCAAAAGAGTATGGCTTTGTCGATCACGTCGTGCGATCTGCCCGACAAGTATCCGGAAGCGGAGGAACGCAACGATGAAAGACGCGATGAGTCATCACTTTGAGATTTCTAACCGTTATGTCCTGCCTGTCATCGAGGAGAAGACCTCTTACGGCTTCAAACGGATGGATCCGTACACCAAACTTTTCGAAGAGCGCATCATCTTCCTCGGCACGCCGATTGATGACACGGTCGCTAACGATGTAATGGCACAGTTGTTGACGTTGGAATCAATGGATCCAGATCGCGACATCATGCTCTACATCAATTCGCCCGGTGGTTCTTTCACGGCGCTCACCGCAATTTATGACACGATGCAATTTGTTCGCCCTGACATCATGACCATCTGTCTTGGCCAGGCCGCATCTGCTGCCGCGATCATCTTGACTGGCGGCACGAAGGGCAAGCGTTATGCGCTCGAGAACTCGCGCATCTTGCTCCACCAACCCTCTAGCGAAGGTGGCGGACAGGGATCCGATATTGAGATTCAAGCGAAAGAGATTATGCGAATGCGTGATTTGCTCGTGGATATGCTCGCAAAACATTCCAATCGCAGCCCTGAGCAGATCACCAAAGATATCGACCGCGACAAGATTCTGACCGCACAAGAGGCGGTTGAGTGGGGATTAATTGATCAGGTTCTCTCCACCCGAAAGGCAAACAGCGGAAAGTAATCGCAGTTCGGGGTAGTCCTCTAATAGCGAACAGAAATTAATCGGTAAAACCCGGCGCACGTCGGGTTTTTTCCGTAGCCTTTACTCCTGGAACAAAGTAGAAGCCCTGAATTCAGGTGAGTTCAGGGGACTTGAGTAAGAAGGAAGTGAGCGCACCATGCCACGTATCGGCGAGAGCAGCGAACTTCTCAAGTGCTCCTTCTGCGGCAAGTCACAGAAACAAGTGAAGAAGTTAATCGCCGGTCCTGGCGTCTATATCTGTGACGAGTGCATCGAGCTCTGTACTGAAATCATCGTCGAAGAGCTCTCCACCGCAACTGCCGTCTCTCTACAAGAGCTACCAAAACCCCACGAGATCTTCGAATTTCTCAATCAATATGTAATTGGCCAAGATCGCGCTAAGAAGTCACTCTCGGTTGCTGTGTACAACCATTACAAGCGAATTCAAGGCGGCGAGAACGCTCGCGAAGGCGCAGTGGAATTAACAAAGAGCAACATTCTCCTACTTGGACCAACCGGTTGCGGAAAGACACTTCTCGCACAAACACTTGCTCGAATGCTCAACGTGCCGTTTGCGATAGCCGATGCGACTGCGTTAACCGAGGCAGGTTATGTAGGTGAAGATGTCGAGAATATTCTCCTTAAATTAATTCAAGCAGCTGACTTTGACGTAAAACGTGCAGAGCGCGGAATCATCTACATCGATGAGATCGACAAGGTTGCGCGAAAGAGTGAGAATCCCTCCATTACTCGAGATGTATCTGGAGAGGGAGTACAGCAAGCGCTACTTAAGATTATCGAGGGAACGACAGCTTCCGTACCGCCACAAGGCGGCCGTAAACATCCGCATCAAGAATTCATCCAAATCGACACCACAAATGTTCTCTTCATTGTTGGTGGTGCATTCGCAGGTCTAGACAAAATTATTGAAGGTCGAATGGGCGGCAAAGGACTCGGCTTCAACGCAACGTTACAAAGCGCTGCCGAACGAAATGCCAGCGACATCTTCAGCAATGTATTGCCAGAGGATCTCTTGAAGTTCGGCATGATTCCCGAATTCATCGGACGACTTCCCGTAATCACAAGCGTTGACGCGCTCGATCATGAGGCGCTCATGCAAATTCTCACTGAGCCAAAAAATGCCCTCACTCGCCAATACCAAAAGCTTTTCGAACTCGATGGCGTCGAACTTGAATTCACGCCCGAAGCGCTGACCGCGGTTGCCGAACAGGCCATCAAGCGTGGCACGGGCGCTCGAGGGTTGCGCGCCATCATGGAAGAGGTTCTGCTTACCGTGATGTTCGATACCCCAAGTCGCAAGGACATCGCCCGCGTGATTATCACTGCCGAATCAGTCACTGAGGCGGCCCCACCGACATTGGTACTACGGGCTGAAGGCGACCAACAGAAGGACGCAGAAAAAAGCGCCTGAGGAACGCCTAAGATTGCGCCTTATGGCAGCCGAACGCGAATTACCCACACACTTCTCGCCTGCCGAATTAGAGGCGCCGCTCTACCAAAGTTGGATTGAACGTAATTATTTCTCCGCCGATGCCAATTCGCAGAAGCCTCCATTTTGTATCGTCATTCCGCCACCGAATGTCACGGGAAGTCTCCATATTGGGCACGCGCTCGACCACACACTTCAGGACACATTAACTAGACGTCGCCGAATGCAAGGCTATGAAGCGCTCTGGCTTCCAGGCATGGATCACGCGGGTATCGCAACGCAAAATGTCGTCGAAAAACAATTAGCGCAACAACAGCCACCAAAATCCCGACATGACTTAGGTCGCGAAGAGTTCGTGAAGAAAGTTTGGGAGTGGAAGGCCGAATCTGGTGGAGCAATCCTTGGTCAGATGAAGCGATTAGGCGATAGTGTCGATTGGAGTCGCGAGCGTTTCACTATGGATGAAGGCCTCTCGCGTGCAGTACTTACGATTTTCAAGCGACTCTACGAGAAAGAGCTCATCTATCGCGCAGAGCGAATTATCAATTGGTGCCCGCGGTGCCTTACCGCGCTGAGTGATATTGAAGTTGAACATAGCGATGATGCAGGAGAGTTCGTCCAGGTTCGCTACGGTGATGATCAACTGAATATCACTGTTGCAACAACGCGACCAGAAACAATGCTGGGCGATGGTGCGGTTGCTGTCCACCCTGATGACGAGCGCTACAAGCACATGATTGGCAAGGAAGTTTTGCTACCACTGGTCAATCGCATGATTCCAATCATCGCTGACGAATTGGTAGAGCCAGAGTTTGGTACTGGAGCCGTGAAAGTCACTGCCGCGCACGATCCGAATGATTTTGAAATGGGACGCCGCCATAACGTGCCGATGATCGTGATTATGAATGAGCACGGCATTATGGAAGGAACGGGGACTGAATTTGATGGCATGGATCGTTTCGATGCACGTAAAGCTGTTGTCGAACGGCTGCGCGAGATGGGTCGAGTTGTTTCGGAGAAACGTCCTTATGTACACGCAGTCGGGCATTGCTCCCGATGCGATACCACCGTTGAACCCCGGCTTTCGATGCAATGGTTCGTCAAGGTCGCTCCGCTTGCAAAAGCCGCTGGCGATGCAGTTCGTAATGGGTTAGTGAAAATCGAACCAGCTGAATTAGCTCCACGTTATTTCGAGTGGGTCGATAACATGCATGACTGGTGTATTTCGCGCCAATTGTGGTGGGGACATCGCATTCCTGTTTGGTATGGCCCCAATGGAGAAGTTCTAGTCGTTGGCCCTGATGAGAAAGCCCCGACAGGTGCTGGCTGGGAGCAAGATCCGGACGTTCTTGATACTTGGTTCTCCTCGGCGCTCTGGCCGTTTTCAACTCTGGGTTGGCCAGACAAGAGTGGAGATCTTGCTAAGTTCTATCCAACGAGCGTCCTTGTCACTGGATACGACATTCTCTTTTTCTGGGTCGCACGAATGATGATTTTTGGTTTATTCGCGATGGACGGTACGCCGCCATTTCACACCATTGCTTTACACGGTTTAGTCCGCGACAAATTCGGCAAGAAAATGAGCAAGTCTCGCGGCAACACCATCGATCCACTGGAGTTCATGGATAAATATGGCGCTGATGCGCTGCGATTTTCGCTCGCGCGGGGCGCAAACCCTGGGACTGACCAAGCCCTCGCCGAAGAGTGGGTAGCAGGATCTCGCAACTTCGCCACAAAACTCTGGAACGCATCAAGGTTTGCGCTGTTAAATGGTGCAACGAGCGCGCGACCGCTTCCTGAAAAAAGTGCGCTAACTGCAATTGACAATTGGATTCTCTCGAGACTTCACCAAACTATAAAAGAAGCAGATAACTATTTTGAGGGCTTCGAGTTCGCAAAAGCGTGCGATGCGATTTATCACTTTGCATGGGATGACTTCTGCGATTGGTATCTCGAACTCGCGAAGTCTTCGTTCGCGCAGGGAGGCGCTCAAGCCGAGAACGCGCAAGCTGTCATTGGTCACGTTCTCGACAATCTGCTCCGAATTCTTCATCCAGTGATGCCATTCATTACCGAAGCGCTTTGGACTCGACTCACTGGCGGAGAGAGCCTCGTTATCGCTGCGTGGCCAGAGGCTGACGAAAGTCGTATCGATGAACGAACCAACGCGGCGATGGAAGAAGTGAAATCCCTAATCACTGAAGTACGAAGGTTCCGCAATGATCAGGGAGTGAAGAGTTCTGCCCCGATTCCAGGACGATTCAATGGAATCGATAAGAGCGCCTTGGCCCCATATGAAAAGGCTATTCGTTCAGTCTTGCGCATCACCGATCCTGCTGAGAACTTCACAGTATCTGGCTCGATTGTTGCCGGATCAATCAATTGCGAATTCGACCTTTCGGGCACTGTGGATGTTGCCGCAGAGCGGGCGCGACTTGAGAAGGACCTCGCCACTGTAGAGAAAGATCGTGAAACGGCGCGAGTAAAACTTGATAACGCCGACTTTATGGCCAAAGCTCCCGAAAAAGTTGTCACAACCATCAAGGCGCGCCTCGAAGAGACTGATCGCGATATTGCGCGGATTACTGAGCAACTCAAAAAGTTACCTGGCTAGTTGATATGTCAGGAAACTTTGATTCGAAGTTAGCGGAAATTATCCAGGAGCTCAATTCGCGCTGGCCTGAGAATAAGATAGAACCCTCGCTCGATCGAATTGCGATGCTTCTGGATTATTTGGGGAACCCACAAGAGACATTTCGCTCCATTCATCTTGCTGGAACAAATGGCAAAACTTCTACTTCACGGATGATTGATTCGCTCCTGCGCTCCTTTGGTATCCGCACTGGCAGGTATACAAGTCCACATCTAGAAGATATTCGTGAGCGGATATCAATCGATGGTGAGTTGATCACGCCGGAATTTTTCATTTATACCTACGAGGACATCAAGCCCTATATTGAACTAGTTGATGCGCGTTCTGAACATCCGCTTTCATACTTTGAGGTGCTCACAGCCATGGCATATGCCGCTTTCGCTGATGCGCCAATCGATGTAGGTGTCATCGAATGTGGCGTGGGAGGCGCATGGGATGCCACAAACGTCATCAACTCTGATGTTGCCGTCATGACCCCAATTGGTTTAGACCATCAAGAGTATTTGGGGGGAACTATCGCTGAGATTGCGCACACAAAAGCGGGAATCTTTAGGAACGGAAAGCCATCGGTGTTAGCTCATCAAACGCGGGAGGCAGCAGAAGTTCTGATACGTGAGAGTGCAACGATTGAATCGATTCCACTTCGCGAGGGGCTCGATTTCGCTCTGATTCGACGCGATGTCGCAGTAGGTGGCCAACTCTTAACAATTCAAGGTTTGGGTGGCACGTACGAAGATATTTTCTTGCCGCTTTATGGTCGCCACCAAGCATCTAACGCCGCCCTCGCCCTGGTAGCTGTAGAGGCATTTCTTGGTGGTGGCGCACAACAACTTGATATCAATGCAGTTCGTGATGGGTTTGCGCAAGCAACCTCTCCAGGTCGTCTCGAAGTGATGCGTCGCAATCCGACGGTGATTATTGATGCGGCGCATAACCACCATGGTGCACTTGCACTCCGTGAGGCGCTTAGCGAAGAATTTGCATTCGATCGCATCATTGCCATCGTGGCAATTTTGGGTGATAAAGATGTGACAGGTTTCTTGAGTGAGCTAGTTAATGTTGTTGATGAAATCATCGTCACAGAAAACTCTTCACCTCGAGCGATGCCCACGGAAGAGTTATTCAAAATTGCAATGAGTATCTTCGAAGATGAGCAAGTGAGCTCGGCAGGTTCGATTGCGCGCGCAATTGAAATGGCAATCGATAAAGCAAGTCATCCAACGCAATCGGTTGGAATCCTTGTCACTGGATCAGTAATCACAGTCGGACAAGCTCGTGCGCTACTCAAGCGAGGGGAGCAATCGTGAGAATGCTTGGTTCCAGCGTTCTTGTGATGGAAGCGTTCACGATGGGATTTGCGCTGCTGATTGCCATGAATTCATCGGACACATGGCAGCTGGTTCTTGGTGGCGTGCTCGCCGTCGTACTGCTACTTACCCCCGGTTTACTGAAGCGAAAATCAGGTTGGATTATTGGATCGATTCTGCAAGTTCCCCTGGTTGGCTACGGCGCCGTCGTCACCTCAATGTATGTACTCGGCGGGATTTTTGCCGCGCTCTGGATTGCCGCGATTATCGTCGGGCGGGCCGGCGAGGCAGCCCGCGCTCGTCTGACCCCTCCGTAAGCCATTAGGCTATCCCCATGGAACGGACGCTCGTATTGGTCAAGCCTGACGGGGTTCGTCGTAACCTCATTGGTGAGGTAATTGCTCGGATTGAGCGCAAGGGATATTCCATCTCTAACATCCGTTTTCTCAACGCAGACCGCGCTTTACTCGAGAAACATTATGCCGAGCATGTCGGCAAACCCTTCTACGAGCCACTTGTCGAATTTATGCTCTCCGGTCCAATCGTGGCGCTGATCGCCGAAGGAAATCGAGTGATTGAGGGATTCCGTTCACTAGCTGGCGCAACAGATCCAACCGTTGCAGCGCCGGGAACAATTCGTGGCGACCTAGCGCGCGATCAAGGAACAAAAGTTGTTCAGAACATTGTGCATGGATCAGATTCAGTTGAATCCGCTGAACGTGAGATAGCACTTTTCTTCGGAGGTAAGTAATGGCACGGACAATGTCTTTCATTGGTCGCGATATGGCGATTGATTTAGGAACGGCAAATACTTTGGTTTATGTCCGCGGCCGGGGAATTGTGCTCAATGAGCCAAGTGTTGTTGCAATTAACCAAGACACTGGTGGAATTCTTGCTGTAGGGCTAGAGGCGAAGAAGATGATTGGCCGCACTCCTGGCAATATCGTGGCAATCAGACCCCTAAAAGATGGGGTTATTTCAGACTTTGATACCACCGAGCGAATGCTTCGTTACTTCATCCAAAAAGTGCATAAGCGTCGCCACTTTGCCAAGCCCCGCTTAGTAGTGTGCGTGCCATCAGGCATTACCGGTGTGGAACAGCGCGCAGTAAAAGATGCTGGGTATGCCGCAGGTGCACGCAAGGTCTACATCATTGAAGAACCAATGGCTGCTGCTATTGGTGCTGGACTTCCAATCCACGAACCAACGGGAAACATGGTCGTCGACATCGGAGGCGGTACAACGGAAATCGCGGTCATCTCCCTTGGTGGAATCGTGACTGTGCAATCAATCCGTGTTGGTGGCGATGAGCTTGATCAAGCAATCATTGCGTGGATTAAGCGTGAGTACTCATTGCTTCTTGGAGAGCGAACTGCTGAAGAGATCAAGATGGCAATCGGATCTGCTTTCCCTGCGGTGGGGGAGCCAGATGCAGAAATTCGAGGTCGCGACCTCGTGACTGGCCTACCAAAAACAATCTTGGTAACAGCAGAAGAGATTCGCAAAGCCATTGATGAGCCGGTTTCTCGAATTGTCGAAGCGGTAAAAACTACCCTTGATAGCTGTCCGCCAGAGCTTTCCGGCGACATTATGGATCGAGGCATCGTGCTCACCGGAGGTGGAGCGCTCTTGCATGGCCTCGATGAGCGACTTCGCCACGAAACTGGAATTGCGGTGCACATTGCAGAGAATCCATTGAATGCAGTTGTTATGGGAACCGGTCGATGCATTGAAGAGTTCGAAGCTCTAGAGAAAGTGCTTATCTCCGAGCCTCGCAGATAGCAGCCGTATCGCGTTTTGGCTGAGAGTGGGGTGACGAATTGGCTACACCAGATAAGTCTCGCTCACGATTTTTTCTGATCGCACTTTTAGTCACTGCGCTGATTATCGTCACCTTAGATCTTCGAGGCAGTGTGCCTGGCCAGACATTCCGAGGAGTTACTAAATCTGTACTTGCTCCTATTCAATCGTTCTTCCGATTTTTCTATGACCCAGTGAGCAATTTCGTCTCTGATGCAGCGAACTTGGGAAGAACTTCGCAAAAAATCGAGGAGTTAGAGGCAAAGAATGCTCAGCTAGAGGAGAGGCTCAGTAGATTCAATGTCCTCTCTCGTGAAGTAAAGCAACTAAAGGAAGTCCTCGACCTTGCAGGCGCCGGCAGATATAAAAGTGTGCCAGCTCGAGTTATTTCAGCAGGATCGGCGGCAGGTTTTTCTCGCACAGTAGAGCTAGATATTGGCGCTCGCGATGGAGTGAGCACTGATATGACAGTGATTGCAGGCGCTGGCCTGGTTGGACGAGTGATCTCTGTGAGTGCGGAGACCTGCATTGCGCTCCTGCTTGATGATGAGACCTTTAAGGCTGGAATCCGCATGGAAGGAAGCGGCATTCTGGGAGTAGTTACCGGAACGGGGAATGACGAGCTTTCACTGACGCTTTTCGATTCAGCTTCGACGTTAAAAGTTGGCGATCGATTAGTGGCTCGAGGTAGCAGCAATAGTCGACCATTCGTGCCTGGTGTTCCCGTGGGGACTGTTGTCGCAGTTGATCAAAATTCTGGAACGTTAACTAAGACAGCATTGGTGAAACCTTTTGTACGATTGAATTCATTAGAGGTTGTTGCAGTCGTAACCGGGAAAGTGCGTGTGAACCCGCGAGATGCACTTTTACCACCAGCTCCACGACCAACTCCTACCCCTACCGTGACTATCTACATCACGCCATCACCTGAGCCTTCACCGACCAAGAGCAAGAAAGTGAATCAGTAGTGCGAAAGACTTTGTTCTTCCTCCCGATTGCCATCATCGCACTTGCGCTGCAAAATGCAGTGATATCGAGAATTTCGTTTCCCTTTGCAGATCCTTCAATTTTTCTCATTGTCGTTTTGGCGTGGGCTTTTCTGGAAGATCCAGAGTTTGCAGCGCTACAGGGATTCATCGCTGGATTGCTCCTTGATTTCAACCCCTTGTCGGTAGGTTTTATCGGACATTGGGCCTTTGTACTCGCAGCAGTGTGTTACGGAACTTCTGAAATGGGTGTGCAGTTACGCTCAAGTCGCCAATCTCCAGTGACGTTGACGGTCACCGTGACGGGAGCGCTCCTACTCACCCTCATCCTTTTTGCGATCACAAGTTGGGTGATTAGCGCAGAACAAGGACTCTCTTTCTCTCGAACAGCTCCGGGAGTTCTGTTCTGGTCAGCGCTTGTTACACCTTTACTTTCGCCTCTGATTATCCGCCTCGCACGATTCGCGCAAGGTGCACCAGGCGCACGCGGAATAGGCGCACTTAATGGGTGAGCGCTCCAGGTACGCGACGATTTTCGTGCAGATCCTACTTTTCTCATTAATGGCCGCACTCTTTGGTCGACTTTTCTATCTGCAAGTTGCTGCAACAGATAAGTACCAAGATGCAGCGCTTGAGATTCAAAGTCGAAATGTCATCACACCCGCAACAAGAGGGATGATTCTCGATAGCAGTGGTAAACCACTTGCAATTAACCGAGTCGGTTTAGTGATTGCTGTTGATCGATCTATTCTGGATAAAGAATCCGATCGGGGAGTGGCTTCACTGCAGGCAACTGCCAAAGTATTAAAAATGCCTTACGAGGAAGTGTTTGGAAAAACTCGATTGTGCGGGGAGAAAGTTGACCCTGCATTGACTGGAGGGGCTCGTTGTTGGAATGGCTCGCGCTACCAACCGATTCCAATCTCTGTTGATGCCAGCGAAGAGGTTGCGCTTTCGATCGTAGAACATGCAGAGCGATATCCAGGCGTTCTTGCTTCACCGCAGGGTTTTCGTTATTACCCTGGAACCGAAGGAGTCAACGGTGCTCACGTGCTTGGATATGTTGGGCCAATTAGCGAGAAAGAATTAGCAAGTGAATCAACGGCTAAGTTTTACCGTAATGAATCTATTGGAAAAGCTGGACTTGAGAAGACTTACGATTATGCGCTTCGTGGGGAACCTGGCGTAAAAACAATTGTTGTAGACAGGAAAGAGTCTGCCACTAGTGTGCTCAAAGATAACAAGGCAATTCCTGGCAATCACTTAGTTACAAGTATCGATGCAAAACTCCAGGCGGTTGTAGAGCGCGAATTGCTCGCGGCAATTATTCGCGCCCGCTCGGGCACCGTGGATAAAAAGGGTGCACGTAAAGCCGACGCTGGCGCAGCAGTAGTAATGGATGTAAAGAATGGGCGGATTCTTGCTATTGCCTCTTATCCAACCTACGACCCCAATATTTGGGAGCAAGGAATCACTGCCAAGCAAGCCAGCGACTTGTATAGCGCGAAGTCAGGGGTGCCAGCTCTCTCTCGCGCGCTACAGGGAACTTTCGCTCCCGCATCGGCGTTCAAAGTCGTCTCAGTAGCGGCGGCAGCTAAGGCTGGTTATGACTTAAACGGAAAGTACGACTGTCCAGCGCAGTTCAAAGTAGGTAATCGCTTCTTCCGCAATTACGAAAGCAAAGGCGCTGGTCGCATCACCATGGAGGAAGGAATCGCGATCTCTTGCGACACGCTTTGGTACCAAATTGCATATAACGAGTGGTTGAAAGATGGCGGGTTGCGCCCGAAGAAAAATCTCAATGATTATTTCTACAAAGCAGCAGCAGGATTTCAGCTGGGTAAGCGCACTGGAATTGATCTTCCTTCAGAATCAGCAGGTAGATTGGCTGATCGTACGTGGCGAACGAATTGGTACGAGCGGAATAAAGATTTCTTCTGTGATTATGAGAAGCGCGCAAAGAAATCGCAATTGACCCCATATTTAATTGCAATTGCGAAAGAGAATTGTGTTGATGGCGGGAAGATTCGTGCGGGAGATGCCGTGAACTTCGCGATTGGTCAAGGTGATACCACCATGACTCCTTTGCAAATGGCACAAATCTATGCGGCGCTTGCAAATGGTGGAACACTTTGGAAACCGTCGGTCGGCAGAGCCGTTATTACTCCCTCTGGAGATCTGGTCGAGGAATTTAAGCCTCAGAAAGTAGGAAAGCTTCCGCTTACGAAAAAGACGCTCTCATTCCTACAGAAATCTCTGCGAGCAGTTGTGACATCGGGTACCGCCAAGTGGCGGTTTGACGGTATGCCAATTCCTGTCAGCGGTAAAACAGGAACCGGTGAGGTGTATGGAAAGAATCTCGATGGTTCGAGTAAGGACACCACATCATGGTTTGCAAGTTATGCACCATCGAATGCGCCTCAATATGCTGTTGTGATGATGGTGAGCCAAGGAGGAACTGGCTCTGGAACATCTGGCCCATCGGTGCGGCGAATTTACGAGGCAATTTTTGGTGTTCAAGGGTCAAAAATCGTTAAAGAGCAAGCGATATTTCCATCGGTACCACCAGCGCAAATTCCGCGTCGACCGGTGGTGAGTACTTCATGACAAATATCCGAGCAAACTCCCGACGATCTCGATTTGAACGCGTGGCGATAGTTGATCGATTTGATATCCCACTGCTCGTTGCGGTCGCTGCACTTTTGGGTATTGGAATTCTTCTAGTTTATGCAGCAACACGTGAGTGGTTTGCTTCCTTTGGTGGAGATCCTGAGTATTACCTCAAGCGACACGCTTTAAACATCGTTATTGGGTTGCTCTTGGCGTTTGGAACCACGCTGATTGACTATCGATTACTACGCGCGTACACCCCGTTTCTGTGGGGGATCACGGTTCTTGGACTCATCGCCGTTCTCATTCCTGGGATTGGTGCCACAGTGAACGGTGCACGCGCATGGATTGCACTTCCGGGCGGTTTACAGATTCAACCGGCAGAGCTGGCGAAGATTGCCATCATCGTAGGTATGGCGATGATTCTTGCCGAGAAGAATGATGCGCACCAGGAACCACAGGCTATCGATGTACTTCAAGCTCTCGCCGTTGCTGCGATCCCAATTCTGCTTATTGTGTTGCAGCCTGACTTAGGAACTACAGCAATTATTGGTGCATCCGTTGTCACCATGATTGCCGTCTCAGGTGCGCAATTGAGATGGAGCGTCGGCTTACTCGCCTTAGCAGCTACTGGCGCTTTTGTGGCGATAAAACTTGGCATCATCGCGCAATATCAACTCAACCGATTGCAATCTTTTGTGGATCCATCTGCAGATCCACAGAGCACTGGCTATCAACTACGTCAGGCGCGAATCACCATTGGTTCTGGCGGATTATTCGGTAAAGGATTATTTAATGGTCCGCAAACAAATGGACGTTTTGTGCCGGAACAACAAACCGACTTCATCTTCACTGTGGCAGGAGAGGAATTAGGTTTTGTCGGATGCGCAATTATCGTCTCGCTGTACATAGTTATTTTGTGGCGAGCTTTCGTGATTGCCCGTCGAGCAAATGATCTTTTTGGAAGGTTAGTGTGCCTTGGAGTGACCGCATGGTTTGGCTTCCAGATTTTTGAAAATATCGGGATGACGTTGGGCCTTGCTCCGATGACGGGGGTTCCGCTTCCCTTCCTCTCCTATGGCGGCTCAAGTATGTTCGCCACGCTGATAGGCGTAGGGCTATTACTCAATATTCGCGCTCGGAGCTAGTTCTCTGCCATACTTATGCCAGCGCAGCCTCGAGGGCTCGACCCGTTCGAACTCGGTGGCGCGGACGAAGATTTTTTGCACTGCACCAAAAGAAAGATAGAAGCTTCGTTCTACTCCGGTAGAACACGAGATTAGTACCAGGTTTTTAGAATTTGTTTACGTAAATCTTCGCGTAGATGATTGAAATTCCAGGTACGTGAGAGATGACAGCATGGCTGCACCAGCACGTAAGCGAGTATTAAAGAAAGTCACTGCCAAAAAAGGCAGCGCAAGTGAGGCAGAGACTAAACCTGCTAAAGCGGCGAAACCGGAGAAGGTTGCCAAATCCGAGAAGCCCGCAAAGGTAAGTAAAAAGAAAGTTGCGGATGCTCCGGTTGTGGAGAGCCCAGCTGCGCCAGTAAAAGCGAAGAAGGGCATAATTCCCGTCCCGATTTTTCAAGCGCCGGCGCGCTCCAAGGATTCGGTCAAGAAAAGCGCCTCAGCATCAGTAGATAAGAAGTCTGAAAAATCAGCAAAGGTTTCCGAGGCGGCAACTTCTGCAAATACGAGCTCTTCTGATGGCGACGGAGCGGGCGAGACAAGCGAAGGTCGATCACGACATCGCAATCGACGCCGTGGCGGTAGAGGGCGCGGTCGAAATCGCCAAGGCGATGGCAACGCTAATAATGAATTAGGTGACGAATCGTCGGAAGCGTCAGACGTTGATAACTCAGATTCATCTGACGATAGTTCGGCTACGCATCGTCGACGTCGCCGACGCGTAGCTGGAGGTGCCAGTGACGCAGAAGCGCAGACCGTTGTAGAAGATGGAATCGTCACGACAATCAAAGTGCGCGAACCACGATCTCGCCAAGAAGATTCTGGCTCTACACGCTTGGATAAGCGCGGGCGTCGCAGAGACAGAGACAGAGACCGAGACCGAGACAGAGACAGAGATAGAGATAGAGAGCACCCACGCTCGTTCCATAACAATCGTCGTCCTGCAGTGATCACCGAGTCTGAATTTCTTGCTCGCAGAGAGAATGTCGACCGTACGATGTTGGTTCGACAAACTGGCGATCGAACCCAGATTGCTGTTTTAGAAGACAAGATTCTTGTTGAGCACTACGTAAATCGTGCTTCAAGCTCCTCCTATGTTGGAAACGTCTACCTCGGTCGGGTACAAAATGTGCTCCCGAGCATGGAGGCAGCATTCGTTGATATCGGCAAGGGGCGTAACGCAGTTCTCTACGCAGGCGAAGTAAATTGGGATGCAGCAGGCTTAGCTGAGGGAACGCCACGAAAAATCGAATTTGCGCTAAAGACTGGCCAACCAGTCCTCGTTCAGGTGACCAAAGATCCAATCGGACAGAAGGGCGCACGGTTAACGAGCCAAATCTCCCTACCTGGTCGTTATCTTGTTTATGTTCCTGGTGGCGGTATGAGCGGTATCAGCCGACGTCTTCCAGATGTCGAGCGCACTCGCCTTAAATCGATCTTGAAAGGTCTAGTTCCAGATGAGGCTGGAGTCATCGTTCGAACAGCTGCTGAAGGCGCTAGTGAAGATGAATTAACTCGTGATGTTGCTCGCTTGAAGGCGCAGTGGGAAGTTATCGAACAGAAGGCGAAAGATCCAAGCGCTTCTGCACCATCACTTCTTTATGCTGAGCCTGATCTCAACATTCGAGTTGTGCGCGACATCTTCAACGAAGATTTCCGTTCGATGCATGTTCAAGGTGAAGATGCATGGGATGAAATCAATAGTTATTTGAGTTTTGTTGCACCTGATTTGGTCCAGAAGATTTCAAAGTGGCATAAGCCGAAAGAAATCTTCGCCGAGCATCGAGTCGAAGAGCAGTTAGCTAAAGCGCTAGATCGAAAGGTTTACTTACCTTCTGGAGGTTCACTTGTCATCGATCGCACGGAGGCGATGGTCGTAATCGATGTGAACACGGGTAAATTTATCGGCAAGGGTGGAAATCTCGAAGAAACTGTGACGAAGAATAACCTTGAAGCAGCAGAGGAAATTGCTCGCCAACTTCGCTTACGCGATTTAGGTGGCATTATCGTCGTCGACTTCATTGACATGGTTCTTGAATCAAATCGTGATTTAGTTCTTCGACGTTTAACGGAATGCCTTGGCCGAGATCGCACCAAACATCAAGTTGCAGAAGTAACTTCATTGGGCTTAGTCCAAATGACGCGCAAGCGCGTTGGCCAAGGGCTCATCGAAGCATTCTCGACAACGTGTGAGAGCTGCCATGGGCGAGGAATTCACATTCACATGGATCC
>Ga0164293_10001695_pt1 | contig 18504 bp, 17 predicted proteins | sample GEODES118metaG_FD_111487 | JGI IMG/M metagenome (GOLD analysis project Ga0164293, IMG submission 111487) | Eutrophic lake water microbial communities from Lake Mendota, Wisconsin, USA - GEODES118 metaG | ecosystem: Environmental > Aquatic > Freshwater > Lake | place: USA: Lake Mendota...
AACTCACATGCTTGATTAATTAAACATATGAGCCTGTTAAGCAGTGGGGCCTATAGCTCAGTCGGTAGAGCAACGGACTTTTAATCCGTGGGTCGACGGTTCGAGCCCGTCTGGGCCCACTTAACTATTACTTCAGTAAATCCCTATATAAATTTTCGTGAGCTTGAACCATGCTCTTGGATGAGAAGAACTGAGTAGCCCTGGCCTTACCTGCAGCCCCATAGCGTGCCCTTAGATCTGCGTCTTTTATCAATACCTTTAAACCATTAGCTAGATCCTTCGAAGAACACCCGACTAGAAGCCCGCCCTCTTGATGTTTAACAATGTCACTGACAGATCCAACATCAGTACTGACAATTGGTAATCCAGCTTGAGCAGCTTGAATTAACGTTAGAGGTATTCCCTCATTGTCACTACATAAAATCGCAATATCTGATGCATTCAGAATCCGTGCAATGTCATTTCGCCATCCATAAAAAGTTATAGGCAAACCTTTTGACTCTGCAGCGTTCTTAGTTGCATCAAATAACTCACCAGCACCTGCCACCAGCATCTGCACATTCGGGTAATCCTTTTTCAACTCAGCAGCTATCTCGACTAAGCGATCAGGTCTTTTGATCTGCGCAAGTCTTCCCGCAAAAACCACATACAACTTTTGTGGATCTAGTTCTAACTCTTTTTGAGCTTGAGCTTTTGGTATGACATCTAGATCTTGTAGTCCAGGGAAAATCACATGGAACTTGCCTTGCTTACCGATACCAACCTTTATCAGATCATTCATGACACTAGTCCCGATAGAGATCAAGCCATGCGAGATCCAACTAAGAAACTTTTCAATGACAACTACTACACGAGTCTTACCTACGCCAAAATATCCATGAAGCAAATGTCCATGGTATGTGTGCACTCGCTTTGCAGTTGGCTTTGCAATCAACCCAGCTATTCGGCCTAGCACCCCAGCCTTTGCGGTGTGAGTGTGAATAACATCAGGATCAAACTTCTTGATCTCTTCGATGAGTCCAGAAAACGCAAGGAGATCCTTGATGACTGAAACAGATCTACCTAGCCCCACAATCCGAACAGCCTTGATATCTGTTGCAACCTCATCTAAGTAATCGCTTTCATTCTCATCGCAGTACCCAGTGACTAAAATCTGTTCAAACTTAACTGAGTCAACACTGCGAATGAGGTCTGCTACCAAGACGGCAGGACCACCTACATTCATCCGGGCTATGACGTGCATGACTCGCAGGGAACGTTGGTTTTCCATGCCTCTATCTTTCCCTAATTCATAGCTAATTACGGTAAAGCCAGAGTTATCTGCCCCTTGTCGCACCTATACTCTAGATATGACACCACAAACCTGGCTCATTACTGGTGGTGCTGGCTATATCGGCTCCCACATCGCGGATCTTTTCTTAGATAACAACAAAGAGGTAGTTATCTACGACTCCCTGCATCGAGGTCTTGAATCCCGCATCGAATACCTGCGTAAAAAACATGGCAAGGAAATCCCTTTGATTTTTGCGGACATACGAGATTCAGCTAAGTTTGAAGAAGTCCTAGAAATCTATAAACCACACGGTGTAATTCACACAGCTGCCCTTAAAGCAGTTGGAGAATCAATGGAAAAGCCCCATGAATATTTCGAAGTTAACCACTCAGCAACAGCCAAAATGCTCGAGTTGCTTATCAAACATGAGATCCACAACTTCATCTTTTCTTCTACCGCAGCTGTTTATGGCTCACCAAGTCACTCAAACGCCATAAAGGAAGACGATCCAAAAAATCCAATATCTCCATATGGCGCATCAAAGTTAGCTGCCGAGGTTGAAGTGAATAAGTACCTTGCACTTCCGGGTAATCATGGAACATCCCTGCGCTTCTTCAATGTAGTTGGTGCAGCAGCCTCCGAGTTATTGGATAATTCAGATGAGAATCTAGTACCAATCGTGATTAATAAACTTAAAGCAGGAGAAGCGCCGGTAATCTTTGGAACCGATTATCCGACACCTGATGGCACCTGTATCCGGGATTATGTTGATGTGAGGGATGCTGCTCAGGCTCATTTGCTGTCGGCAAATGCAGAAAAAGAATTGCCTCTGGTTATGAACGTTGGAACAGGGAAAGGTGCCTCTGTGATGGAAGTCATTGAGCTCCTGGCGGCTCTGTTTGACCATCAGGATTTGCGAGTCATTGAAAGTAAACGACGGCCTGGTGACTCTGGATTCATGTGTGCTGAAGTGAAATTGATTCGTGACACATTAAGCTTTAAGCCAGAGTACGATCTCGATGAAAGTATAGGAAGCATATTTTATAGGCGATATTAATCCCTGGTAGAGAGTTTTCACAGCGCGTACCATAGTTTGATTAACCACTTTGTAAAAGGACATGCATTAGCCGGAACTTCGAGAATAATCGAAAGAATCGTGAAAATTGGAAACAGACCTGAATTCAACTAGACAACGGTGCAAGTAAAGATCAAAGCGTTTCTTGTCACCGAATCACTTTTTACAAAAGATAAAGTATATTACTTGAAAATGTTACAACAATACTGGCAATTTCTAACTGAGATAATCTATAGAAGTTTCGAAAATGCGGATGTAGTAAAAATTGCCAGCGACCGAAGGATAAAAATTGACTTTGTTATTGCGGCTGGATGTCACAACGGTTCTGACACAGTCAACATAATGAATTCACTTAATCCACTTAGGTACTTAGCATTTGAGCCCGACAGTTTTGCAAGAATTCAAGCTGAAAAAACCTTCCTCAATAATATGTTGATTAAAGTTGAGTTACATCCGCAAGGACTGTCAAACGTTAACTCGCAAAAGCATCTAAAGTATGAAGCAGAAGGCAAGGGTAGCGGTTCCACACATCTCAGTGACTTTGGTGAAGATCAGGTCGAGGTTCTAGTATTTGATGAACACTTTAAAGTTACCCAGAACTCGGGTTTACTTTGGCTAGACGTCGAGGGACATGCTTTGCAAGCGCTAGAAGGAATGAAAACAGTTTTAAAAAAGATTGCAATTGCTCGAATTGAAGTTCAATTACACACTCGAAATGACGAATTTGCCCAAGATTTTATGCAAGTTATTGAAGTTATGCGAGAAGCCTCACTGGTTCCGTGTTTTGGCCCTATCCGCCCAGGGTATTTTGGGGAAATCATATTCATTAATTCAAAATTTTTGAGCAGTAAAGACAAATTGCAAGGCAAGATTCTTTGGATAGTAATGAAACTCTTACACTTAACTCTCTATCTAAAGCTAAACAAGCTTCCTACTATTAATCTAGGCTGAAAACCTATTTACATCAACCGGCGAATAGGGTTGGGTATCCAAACCTCAATGTCTGGGTTAACACTTCGGATTGTTTGTACAATTTCAGACTCTAGGTTCCACGGAAACACTAAGACTTTAGATGCTCCAGGGTTCCGGAGTTTTTGTACCCCAACAATCGGCAAAAGTGTTCCAGGAAGTCTTTTATTTTGCTTTAATTCATTTGCATCTACAATCATGCGAAATCTATTTTCTGGCAAATTTGCAGCAAAAAAAGTGGTTACTGTTTTTGCTGCCGCACCATATCCAATAATTGAACCTAAGGGTTGAGAAACAACCCATGAAAAAAGCTCTTGCATGGAAGCCCGCGCTTGCGAAGCAAAAGTTTTTGTTGGGGCAAGATCTCCAACACCTCGCTTGAATTCTTCCTTCTTGGTTTGCTCCACAGATTGATTGATTCCAATGGAGGTACTTTTTGTAATCCAATATCGGAGTGAACCACCATGAGTATCTAAAGTTTCAACGTGAAAAATCTTCATTCCAAGCGAATTTACTAATTTTTGAATTGGTAGAACGGTGAGATAAGAAAAGTGTTCATGATAAATTGTGTCGTAATAGCCTTTTTCTAACAGGAAACCGAGAGAGGGATTTTCGATGCTGACCACAGTTTCAGGGCCGCAAAGTTCAGAAATTCCTCCAAAGAAGTCAATCATATCTGGCACATGTGCAGCGACATTATTTGCAACAATTAAACTCGGGTACCCATAGTCTTTACAAATTTCTTTTGATAGCGTTACGCCAAAGAATTCTGAGATAGTTGGGATCCCTTTTGTGTTTGCAGTATTGGCAACATTGCGAGCCGGATCTACTCCGAGAACATTGATCCCTTCTCTGCGAAAATGTTGCAGCAGATAACCATCATTTGAAGCTATCTCTAACACATAGCTGCTTCGAATGTGTGGGAATCTCTCAAGAACTGTGCTACAGAAGTTATGTGCATGTTCGACCCAAAAAGAACTCGTGCTCGACAAGTAAGGGTAACTTGAAAATATTTCACCTGGGCTCTTAAACTCTGGAATCTGTCCTAGTTGACATTCCCCGCAGATTCTCAATGCCAGAGGGTACTTGGGCTCATTTATTGCTAGATTTAGTGGTGGCAAAGAATTTGCTATCGGAGACCAACCTAAGTCCAAAGCTACAAACAAATCAAAAGAACCACAGGCTCTACACTCGGTTGAACCCCGTTGTGAAAGCGCCACAGAGACATCGTCCATGCCCCAACACTATCTCAATTGAATTGAAGAATGGGTTTCCCTAACGCTTTATTCCTACACTAGGACAATGTCTAAATCTCATCCAAAAGTAATAATACTGATTAAGCATGGACTCTACTTGCCCTACATTGAGCTGGCACAAAATGGTCAAGGCAGCACTTTTCTGAATGACCCAAGAAAATCTGAAATTAGAGTAATTCATTTTTATGGAATACCAGGTGGAAAGACTGTTCAGTTTTTAGATCGGACTCATGAATACTTTCGATGGAAGAATCGATTCACAAAAATACTACTAAGAATGTTGGATTGGGTGATTAGCGCACCGTTCATGTTATGGATTCCAAAAGTTGAAAAATCGATGGAACTTCATCTTTCAGACGAAGAGGTTCAATGTAGCGTGATTGATACTATTCAGACACTAAGATGGAAACAGTTAGCTGTTTATAGACATATTCTCTCAAACTATGAATTTGATTATGTTTATGAAACCAACGCATCTTCTTTTATAGATTTCACAAATTTGTTGGCTCAGGTCGTAAAGTTTGATACCTCACCATTATATGCAGGGAATTTGCCCACCAAGAAATTTGTTAGCGGTGCAAATCGATTTTTTGATCGAAGAGCCTTGGAGATATTAATTCGAAATCGACACAGATGGAGCCCAGCACTTCTAGAGGATGTTGCTATCGGTAGAGTAATGCAGAGGAGTTCAGTTTCACCTATAGTCACAAGTTCAATATCCATCGCATCGCTAGAAGAATTACAGGTATTGCCTGACGCAATGATTGTGAATCATTACCATTTTCGAGTGAAAAGCTATCTAGCGGGGCAGCGTTCTGATGCGATGATTATGCAAGCCATAAGAAGCCGATTTTTGAAGATTCGAGCAAATACTAGCCTCTAATTCAGCGCCATCACGCTGCAATAAGATGTATTGAGAAGAGTACAAAGAAAATGACTTCCTTAAGGAGGAATGGAAGGGAACTCAAATACGCATTTTAAACTTTACTGATAGAGATAGTGTATGGTTTAGAGTACGATTTTCCTCAACTTGTAAGATGAAGTATCGCGAGATATGTGAATTGAGAAGGCCATGAAAGCAGTACTTTTAGCGGGTGGATTAGGAACCAGGCTGAGGGAAGAAACTGAACATAAACCCAAGCCGATGGTTTTTATTGCTGGGCGTCCTATCATTTGGCATATAATGAAAAACCTCTCGATGCAAGGAATTAGTGAGTTCATCATCTGTCTTGGATATAAAGGTGAGATGATTCGAAATTATTTTCTAAACTACGATTTCATGAATGAAGATATTCAAATTGATTTAGGTGGTTCAGAAATTACATTTCCTTCAAAGAAGGTACGATCAGAAAACTGGAAAGTTAACCTAGTAGATACCGGAGAACTCTCATTAACTGCTGAACGCTTGATGCGAATTCAGAATTACGTTAATGAAGAAACCTTCCTTTGCACCTATGGAGATGGCTTAGCTGATATCAATTTAAGCGCACTCTTAGAAAGCCATGTGAGAATGGGAAAGACAGCAACCGTCACGGCCGTCAGGCCTGTTTCAAGATTTGGAGCATTAGAAATAGATGATTCAGGCACAGTAACGAGCTTTGCTGAAAAGCCTCTTCACGAAGGCTGGGTCAACGGAGGTTTCTTTGTTTTAGAGCCACGAGTCTTTAACTATTTAACGAAAGATCAAATGCTTGAGGGGAAACCCATGGAAGTTCTCGCATCAGCTGGTGAGCTAGGCGCGTATCTTCATGAGGGATTTTGGCAACCTATGGATACATTTAGAGAAGCTCAGCTATTAAATCAACTATGGGAGCAAAACACAGCGCCTTGGAAAAATTGGTGAGAATGGACTCGTATAGAGGAGTGCGCGTACTAGTTACTGGGCACACTGGCTTCAAAGGTGTTTGGCTCGTGCAAATGCTCCGCATACTCGGTGCCGAAGTCTTTGGAATATCTACAGAAATTGGTCATAACCAACCCCTCCTTAAAAACAGTTTTGATTCAGAACATGAGTTTGATATCGACATTAGGGATAGATGGCAAGTAAAGGATGTAGTTGCGCGAATAGAACCCGGATTAATTTTTCATCTTGCGGCGCAATCTTTGGTAATTGAGTCGTACATTAAACCATTGGATACATTTGACATAAACGTAACTGGAACGATGAATTTGCTAAATGCAGTCACAAACGGCTCCAGTACCCTAGGCATTGTTGTTGTGACTACTGACAAAGTTTATTTAAATGATGATTCAGGACGTCAATTCCAAGAATGTGATCCGCTCGGTGGTTTAGACCCATATAGCGCTAGTAAAAGTTGTGCATCTATTCTCCTATCAGCATGGAGGGAACTCGCGAGTCTAGAAGGCATTAGCATTATCGACGTGCGCGCAGGCAATGTGATTGGCGGCGGCGATCGCGCTTCGAATAGATTGATACCAGATTTAATTCGAGCAGCTTCGGAAGGAAACTCCGCTCAAATCCGGAATCCTCAATCAGTACGGCCTTGGCAACATGTTTTGGATCCACTATATGGATACCTACTTGTGGGACAAAATATTCTCAGAATGAAACAAATTTCTAATTCATTTAACTTTGGGCCTTCAATAGAAGATGAAATGACTGTGAGTCAAGTTTCACAAATGTTTAGTAATGAGTATGAATATTTGGATTTGAAGGTTACCTCGAATTCAGAAGAGATGGTTAAAGAGAGTAAATTACTAAGATTAGATTCCACTAGAGCACATTCAGAATTGCAATGGAAATCGATTTTGTCTCCCAGGGAAGCAGTGGGGATCACTATAGAGTGGGAAAACTTTGTGAAATCAGGAAGAAAATCACCTTCGGAAATTACAGAAGAACAAATTTGTCAATACCTCGAAAGGTTAGACTTGTAAAACCTTAGAAGCTAATTCGACTAGTTATCAAGATTTATAAATGAATCCGACAAGGCTGGCAAAAATTTAAACCAGTATTCAAAGAGTTAATCAAGATGTATAGAACTACCGGTAAAAATCAGCAATTTGTTTGAGCATAGAACGCTACGGTGTTTATTTGAGATGAGGTCATTACTTAGCTTTTCCAAGATTTTAAAGCAAAATTAGCCATTGCTAACAAAACACATTTTTCTACAAGTTCCAGAGATAAACCCTTTCAACACACCAATTTCGACAGTTAAAAATGACCGATACATGCAAGCAGTGTCTTGTGACCGCAATCAATCATTATCTGAGAAGACTTTTTAACTTAGTTTTTATCGCGTGACGTGCTGGAATTTGTAACTCCCAACAGACATGTTTCAAATTGATTAAAAAAATCTGAACAGTTTCCAAGAGGCTTTCAGGCTTTACCCAAAGTGCGTCTGAGTTATGGGGATCCATCCCCATGCCCCCTTTACGGTAACCCGCAGACTTTAGCTTGTCCACCAATTGTTTCAAGTCGCTTCCGCCATGACTCTTTTCAAAAGAGATTTTATGAATGTCAAAAAGCGATAAATCTAATTCATTCAAGACCCTAACATCCAGACCCTCAATATCCGTAGCTAGTATCTCAATTCGATTGCCTTCACAAGACATTTTCAAGAAAGAGTTGATATCCATCCAAGGCACCTCAAAACTTCTGATCGATTCTTCAGCAAAGAAAACCTGTACATGCTCTTTTATTGTTGATGAAATTTGAAAATGTGGACCATCATCCAAAGAATAAAAGAGCTGTAAAGTATCTTTTGATGTGACAGTACCTGAACCAATTGCAAGTTGATAAACAGATACCTGTGGGAAATCTATCCAGGATAACCGTAAAGAGTTTAAGTTGAGTTTATTTGCCTCAACAACAATTATGCGATCATCTTCTTTTAACTTAACCCCTTTTACAAATAATGAGAACCCATCCCGGTAATTTGCGGCCGGGTCACAATCACCCGCACCAGCTCCAATTTGAACGTAATGAGACATAGGTTGCAAGCATAGCCCATCTTGATTTATGTGTTATTCCACAGTGAATGGCAATTTGACGCTACTCTTACACCTATCTCAACTGTAAGTTAAAGTCAGGAAGTTGGAATTTGAAGAGAGTACTCGTGGTGTTCGGTACTAGACCTGAAGCAATAAAGATGGCGCCACTGGTGCTTGCCTTGAGGTCTCAACCGAAAGTCTTCCAAGTGATTGTCTGTGTGACGGGGCAGCATCGAGAGATGTTGGATCAAGTACTTGAGATTTTCAGCATAATTCCAGATATTGACTTGGATTTGATGAAACAGAATCAGACGATGGGTGACCTGACTGCATCAATCCTGTTAAAGATTTCGGATATCCTGAAAGAAACCAAACCTGATCTGGTTTTAGTTCACGGTGACACAACAACAACTTTTGCCACATCTTTAGGGTGTTTCTATCAGGGCATACAGGTGGGACACGTGGAAGCGGGCTTAAGAACTGGGAATCTTCATTCACCATTTCCAGAAGAGTTCAATCGGCAAGCAGTCTCCCGAATAGCAGAATTACATTTTGCTCCTACTGAAACTTGTAAACTAAATCTATTGCAGGAAGGAATCAATCCCGAAAAGATATTTGTAACTGGAAATACTGTGATTGATGCATTGTTGTGGATACTTTCAAGAATTGAGAATGAACCTGAACTCAGAAAAGAGATTATCGGGGAATTGGATAGGATCTTGAATTTTGACTGGCAATCTAAAAGGTTTGTGCTGGTCACGGGCCATAGAAGGGAAAATTTCGGGGACGGATTTCAGGAGATATGTCTTGCTTTGTCAGACTTGTCCGAAAAGTATCCCAATATAGAGTTTGTATACCCTGTGCATTTAAATCCTAATGTACAAGAACCAGTCTTCAAGACCCTAGGAGAGCGTAAGAATATCTCCTTAGTTGATCCTATGGACTACCTAACTTTCTCAATGCTTCTTCAAAAATGCTTTTTTGTTCTTACGGATAGCGGTGGAATTCAAGAAGAAGCGCCGAGCTTAGGTAAACCTGTATTGCTTATGCGCGATACAACAGAGAGGCCAGAAGGAGTATTGGCAGGAACAACTAAGTTAGTTGGTGCGAATCGTGAACAAATAGTTATATCGGCATCTCTTTTGATAGAAGATGAAATGGCATTTCAGCGAATGTCAACCTCGGTCAACCCATACGGATCTGGCAAATCAGTTGATGCTATTTTGAAAGGAATTTCGTAAATTGGAGTCAGATTCAACGGGATGGCTTTCACACTTTGAATATTCCAGTGAAATTTGTTAATGGAGAAGATTATGGTCAATCATGAAGAGATGAGCGTAATCTCTATTTGTTCAATGAGTCATGCTGATGTCTGGAGGTTAACTTCAGCTCTGCTACCTGAATTCGTGAAAGCCAATAACTATACGGTCTATGTACCTCAATCCGAAGTCGAGTTTTTTAGGTCATTCACGTTGGAGAAAATCGATGTTAAGGCTCAAGAAGAGTTGAGTACAAATTTCAGGAGTTTGTTAGAGGAAAAATTTACAAATTCGAGTAATGGGAAGAGATTAGGTTGGTACATGCAGCAGTTCCTTAAAATTGAAGCACTGCGGCTATGCACTACTGACTTCGTCGCAATTTGGGATGCTGACTGTGTTCCAGTCAAGAAAATTGAATTGCTCAACGAACACGATCAGCCAGTGTACGTGGATTCTTCTCGAGAATTTCATGCAGATTATTTTGAGAATATAGAGCGCCTTTTAGGCATGCAAAGAGTGCAGCAAATGAGTTTTGTCATTCCCGGATTTCCCATGAAAAAAGCTTGGATTAATGACTTCATTAACTTTGTTGAGGAAAAACATCAAACAAGTTGGTACCAGGCAATCATGGAAACCACAAATTTTGATTTACCAAGTGGATTTAGCGAAACAGAGACGTTGGGTACATGGTTAGCGAACAGATACCCAGGAGAATGGACTTCTAGGCCTGGGACTTGGGAGCGATACGGCCAAAGCCGCTTCGGCTTTGCAAAGAAAATGACTCCGAAGAAACTGATAGAAATTGGTCGTTCATGTAGCCTCGAGATTATTACATTTGAGAATTGGGACACTCGCGGCTATAAGCGGGTGTTGAAAATGCTAAAAGAGTTTGTGAATCGAATGACAAGATGAGAGTGGATTCCTCTCGAAACGTTCTCAATTTCGTTTTCATCGGCGAAAAACTTCCAAACTATGCAAGAGCGTCAATTAAGTTAGCAAATCAGACATGTGGTGCAAAAGTACAACTTATTGGCAATTCATCAATCGCGAAGAGTATTGACAAAAAATATGCAGAGTTGATTCCTATCGAAGAATTCTACGATAAGGAGCAATTTACGGATGCAAGTAAAAGAATTACAAGTGATCGAGGGTTTAGAAATGGTTTTTGGATAAAAAGTGTTGAGAGGTTTTTTGTCTTAGATCAGTTCGCAAAGTATACGGCGCAAGAAACCATTTTCCATGCGGAACTTGATCAGCTCTTGTTTGGAATAGATGACTTGATTACACAAATTGACAAAACCTTTAGACGGGGAATGTTCATACCATTTCATAGCCCGACTTCAGCAGTTGCTTCAGTCGTTTATATAAACGACTTTGCTGCACTTGATTCATTGATCAATACTGCATCAACAGGAGACTCATACAATAACGAGATGGAACTAATTGCTGCTTGGGCAAGGCTTAACCCGGAGAAAGTTTTTGCTCTCCCCACTTTAGCCAGTATTGCAAAGGGTTCAGAAAGAGTTGTGCCTCCACATGTGGAGGAACTTTCTCTTATGGAAACTTTGGGAGCGGTTGATGCTGCGCAAATGGGACAATGGGTCGCAGGAATTGACCCAAGGAATGTCTCTTTAGAGACCAAGCCAGAGACTAAATTTGTTGATCAAGAAAGAGAGTGGTTGCTCACCGAAAAAGACTTAATAGAATTTGAATTTGAGGTATCGCCCGATCAAAAGAAACTCCATGTCACCAATTCTTGGGGTAGAACAAGGCTGTATAATCTACATTTGCACGCTAAAGTACATAAACTACTGTTAAGACCCAATTTCTCAATCGCAAAATTGATTGATTTTGCTAATCAGCCAAACAAACACCACTTGCCTGGTACCCGCATGATGCAGTTGAGTTGGTACTTCAAAAAAGCGTATCTTGCTCTGAAATCCGATCCAGGAAGATTGAAAGTCGAGATATGTTCGCGAGTAAATTCGGCACTCAAATTACGCCCAACAAGCAAGCCCTTTATCACAGGAGATACCTTTAGAGCCATCGCTAAATACAAATGGGAGAATGGATCAAAAGATATTGATGTTAGAACAGTGAAAAGTGGAGACTTGATTTTCTGTGAGTCAGAGCTTTTCTCAGAATTATGCGAGAATGTACTGTCGAATCTAACGATATCAACCGTGGTGATTTTAGGGAATTCGGATAAGAATCATCACAATGTAAATGCTGAAAAACTTGAACTCGCAAATTACCCTACCTTGTATGCACAAAATTTAGTTGAGCAGATTCCAAACTATAATGTGTTACCGATTGGCATTGAAAATGCGTGGCGTTCAAAGCATGGTCGTATTAGCTTAAAGAAGGCACGTTCGACTAGAACAACAAATCGCAAATACAGAGTCATGTGGGGTTTTACCGTGGGAACGAACCCGAAAATCAGAACTGAAGCTGGGGAAGCTTTGAAGAAGGCTAATACCGCAGATCGAATTTTTGAAGTTATCCCAAAAAAGCATCAAGATTTGTTGGGACAATACGCATTTGTAGCAAGCCCTGAAGGAAACGGAATAGACACCCATCGAACGTGGGAAGCAATCTACTTTAAGTGCGTACCAATAGTGATGCGTTCATTCATGACTGAGTACTATGAGCATATTGGACTACCTGTGTGGGTAGTTGATTCCTACGACGAGCTGATTGGACTTGAGGAGAGTTTTCTTAAGAATAAATACAAGAGTTTCGAAGACAGATTTGATTCTCCTGCAGTTTGGGTTGATTATTGGATTGAGCGAATTATTAAATCATCAAGAGAGATTTCTAAGGGAGCATGACCGAATTATGAGAATACTTGTAGCAGGTGGAGCAGGATTCCTAGGCTCACATCTTGTTGATAGATTGATGTCTGAGGAAAATCATGTTGTTGTATTAGACAATTTGTACACAGGTAGTATGCGAAATATCAATCAGCATTTAGAAAACCCAAATTTCAAGTTCTTGTTTCATGACATAACTGAGCCTATTCATATCGAAGCAGACCTAATCTACAACTTAGCTTGTCCTGCGTCACCTGTTCATTATCAGAGAAATCCTGTCCAAACTATCCGAACATCGGTGATGGGTAGCATTAATATGTTAGAAGTAGCGAAACAAAATCATGCACGAATTTTTCAGGCATCAACCTCCGAGGTTTATGGTGATCCACAAATTAGTCCTCAACATGAGACTTATTTAGGGAACGTAAACCCCATTGGAATCCGAGCTTGCTACGACGAAGGCAAAAGAGCCAGCGAGACACTATTTTTTGATTATCATCGCCAATATGGTGTCGACATAAAAGTCGCAAGAATTTTTAACACTTATGGGCCAAGGATGGATTTAGAAGATGGCAGAGTTGTCAGCAATTTTATTGTTCAGGCGGTAAAAAACTTGCCAATCACTATCTATGGCGATGGTCAGCAAACTAGATCTTTTTGCTATGTCGATGATCTGATAGAAGGATTCATTCGATTAATGGCTACAGAAGCGAATCTCATTGGACCCATGAACTTGGGTAATCCTTCGGAATATACAATGAAGAGTCTGGCGGAACAGATAATTGAATTAACAAACTCCAAGTCCGAGATTTCCTTTCTGCCTTTACCGGCGGATGATCCCAAACAGAGAAAGCCCGACATAACTTTTGCAAATAAGTCCTTATCTTGGAACCCTAAAGTAAACCTGCGTGATGGACTAAAAAAGACCATCGAAGAATTTAGTAGTCGCCTCGAATGATATACATCAGGGCCTTTGCTAGCATTGTAATTTGAAATGAGTTTATATCGCTCTCGAGATGTCAAAGTCTCAATCATTGTGCCAATATCGAACATGGAGGGGCGCCTTGACCTCATCAAAGATTGGCTACCGCAGGCAAGTGCTATTGGATTCCAAACTATTTTGGTTTGCAACAATTGTGATGACAATACGTTCTCTGAATTAAGTGAGTTTTCGACTTCGCAGAAACTTTCCCGCGTATTGATCTTGGAGAGTCCACGTTTAGGGCCTGGTTTAGGTCGAAATGAAGGGCTAAAACACGCTATTGGTGAATTCGTTGCCTTTTGGGATGCAGACGATTTAGGAAATGTGCAAGCTTTAAATAGTCTTGTCAGCTCAGCCGATCCTAAAGTAAACCTTTTCGTGTGTAACTATATGATCGTAGATTCCAATGGCCGTGAATCAGTGATGATTTTTGGGAAAGATTCTAAGCAGGCTTTGTTTGATCTCTGCATGAATCCAGGTGTTTGGAGAATGGTGTTTAATAGAGAATTCATCTCTGATTGTCGTTTTGGGACTTCATCCATGGGTGAAGATCAAGTGTTTCTTGCCCAGGTGCTAACTAAAAGCCCTGTGATGTTCTTTTCTGATGAAGTTGTATATAGATACCATACTGGTTTCAGCTCTCAACTCACTTCAAAAAAAGAAAACCTTTTTGGGATAGTCACGAGTTTAAATGAGATTTACAAGATAAAACGTGAGATTAATCCTGAGTTTGGAGAGATGGTTGACCTGATCCAAACGCGGTTGCTAATGACACTCTTTCTCCGTGGCTCATTGGCACTAAAAAAAGAAGCAGCAAAACAATTCTTTAAGCTTATCTTTACCCCAGTCGGAGGTGGTTATTTCCTCGTCAGAGTTATTTCCCGAATTGGATTGATTTTTAGAGTACTAAAGAGAGCTTTATGAAAAGACAGAATTATCTTTATTTGACAGGTGGCCTAGGGAATCAGTTGTTTCAGTGGTCTGCCTCATTTGCTTGCGGTGGGCAGACTGAACTTATAATTGACATGAAAAATGGAAATCCTAGATCGAATGATGGAGGCTTACCTGACTTATTGGAATTTGAATTACCAAGTGGAAACAATCTAGTAGCTAACAAAATGCCTTGGATTACAAGTAAAGCAATTGGCTATTCCCTGAGGTCGCACATCACGCCAAGAGGGATCGAAAAGTATTCACAGACTTTGACTCTGGTACGGCTAGTCACATCTGTTCTGATTAGTTTTCACTTCAAGAGAGTGGTGAGATTGAGAGTCGCAAAAGGGCTTGGATTTGACCCTGATTTTTCACTTAAAAAAGGGCACAACTATTTAGTTGGATATTTTCAGAGTTTTCGTTGGCCCGATCAAATTGATCGCAAAAAGATTACCCAAATTCAATTGAAAAATTCTAGTGATACGGTTGAATTTTATAGAAGCCTTGCTAGGATCGAGATGCCACTTGTAGTCCATGTTCGACTTGGAGATTACTTGGCTGAAGGAGGTTTTGGGGTTCCAAACACCTCCTACTACCAATCTGCTATAGACACTCAACTAAATTCTTACCCATATAAGAAAATTTGGTTGTTCTCCGATGAACCCGATAAGGCACTTGAATTACTTCCAAAAGAGCTTCCGGTTGAATTGAGAGTAATTACTGTAGATGGTGTCTCCCCGGCTGAGACTCTGGAAATCATGCGAATGGGATGTGGTTACGTCATTGGAAATTCAACTTTCAGTTGGTGGGGCGCATACTTAAGTTACAATGCGCATTCCAAGGTGTTCTACCCAAGCCCTTGGTTTCAATCCTTGGGGGCGCCTAACTCCCTGACTCCAGATGAATGGACAGGTTTAAATGCAAACTACTAGTCCACTATTTCTTGTGAAATATTCGCTAGCAATGTTACCTCGACGAGATAGGCGACTATTTACAATTGCAGCCTTATTTCAAGTTTTCCTAAGCTTTTTAGATCTGGCCGGCGTTGCCCTTGTAGGGGTTCTTGGATCTCTTTCTGTTCGGGGTGTTCAGTCAAAAGAGCCAGGGAATCGCGTCGGAGCAGTATTGGAGTTTATGAATTTAGATGGTCAATCTCTTCAGTTTCAAGTTGCCATACTTGGTGTGAGCGCTGCTGTACTTTTGTTAAGCAGAACTTTTCTTTCAGTGTTCTTTTCAAGAAGAACGATGTATTTTTTAAGTCGACGTAGCGCCAATATCTCCTCACAACTGACCGCAAAACTTTTAAATCAGAACTATCTTGAAGTTAATTCGCGTTCAGTGCAGGAATCAATTTTTGCAATTATGTCTGGAGTATCTATCTTGACATTAGTAGTACTCGGCGGCGTTATAAACCTAATTACAGACATTTCACTACTGGTTGTATTGACATCAGGATTGATACTTGTTGATTACAAGCTAGCAATAGGAACATTCATTTTCTTTACCGGCGTTGTCTCAATGCTCTATCTTTTCTTACACAAAAGAGTCCAGGAACTTGGAAACCATGGAGCTAAGTTGAACATCGCAATAAATGAGAGTATCTCTGACGTTTTGACTTCATATCGTGAGAATATAGTGCGCGGTCGTAGAGGTTTTTTTGCTAAATCTATATCTAGAAAGCAAATTCAGCTTGCATCCACTCAGGCAGAACTTTCATTTATGCCAAACATTAGTAAGTATGTCGTCGAAGCAAGCCTCGTGCTGGGAACATTACTGATTTGTGCCGTTCAATTCACTTCACAAGATGCTACGCGTGCGGTTGGGTCGCTAGTGATTTTCTTAGCAGCAGGATCTCGAATTGCGCCTGCCACGCTCAGAATACAGCAATCCGTTCTGGCATTTATGAATGCAAGCGGCTCTGCCCAACCAACCATCGAATTGATTGATTCATTGCAAAATATTGATGGAGTTAGCCAAGATGTGCAAGATGCTGACTTTGTTTATGCAGATTTTTATCCTGAAATCGAAATGTCAAATGTGAGTTTGATTTATCCAAATTCAAATAGAACAGCGTTGAATGGTGTAAGTCTGACGATTAAACCGGGTGAGACTATTGCAATTGTTGGTCCATCTGGTGCAGGAAAAACTTCTCTAGTAGACACTATTTTAGGTGTGTTGAAACCTGATTCAGGAGTTGTAACAATTTCTAGAATGCCACCGCAAGATGCCATTAACTATTGGCCCGGTGCGATTGCATATGTTCCGCAAGATGTAGTGATTTCAAATAAATCATTTTTGGAAAACATCACTCTTGGATACGACAAGGAGTCACTAAATGAGAGCTTGGTGAAAGAGGCCGTTAGAATTGCTCAGTTGCATGAATTTGTTAAGTCACTTCCGCAGGGGATGCACACTTTGGTCGGTGAAAGAGGAAGCAAAGTCAGTGGAGGGCAAAGGCAGAGAATTGGAATAGCCAGAGCTCTGTACACAAACCCGAAATTGTTGGTTTTAGATGAGGCTACAAGCTCCCTCGATGGACAAACCGAAGCAGATATTTCCTCGTCTATCCTGGAACTAAGAGGAAAGGTAACTATTGTGATTATCGCGCACAGACTTTCAACGGTATTGAACGCTGATCGAATCTATTATCTCGAAGACGGAAAAATTGCTGCACAAGGTACATTTTCGGAAGTGCGTAGACTTGTACCTGATTTTGATTCACAAGCAAAATTAATGGGACTTTAGTCGGAAAAATGGAGAGAAGTGCAGCACTAGATTTTTCAAGATTTGCTGCGGCGTTAGTGGTTTTTTCAGGGCATTTGTTTTTTGTGCCCAATTCCATGAACTGGTCGGACTCTACAATTTTGTTTTTGAATCCAATTCGTACCGGTGATACTGCTGTTCTGTTCTTCTTTGCATTGAGTGGATATGTTCTATCTCTGGGAACCAGGAAAGAGTATTACTTTGGATGGGTAGTTAGTCGAATTGTGCGGCTCTTTCCAATATACATATGCGCTTGGTTTCTCGGTTTTTTACTCGTAGTTTTACACAAATCGGAACTTATCTCCCCAAAAGTTGTCTTGTTAGGTGTTATTGGATTTCAATCATTAGATCCCGAGGTAATGCTTTATGTAAATGCCCCACTTTGGAGTTTGTCGGTTGAGATAGTTGTAGCATTTTTCTTGATTTATCTCCTTAAACTTAAGTCGCGACCAATCCTGTTGTTTGCTTGCTTAATCTTTGCGCTCGTGTTTTGGATGAATTTTTCATGGTCACCCATTTTACGTGCTTTGCCATTTTTTTTGCTAGGCATTCTGATAAGCAACGAAAAAGTGAGGAGTTTGTATCCGCATTCAAGAGTTAGCTTACTCATAATTTTTGTCGGTGGGGTATTCTATATTTTTCGAGGAGCAACTTGGTTAGTTGATCTACCAGGTGATATCGCAAGCGATATGTACAAACTATTTCTTGTTTCATTTCTAATTTTCCTATTGTCTCGGATTGAAATTTCAAAAAAATTAGCCAAATATGCCATAGCATGTGGAAAACGCTCTTTTTCTTTGTATGCGTTTCATTACCCAATTTTGTTAGCCATGAATTATTTCATTCAGCCAGCAACCCTTTTGAGTTTTGCTATTTACGCAATTCTTTCGCTAATTGGGACTTTTGCATGCACGGAGTTCGCGTATCGCTTCATTGACCACCCGTCCATCGCTGCATCAAAGCGAGTTAAGGGGTGGTTTTTCTAGGCTGGGGTAATCGAACATGCTTTGTCCTTAGCCCCCAGGGCATTTACAAGTACAATCTAGGTGGCTCAGTGAAAAATTCATGGCACACGAACATCAGACACGCTCAAACCCTCAATGCCGGCTTTACCCTTGCCTATCCCATAGACTAGAGACCTGATTCCGGCAGGCTTGTTTCTCGCTGCCATTCGGCGAAAGCCCTGCGTTCTATCCCCAACTTCCCCCATCCACGCTCAATTTACGCTCA
>Ga0164293_10001696_pt1 | contig 18500 bp, 15 predicted proteins | sample GEODES118metaG_FD_111487 | JGI IMG/M metagenome (GOLD analysis project Ga0164293, IMG submission 111487) | Eutrophic lake water microbial communities from Lake Mendota, Wisconsin, USA - GEODES118 metaG | ecosystem: Environmental > Aquatic > Freshwater > Lake | place: USA: Lake Mendota...
ACCGTCGATACGAATCTTCTCGCGAAGAACGCGCTCGCGAACCAATTTCTTCTGGAGTGATTTGAACGCAGCCTTAACTTCCTTTTCGCGTCCTTCGAACTCTGTTGCAAGATCTTCCATAACGCTAGCTTGAATCGCATCGAGCTTCTCTTCGCGATCAGCCTTGGACACGATTGCCAGCGCCTTCGCGGTCTCATCTTTGACCTTCTTGGCGACAGCATCTGCAGCATCGCTTTGGTAATCAAGGAAGACTGGGAATTCAGCCGTTGGCTTTGCTGCCACCTTCGCTAATTCGATCTGCGCCTCACAGAGCGCACGAATGAATGGTTTCGCTGCATCAAGTCCGGCGCCAACGATCTCTTCGGTAGGAGCTTGCGCGCCACCCTTGATGAGATCAATTGTGTGCGTAGTTGCCTCTGCCTCAACCATCATGATTGCGACATCATCACCTGCGATACGTCCAGCAACGACCATGTCGAAAACGGCGCGCTCGAGATCTGAATGCGATGGGAAGGCAACCCATTGACCGTCAATGAGCGCAATACGCACGCCACCGATTGGACCTGAGAATGGCAGACCAGCAAGTTGCGTTGACATTGAAGCTGCGTTGATTGCTACAACGTCATAAAGATGAGCTGGGTTGAGCGAAAGTACAGTAACCACTATTTGAACTTCGTTGCGAAGTCCCTTTACGAATGATGGGCGTAGTGGTCGATCGATCAGACGGCAAGTGAGGATGGCATCTTCACTAGGTCGTCCTTCACGACGAAAGAATGATCCTGGGATGCGGCCGACTGCATACATGCGCTCTTCTACATCCACTGTTAGTGGGAAGAAGTCGAATTGATCCTTTGGATTCTTTGATGCAGTAGTCGCTGAGAGCAACATGGTGTCCTCGTCGAGCGTCACTACTGCTGAACCTGCTGCTTGGCGAGCAATACGTCCGGTTTCGAAGCGGATAATCCGCTTTCCAAATTTCCCGTTATCGATTACTGCCTCTGATGAATGAACTGTTGTGTCGTGACCCGACATGGGTCGTCTCCATATCTCGCGATTTACATTCGCTACCTGCGATGGAGATCATCGATCGAAGCTGTCGGCTTGGTTACGTTATCCGAGAGCCACTACCGAGGACCCCAACCTATCGAGCGAGGGTTCGCGCCTAGTTTTATTTTTCTATTTGAGTTATCGGCGCAGGCTGAGGCGATCGACGATTGAGCGGTAACGCTCGATATCGACCTTTTCCAAATATTGAAGCAAGCGGCGGCGACGTCCAACTAAAAGCAAAAGTCCTCGACGACCATGGTGGTCGTTTGCATTACTCTTCAAATGCTCAGTGAGATCACTGATGCGTTGCGAGAGCATCGCAATCTGTGATTCCGGGCTGCCGGTGTCTACAGCAGAGTTGCCGTAGGTGGAGATAATCTCCTTCTTCTTCGCCGGAGCTAAAGCCATGGTTTCGTTCTCACTTTCATTCCTATTAGCCGGTGTGTGCCGTGCTTACGCCAATGTTGGCGCCAGATTTAGGGCGGAGCCGCTAGGGCCCTCTCCTTACCTGTCCGATGTCCAAGGCTACCAGCGGGTGCCGTTAGCACCCAATTGAGCAATAACGCCCTTCGCTTGGGCGCAATCTTGGGCCATCTGCGCCAATAGCGGCTCCAGACCCGGGAAGGCAATGGTCGGGCGCAAGTAGGAGAGAAACTCAATCGTTGCGCGCTGCCCATAGAGATCCAGGTCGTTGCGATCAAGGGCGTATGCCTCTACTTGGCGAGGGCGCTCTCCTGGGTAGGTCGGCGGAAAGGTGGGATTGGTTCCGATAGAAATCGCTGCCGGCAATCGATTGCCTGCTGCATCTTCCACGCTCAGATACCCGGCATAAATTCCATCAGGTGGAATCGCCATTCCTATCAATTGTTCGAGGTTGGCAGTTGGATATCCAATTTCTCGACCACGTTTTTCGCCATGAATCACTTCACCTTGGAGAAAGTGAGGTCGACCCAAGAGCGCGTGGGCAGATTCCATCTCGCCTCGTGCAACATGCGCGCGAATGCGCGTAGAGGAAATCACTCCCGAGTCATCGCTCAAGAGCGCTACCGAATCGGCATCTACGTACTTCTTGATATCCGCAATCGAACCGCTCGCCTTCGACCCGAAGGAGAAGTTCTCACCTACCACCACATGCGCTGCATTTAACTGGCCCAAAAGAATTTCTTCAATAAAAGCGCTCGGTGATAGCGCCGCAAATTCTTTACTAAAGGTAATAACCTCAACATCCTCGGCGCCACAGTGCTCGAGTAACTCGACTCTGCTGTGGATATTGACAAGCAATAACGGCTGTCGGTCAGGAGCGAGTATTGCTGTTGGATGTGGGTGGAAAGTCAGAGCGACCACCGGAAGTGTCAGCGCATTTGCAACTTCACGCGCGCGCGCCAAGATCTTTTGATGACCACGATGGACGCCATCAAAAATCCCAATAGCAACAACGCTCTTTTGCACTCTCACATTCTACTTTCTGGATAATGGTGCGGAATTCATAAACTCTCGCGATTAAGTACCAAAATAGGTTGAGCCCGCCCACTCTTTTCTGCCAACAGGGCGATGAATCTACCTTCGGGAGTAAATGCTGCGCTTTGTTGATGCTGGCTCTGTTTTTCATCGCGAAGCTCAATCGACCTGCCATGACCCACGCTGGCCACTTCTTCCATCGAGAGGTTCCGTCGATTAAAAATCCTGCTAATTACATCATCTAAAGAAAGTAGCACTGGCTCTGCCCTCAACTGCTCAATAGTTATCGAATCATCTAATGAGAAGGGATCCACGCGTAACCGACGAAGCGCGGTGAGGTGACCTCCTACTGATAGCTGCTGACCTAAATCGCGCGCAATCGAACGAATGTACGTTCCGGCTGAACACTCGACATGAATGACAATGTCGATTGCGCCTTCATGTCGCTCAATTTTCTCAACTTCAAGTGAGTAGATGGTGACCTTTCGCTCTTTCAGTTTTACCTCTTCGCCAGCGCGCGCCAATTCGTATGCACGTTTTCCATTGACTTTAATTGCCGAAAACGAACTTGGCCGCTGGTAAATCTCACCCACTTGCCTCGACAAGCTTTCGACGATTACTGAATCGGTGATTGACTTGAGTCCAGCAAGATTTTCACTGACAATTTCGCCAGTAAAGTCGTCGGTCGTTCTCTGCGAACCTAATCGAATCGTGCCTTGATAAGTTTTCTTTCCTTCAGTGATGTATTGCAACACCCTCGTGCCGTTTCCCACCCCTAAGACAAGCACTCCGGTGGCGAAAGGATCGAGCGTTCCTGCATGTCCAACGCGTCGCTCTTGAAGCGCTTTGCGCGCTATCGCAACTACATCATGGCTGGTGAATCCTGCAGACTTATCAACGACAAGAAATCCAGATTTCATGCGGTGGAACTTTGTTCGCCCTCAGATGTATCGGAGTCACTTGGTGTGCGTGGCTTGCGATAAGGATCGCTCTCCCCTGCATAGCCAGCACCTGCACGTGCCGCGTCAAGTTCCATATCTCGTTGCGCGCTCTTTGCCAATAGATTCTCAAGTGTTGCAGCGCTCTCGGGCAACGCATCGAGATGAAATTCGATTGTTGGCACAACACGAAGTCCCAACTCACGACCAAGTGTGGATCGAATAATTCCTTTAGCGCTTTCAAGCGCAACAGCGGAGTTTTTTCGATCCTTCTCATCTCCGAGCACCGTGTAGAAAATCGAAGCGTTTTGCAGATCGCCAGTCACTCGAACATCGGTAATCGTGACAAAACCAAGACGGGGATCTTTGATTTTGCCTTCGCATGTCGCAGCGACAACCTCTTTGATGCGATCGGCGACTTTACGAGTACGGAATGAACGAGTGGCTCTGACCATTAGGCGCGCTTCTTCTCACGCATCTCGTAGACCTCGATGATGTCACCAGTCTTGATGTCATTGAAGGAGCCCAGTCCGATACCGCACTCGAAACCTTCCTTGACCTCTGTTGCATCATCCTTAAATCGCTTGAGCGATGCGATGGCGAGGTTATTGCCGTGGACAGTTCCTTCGCGGAGTACGCGAGCTTTCGCATTGCGACGAATGAGCCCATCTTTGACCATCGAACCAGCGATGTTTCCGAACTTGCTCGACTTAAAGACCTCGCGCACTTCAGCTGAGCCGAGTACAACCTCTTCGAACTCTGGCTTGAGCAACCCTTTGAGCGCCTTCTCGACTTCTTCGATTGCTTCGTAGATGACAGAGTAGAAGCGAACTTCGACTCCTTCGCGATCGGCAAAGATCGCAGTTTGTGGCTCTGGCTTCACGTTAAAGCCAATGACGACTGCTGAAGATGCAGATGCAAGAGTGATATCGCTCTTGGTAATAGCGCCGACGCCCCGGTGAATCACGCGAAGATCTACTTCTGCGCCAACATCGAGCTGAACGAGCGCATCTTCGAGCGCTTCGACCGAACCAGCAACATCTCCTTTAAGAATGAGATTGAGCGTCGTAACCTTCGATTGCTCGAGGAAGTCTTCAAGTGAGACTTTCTTACGCGCTTTAGCCAAAGCGGCATGCCGCTCTACAGCTTGACGTTTCTCGGCAATCTGGCGAGCAGTGCGATCTTCATCGGCAACTAGGAATGAATCACCCGCATCAGGAACTGAGGTAAATCCGAGAACCTGAACCGGGCGAGATGGTCCAGCTGAATCCACCGTTGCACCATGTTCATCGAGCATTGCACGCACGCGACCGAAGGCGCCACCGGCGACAATTGCATCGCCGACATGGAGCGTGCCGCGTTGCACAAGAACTGTCGCTACTGCACCGCGACCCTTATCAAGATGCGCCTCGATAGCAACACCGCGAGCCTCACCTGCCGCAACTGCGCGCAGGTCAATTGCAGCATCAGCAGTGAGCAAGATGGCATCGACTAGTTCAGAGAGACCCTTGCCATTCTTTGCAGAAACATCAACGAATAGCGTGGTGCCGCCATACTCTTCAGTGATTAAGTTGTATTCGGTAAGTTGTTGTCTGATCTTCTGTGGATTAGCGCCTTCTTTGTCGATCTTATTGACTGCCACAACGATTGGGACGTTTGCAGCTTGCGCGTGGTTGAGCGCTTCGATTGTTTGAGGCATAACTCCATCATCGGCAGCAACAACAAGTACCGCAATGTCGGTGACCTTCGCGCCACGAGCACGCATCGCGGTGAACGCTTCGTGTCCTGGGGTATCGATAAAGGTGATTGCTCGCTCTATCCCATCGTGATCATGATGGATTTGATATGCGCCAATGTGTTGTGTGATGCCACCAGCCTCACCCTTTGCCACATCGCTCTTGCGGAGCGCATCGAGTAAGAGCGTCTTTCCGTGATCAACGTGACCCATAACAGTGACAACTGGAGGACGAGAAGTTAACTCATCTTCATCAATATCAGAGATTTCAGCATCTAGATCGATGTCGAAATCTTCAAGAAGCTCTCGGTCTTCATCCTCAGGGCTAACAATCTGAATGTCATATCCCAATTCAGAACCAAGAATTGCGAAAGTGTCATCGTCAACCGATTGCGTTGCAGTCACCATCTCACCTAAGTGAAAGAGCGCAGAAACTAGCGCTGCTGCATCAGCATTAATCTTCTCTGCGAAATCCATCAGCGTTGCGCCGCGTCGCATACGTATTGGCGTCTTGCCATCGCCACGAGGGATTACTGCGCCACCAAGAGTTGGTGCACGTAAGTTATCGATCTCTTCGCGACGAGTCTTCCGAGATTTCTGTTGGCGAGCTTTGCCACCTTTGGCGCCACCGCGACCAAATGCACCACGAGTTTGGCTAGCTCCACCGGGGCGACCTCCCGGAGCTGAACCACCTGGACCACCGCTGCCGCTTCGGGCCGGGCCACCGCTGCCACCTGGACGACCTCCCGGAGCTGAGCCACCGCCACTGGAATATCCACCACCTGGTCGACCTGCTCCACCGCCACCATCACGCGATGGGAATGGTCGGCCGCTAGGTACCGATCCCGGGCGTTGGCCAAAACCTGGGCGCGCACCTGGTTGCCCCGGACGAATCGGAGCTGATGGGCGTGGTCCACCTGGACGTGCACCGCCATCGGTTGGCATAAATGGATTGTTTCCGCCGCGACCTGGTCGAGGCGCTCCGGGACCCGATGGGCCCGATGGACGGGGTCCACCTGGCGCTGATGAAAATGGATTGTTTCCTGGTCGCGCTTGTGGGGGTCGAGGCATGTTCATCGAAGAAGGCGATGGGCTAGATGGGCGCGGAATATTTGTTGGTGGAATCCCCGATGCTGGTGGAACGCTCTCTGGCGCTGGCGTGACCGATGACGGTGCTGCTCCCGATGGCTTTGGATCATTGACGGCGCTTTGTGCAAGATCTTGCAAATGCGGTGGAACTAACGGACCTAATTCGGCAAGCAAGGCAGAAATTTCATCGGCGCTTGGTGAACCATCACCCTTGGCAGCTTTACCTGTTGCAGCGGTTTTCTTAGCGGCCTTTTTTGCTGGCGCTTTCTTCGCGGTAGCGGGGGCATCACTATCTGGCGTGGGAGTCGCGTTGGGATAGAGGTCGCGCATACGGCGAACGACTGGCGGCTCAAGAGTGGAGGATGCGGACTTCACGAACTCGCCGATTTCTTGCAATTTAGTTAAAAGAGCTTTGCTCTCTAACCCGAGCTCTTTAGCAAGCTCATGAACGCGGACCTTAGCCACACTTCTCCCTCTAGTTTGTGGCTAGGCGCGTATCAAACGCGCGTCGCCGCTATTGCTTTCTCATTTCAGTCGAACTACAACAGATCGCGAGGATTGGACGAGTGAGAAACGAACATGAGATGTCGTATTCATAAATGCCCTCCTCTGATTTCCGGTGATTCCAGCTGAACTTTCGCCCTTAGCCTACCTCATCAGGATGGATATCAATCCGCCAGCCCGTCAATCGAGCCGCTAAACGCGCATTTTGGCCATCTTTTCCGATAGCCAGTGAGAGCTGGAAGTCTGGCACCACTACCTTTGCCTGTTTCCGCTCTGGGTCGACCACCTCACAGCTAATGACACGAGATGGCGCGAGCGCTGCAGCAATAAATGCTGTGGGCTCGTCTGACCAATCGACAATATCTATCTTCTCACCGTGTAACTCGTTCATTACTGCTTGTACGCGCGCTCCCATGGGGCCGATACATGAACCTTTTGGATTCACTCCTGCTCGATGGGCACGAACTGCAATTTTTGATCGCGCACCAGCTTCGCGCGCAACACCCATGATTTCGACAACTCCAGTAACAAGTTCGGGCACTTCGAGCGCAAATAGCTTTTTAATGAGATTGGGGTGCGTTCTGGATAACACAATCTCGGGACCTTTGTTTCCTTGTCGCACGTCAACTATCAACGCCTTCACTCGATCTCCGTGAACAAACTTCTCTGTTGGCACCTGCTCTTGGAGCGGAATCTTTCCTTCAACAGGCCCGATGTTAACCAAGATAACTTTGCTGTCGCGCCCTTGTTGTACAACGCCTGAAACCAAGTCACCGATTGTCGTCGAGAATTCTTGGACAATCTCTGCGTCCTTAACTTCGCGCAGCTTTCCTTTTAGGGTCTTACGGATTACTCCAGTAGCAATCCGAGGAAATTCTGGAGGCCCTTCAACAACTATCTCTTCACCATCAGCGCTTTTATGAAGTGACACCGCACCGCTCTCGCGGTCAAGACGTGAGTACACCCCTGGCTCTGCCTCTTGCAATTCGCTATATCGCTCATTGATTGCAATTTCAATGTTCTTGATTAACTCGTCGAGTGAAAGCCCATTTGCATGCGCGAGTATCGATAGTGATGGAATATCGACTGTCATTTGAATTCAATCTCGATATTGGCATTTGTTATATCTTTGAGGGCGAATTCACGCGCGCCACCTTTTTTCTGCTCAATAGTAACTGCGCTATCGGTTGATTCAGTGATGCGACCAGATATCTTCTCTTCACCATTTGCAGTAAATGCCACGAGACGCCCTTGATTCTTACGCCAATGGCGCGGCAGCGTAAGCGGAAAGTCGACGCCCGGCGATGAAACTTCTAACGTGAATGGACGCTCGCCTAGCTCTGTGACTGAATCCAGAATCTCGGAAATTGGTTTAGTGATTGCAGTAACTTCATCAAGGGAGAGCGGTTTTTCGCCATCTACAAGTATGCGGATGATGCGGTGCTTGCCAGCAGTGGCAACATGGAGCGCTTCCAGGAAGAGGTTTTGGGCTGAGATTGCTGGTGCAATCGCATCTCTAATTGCACTTTCGACAGAAATCATTTCGCTCTCCCTATGAAGTTATTAGGAGAATCTTACAACGATTCGACGGCCTTCAAAATCTCGTCTTTGGCAGCCGTTACCGCCACTTCGCTCTTGGACTGGCTCCATCGATTCCGCACTTCGATGATCCCATTTGCCAATCCCTTACCAACAACGACGATCACAGGAATGCCAATGAGCTCTGCATCTTTGAATTTCACGCCAGCGCTTGGCTCTCTGCGATCATCAACCATAACTCGTAATCCGGCTCGCTCCAGCTCCTCTGCGAGCGACAGCGCATGGGTAAACGGCTCGTCATCTTTACCGGTCGCAACGATGTGCACATCGGCAGGTGAAACCTCGCGAGGCCACTTCAATCCGATCTCATCGTGCGTTTGCTCTGCAATTGCTGCAACTGCCCGTGAAATTCCAATCCCATACGAACCCATAGTCACTACTGAGGGTTTGCCATCTTTATCTAGAACTGTGAGGTCAAGGCTTTTGGCATATTTGCGGCCAAGTTGGAAGATGTGCCCAATCTCGATTGCTCGATCGATCACAACGGGCGTATCGCAGGTGGGGCAAAGATCACCCGCGCGAACTTCTGCAGCTTCAACATAGTAATCAATAGTGAAATCTCGCCCTTCTGTCACGTAGCGAGCATGCTTATTGGCTTGATTTGCACCAGTAATCCAGTTAGATCCTTTTTGAATTCGAGGATCCGCATAGAGCGTAATGCCAAACTTTTTCGCATCTTGTGGACCAACATAACCCTTGACGAACTCTTTTCGTTTTGCAAAATCATCATCTTCGAAAAGTCGCAAATCCGTGACGCCAGAGAGATTTGCCTGCAAGCGCTTCACGTCAACCTCGCGGTCACCTGGTACGAGAACACAGATTGGTTCGCCATCGGCAATGAGCAAAATGTTTTTCAAGGTGTCCGCCGCAGAAATGCCAGCTTGATATTTAGAGTTCATAACTTCAACTAAAGAGTCGATTGTTGGCGTGTTGGGAGTATCCAAGATCTCTAGTGCAGGCGGAGCATCGATTTTCTTTTCGATAACCTTTGTTGACATCGCTTCTACGTTAGCCGCGAAACCACATGACGGGCAGAGCACGTAGGTATCTTCGCCGGTCTCGCATGGAGCAAGAAACTCTTCAGAAGCTGAGCCACCCATCGCACCAGACATCGCAGAAACAATTGAGTACTTCAATCCGAGTCGATCGAATGTCTTGATATATGCGGCACGATGCGCATCGTAAGAGGATTGTAAGCCAGCATCATCAACATCGAATGAGTATGAATCTTTCATCACAAATTCGCGGCCACGGATAATTCCACTGCGCGGTCTGGTCTCATCTCGGTACTTCGTCTGAATTTGATAGATGGTCAGAGGTAAATCTTTATAAGAGGAGTACTCCCCCTTCACCATAAGGGTAAACATCTCTTCATGCGTTGGCCCAAGCAGATACTCGCCGCCGCGCCGATCCTTAAGACGAAAGAGATCTGGACCGTATTCATTCCACCGATTGGTTGCTTCGTAAGGCTCCTTGGGAAGAAGCGCTGGGAAGTGCACCTCTTGGAAACCTGCGCCATCCATCTCTTCGCGAACAATTCTCTCGATATTGCGCAGAGTGATGTAGCCCAATGGAAGCCAAGAGTAGATTCCGGCTGCGATTCGTCGGATGTACCCGGCACGCACGAGCAATTTATGGCTAGCCACTTCTGCATCAGCAGGGTCGTCTCGAAGCGTGCGGAGAAAGAGCGAGGACATCTTCAGAATCGACATGGCAAGAGCCTACTTCAGAGGAATATTGAGGTGAACGTTCCCACTTCGATGAATCCAACTTTTTTGTAACTTGCCCGCGCTGCGTGATTGAAGTCATTGACGTATAACGAGGCTATTGGTGCAAAATTCTTGGACATGCGCACGACGCTAGCCATCCCGTGTGAGCCAATACCTTGCCCTCGAAATTCAGGCGCCACCCACACGCCATGAATCTGAAGTGCGCCTGCTCCGATTGCACCGATATCGGCTTTGAAGAGGAGTTGATCCCGCTCACGGCGGATATATGTCCGTCCCATCGAAATCAATTCGATTGCACGGGCGCGGAAATCATTGCTCTGCGGAGCTTCCCCCACCTCGCCAATAAACATCGATGTGCCAGCAGCAATCACCATTTCTAGTTCGTCGGCCCGGGCAATGCGCACCTCGGGATCGGAGGCAAGTAGTGGCTCTGTTTGCAGCGATAGCAGTGGCTGCTTTTGTCGAACCAAGCGAACTGAAGGCGCCTCCCGTTCGATCAACTCCCAAAATGGAAATACCACTGCGCTCTCACCAACGATTGAGGAGAATTTCATGGGACGAGATTTCAAGTAATCGGCCATTGTGAAGAGCGCTTGTCGACTCGAGCAACTTGGAATCACATTAGTGCCAATGTATGTCACGCCTTCAACTACGCCATTGTTCCGATAGATAACCGCTTCGCTGAGCGAGCGTTCATGAAGCGCCAGCAAACGCGAGGCAAGAAATGCGTGCACCTCTGGCCTTTGGTGCAGATAAGAGATTACATCGTTTGGTAATTGCGCACTTCGAAGCGTCTCTAACACCGTAATCGATTATCGAACTTCGACGACTGGAGCTCCCGAGCTCTCCATCTCTTCTGCAAGGCGCATCGCCTCTTCGATGAGCACTTCGACGATCTGTGCTTCAGGAACAGTCTTGATGACCTCTCCTTTAACAAAGATTTGTCCTTTTCCATTTCCGGAAGCAACACCGAGGTCAGCTTCCCGCGCTTCACCAGGGCCATTTACGACGCAACCCATTACGGCAACTCGAAGTGGAACTGTCATTCCCTCTAAACCAGCTTGCACCTTTTCCGCGAGGGTATATACATCAACTTGCGCACGGCCACATGAAGGACAGGAGACAATCTCAAGTTTGCGTTGCCGCAGATTAAGTGATTCCAAAATGGAGATTCCCACCTTCACCTCTTCCACTGGTGGTGCGGAGAGTGAAACGCGGATGGTGTCGCCAATACCCTCAGAGAGCAGAATTCCGAATGCCACCGCCGACTTGATAGTTCCTTGGAAGAGTGGTCCAGCTTCGGTAACCCCTAAGTGGAGTGGGTAATCGCATTTGCTCGCAAGCAGACGATACGCCTGAACCATTGTCACTGGATCGTGATGTTTCACTGAAATTTTTATGTCGGTGAAACCGTGCTCTTCGAATAAGGAACACTCCCAGAGCGCCGATTCCACCAATGCCTCTGGAGTTGCTTTGCCGTACTTCTTCAATAGTCGTGGATCGAGCGAACCTGCATTGACTCCGATGCGAATTGGGATTCCAGCATCTCCAGCAGCTTTCGCGACCTCTTTTACTTTGTCATCGAACTGCTTGATATTTCCCGGATTAACCCGAACTCCCGCACACCCTGCATCAATAGCAGCAAAAATGTATTTTGGTTGAAAGTGAATATCGGCAACAACTGGAATCTGTGATTTCTTGGCGATAGCGGCGAGCGCATCGGCATCATCTTGGCTAGGGACAGCAACGCGAACAATCTGACAGCCGGATGCGGTGAGCTCAGCAATTTGTTGCAGCGTTGCATTGACATCGGCAGTTAATGTGGTCGCCATTGATTGAACGCTCACTGGCGCTCCACCACCAACAAGGACCGAGCCAAGCTTTATCTGGCGCGAGTGACGGCGCGGCGCGAGAGGCGCGGGCAACGGTGCTGGCATTCCGAGATCAACCATGGCGCTATCTTGCCGTAGAAGAGGAAAATTCGCCTAGCTACTTCGAATTTATTGATTGAGTCGAATCGGATTAACGATGTCGGCGAAGAGCAGGAGTATCGAAAGCGTTGCCAGTGCGGCAATTACGACCAGGGTGATCGGCATCAATTTCGTCACATCAAATGGGGCAGGTGGCGGTAATCCGCGCCTTCTGGCGCGCGAGCGCCGGTATCCATCAAAGAGCGCAACTGCCATATGGCCGCCATCAAGCGGTAGCAGCGGGATCAGGTTGAAAATTCCGACAAAAATATTGAGGCTAGCGATAATTAAAAGGAAGAATCCGATCTTCTCAGTAAGTGAGCCACCTTCGCTTGCTGCCGCCTCACCACTGACTCGCGCGACGCCAACTACCCCGACCAATCCTTCAGGGTCACGTTGCTCGCCACCAAAGGTGGCGCCAAAGAGCGCAGGTATCTTGCTTGGCAACGCAAACAAAGCGCGCACACTCCCCGTCGCGATATTTCCTCCTTCGCGAATCGAGGCAGCGATTGCAGAGTGAAGTGGGTACCTCTTGTTCTCCCGTTCACTGATGACACCAATGATGCCAAAGCTGCTCTCGCCACTTTGGTAACGAAGCGGGGTCACTGTGATGTCGATACTTGCACCATCACGTACAACAGTGAAGGTCAGTGATTTCTCTGCTCCACCTCTGATGGCAGCACCAACTTCGCTCCACGTGGAGATTCTCTTCCCATCCACCGCTTGAATATCGTCGCCTGGTGCGAAACCTGCCTTAAACGCTGGAGCAACAGGATCCTTACTTGTACATGGCGCTGAGCTCTCCTTGATGCATGGCAGAACCTCACCAAGTCGAGTGGATTCACGTGGCAGACCCACAGCAGCAAAGAAGAGAGTGAGAATTAAGAACGCTAGGACGAAGTGGAGAAATGATCCGGCGCCAAGGACGACTAGTCTTCGCGGCACACTTGCTTTATAGAAAGCTCTTCCAGAATCTTCTTCTGCAATGGGTTCGATTGGCGTCATCCCCGTTATTCGACAATAACCACCAGCCGGGATTGCCTTGATTCCAAATTCAGTCTCACCGCGTTTGGTTGACCAAATGCGAGGACCAAACCCGAGAAAAAACTCGGTAACTTTCATTCCATATTTTCGAGCAGTAATGAAATGGCCCCACTCGTGAATCATGACCGAAAGGAGCATGGCGACGATGAAGGCGAGGATGCCAATTAATCCCGTCACTCCAGAATTACTCACGATCACGCCCTTCCGCGCTCTTTGCTAGTTCCTGCGATTGCAGAGTGTGAAAGTTGTGCAATCCGTTCACGCGCTGCGCGCCTAGCATTCTCTTCTACGGCGCTGACATCGTTGACATCGCGGAGCGAATCACTGACATCGCCACCAATTCTTGTCAGAACATCATCGATAACGTCAACGATGTCAGTAAAGGCGATTGCCTGGGAAATAAATGCCGCTACGGCCTCCTCATTTGCGGCGTTAAAAGCAGCTGGCGCACCCCCACCTACCTCGCCACATCGGCGTGCGAGATCAATCGCAGGAAAGCGAAGGCTATCGACTGGACGAAATTCCCATTGTTGAGCGCTACCCCAATCAATTGGTGTGATGGCGCCATTGATTCGCTTTGGCCAATCAAGGGCGAGTGAAATCGGAAGAGTCATATCAGGCGGGCTTGCCTGTGCGATCACTGAACCATCATGGAACTCGACCATTGAATGGACTATCGACTGTGGGTGAATAACTGCATCGATTTTTTTGTAGGGAAGGTTGAAAAGATAGTGCGCTTCAATAATCTCAAGTCCCTTATTTACTAGCGTCGCTGAGTTGATAGTGACTACTGGCCCCATGTTCCACGTTGGATGATTGAGCGCTTCATCGACAGTGATGCCGCCAAGATCGTTTCGCTCTCTAAAAGGTCCACCGCTTGCAGTGAGTATCAAGCGCGAAATCTCGTCGGGTGTTCCACTTCGCAGCGCCTGCGCTAACGCCGAATGTTCAGAATCAACCGGGACCAGTTGTCCTGGTTTAGCGGCGCGAACTACTAAGGGTCCGCCAGCAACGAGTGATTCTTTATTCGCTAGTGCCAGGGTGTTCCCAACGGCAAGCGCCGCAAGTGTGGGGCGCAATCCAATTGATCCAGTGATTGCATTAAGAGTCACGTCGGCAGGTATGGCGGCAATCTCTTCAGCAGCGTTTGCTCCGACAATCACCTCGACGCCAGGTAACGCCTCTTGTAGTAACGCCCGATCGCCGCTGGCGCATCCCACGATAGAGACGCCAAATCGTTTCGCTTGCTCGATGAGAAGTGGGATATTTCCGCCACCGGCAGCGAGCGCGGTTACGGCGAACTTTTCGCGGTGCGCGTCGATCAACGAAAGCGCCTGCACGCCAATAGAACCGGTCGAGCCCAGGAGAACAACCGAACGCAGACTAGAGGCCATGGCGCTATCCTCTCAGAAAGTGCCGATTCTTGGCTTGGATCTGGACACCTCGTCGCTAAAAGGGATTTTCCGGGAGCTATTTTTTAAAAGTTAGCAACGATTCAACTCCTTGAGTACCCTTCTAGTATGGCTAGAGCGCAATTACCGCAAGAGCGAATTCTCAAGACTGCGATCCCAGGTCCAAAGTCACAAGAGTTGCTTGCGCGACGTAGCGAAGCGGTTTCTGCCGCACTGGGAATGTCCATTCCTGTCTTCGTAAAGGAGGCAGGGGGCGGTGTAATCATCGACGTTGATGGTAATTCCATCATCGATATGGGTGCAGGAATTGCTGTTGTCAACGTTGGCAATTCAGCTGATGCAGTAATCGAGCGCGTAGTTGAGCAAGTTCACGCATTCACGCATACATGCTTCATGGTTGCGCCCTACCAAGGATACGTTGAGGTCTGCGAAGCACTTAACCGCTTGACTCCGGGAAATCATAAAAAGAAATCTGCGCTCTTTAATTCAGGGGCGGAAGCTGTTGAGAATGCAATCAAGGTTGCGCGCGTATTCACTAAGCGAACTGCGGTCATTGTTTTCGAACATGGCTACCACGGTCGAACAAACCTCACCATGGGTATGACCGCGAAGAACATGCCATATAAAGAAGGTTTCGGTCCATTCGCTCCGGAGATTTATCGGATGCCTATGGCCTATCCGTTCCGATGGATGGGCGATCCCAAAAAATGTGCGGATGAAGCGTTGGAATACATCACACATAAGATTGAGAAAGAGATTGGTTCGAAGAACGTTGCGGCAATCGTCATCGAACCTATTCAAGGTGAGGGTGGCTTCATCGTGCCACCAAAAGGTTTCTTGCCAGGGCTCGCACAATATGCGCGCGATAACGGCGCCTTATTTGTAGCAGATGAAGTGCAGACTGGTTTTGCGCGAACTGGAGATATGTTCGCCTGTGAAGATGAAGGGGTAATCCCAGATCTCATCACGACCGCGAAGGGAATTGCAGGTGGACTTCCGCTTGCGGGATTGACTGGTCGAGCCGAAGTGATGGATAGCGTCCATTTGAGTGGCCTTGGTGGCACCTTTGGTGGTTCGCCAATCTCGTGCGCTGCTGCACTAGGGGCGATCGAGATGATCGAAAGAGAAAACCTTGCTGAACGAGCCCGAGAAATTGGCGCAATCATGGAGCACGAACTCAACGCAATGGCTGCTAAATATCCAGTAATCGGCGAGGTGCGCGGCCGTGGTGCCATGCAAGCAATTGAACTTGTGATTCCTAGTTCAACGGAGCCAAACTCGGCAGCGATGCAAGCAATCGTCAAATACTGCCAGGGTAAAGGTGTGCTCCTGCTTACTGCGGGCACCTACAGCAATGTGATTCGATTGCTACCACCCCTTGTGATGCCAGAGCATTTACTTCGTGAGGCGCTATCGATACTTGATGAAGCGATTGCTGCTATCTAATCAGCATATGTAAAAAGTTAGCGATCCAACAGATTTTGAATCGGCGAGTATGGAGTGCCACTCTTTCGTTTGGCTATCGCGCTTAGCGCTTCCAAGACCACGCGGTTAGCGAGAATTGCCGTGATATCCGCTGAATCAAATGGCGGGGCAACTTCGACAACATCAATGCCGACAACGGGCAGCTCAAGACAGATTCGGCGAACTGCTTCGAGCAGCTCACGACTTGTCATACCACCTGGCTCTGGCGTTCCCGTTCCGGGCGCCATTCCAGGATCAACCACATCGATATCTACCGAGAGAAAGACGCCATCACACCCATCAGTGAGCGTTGCGAAAGATTCATCGAGAACTGCGGTGAGACCGCGATGATGAATCTCGGTCATCTCATAAGAGCGCATTCCTTGATCGCGCATCCAATTGAGCGTGTTGTTATCGGGCCAATAGCCTCGTAAACCTAATTGCAAAAAGCGATCCCCGCGCACATCTCCCGCTTCAATCAAGCGACGCATGGGTGTGCCATGGCCAACCAATGCACCCATCTGAAGGTCACCGGTATCAGCATGTGCATCGAAGTGAATCATCGAGATCTTTCCTTTACCGCGATGTGCAGCAATTCCTGCAACATCTGCAGAGGCAACGGAATGATCGCCACCGAGAACAACGGCGATTGCACCCGCGCGCGAAATTTTTTCGGTCGCCGCTCGAAGCACCTTCAGTGAATCAACAAGATCTCCTGGTGGCATCATGAGATCTCCAGCGTCGGCAACCTTTAATTCCTTCAGCGCATCTACTCGAAGCGCGAGATGAGGTCGCTCGCCATCATGCGGAAGGTAATCTCCCATCCGGATTGCTTGTGGACCGAATTTCGCACCTGAACGATGCGAGGTTCCGCTATCAATAGGTGCGCCAACGATGACGACATCTAGCCCGGCAAAGCTCTGTGGGTCATCGAGATCGCAACGCGGAATTCCAAGGAAGGTGAAATCAGGACCGTATAAATTCCCGTGGTTTGCCATACGAGAAGGGTAACTTACGAATCAAATCCCAGGCCAAGGCGATCTAGCGTGCGAAGCCAAATGTTTCGCTTTCCGCCATTCTCATCAGCGCGATTGATAGACCAGCGAGTAATTTGAATAAAGAAGAAGCGGAATGGTTCTGGCGGGAATGGCAGTGGCTTTCGTCGCACCATCTCCAGGCGAGTTCGCTCGTTATCTTCACCATCTAATAAATCGAGCATCACCTGAGCACCAAACCTAGTTGCAGCAACGCCAAGACCGGTATAGCCAAGAACGCTCACCACGCGTTGATCTTTCGACAACTTCCAGAAGGGTGAGAATCGCGTGCAGGTATCGATAGCACCGCCCCAGGCATGGGTGAATTTTATTCCTTCAAGTTGTGGGAAGGTCTTCAAGAAGTGATCGACCAACTTCACATAAGTCTCAGGACGAAATTCATACTCGCGCGCTACCCGGCCGCGGAAATTGTAAATTGCATCCCAGCCGCCCCACACGATGCAATTGTCGTCTGTTAAGCGGTAGTAATGAAATTGATGTCCCGAATCTGAAATACCTTCTCGCTCTGACCAGCCGATGCTTTGTAATTGCTCTTTCGTGAGAGGTTCGGTAACGATTTGGTAGTCATAAACAGGCACTACATATTTTTTTAACTTCTTCTGAAGTGCCGGGAAGACGTTGGTTGCAAGTGCGACTCGAGGAGCTTTCGCAAAACCGTAAGCAGTATGTAAGAGAACTGCATCTTCTAAATTCTCTAGCCACTGCACTTGAGAGTTCTCAAAAATCTGCACACCAAGTGCTAGGCACGCTTTCTCTAATCCCCACACAAGACGAGCAGGGTCGACTAATGCAGTTCCATCGTGATCGAATAAACCGCCCTCATAAATTGGTGAATGCACGCGCGCTTGCACGGCAGCTTTATCGAGAAATTCGACATCGTCGCCAATGCGATTTCGTTCATCTGCCTCTTCGCGCATTCCCTCAAGCTGCCACGGTTCGATTGCAACTCGCAGTTCACCTGTCCACTCCCAATTACATTGGATGTTGTACCGCTTGATGGTTTCCTCGATTGCTTCCAAATTCTCGCGACCGAGTCGAGAAATAACTTCCATCTCGTCGCGAAAGCGGCGCTTTCCATTTGTCCATCCATGAGTTAACGAGTAATTACAGAAGCCGCCATTTCGCCCTGATGCACCTGCGCCTGTTTCGCGCATCTCAATAATGATTACCCGCCATTCAGGATGTTTCTCTTTCGCCAAGAGAGCAGTCCATAACCCGGTATACCCGGCGCCAACAATTGCCAGATCTGCATGGACCTCGCCAAATAACGCGGAGTGCGCGCTGGGTTCTAATGGGTCAGCATCGAGCCAATACAAATCTGGCTGTGCATCCTTGAGGTGGCGAACGATTCGTGGGTCGATGGTGGCCATCGAAATATCCGGCTACAAGCCGGATTCACCCCTTAACTTCTACTTACAGCGGGCCCGGGTCCTCCGGAGTCCTACCCCATTACCC
>Ga0164293_10001698_pt1 | contig 18500 bp, 15 predicted proteins | sample GEODES118metaG_FD_111487 | JGI IMG/M metagenome (GOLD analysis project Ga0164293, IMG submission 111487) | Eutrophic lake water microbial communities from Lake Mendota, Wisconsin, USA - GEODES118 metaG | ecosystem: Environmental > Aquatic > Freshwater > Lake | place: USA: Lake Mendota...
GTGGCACACCTCAGTGTGGGCAATCCCCATGGCGTCGTCGGCGTTGACGATGTCACGGACGTGCCGTTGCAAAAGCTTGGCGAGCGGGTGCCGCAGATCAACCTTGAGGTCATTGAACCTGGCCCCGAGCCACACGCAGTAACAATGCGCGTACATGAGCGAGGCGTCGGCATTACGCAGGCCTGTGGAACTGGAGCCTGCGCCAGCGCGTGGGCAGCCGCATCGTGGGGGCTTGCTGAGCCGCGTGATGGGGAAGTGGTCGTACACATGGAGGGCGGCGATGTGACGGTGCGGCTCAACGCGCCACAGCCCGGCCATGTGACATTGACAGGGCCTTCGACCTTTGTTGCGCGCTACACGGTTGAGCAGTGAGCACCCCGTACACCGAGGCGCTCGGCGAATCACTCATTTCGCGCGAGATGCGCGAGCGCATCGTGCTTGTGGGGGTAACGCTTCTCGGCCACGATGAGAGCGAGACCGAAGAGAGTCTTGACGAATTATCCCTCCTTATCGACACGGCGGGCGCCGATGAGGCGGGCCGCCTCACGCAGCGACGCGACCGACCGGATAGCGCAACGTTTATTGGAAAAGGTAAAGCCGAGGAACTGAAGGAACTGTGTTTGGCTGTCGATGCGGACACCGTGGTGTTCGACGCCGAGTTGTCGCCCGGCCAGCAGTACAACTTGGAGAAGATGCTCGGCCGAACGGCGATCGATCGCACCGCAGTGATTCTCGACATCTTTGCGCAGAACGCCCGCACCCTTGAGGGCAAAGCTCAAGTGGAACTCGCACTCCTGCGCTATCGATTGCCTCGACTGCGACGCGGGAACGAGGGGTCGCTGTCGCAGCAAAGTGGCGGTATCGGCTCGCGAACGAGAGGCGCTGGTGAAACAAAACTTGAACTTGATCGGCGCCGTATTCAGGATCGCATTGCGCGATTGACACGCGAGCTGGACGATCTTGGTCGCAATCGTCGCGAGCAGGCAAAGGGGCGCGGGCGAAGCGGTCTTGGGTCGGTGTCAATTGTGGGGTATACCAACGCCGGCAAGTCAACGTTGCTCAACACCCTCACCGATGCGGGCGTTCTTGCCGAGAATCGACTCTTTGCCACTTTGGACCCCAAGACCAGGCGTCTCGCGTTGCCCGGTGGCGAGCCGGTGTTGTTGAGCGACACGGTTGGCTTCATTCGTCGACTACCTCACGGGCTCGTGGAGTCGTTTAAGCGCACGCTTGAGGTCACCGCAACGAGCGATCTGCTCGTACACGTTGTGGATTCCACTGCGCATGACCCCGAGTCGCAGATCGCCGCGGTTCGTGACGTGCTCGGTGAGATTGGTGCGAATCACGTGCCGGAGTTGCTGGTTTTCAACAAGGCAGACCTCGTTCCCGACATAGCGGAGGCGCTGCGTGACTCGCACGAAGGCTCGGTGGCGATATCTGCGGCCACTGGCGAAGGCGTGGAGCTCATGCTGCGCACAATTGCCGACCGCATGCGCTCTATCGCCTCGATAGTGGAGTTGCTCATTCCCTACGATCGAGGCGATATCGTCGCCGCCGTGCATCGTGAGGGCGAAGTGGTGTCAACATCCCACGAGGATGCGGGTATTCGGGTGCGGGCACGGTTGGCCGAGGCGTCGGTAGGTCGCCTCTCGGCCTTTGTCCTGACTGACGAGGACGCGTGATGGCTGAAGGATTTGTTCCACCGCCGTATCCCTACGACCGCCTGGATGCGCTGAAGGCAGTTGCTGCACAGCACGAGGGTGGCATGATCGACCTGTCGATCGGCGACCCCTGCGACCCGCCAGCGGCTGCGGTGGTGGCGGCTCTGTCCACGTCGAACAGCGAGCGTCGATATCCGCCCAGTATCGGCATAGAGCCGCTGCGCGCGGCAGCCCACGACTGGATGGCGCGACGCTTCGCGATCGATGTACCGCTTGCACAGATCGCGGCGGTGGTGGGAAGTAAAGAGTTCGTCGTTACGACACCGCAATGGATGAGGTTACGCACTCCGTCGCGCGACACGGTGTTGTATCCCGCCGTGTCGTATCCGTCGTATGAGATGGGCGCGATACTCGCGGGTTGTCGTGCGGTTGCGGTGCCGATGACGGCCACCGGCGGGCTTGACCTAGCGGCAATCTCGCCCGAGGATGCCCGACGTGCCGTGATGCTGTGGTCGAACAGCCCGAGCAATCCGACTGGAGCCCTGGATGATTATGCGGCTGTCGTGGGATGGGGACGTTCGCATGGTGTGCCGGTGTTTAGCGACGAGTGTTACGTGGAATTCACCTGGGATGGCCCGCCTCGCAGCGCGTTGCAACATGGTCTCGACGGGGTCGTGGCATTGCATTCGCTGTCCAAGCGGTCCAATCTTGCGGGACTTCGTGTGGGCTTCTACGCGGGCGACGCAGAAATCGTGCACTACCTCAAAGAGGTGCGCAAACACGCGGGGCTCATGGTGCCGGGGCCGGCACAAGCCGCTGCAGTTGTGGCGCTCGGTGACGACGAGGGCGTGCGTGCGCAGGCTGCGGTGTATCGGCGACGCCTCGAGCGCACGGCAGGTGTGCTGAGTGCCTGGTCGGGAATCGACATCGCGCTGCCGAAGGGTGGCTTTTACTTGTGGTTCGATGCCCGCGATGGGTGGGACTTTGCAGCCCGGCTTGCTCGCGATGGTGGCGCACTCGTGAGCCCCGGCGATTTTTACGGCGCGGGTGGTGCACAGAACGTGCGTGTCGCAGTCGTGCAGCCAGACGAGCGCATCGAATTGCTCGCCGCGCGGCTCGGCGTCGTCTGATCTACAGGCGACGGACGTGAGCGCCGCTCGGGATTAGTGGTCTACAGGCGGCGCAGTACGGTCACGAGCTTGCCGAACACGGTGACATCGGCGGTAGGAAACGCCATGGGTGCCATCGTGGCGTTTGCCGGCGTCAACGTAATCGTGTTACCGCGCTTGGAAAACGTCTTGATGGTGGCTTCGTCTCCGGGGATGCCGGCCACCACGATGTCGCCATTATTGGCTGCCGACTGCTGTCGACACACCACGAAGTCGCCATCGAGAATGCCGGCGTCAATCATGGAGTTGCCGCGCACGCGGAGCATGAACAACTCGCCGTCGCCGGTGAAGTCCATGGGCAGTGGCACAAGCTCTTCCACATTTTCTTGAGCCAACACGTTGACGCCGGCGGCCACATCCCCAACAAGCGGCACGTGTTTCGTCGGGCGGCGTTCCATCGCCACGCCGCTTGCGGCCTCGTAGCGCACTTCGATTGCGCGGGGTTTGGTGGGATCGCGATGGAGGTAGCCGAGTTTTTGCAGGGTGGCGAGGTGATTGTGCACCGTTGCCGACGAACTGAGCCCGACGGCCTCGCCAATTTCACGCACCGAGGGGGGATACCCGCGCTCGCGCATATTGGATTCGATGAAGTCGAGGATGCCGCGTTGGCGGTCGGTGAGCGGGGCTGCAGTCATGACCCCCAGCGTACGCCTGTTCGCCCCCCAGGTCAAACATATGTTCGTACGATCCACCACATGCGAACACCTGTTCGGTAGGGTGGGGTGCGTCAGGAATCCCCCATACACCCCTTCGTTACAACTGATTCACCCCCGGGCTGCGGCCCACTACCGAACAGGAGCATCTATGGCACTGGCCCTCGACCATCTTCCCGCCCACCGTCCCTCCCCCCGGTCCGCGAGGCACCTCCGGCTCGTCGAGCCCCTCGATCCCACGCCCGTGGGGCTTCCTCGCTCTACCTATGTGCGCCGTCGCGTCATGGTCGGAGCCGTCATGGTGCTCATGATTATCGGCGCAGTGTTTGCCTCGCGGGCGCAAGCCGATGAGGTGCGCTCGGCGTCGGCCCCGCAATATGTCATCGCGCAAGAAGGCGACACGTTGTGGCGCATTGCCGAACGTATTGCACCGAATGCGCCCGTGTCCGACGTCGTCGATGCCTTAGTGCAACTCAATGGCACGAACTTGCGCGTTGGACAAGTCGTTCTCGTTCCGTAATGCCGCACATGCGCCATGGTGCAGGTGTACTGTGGCCCTCGGTGCATTGCCCGAGTTGTTCATTTGACGACACAAAAGTCATCGACTCACGAGTGTCGGAAGAGGGCAACGCCGTGCGTCGCCGCCGGTGCTGCCTGCAGTGTGAATATCGCTTCACCACCTACGAGCGGCTCGACGAACAACCGTTGTTTGTCATCAAGCGAGACGGTTCGCGAGTACCGTTTGAGCGGGCCAAAATGGCGGCCGGCATGTTGGCTGCGGTGAAGGGAAGGCCCGTCGCCGATGAGGTCATCGCAATGGTGGCGGAGCGCCTTGAAGACACGATGCGCGCGCGTGGAACCGAAGTCACCAGCAGCGAAATCGGCCATGCCGTCCTCGACGAACTGCGCGAGTTGGACGAAGTGGCGTACATGCGATTTGCGAGCGTGTACAAGAACTTTGACGACGCGGCAGACTTCCGCCGCGAACTTGCATTGTTGCAGAAGCACGCCAACGCTGCGCGCGCCTAGTTCGCTCAGCGCACGTAGCGAAGAAACAGAAACCCGTCGTCCTCGCACACGTGCGAAAGGCGATATCGCTGCAACACATCGCGTGATGACTGCACGAGGCGCGGCCCGTCACCCCCTACGACGTTGGGGCTTATCGTTACGTTGATCTCGTCCACGAGATCGGCTTCGATCATCGCCGCATTCAGCAGCGACCCGCCTTCCAGCTGGAGAAATGTGCCGTCGATGTGGCTGAGGGCGTGGGGGAGGTCGACGGCATCGATACCGCTGCGCACAATGTTGACGCCGGGATGTTGCGCCACGGGGGCAGACTCCGGCACCACAAGAAAGCCCGCGCCGCTGGTAAAGAGTGGTGTCGTGAGGTCGACATTGCCCGTTCTGCTCACGACGCCCACGCGCAAGCCAGACTTGGCTGGTGGGCCATAGCCCTCCTCGCGCACCGTGGCGGCACCGACAAGAACCACGTCGGCAATCTGGCGCAGGCCGAGCATGACCTCACGATCGGCAGGGCCCGATAACGCAAGTGAATTGCCGTGTACCACCGTTGAACCGTCGATGCTCTGCACCATGCACATGCCCACGACGGGGCGGGAACCCCACGCGGTGGCAATGCGTTGGCGTGGCACGTCGTAGAGCGTTGTAACCGAGACATTGTCGACGACCTGCGGAAACACTTGGCGCACGGTAGGTGAGCCTATGGCAGGATGATCCCATGTCGTCCACACGCACGGTGTTCAGGACGTGCCCGCTCTGTGAGGCCACGTGTGGCCTTGCTATCGAGGTAGTCGATGACCAAATTGTGCGCATCCGCGGCGATCGCGAAGATGTCTTTAGTAAGGGATTCATTTGTCCGAAGGGCAGCGCACTCAAGCAGTTGCACGAAGACCCCGATCGTTTGCGGCAACCGCATGTGAAGCGTGATGGCGTGCACGTGCCGGTGTCGTGGGAAGAAGCGTGGCGCGAGGTTGAACGCGGGCTGACTGCGGTGATTGAGCGCACGGGCCGTGAATCACTTGGCGTATACCTCGGCAATCCGAACGCACACAACTTGTCGGCGTTGCTCTACAACCGGGTGTGGTTGCGTGCGCTAGGCACGCGTCAGTTGTATAGCGCGTCCACGGTCGATCAGATTCCGAAGCAAGTGGCGTCGGGTTGGATGTTTGGCACACCGCTGTCGATTGCAATTCCCGATATCGATCGCACGCAGTATGTGCTGATGCTCGGCGCAAACCCGCACGAGTCAAATGGCAGTTTGTGCACGGCACCCGATTTTCCGGGTCGCTTGGCGGCGATTCGTCAGCGTGGCGGCAAGGTGGTGGTCGTCGATCCTCGCCACAGCGCTACCGCTAAGGCAGCCGACGAGTGGGTGTCGATTCGCCCCGGGACGGATGGGTTGTTTCTCGCAGCGATCGCACATCACCTCTTCGCAACGGGGCAAACCGACGTTGGCGACCACGTGCGCACTTACGTTGCCGGGCTCGATGACGTGAAGGCTGCGCTTGAGCCTTTTACTCCCACTCGAGTGGCGCGTGCGACGGGGGTGAGTGCTGCGGTGATCGAACGACTTGCTGGGGAACTCGCCGCCGCAGACTCGGCCGCCGTATACGGTCGCATCGGGACAACGACCGTTGCGTTCGGCACGCTGAATTCGTGGCTGGTAGACGTCATCAATACGGTGACGGGCAACCTTGATCGCCCGGGTGGCGTGATGTTTCCGCTGCCGGCTGCAGGAGGACCGAATACCAAGGGTGAGCCGGGTAAAGGGAAAGGGTTCGCCACGGGGCGCGGCCGCACGCGAGTGCGGGGATTCCCCGAGGCGATGGGCGAACTGCCGGTGAGCCTGCTGGCCGAGGAGATCACCACGCCGGGCGCGGGCCAGATTCGCGCTCTATTCACGTTTGCCGGCAACCCCGTGTTATCTACCCCTAATGCCGCCCAATTTGACGCCGCCCTGGCGTCACTCGATTTCATGGTCTCGATCGACCTCTACCTGAATGAGACGACGCGACACGCAGACGTCATCCTGCCGCCGCCATCGCATGTGGAACGCAGCCACTTCGATCTGTCGTTTGCAATGTTTTCCGTGCGCAATGTCGCCAACTACAGCCCGGCGGTGTTGCCGCGTGATCCAGGGCAACCCGACGAGTGGGAAATATTGGCAACGATCGCGGGTATCGCGCAGGGCGTCGGCGCGCAGGTCAACCGTGTCGATGACCTCACGATCGATCACATGGTGCGGGCAGCGGTGCGCGACGAACACTCGTCAATCTGCGGTCGCGATGGCGACGAGATACTCGCAGCACTCAACGCATCGGGCCGCCGAGGCGTCGAACGACTGCTTGACTTTCTGTTGCGCACCGGTCCTTATGGTGACGCCTTCGGGGTGGTTGCTGATGGCGTGACGTTGGACGTATTGATTGCGCATCCGCATGGCATCGATTTCGGGGCGCTACAACCGCGCATACCTGAGGTGTTGCGCACACCCTCGGGCAAGGTGGAACTTGCGCCTGTCCCGCTGATTGCAGATCTTGAGCGGCTTGCGGCCACTATCGATTCGGTGGATGACGATCAATTGTTGCTGGTGGGGCGTCGACACCTCCGTTCAAACAACTCCTGGATGCACAATGTGCGCACGTTGGTGAAGGGCCGGCCCCGGTGCGTGCTGGAGATGCATCCGTTGGATGCCGCCGAGCGAGGCATCGTGGACGGGGCAGCGGTGCATGTGTCGAGCAGGGTGGGAGCGCTGGTGGTGCCAGTCAGCCTCACCACCGACGTCCGACGCGCAACCGTGAGCATGCCTCACGGGTGGGGACACGATGTACCGGGTGTGCGCGCACATGTGGCAGCGCAGTATGCCGGTGTCAACGTCAACGTGCTCGTCGATGAGGAAGCGATGGATCCCTTGTCGGGAAACGCCGTGTTGAATGCGATTCCGGTGGCCGTGCGGCCCGCGTTATCCACCGACTGACCCCGATCGTCCACAGGGAAATCCCCAATAGATTCGGGAAATTCACATGGTTGTCCACTTCCTTCACACAGGGGTAAGGCCGTATCGTGCGGGCGGCAACCGGCAACGGCGTACTCACACGTCACGGCAGATGTGGGACTGGGCGGTCCTGAACCTGTGCACGGGGAAGCGGCGCTGCCGGTTGCATCTCGTTCGCTCGAACGGGACGGGTGTGGCGCGAGAGAAATAGTGACGATTGTGTTGCTTTTTGGTGGCGACATCCGCGCCCCATTCGATGCGCGGGGAAATCGGGAGAACTAGGAGGAGTACGACTCGTAAATGATTGACACGGGGGAATTACAATGCTGTAATCGTCCCCTACCAGTTGTGGGCGAACCTGCAACGGGGGCCTGAATACCACAAGATGTTGTGGTCGTCCCCGTTGGAGGTCCTCCCGCAACGGGCAGCAATGCACGTTCAGTTTTTCGTCAGCACAGATCTCGGTCAGATAGCCAACCCGTCAGCACAGTTCATTCGCCAACCGCTTCGTTACAAAGGATCACCACATGTCACTCGCACCAGAGCGTCTCACCATCGGCATCAGCCGCAAGTTCACTACGCCGGGGACGCACCCCTACGACCTCGTGTCGTGGGAGCGTCGTGATGCACGTATTAATAACTGGAAGGACGGCACCGCCGCCTTCGAACAGCTCGGTGTGGAGTTTCCTGTCTCGTGGTCGCTGAACGCCACCAACATTGTTGCCCAGAAGTACTTCCGTGGCACCCCCGGCACGCCAGAGCGCGAGCAGTCATTGCGTCAAGTGATCGATCGCGTCGCCGACACGATTGCCGACTGGGGCAGTGAAGGCGGCTACTTCGCCGATGCCGATGAGGCTGAGGCATTTCGTGACGAGCTGAAGTTCATCCTCGTGACGCAGCGCGCGGCGTTCAACTCGCCGGTGTGGTTCAACATTGGCGTGAAGGGTGTCCCGCAGCAGGCAAGCGCGTGCTTCATTCTCGCCACCGACGACACGATGGACGGCATCCTCAACTGGTACCGCGAAGAAGGCATCATCTTCAAGGGCGGTTCGGGTGCGGGCATCAACCTGTCCAACATTCGCTCGAGCGCTGAACACCTGAAGGGTGGTGGCACCGCCTCCGGTCCAGTGAGTTTCATGCGCGGCGCAGATGCGTCGGCAGGAACTATTAAGTCGGGTGGCAAGACGCGTCGCGCGGCGAAGATGGTCATCCTCAACGTGGAACACCCCGACGTTGAAGAGTTCATCTGGTGTAAGTCACGCGAGGAGCAAAAGGCTCGTGCGTTGCGTGACGCTGGTTTCGACATGGACCTCGATGGCAAAGACTCGTTCTCGGTGCAGTACCAGAACGCCAACAACTCGGTACGTGTCACCGACGAGTTCATGCATGCCGTCAAGGAGGACCGCGACTGGACGCTGCGCGCTGTCAAGGACGGCGCCGCCGTGCGCACGGTACGCGCCCGCGATCTGTGGCGTCAGATCGCCACGGCATCATGGGAGTGCGCCGACCCGGGCCTCCAATTCGACACCACCATTAATAAATGGCACACCGCGCACGCCGCGGGCCGTATCAATGGCTCCAACCCATGCAGTGAGTACATGCACATCGACAATTCGGCCTGCAACCTGGCCTCGATCAACTTGCTCAAGTTCCTGGGCGAGGATGACATCTTCGATGTTGATGCATACCGCCACACCATTGAGGTGATGTTCACCGCTCAGGAGATCTTGGTGGGCAACGCCGATTACCCAACGGAGAAGATCGGCGAGAACAGCCGCCTGTTCCGTCAGTTGGGTCTGGGCTACGCCAACATCGGCGCGTTGCTCATGGCCCTCGGTATGCCCTACGACTCGCAGGGTGGCCGCGCCTGGGCCGCCACGCTGACGTCGATGATGACCGGCCATGCGTATGCCACGAGCGCCCGCATCGCCAGCCGCATGGGACCGTTTGCCGGCTTCGCCGCCAACGAGCGCTACATGCTCAACGTGTTGCGTATGCACCGTGAGGCCAATGCCGTCATCGCCAACACGGCGGTGGTGCAGGCTGACCTCGTAGCTGCGGCGACTGAGGCATGGGAACACGCAGTCGTCGACGGTGAAGAGTACGGCGTGCGCAACAGCCAAGCCACGGTGCTCGCCCCAACGGGCACCATCGGTTTGATGATGGACTGTGACACCACGGGCATCGAACCCGACCTTGGCCTCGTGAAGTTCAAGAAGTTGGTAGGCGGTGGCAACATGTCGATCGTCAACCAGACAGTGCCGCGCGCTCTGGGCCGCCTCGGCTACTCACCCGAGCAAGTGGATCGCATCGTCGCCTACATCGACACCAATAAGTCGATCGTTGGTGCTCCCGACTTGAAGGCCGAGCACCTGCCGGTGTTCGCCTGCTCAATGGGTGACAACACCATTCACTACGAGGGCCACGTGCGGATGATGGGTGCTGCCCAGCCGTTCCTCTCGGGCGCGATTTCCAAGACGGTGAACATGCCGGAAGAGGCCACCATCGAGGACGTCGAGAGCCTGCACATGTTGGCCTGGGAGTTGGGCGTGAAGGCCGTGGCCATCTATCGCGACAACTGCAAGGTGGGTCAGCCGTTGTCGACCGCCAAGAAGGACGACAACAAGAAGCCGGACGCTGTTGCCGCAGCCGTCGAGCAGATCGTCGAGCGTGTCGTGAACAAGCCGGTGCGTCAGAAGCTGCCACGTTCGCGTCGCGGCCGCACCTTCGAGTTCCGCGTGTCCGATACGAAGGGCTTCGCCACAATTGGCGAATATGAGGATGGTCGCCCCGGCGAAATCTTCCTCACGGTGTCCAAGCAGGGCAGCACGTTGGCCGGCATCATGGACGCCTTCGCGAAGAGCATCTCGTACGGTCTGCAGTACGGAGTGCCGCTCCGCGCTTTCGTCGAGGCGTTCATCAACACGCGTTTCGAGCCGGCCGGCATGACGGATGACTCCGACATTCGCATGGCATCGTCCATCGTCGATTACCTCTTCCGCCGCTTGGCGGTCGAGTACCTATCGGCTGACGAGCGTGCCGAGCTGGGTATCTACACGCGCGAAGAGCGCATGCAGCCCACCCTTCCCGGCGTCGAAGAGTCAGTAGTGGAAACCAGCCAAGGAACCGATGTGATGAGCGACCCGAAGACCATCCCGTCGGTCGAGGACCTCGTTGCCCAGATGGCAGCAGAAACCCATAAGCCGGCCGGCACCGGAGCGATTTGCTCGTCGTGTGGTTCGGCCAACATGCAGCGCGCCGGTGCGTGCTACGTGTGTGGCGACTGCGGTTCGTCCAGCGGCTGTTCCTGATCGCCCAGTACCGCATGCGGAGCGTCGTCGGGGAAACCCGGCGGCGCTCCGTTGCCGTTTACGGGTGAATGCGACACGGCATGCGCTTGATGCCGTTGATGAAGTTGCTCTGTAGGTAGGCGGGCTCGCCAGTGATCTGCAGGTCGGGGAGACGACGCCGGATCTCGTCGAACATCACGGCAATCTCGCGTCGAGCAAGGTTGGCCCCAAGACAGAAGTGTGGGCCGCCGGCACCGAATCCAATTTGGGCGGGGTTGATGGGGCGTACGACGTCGAAGCGATATGGGTCGACGTAGACCTCTTCGTCGCGATTGCCCGAGTTGTACCACAACACGACTTTGTCGCCTTCGGCGATCTTCACGCCACGTATCTCCGTGTCGCGCGTGGCGGTGCGTCGGAAGTTGATGACCGGCGTTGCCCAGCGCACGATTTCTTCGACGGCAGTCTTGGTGTGTGTATCAAAGTTGTCGAACCACGTGCGTCGCTGGTCTGGATGCTCGGTCAGGGCGAGCATGCCGTGGCTGATGGCGTTGCGAGTGGTTTCGTTGCCGGCCACCACAAGCAGGATGAAGAACGACCCGAACTCCTGAGGAGTCATGCGGTCGCCGTCGACCGTCGCATGCATCATCACGCTCGTGAGATCGTCGGATGGCTGCTTGAGGCGCGCTTCGCCGTGGGCTTGGGCGTAGGCAAAGATCTCGAGTGACACGTTCATGAGGTTTTCGAACGTGCCGCCGAAATCGGGGTCGCCGGCGCCGAGGATGACGTTCGACCACTCCAAGATCTGGCGTTCATCGCTGGGGGGAATGCCCATCATTTGGCAGATGATCTCGAGCGGAAACGGCGCAGCGATGGCGTCGACAAAGTCGAACTCGTCGTCGGTGTGCTGATCGAGGACCTTGTCGACAATGGATACTGCGCGTTCGCGGACGAACTGCTCCACGCGGGTGATTTCTTTGGGGGTAAACGCTTTGGACACAATCGTGCGAAGTCGCACGTGCTTGGGATCGTCCATGGCGATCATCGAGCCATAGAACTCACTCAACTGGGCAGGCAGATCGGTGATGTTGAAGCCCTTCCCGTTACAAAACAGGTCGGGGTTACGGCTGGCATGCCAGATGTCGGCGTGCTTGGTGAGCGCCCAGTAGCCCGGGCCGGCAGGGAAGTGCTCGAGGTCGGCTTCGGCGAAGAAGTGCACGGGTGACTCGCGGCGCAGGGTGTCGAAGGCGGACTCGCGAATTTCGCGGGGACCTGTCCAAAATTGGATGTCGGAGAGGTTGATTGCGTCGAGGGGGATTGGGCGCAGCTCCATGCCCGAATGGTACCGTTCGGTAACGAATTCGCAGAGAATGAATGGAGCAACGCAATGACCGAAGCAGTGATCGTCGCAACGAGCCGGAGTCCGATCGGACGTGCCAATAAGGGATCGCTGGTTGATCTGCGCCCCGATGACATGACGGCACAAATCGTCACGGCATTGATGGCGAAGGTGCCGCAAGTCAAAGCAGACGATGTTGAAGACCTCATTCTCGGCATTGGACAGCCCGCAGGAGAGGGTGGTTTCAATATTGCGCGCGTCGCGGCGATCTTGGCCGGTCTCGACAATGTTCCGGGCGTGACGGTTAACCGCTATTGCTCCTCGAGCCTGCAGACGATTCGTATGGCGGCCCATGCAATTAAGGCCGGCGAAGGCGACTGCTTCATTGCTGGAGGCGTGGAGGCAGTGAGTCGTTATGCATCGGGCGCGAGCGACACTGCGCCAAACCCAATCTTTAAGGGGCCGGGATCGCGCACGAAATTGCGTGCAGCCGGCGGCCAGCCTGCGTGGACGGCACCGACAGGTTTGCCCGATTACTACATCGCGATGGGTCAGACTGCCGAAAACGTGCGCGAAGTTGAGGGTGTAACGCGCGAGGAGATGGATCGCTTCGCCGCACGTTCACAGCAACGCGCTGTTGCCAACCAAAAGAATGGTTTCTTCGAGCGTGAGATCACGCCACTTACGCTGCCCGATGGCCGCGTGGTGTCTGTCGACGACGGCCCGCGCGACGGCACGACCGAAGAGGGTCTGGCCCAGTTGAAGCCGGCCTTTCGCCCAGACGGTCAGATCACCGCGGGCAACGCCTGCCCGTTGAACGATGGCGCCGCGGCAGTCATGGTGATGAGTCTCGACAAGGCCAAGAAGTTGGGTATTACTCCTCTTGCTCGAATCGTGTCGTCGGGCGTGTCGGGTCTGAACCCCGAGATCATGGGCCTCGGGCCGATCGAGGCGTGCCGCCAAGCGCTGAAGCGTGCGGGCATGACCATCGACAACATCGATCTTGTCGAAATCAACGAGGCCTTCGCTGCACAGGTCATTCCATCGGCAAAGCACCTCGGTATCGAGATGGACAAGCTCAACGTGCACGGTGGAGCGATTGCTCTCGGCCACCCGTTTGGTATGACTGGCGCGCGCATCATGACCACGCTGATCAACGGCCTGCAGAACACCAACAAGACCATCGGCATGGAGTCGATGTGTGTGGGCGGTGGTCAGGGAATGGCGATGATCATCGAACGGATGAGCTGACCGGTCGCGCATACATAATCGCGGCAATTGCCGTGAGCACTGCCATCAGCAGTCCGACGGAGCCGAAGGCGACGGTTGCGCCTGCGGCTCCATAAATGCTCGGTGAGAAAAACGCGATCACCATCGACATGAGGAGCCCCGCGGCACCCGCGAGTCCTTGCGCTGCGCTTGCCCGTCCCGCGGGTGCGGCGATCGCCACGGCTGCAGCAGCCGCGGGGTAGGTCAGTGCCTGCACGACGCCCTCAATCACGTTCAGCGCGATGACAGGAGGGAGCGAAGGGAAGACGCCGTAGCCGGCGACTGCCGGCACCACCAGAATCATGGCGTACATCGAGACTTTCTGAGGGTTGTACTTGTCTGCCAGGCGACCACCATATGACGAAAACAGAATGAATGGAATCGTGTAGAGGGCAAACGAGATGCCCACCATGGTGTTGCCGCCACCAAGATCGGTGAGATAGCGGTCCCACAACGCGTCGAAGATGCCAACTGGCGCCTGGATGGCCATGAATACCAACACCGCCACACGAATCTGGCGAATCTTGAGGAGAGAAAAGCTCAATCGTCCCGACTCGGAAGTGCGGGCGAGCAATGGAAACTGCCGGAAGGCGATTGCCAGCAGCGATGCGAGGTTCAGGCCGGCAAAGAAGAGAAACGTGTTGGCGAGTCCGAACGGGTCGATCATCAGGCCGCCGATGAGTGGCCCGAGCACGAAGCCAAGTAATTCAACGCCAGCGAGGCGGCCGAGGAGGAGGCCTCTGCGGTCAGTGTCAACGTTGGCGAGCAACGCGCGCACCGATGGGAACACGAGGCCAAAAGCCGCGCCGATGACCGCACGCGCGAAAATGAATTCGGCAAGCGTCTCGCCGAGCGCGAGTAACACGGAGCCTGTCGCGCCGAGCACCATGCCCAGCATGATCATGCGCTTGGCAAAGCCCTTATCGGAAAGCGGCGCGAGAAATAAGTTCACCAAGAAGCCCGCAAGGAATCCCGTTCCCGCGATGAGCCCAAGACCTGACGAGGCGAATCCATAGGTGTCCTGCAGGTCACTGAGCGCAGCGAAGATAACGCTGTTGGATGTGGCCACGGCAAGCGACGTGGTCATTAACAGCACGATGACGCCGCGCTGCGCACTACCCGACATGGTGTTCACGATCTGCCTTCCACCAAGACCGCTTCGCCAAACGCCGGCCATGCCTCCATGGCCCAGTCACCAAATGTGCGGGCAGTGAGTGCAAAGCAGGAGACATTGGCAACGGGGTCAACCCACACGAAGGTGCCCGAGCCGCCGAAGTGTCCATAGGTTGAGGCGCTTGCACGTTCGGGCATCCAATGTGGATGCTTGGCGCCATGAAGTTCGGGGCCCAAACCCCACGGACAGGGGCTAAACGATCCAATGCCAGGTACAACGCCGTCAAGTTCAGGGAACTGATTTGTGGTCGCAGCAGTGTGGGTAGCACGTGCGATGAGTTGCGGCGTGCGCAGCTCATCGGCGAAGCGCGCAAGATCATGTGCAGTGCACGACACGTCTTTGGCAGCGGAACCATCGAGAACGGCGCTCGTCATGCCCAGCGGTTCGAACACTGCTTCGCCAACGAACTGTGCGAACGGCATATCGACGAATTCGGCAACATGGCTTGCGAGCAGGTCGTAACCCGTGTTGGAGTACACCCGCTTGCGGCCCACCGACACGATGGGCTTGTCGGTATCGAAGCCGTACCCACCAGCGTGTGCGAGTAGGTGGCGCACGGTGCACTCGTCATGGCCGACACCATCGTCGAGGGTGATCGAGGCATCCTCAACGGCGATCAACGTGGCCCATGCGGTGATCAGTTTGCTGATGGATGCGAGGCGGTAGCGACGAGAAGAATCGCCGTGGAGGTGGATTTGTCCGCGCGAATCAATGTAGCCAGCGGCGGCATGTTCAACGGGCCACGCGTCAACCATGCTGAACGCGCGGCTCACGGCGTTTAGCTGCGGATCAGTTCGGCGATGCGGAAAGCGAGATCGAGCGACTGGCGCGCGTTGAGACGCGGATCGCACACGGTTTCGTAGCGAGTATCGAGATCTTCGTTGGCGAGTGCTTGCGAGCCACCGAGACATTCGGTCACATTTTCGCCCGTGAGTTCAATGTGAATGCCGCCTGGCCACGTTCCCTCGGCGCGGTGTGCACGCACGAAGCCGGTGATCTCGCGGATGATGTCGTCGAAGTGGCGCGTCTTGCGTCCATTGGGCGCGGAGTAGGTGTTCCCGTGCATCGGATCGCACGCCCACACCACGGGATGTCCTGCATCACGCACGGCACGCAGCAGCGGTCGAAGCGTGTCTTCCACCTCGTCGGCACCCATGCGGCTGATCAGGGTGAGCCGACCAGGGATGCGCGCGGGGTTCAAGGTCTCGCAGAGTTCCAGCAAGTATTCGACCGTGGTGGTCTTGCCGATTTTGCATCCGATCGGGTTGCCAACGCCGCGGAGGAACTCCACGTGGGCGCCGTCGAGTTGCCGCGTGCGCTCGCCAATCCAGAGCATGTGTGCGCTGCAGTCATACCAGCCGCCCGTTAGCGAATCCTGTCGAGTGAGGGCTTCCTCGTAGCCAAGGATGAGGGCTTCATGGCTGGTGTAAACGTCAACTTGGTGCAACGCACTCGTGGTCTCGGTGTCGATGCCGCAGGCGCGCATAAAGCCGAGCGCGCGCTCAATTTCGGAAGCCACTTGCTCGTAGCGCTGACCCTCTGCGCTCGTTGCGACGAACTCTTGGTTCCATGCGTGCACACGGCTGAGATCGGCAAAGCCGCCCTTGGTGAACGCGCGCAGCAAGTTCAAGGTGCTGGCAGCTTGGTGATAGGCCTGCACCAACCGCTCGGGGTTGGGCGTGCGACCAGCCGCAAGAGGCGAGGGATCGTTGACCATGTGCCCGCGGAACACGGGCAGCTCAACTGAGCCCACCATTTCGGTGTTGTTTGAGCGTGGCTTGGCGTATTGACCCGCGATACGGCCGACTTTCACTACCGGAACGCCCATGGAGTAGGTGAGCATGACGGCCATCTGCAGGATGACGCGCAGCTTTTCGCGAATGTTGACTGCCGAGAACTCCTCGAAACTCTCCGCGCAGTCGCCGGCTTGCAACAAGAACGCATTGCCGCTGGCTACTTGGCCAAGCGCTACCTGCAACGAACGCGCCTCGCCAGCAAAAACCAGCGGTGGGAACGACGTGATTTGCTTGAGTGCGTTCGTCAGCTCGCTGTCATCCGGCCATGCAGGCTGTTGCGCAGCAGGAAACCCCTGCCACGAAGACGGTGTCCAGTTCTTGCTCATGATGGATCCAGTGTACGAAGAGGAATCCGGCCCCGCGCGGGGAGTTAGACCGTGAGGAAGTCGCCAGCGTCTTCGCGCAGCGAGTCCACCGCACGGCTCACGAGGCGGCGGGCGGCTTCTGCCGTCACACCCAATTCCTCGCCAACCTGGCGGAAACTCTTGCGCTCACCGTCGTGCATGCCGAATCGAGCTTCGACCGCATAGCGGGCGCGCTCATCGAGCGTGTTGAGCAGGTCATCCAGCAGATCGGTATCGACCATCGACATGACGGCCTCTTCTGGGCTGATGTCGTCGTTGGGAACAAGGTCGCCCAAGGTGGCATCGCCGTCGTCACCGATCGTCTTGTCGAGCGAGACCGGTGTGGTGAGGCGGTGCAGTTCGGCGTTCACCGAGTCCAGACCCTCGGCATCGCCTGAGCCCTGGCGCAACGCGGCACGCAAGGTGGCAGAGCGGTCACCGGGGATGCGGATGAGGCTGGCCTTCTGGTCGAGCGCGCGGCCGATGGCCTGGCGGATCCAGAAGGTGGCGTAGGTCGAGAACTTGAATCCACGGCGCCAGTCGAACTTGTCGACTGCGTGCTCGAGGCCGAGGTTGCCCTCCTGGATGAGATCCAGCAGGTCCATGCCCTGGGGCAGCGGGTACCGGCGCGCGATCGACACCACGAGGCGAAGGTTGGAGCGGATGAAGTGATCCTTGGCCTTGGCTGCGGCGCGGAGATCGGCGCGCAGGGCCGCACCCCGTTCGCCGGCCTCGAGTCGCTTGGCGGCTTCGCGCCCGCGCTCGATCGCCTTGGACAGGTTGCGCTCATCCTCTGCGTTCAGCAGGGGAACTTTGCCAATTTCATTGAGGTAGAGGCCGATTGCGTCAGACATATGTGGGTTCAACCATTTCGTGTGGGGGGAGTAATTCGGGGGTCACCGTGAAACGTGGCACCTCGGTGCCGGCGTTGCGCGGGGGGTAGGGGGATGTGGACTTCGTGAGCGGGTGATCGACATTACTGCATCGGCAAAAAAATTGGAAGGGTTGAGCAAAAACTTTCGAAATTCATAAAGCCCATGTGTGTATTGGGTTTGCGGTCAACTACCGGAGTCGCGAGGCGGGTCTCATGGTGGGGCCTCGCCGCTGAGACGGTAGAAGCGGGGCGTTTCTAGACTGCTCGGGTGACGACTGGCCCCCGAATCGGCGTGTTCGGTGGCACGTTCGACCCGCCGCACATTGGGCACCTGGTGACGGCCGTGAATGTGCGCCATGCGCTCGCCTTGGATCTCGTGTTGCTGATGGTGGCCAACGACCCGTGGCAGAAGACGGGAACTCGCGCGGTGACGCCGGCGATCGATCGTTTTGCCATGGTCGCTGCAGCGGTGGAAGGTCTCGACGGTATTGCTGCGGGCCGCGAAGAGATCGATCGAGGCGGCCCGAGCTATACCGCCGACACATTGGCGTTGCTGACTCAGAAGTATCCCGGAGCCACTCTCTTCACCATCGTCGGCGACGACGCCGCAAGCGGGTTGCGCAGCTGGGAGCGCATCGACCAAGTCGTAGAGCGCTCGCAACTGGTCGTCGTCGACCGCCCCGGCGTGCATGTGACGTTGCCGAGTGAATTTGAGTGGATTCGCGTGGAGTCGCCTCGCCTCGAGGTGAGTAGCACCGACCTTCGTTCGCGCTTTGCCGACGGGCGTCCACTCGAGTATCTCGTACCCGACACCGTGCGCGCGGAGATTCTCAAGCGCGGTTTGTACGGTGTAGGCAACTCATGACTGCTTTCCCGTCTCGTCAACGCAATCGACTGCTCGGCGCATTGCTCTGCGGCA
>Ga0164293_10001700_pt1 | contig 18498 bp, 16 predicted proteins | sample GEODES118metaG_FD_111487 | JGI IMG/M metagenome (GOLD analysis project Ga0164293, IMG submission 111487) | Eutrophic lake water microbial communities from Lake Mendota, Wisconsin, USA - GEODES118 metaG | ecosystem: Environmental > Aquatic > Freshwater > Lake | place: USA: Lake Mendota...
GCATCAGCAGTAACCGGAAGATCACTGGTGGTGCCGGCATTGCCTTCCCCCACATCACTTCCCCATCCACTAAAGTAGATGTTATAGCATTGGTCCACCATAAAGGCACACGGACTTAATTCCGGCTGTCCGGTTCGGTTGCCAAAAGTGGTAACCCATCGCTGACTGCCGAGATCGTTGCTGAGCTTGCCAATAAACTGGGTGGTATTATCCTTGCCGTATTTTCCAACGCTTCGCGTAATTCGGCCCTCGCTCTGCCCGGTTATATAGATATTCTGGTCAGGATCATAATCCAGAAAATAGACCTGGTCATAGTTTGATGTACCCCAGAAAGTGCTTTTCAACAGTGACCCTGTATCCGGATTCATTTTCAGCACAAATCCATCAGCCCTTCCCCCCTGATAGGTAGTCTTGTAAGTAGCTCCCGCGATTGGGAAATCGCTGCTTCCCGTTCCACCTCCTACGAACAAATTTGCGTTATCGTCCAGTTTGATGGAATAGGCCGCATCATCGCTATTTCCGCCGATGTAAGTGCTCCATCTCAATGCACTCATGTTGGAGTTCAGCGAGAAAACAACGGCCTCTAAGCCGCCATTCAGTGAACCATAGGCAGCTTTCTGCAAGGGGAAATTGGAGGATTGGGTACAACTGGCAACGTATATATTGCCGCGCTTATCGGCCAGGATATCACCCCGAAAATCATCGGCGTAGTTATAGTGTAAATCCCCCATATTAATGCCATCATTGGCGGTTCCACCGAGGTAGGTACTGCCCAACAATGTGCTGCCATCGCTGCTTAATTTGGCTACATAGATATCGTGGTTTCCATTGTAGGTTTTATCAAAAGCCACCGCCGATACCGGAAAGTTGCTGGAGAGGGTGGTACCCAGCACCAGCAGATTGTTTCTTTCATCGATGCATAAACTATGCGGGTACTCATTGCTGCTGCCTCCCAGATAGGTTGCATACACCAACCCGGTCCCATCGGGTCTATATTTGGAAATGGCCACATCACAAGGCAAATAAACAGGTGCGGCCACAGGCCCACTGCCGCCGTAAATTGTTTGAAACGCCCCTGCCGTAACAGGATACGCCCCCTGATCGGTATCCACAATACCCCCTGCATACAAATGTCCGGTAGAGTCGTAAGTTGCCGTAAAACCAAAATTATCACCGCGTGATCCTGAGTAGGTGCTGAAAACCAGCACGGGGTCGATAATCAGGGGTTTGCGTTTATCATATTCACCCACAACAAATGAGAGCGTCTCTTGCTGCCGCTGAAAACCACATGCTACGGGCTTTTCACCCTGAAAAGCAATGGGTTTTTTCATGATAAACTGGCCTACGGAGGTTTCACAAACCGCCGATTTTTCGGTCAGGGAAAGTTGGTTTTGCCCCTGCAAATCCATTCGTATCAACGAAGCATCGGCACCGGGATTGATTAGCCAGTCAAACTCAATTTCTTCACCCTTTGAATACACCATAAAATCAATGCCCGGATACACATTTTTAAGTTTTATGCGGCTTACCGGATATACCTCTGTTCGCCATCTTGAAGGTTCATTGCCCAAAAAGTAATTCTCATAATATCCGGCCTCCCCATGTTGCTCTGTGGTAATTTTTTCTCCGGAATTGCACCCGCCAAATCGAACCTTCAGCACATGCCCTCTCAGCGCAAACTGTGTGTCCTTACCCCTGTGGTGAAAGGCCTTGTGTACATTGGGCAAATCATCTTTATGCAGCATTTTAATGGTAAATCCCTGCTTCTCAATAAAAATTGCACCTCCCTTAAACACGGCTTTGGCCACAATGGGCTCGTTCCATTGTCCTTCATTGGGAGTAAAATACAGGGCGGTTGGCTGTGAATACACGCCCGTTGCGAAAAGCAAACAAAATAATGATATGACCCATCGCGGCTGCAAACAACACAAAGATATATGAAATAGACGCAGTGCCCCTAAAGGATGTTGTCTTAAAAAGGTAAAAAGCAGTTTGAAACGGCCTTAGATACCCATTTCACTTAAGAAAGGAAAATTATATTATTGGAGCTTCATCGTCAAACCCATCGCAGTGTTGAGGGTTTGCAAGATTTGCTGAGGAGGGGTTCCGGCTTCAAAACTTCCGGTAAATACCCGATTTTTATCGGTAGCACTTTCCCATAAAAGCCCTTTGCCAAAACGATTTTTCAGCACGGTAGCAATCTCACTGAGCGGAGCATTGTGAAATACCAGTTTACCATCAATCCAGCGACAGGTAGCATCGGCCATTCCATGATGCAGTTTTCCGTTTTGTAACTGAGCCATCATATTTTTAGTAAGGGTGGTACGCTGACCTTCGGCGTCAACCTGCACCCTGCCATGAGCCACCTCAACCGAAGGCGTTTCTGAAGGATAATCAGCCACCGTAAATCCTGTTCCCAGCACGGTTACACTCACATGGGTGCTTTGCACGCTGAAAGGTAGTATTTCATTCTTTTTCACCTCAAACCGGGCCTGGCCCTGCAGTGCTATATGGCGGTGGTGATTGTTAAATTCAGCATCGTAAGAAAGTCGGCTGTTGCTGTTTAAGGTAACTTCCGAACCATCAGGCAAAGTGATGGTTTTTACCTCACCCGGTCCGGTGGTGGCAACCAGCGGCTGAACATGTCCGCCAGCCAGATTGCTGTATATTATGGCAGTAAACCCGGCCACCAGTGCCACTGTGGCTGCTGCAACAAACCATTTGCGGGTATACAATGGGCGATGGGTGATTTTAAGATTACGGCTGCTTAGTTTGGCCTGCAATGCATTCCACTGCTCCTCGTTTTGCGCGGCTTCGGCGTAGGTATACCCCGCGGCTGCATCCCAAACCTCTTGGAAATCTCCGTTTATTTTCGTATCTTTATGGTTCATTGCGCCAACACCCTTCCTGCCCCATTAACAAGCGCATCTACCTGTTGCTTAATAATAGCAACGGTAATGTTGTACTGAGGATTTTTCTTCAACCATTCTTCCAGATGCTTCATTTCTTCGCGTGACATGAGTCCGGCGGCATACTTCGTAATCAGATTGGATTCGAGTTGTTCCTTCATTCCTTTTTGTGACCTTTAATACCACTAAAAAGAAACTCACCCCCAAAAAAAACTAAAATTTTTTTTATCCCCTGGGATAATTGTCTTCAACAATGTCTTTTTTGCTGTCCAGGTAAGTGTTTGAGTCGTAGATACGCTCAATGATTTCCACTACTTTCAGACCTTCCAGCGCATTGGTAGAAGGGGCCACCTTGTGGCAAATGGTGTCCACCACATTCTCAATCACAAAATTATGGTTGGCCGCACTGCCTTTGTAGGGCCCATAATCATTGGCAGGATTGGCCGGTGGCAGTTCGGGCATGGTGTAATCCTTAATATGGCAATATTCCACTTCGTTCATGTATTGCCCGCCAATTTTCACGGTACCATTTTCGGCAATGATGGTGATAGAACTCTCAAAATTCTTATCCCAAACGCTTGTGGAGTAATTGATAGAACCCATTCCGCCATTCAGAAATTTAAACTGAATCATGCCGGAATCCTCAAATTCTGTGTGGGTTTTATGGGTGAAATCCTCAAACTGTGAGCGTATATCGGTGATATCCCCAAAAAGCCAGTACATGATATCAATAAAGTGCGAAAACTGGGTAAACAGGGTTCCGCCATCCAGGGTGAGCAGGCCTTTCCAGTTGCCTGCCTTGTAATAGCGTTCGTCCCGGTTCCAGTAACAGTTTACCTGCACCATAAAAATCTTGCCCAGTTTGCCGCTGTCCAGCAGTTCTTTCACCCAAACCGACGGGGGAGAGTAGCGGTTTTGCATCACGCAAAACACCAGCTTGTGATGGGCCATGGCATTGTAAACTACCTGTTCACACTCGGCCTTGCTCAGGGCCATAGGTTTTTCTATCACCACATGCTTGTTGGCCTTTAGTGCCGCCACAGCATGCTGTCCGTGCAATCCGTTGGGCGTGGCAATATTCAATACATCAAAATCCGGACCCTCCTTCAACAAAGCATCCAGCGAAGCAAAAAAAGGCACTCCGTAGGCATCCAATCCCAGTGTTTGTTTGGGACGAATATCGGCAAGGGCCACCAGCTCGGCATCCGGGTTGCGTACAATCATTTCTGCGTGACGCTTTCCTATGTGCCCGGCACCAAGAACTGCAAATTTTACTTTCATGTGTTGTAAGGGGTTAAATTCCTGTTTTCTAACGTATATACAGAATCGCAAATGTCGAAAACTTTTTCGCGATGCGCAATAATGATGAGGGTTTTACCGGAATTTTTTAAGGCAAGCAGGTGAGAAAACAAGATTTTCTCTGTGGCATCGTCCAGCGCACTGCTGGGTTCATCCAGAATCAGCACCTCGCTGTTGTGGTATATGGCCCTTGCCAGCGCCAGTCTCTGTTTTTGTCCTTCACTCAGCCGGGAACCATGATCCCCAACCTCTTCTTTGAGTATGTCGCCGGCGGCTTCAGGCCAGGTAAAGGCGGCCATCTCCAGGGCCTTCAGCATCCGGGATTCTTCCTTTTCCTCAGACCCAAAAACCACATTATCTGCGATGCTTCCATTGATGATGTAAGAATCTTGACCCAAATAGGAAAATAATTTCAGGGCACTGTGCTGCTCATCCATTTTCAGATCATCCACGATTACCTCACCGGATGCGGGCTGATAATAACCCATCAGCAGCTTCACCAGCGTAGATTTCCCGGCACCTGAAATCCCTCGGATACCAACACACTCACCTTTGCGAATGCTAAGGTTCAGGTTGCTGATAATTTCAGGTTTATCGCTAAACGCAAAATGAATGTCTTTCATCACAATTTGCTGTTTAAACGTACTGATATTTTTCTGTATATGGGACTTTTCAGCCACCACCGGCCTAAGCTGTTCATAGGTGTATGCACTCAATTTCAGGTGCATTAAACTCTGCAAAACGCGGTTGGCAGCGGGCAACATTCTAAACACTGCAATGGCAAACAGCGCAGCCAGGGCGCGCACCTGACCTATATTATCACTGGAGAAAAAATAGGCATAAATCACCAGCAGGGTAATGCCCATCAGCGCTATCATTTCGTTCACCCTGAACGGCAATGTCTGCAGGTTGATGGCACGGATTCCGCTTTCGGAAAAACCCCGGAAATGCCGCAGCATTTTTTCACGGAAATAATCCTCTGCGCCATGGGTGATAATATCGGTGAAACCACCACTGCCGTAGTTAATTTCCCGCAATGCCCTGTCTCTGAATTGTGCACCGGCCTCGCCCAGTTCCGTAATTCGCCTTCGCGCAAACCGATTCACCAGAAAAAAACCACCGCCAATCAACCCGACAATGAGAAAAAAGATGAACGGATTGTACCAGGTAAAAAATGCGGTAAGCAGCACCACAATGGCCATTTCACTCATGAGGGTCAGATACGGGATGTAGCTTCCGGAAACGAAATAAAACGGCGAAAAGAACACCACTTCGTTAAACCCGGGCCCATCGTGATTGAGGCGGTCGTAGGATCGGTCCTGAAAAACACGGCTATAAGCCCGACCGGAAAGACTCAGCGCAATTTCAGAAGCGGTTTTACGAATGTATTGCTGCAGAAAAAATGCCAGTATTCCTTTCACCAAAAAAAAGAAAAGAATGATGATGATAAGGGTTTTCAGAAAATTGGCCTCAGAAGTAAATCCCAGCTGGTGGAAGATAAACCTCAACTTGCTGCTTTTTTCCAGAAAAGAATGGTCCAGTGCCAGCATTAATACGGGAACCATACTTCCCAAACCAATGATATCCGCAAAGGCAAGTAAGGTCTGACCGAAAATAATCAACCGGGTTCTGCCCTGCTGCACCGGTGTGAGCAATTGCCTGAAACCCCTGTGGGCGGTGATGATAATTTGCCTTGCGTTCAATGAAGGCAAAGGTACGTCGATAAATGGATTTTGTAAATTATGCCCTTTTGTGAACCTTTGCAGTAAAATGCAGAAAGAAACTGTTTTGGTGATTGGTGCCTGCGGACAGCTGGGTACTGAGCTTGTGGAAGCCCTTAGGGGTATTTATGGCGAAAATCATGTGGTGGCCAGCGATGTGAAAAAAAGCGATAATGCCGTTTTTCAGACCGGCCCATTTGAAACACTCGATATTTTGGATAAACCCCGGCTGCTGGAAATACTGGAAAAGTATAAACCCACCCAGGTGTATCATCTGGCAGCCCTGCTCAGTGCAACGGCTGAAAAAATGCCTGAATTTGCCTGGAAACTCAATATGGACGGTCTTTTTCACCTGCTGGATGCAACCCGCGATACCGGCATTGTGAAAAAAGTGTACTGGCCCAGCAGCATTGCGGCTTTCGGGCCGAACACCCCAAGGTTCAACACCCCGCAGTATGGCGCCATGGATCCAACCACGGTATACGGCATCAGCAAACTGGCGGGTGAATTGTATGCACAATACTATTTCAACCGCTGGGGCGTAGATACCCGCTCATTGCGTTATCCCGGGCTGATTGGCTATAAATCAGCTCCCGGCGGCGGCACTACCGACTATGCCGTATCCATCTACCACGATGCACTTACCACCGGCAAACACCACTGTTTCCTAAAACCCGGCACCATATTGCCCATGCTGTATATGCCCGATGCGCTGAAGGCTACGCTTGACATCATGCATGCGCCTGCCGAAAAGGTAAAAATCCGCAGCAGCTATAATCTGGCGGGCATGAGTTTTGGTCCTGAAGAAATTACGGCGGCCATTCAAAAGCACATTCCCGGATTTGAGAGCACCTACGAACCCGACTACCGACAGGCCATTGCCGATTCATGGCCCGCCGTGATAGACGACAGCAGGGCCCGCGAAGACTGGGGCTGGAAACCCGATTACGATTTGGAAAAAATGACGGTGGATATGTTGGAAAACCTGAGGCAGTTGAGAGTTAATAGTTGATAGTCTACAGTTGATTTATGCCTGAGTAGGTTTAATTGTTCTGGATTAAATAGTTAAAAGACTAATCTGTACGCAACCACGAGCAGTTTGCCATGCTGAGCGGTTTGGCATGCTGAGCAGCTGTCATGCTGAGCATGTCGAAGCATGACAGCCGCCCCGCCACCCAAATTCTCCCAACTTTGGGTTGCGGTAAAAGTACCCCCTCTCCCCATCTCTAATTTTTCTGTATTACCTTTACCCTCATGTCCGCCGGTGCTATAACCCGCAGCATTTGGGTGCTTTCCCTGGTGAGCCTGTTTACCGACATGGCCTCTGATATGCTCTACCCCGTGATGCCCGCATACCTTCGTAGCATCGGATTTAGCGTGGCCTTTATCGGGTTGCTGGAAGGCATTGCTGAAGCCGCCGCCGGACTGAGCAAGGGCTACTTTGGCTACTGGAGCGATGTGAGCGGCAAACGCCTGCCCTTTGTGCGCCTGGGCTACACCCTCAGCGCGCTTTCCAAACCCCTTATGGCTGCCATGGCGTATCCTATGTGGATTTTTTTAGTACGTACCCTCGACCGGCTGGGTAAGGGCATGCGCACCGGCGCCCGCGATGCCATCCTCGCTGATGCCTCTACCGATGGTAACCGTGGTAAAGTTTTTGGCTTCCACCGCAGCATGGATACCGTGGGTGCCGCACTGGGACCGGCCCTGGCCCTGATATGGCTCTATTTTCGTCCCGGAGATTACATCCCCCTGTTTTTTATCGCCTTCCTGCCGGGCATCATCTCCGTGCTGCTGCTGTTTACCCTCAAAGAACAAAACAACCTTGCCCCGCAAGGCAAAACCATCACCTTTAGTGACAGTATGCGATGGCTCAAAACTGCAACGCCCGCATACCGCACCCTGTTATGGGGTCTGCTGCTGTTTGCCTCCATCAACAGCGCTGAAATTTTTCTGTTGCTGCGCGCCAAAGATCTGGGCATGAGCGACGCCGGCGTTGTAGGACTCTACATTTTCTTCAACCTCATTTTTGCCCTGCTGGCCTATCCCCTCGGTCGCCTCTCCGATACCATGGGCATGAAACGGATTTTCCTGCTGGGACTGGCCTTGTTCGCAATCACTTACCTGGGCATGGCCCTGCTTAGTTCCACTACTGCCATCATCTCGCTGTTCTTTGTGTATGGGGGGTTTGCTGCTGCCACCGACGGACTTGCGAAGGCATGGATTAGCAAGGTGTGCGGCCCCCGTGAAAAAGCCGTTGGACTGGGTACTTTTGCCGGGCTGCAAAGTCTGTCGTTGCTGCTGGCCAGCGTTTGGGCCGGCTTGCTGTGGGATATCGCAGGCCCTATGACCGTTTTTCTGCTGACCGCCGGCCTAAGCATTCCCGTGGGTTTGTATTTCCTGTTGAAGGTGAAGGAAATCGACCCGACCGAAAAACCTTAGTCATCTGTGTTTGCTGCGGATTTATAAAAATAACTTGTGAATAATATTACAAGTTGTACATTTGTAATACAAAAAATACTAATATCATGAAAAACATTAATATTTTACTTTTTGCATCTATGTTGTCACTATGTTTTGCTACAGCATGCAAAAAAGAAAAGGCGAAGCTGCAGCCAGTTGCTGACTTTATTTATTCAGGTAACAATATCCCGGCTCCTTGTACCGTTACATGTAACAATATCTCTACAAATGCTTCCAGTTACACATGGGATTTTGGAGATAATAGCACATCGAGTCAGAAAAGTCCACAGCACACCTACTCAATGGGTGGCGTATACACTGTAAAATTGACCGCAACCGGTGAAGGAGGTTCTAATACTACTTCAAAAACGGTTAACATTCAAAATGCACCAACAAAATGCTTCATAAAATCAGTAACTCTTAATGCAATGCCATTTACGGATGGAGCTGGTGCTGGTTGGGATCCCTTTGATGGACCAGATGTTTTTATACAAATTAAAAATGATGCTGGAACTATCCTTTTTGATGCTACTTCGGCAAGAAAAGAAAATATAGTATCCACCAATTTACCGATAAAGTGGAATATTACTACTCCAATTGAAGTAACACCCTTGAATGTTAGAAGGAATATTTATTTATACGATTTTGACTCGTTCGATCCCAATGATTTAATTGGAGGAGTTGGCTTTTTCCCAAGTTCATTTACTGCGGGCTATCCAAATAGCGCAATGGTTACTTATCAGGGTGTAACTTTTGTTTTAGAATTACAATGGCAATAAAATACTATGGGGTTGGATTTTAGCCGCAGTGTATTTTGAATTAATGGTTTTCAAAACTGTTACCTTTACAGCATGAAAAACCTAAAAACAGCCCTTGTTACCGGTGCTTCGGGAGGCCTGGGACTTGAATTTGCCCGACTGCTGGCGGCAGACGGATACCGCGTTGTGCTGGTGGCACGCAATGAATCTGCCCTGAGGGATGTGGCTTCAGAACTGCAATCGCTGTATGGCGCAGAAGCCCACTGCTACCCCACAGACCTCTCCAAACCGGAAAACGTGGAGACCCTGTTACAACAACTTACATCTGACAACCTTAGCATTGATTGCCTGATCAACAATGCCGGTTTTGGCGATGCCGGCTATTTTCTGGATAAGCCGTTTTCCCTGCACCGGGAAATGATGATGCTGAATATGTTCGCCCTTACCCGGCTCACCCATGCCCTGGCCATGGAAATGAAAGCCAAAGGACACGGCTACATCCTGAACCTGGCCTCTACGGCTGCTTTTCAGCCCGCCCCTGCCTTCGCACTGTATGCTGCCACCAAATCGTTTGTACTCAGCTTCAGCGAAGCACTGCGCTACGAACTGCGTCAATCCGGGGTGAGCGTAACAGTATCCTGCCCCGGCCCCACGGAAACGGCTTTTCATGACCGTGCTGCCACCCGCACTTCCAAAATTATGCAAATGGGCATGATGAAACCCGAAGTAGTGGCCGAACAGGCCTATAAAGCCCTTAAAGCCGGCAAAAGAAGGGTGGTTCACGGCTGGCTGAATAAGATATTGGCCATGAGCGGAAGCTTTACACCCCGTGGCGTGCTTATCGCCACTACGCATAAAATGATGAAGCCGTAAAGGGTTGAGTAGGCGAATGGTTTAATCGTTGAATCCGATTACCGGTTGGCCCGGGAATTCTATGTGTTGCAGTATTATCGAAAAATCGGCTTATGCCAGTACATCCCAGGTTCTGTCTGCCAGCAATCGCACCGTGTGCAGAAATTCTGCAAAAGGCATTTCCTTGCCCCATTCATAGGGCGCCACCATGCTCAGCACCTGGGTGCCATCGTGTTTTTGGTATAGGTGGTAAATGCCGCCAATCACGGGCTCAAAATTGATGGATGCCTGATAAATGGCATGGCTCACCTCCAATCGCTTTTCTATGTCACGGGCCTGCTGTATCAGCAGTGCGGCCTGCTTGCGCAGCATGTCAATCTGCTGCTGGGCCTGATGTTGCATGGCCTCATGGGCATTGGCTTTCAGCAAGCGCTTGTCGATGGGCTCAATTTTGGGCGAACTCACCGACAGGGCATACGGGGCCTGGCTCAGCTCCCCCTGGTACAGGGCATCCTTGAGGTAATCGGGCCTGTTGTCAATGACTTCGTTTTCTTCCATGGGCGTATACACTAACAACCACAAGGGTCATTTTGTTCTAACGCTTACCCCGGGTGTTTTCCAGTCCGTAGCCAATCAGTTCGTCGTAGTTCATGGTCTGATTGCGGTGGTACATCAAAACCATATAATTGTTCTCTGTTTCGCTATGAGACCCTTCGAAGTGTCTTGTATCCACCGAGCCGTCTGCAGGGTCGTAAACCGCATAAGAATAGTTGTAGTAGGCCTGTTTTAAGGGGATGACTGCCTCGTAGGTCTTGTTATCGGGATTGTAGAACATTTCACAATCGGGGTGTATGCGCCAGTCGCTAAGTTCACCGTACACAAATACTTTTTTGTTTTTAAGCTCTTCATCGCTTTTGAGCGTGAAATGAACAAAGCAGTAGTCACCCTCGGCAGAAGCCCCCGAAGGCAGCGGAATATCCCTGCTAAACAGAAAATAGCGCCCATTGTAATCGGCCCAGTTAAAATAGCGGTCAAAGCGGCGCGTCTGGTCGTTGATAAGCACAATATGCTTTTGCCCGGCCACATTGAAACGCTGTTTCACTCCGGCAGTACTTTGGCGAAAACTGCGGATGTCGAAAAAACGGAATTCGTTCAGCCCCTCAAACTGATTGCCTGTCTGGTACTGGTAATTATAGCTGTTACCGGAAATAAACTGAGGTGCCAGCCCGGTATTGGCTGTTATCCATTCCCCATTGCGCAGTATGACGGCCTTGAGGTCCTGGTAGGGTTTGGGCATAAAGTAATTGTCTGTCAGCACAAAGTTGAAATTCACCTGCTGGTGGGTGGGACGAAGTTCTACCTGCGAACTTTGAATGACGGTAAGATCCACACGGCCCTTCATATCCAGTACCACCAGACGACGAGACAGCACAATATCGGTCTCATCATAATTGCGGTACACCGTAAGCAGGTAGTTTCCCGAAATTTTCGGCGTGGTACTCGCAGAAGGCACGGGGGCCTCATAGTGCACGAATTTCATTAGGGTACCGTTGCTGAAAGTAACCGATTCGATGTTTTCGTAGCCCTGTCCGTTCAGGTATTGGTTTTTCTGCAAAGCAGAGGGGTTCCAGAGGGCATCGCAGTGAACAAGGGTATATTGATAGTAATCCCGCTCATCAGTAATCTGATCAAATTCCAGTTTTAGTGAGCCGGTTTCACCCATTTGCACCAGGGGAAAGGGAAATCCCGAGGTAGAATTTTCCATTTTAACGGTGCGAATGTCTTTCTCATAGATGGCATTGGCATAGCGCAATGCGCTGTCTTTGGTGGCCCAAAGGCAAACGGGGAAGAGCAAAAGCAGGCCGGCAACAAAATTTCTCATGCTGTTAATCGTTATTCCAAATGTATGCCAAAAAAAGTATTTTGTACAGAAGCAAGAGAGGACCACTAAAGGTTTTAGGCTAATCTGATTGCGAAAAAGAATGCATAATTAGCAAAATACATACATAAATACGGGTTGTTTTTATGTGTGAATTAACACTGACGGATATTTGAGATATGCTTAGATCGCAGAAGGCACGTCATTATTGAAAGAAAGCCGATTCATATTCATGAAAGCATTGTATATCAACGATTTTGCGGTTTGTCAGCTCCCATATTTATAAAGGAACGCGTACGCACGCGCTACGCATTAATGTAAGGCAAAGTTACTAAATAAACAAATTTTTTTGAAAAATTTTTTGTGAACGACTGTGCATAAACAACGGGGCAAAATAATCGTGAAATAGTGGCAATAAAATTTGGATTTTTGGAGATTGTATATTATATTTGTTGTTCATCCCTTTTCCAACTTAACGCTAAAACAAAAAACACCACAAAAGTGGCTCCCTCCCCCTTTGTGCTTAAAAAAGAAAAATAATATCATGAAAAATAAAAAACCTTCCCATTCTTCTGCCATTGAGAGCGCTTTGCGTTCGGCGTATCTGGAAATTCAATCAACCTGCATGGTTGGCAGGGCCTGGAATGACATGCCTGCACTCTCAGGGCTATCCAACAAGATCCGGCTGGCCGTGGAAGAGGTTGCCGTGGTGGCCGTGGTATTTGTGCGGGGTGAAGATGTATTGCATGTGGGGGAAAAATTCTGCACCCAGCTGCTTCAGAGTCACTGCAACACCAATGGCAACCGTTTGCGCACCGTATTGAGGCGGCTGTGTGCTACGGGGGTGCTGGACATTAACCGAGACCGTGAAACCGGCTGTGCGTCTTATTGCCTTAGTAACGAGACCGAACGCGCCATTGACGAAGATGATGCCGATGGTTTCAAAGGTGCGGCCCCTCAGGGTCTGGATGCCACCCTGCAATTTGTCAGCCGCCGGTTACTGGACCGCGACCACATGCTGGCCAAGCACGTGGGAGAACAAATTGAACTGGCCAAGCGCCACAACAAAGACCTGTTACTGATAAAATACATCGAAGATAAGATGATGTTTTGCGGTATTGAGGAGTGGTTTACCCTGCTGGCCATTTGCACCAAGGCCGCCATTGAAAACGAGCCCTTCAATTTTATATACCTGGACAATTATATCCATATCTGCCGTTCGGATATACAGCGCCTGAGACAGGAAATCCTGGAAGGAACCTGGCAGCCCATTCAGGAGGGACTGGTGGAAATAACCGGTTCTAATGTGGTGGAGTTTAACCCGGACCTGCAACTCACAGAGGCCGGTTTTGAGCATTTTCTGGGCGAACTGGATCCCGTATTCCTGAAAATGATTCGCCGCAAAATGGCATCGGTGCGCACCCCCATGATACAGCCCGAACAGGTGAGTAAAGTAAACTTGTACTTTAGCCCTGAGCTGCAGCGCAAAACCGAGCGCCTCACCCGCCTGTTAACGGTGGATGGTTTCAGAAACTATCAAAGCAGCATGTCCAAGACTGACCGTATGCGGGGTATTACCCTATTGTTTCACGGGGGGCCCGGCTGCGGCAAAACCGAGTTTGCATTGCAATTGTCGCGCATCACCAAAAGGCCTGTAATGAAAATACAGGTGACCGATTTCATGAGCAAATGGGTGGGCGATTCCGAAGCCAACCTTAAACGGGTATTTTCAGATTACCGCCGGGTTTGGGAGCGCATGGAAGTGCAACCCATCCTGTTTTTGAACGAATGCGATCAGATTATCGGCCGTCGCCTGAATGCACAGAGTGGGGTGGAGCAAATGCAAAACGGATTGCAGAATCTGGTGCTGGAGGAAATGGAAACCTTCGGAGGCATATTGATTGGCACCACCAACCTCACCCAAAACATGGATCCGGCATTCGAAAGGCGCTGGACCATCAAACTGCAGTTTGACCCACCCAATACGCAGGCAGTAGCGGCTATCTGGAAGAGCCAGATTAAGGGATTGCGCCAAACTGAGGCGGAATTGCTGGCCAATGCATTTGCATTAACCCCGGGTGAAATCTCCAATATAGCGCGGCGTTTTGCCGCCGAGAAACTGCTGGGTCTGGAGGACACGCGGTTAAATACGCTCATAGCGTTGTGCGAAACCGAGCGCTACCACAATGTAAAGGCATCAGGTGTTCCCCTGGGTTTCCGGGTGCCCGGACGGCAGGAGATGGACATGCAAAATGATAGAAGGAAAGCCGGGTAAAGAGAAAGGGCGGGGTAATTCCCGCCCTTTTTTATAAATACATGTTATCTATTTAATTGAATTTATTTCCCTTTGGTTTTGCGATTTTTAATGCTATCCAGCTGCTGACGATTTGCAGTGCCATGCTCTATGCGGTTTACCTTGAGGGTATCCCCGGCATATTTAGCACTGTCTTTTTGCCTAGCATTCGTTTTCTTGGATAATATGGTATCTTGGGTCAAAACTCCACTTTTAATTCCGTCTTTTTGAACCGTATTCGACTTTGCAGTTGTATTTTTTTTTGCAGATTGACAGCCAAAAAACAAACTAACTGTAAGCAACAAATTACTCAGCAATAATAATTTTTTCATTCTTTAAAACATTTACATTAGACGCTATTATTAACTGATAAACACCGGGTTTCAGGGGAGTTTTATTAAAGCTGAAAGCATTTTCCCCTGCATGGCAGATGCCATTAAACAAATTCGCTACCAGTGAACCTTTGCTGTCATAAATATTGATGTTGATATCTGCAGTTATAGGATTATGAAAACTAACAAGAAATTCCCTAATGATGGGATTAGGGGTTGTAGCGGGTTTTTTGATGTTACTATTGGATTGGTGGATGGAAGCAGGATTTTGCCCTATGGAAGCAATCCAGGTTTCCCATACATTCATGTCTGAACCATACATACCGTTCATCCACAAAGTCGGACCTGTGCTGTTGTATCTCCTGGCAATTCCGGTATAATCGCCCCACCGTTCAGGTTTGCTTGCCGGAGCGGAATAGTCGCTAAAATCCTCACCTGATTTGATTACAATTGACGGGCTCCATTGCATGTTGTGATCACAATTTACAGCTCTTATTTCCGGGTAAATACCGGCGCCAGTTCTTAAAAATCCAATCAAAACAGACTTATCGGTGGATGTGGTGCCGCTGGATGCTACGGCCGGGTAACCATATTCATATTCAATAAGTCCAAATGTAGACGAGGTATTGGTCAGGTCTTTTACGATTAGCCGATTATAGTTGATTCCATTATATCCATCCTGATAATCGGAATGAAAGACAAAATGAATGGTGCCATCCAGGTAAAAACCCGACAATGCCCTGCAGTCGCCATTATCAATCTTGCGTGTGCTGCCCTTCTGACTGCCGTCACCGGCCGGCGAATAGGCCTTGGTACTGATGCTGTAATGATTGATGGTTTCATCTGTAGCCGACATATCGTCGGTAAGGTCATACAGATTGATGGTAGAAGCACCTGCCGGACTGGTAGATACCAGATAGCAACCGGGGCCGTAATTACCCTGACCACCAGATACAGGCAAGAGTGTAAATGGGGCATTTTTCAGACTTTGCCAGTATTGATAATTAAGACTCTGCCCGGAAAAACCCGCTTTTTTGTTGATTTGGTAAAGAAGTGCCCTGTCAAATGTGCCATTGTTGGTGAATGCATTGCCGGATATATACAGTTCATTGGTGGACACCGCCATTTTGGGGTAATCAAACCATGTGCTATTGTTTAACGGATTACCGGTAATTTTATACCGATACCAGGCGTCATTGGGGTTATCGGTTGTTGAGAAGCAAATAAGCAAATGCGAATTGGCGGAAGAACCTGAGCACTCTTGTGCGAAAAACACAAATTTGTTCTCACCGGCATCATACAATACTACAGGGTCACAAACCGAGGAGATGTTTGCATCGTTGAAGAAGGTAGCGATAGAACGAGTGTACAGCAATTGTCCATTTGTATTGTAAAACTGAATGAGGGTATTGGAAACGCTGACGATGTATCCTGAATTGGAAATAGCAATGGAGTTGTCCATGGGTGTATAACCATTGTTCCGATTACCCTCAAAATTCGAACCCATAACAGGTGGCGCAACCCTTCGCTGTACCTTTTCCTCTGTTGCAGCGGGCATCGCATTACGCTGCTTCATCAAATTCTTGCTATTTTTTATCTGTTCCAGCAAAGTGTCATTGTGTTTGTATTGTTTAATGCACTTGGTAGTGAGAATGGGGGTCCAAAGTAGATCTGCTGTTTGCGGGATTATCACGCCTCCCATTTCGGCGGAAAGTTCTTCGGATTTAATAAAATCTGATGGAGCAGCCAGGCCGCTATTTAGCGCAGGTTTCAATGGCTGAGCGTAAATCCCTGTAACAATGCAGAGCAATGCAGACAAGACAAATATAGGATTTGGTTTTTTCATAATCGCATTGCCAATCAATGGTTATACAAATAAAACCAATATCTATTAGATTGACAAAATTAAATTATTAAGTGTAAATTTACTCGAATGATATAGGATGGTATTTATAAATAGTTTAAAAACAAACTACATCTTGTATACTATAAAAGCAACAAGCTCTAATATTGTAATAGAATTAAAAAGGGCTGAATATTCCGCCCTTTTTTCAACAAGGTTTTTTATACCCTTTAAAGTAATTTATTAGTTGTATAAAATCTAGATTATCTACAATATAGCGGACTGATAATTTTTCCACTTTATGCTGACGTTCCACAAATTTAGTTACAAGTATAAAGATCCATGTATTCATAAATAATCTTTATTGCCTGTTCATTGAGATCTTTTTCCAGTGTGGGATCGTTTTTTATTGACTTGCATATTTTACTAATTTCGCACTCATTAGCACCTGTATGAGAAATGTGTTGAGCCTGAATTAAGGCTGTTATTATGCAAAACGTGTAGCTATCAGGTTTCAATTGAACAGCTTTTTCCGCTAATTCTACAGCTTCATCGACAACAAAATAATTATCTAATGCCATTAAATAAGAATAACACAGTAATTCATCTGCATTAAGCCGTTCAATATTAAAACCTGAGATAGAATCTGTATTATACTCAGCTTGGTCAATGTATGAAATTGATATTGTATCAGAAGCATCCCTTTTTTCCTGAATAAAATTAATAAAAACTTGGGCATTATTTTTACCATTAATATCCCATCCCAATTGATTTATTGCGGCAACTTTAACACCAATGGGTTTTGTTTCATCAATAAGATACTCCATTATCTGTTTTGTTAGCTTTCCACGCGCCCTGGCAGCCGCCATAACAATTTGTTCTGAACTATACGCAGTTGAAAAGTTTGTAGATGTTAATGGTGAGTCGGCTTTAGCAATGGAAGTAATCAAAAGGCCGATAATTAAACTAATTTTTTTTATTTGTTTCATTGTATGTTGATTATTAGCAAATATATTTATATTTTGAAATATTATAGATTAAAATTGTCTAAAATTGTTACTGAAAGCTTTTTAGTTGGTATAATGAAATTATTACTTAAAATTACTTAATAAATAACAGTTAAAATAAAACTACAGTGGCTTCACCACAAAAGCCCATACCTTCATTTTCACGTCCACTCCACTGGTGTAATTCTGGTTTCGCAGCCCCATGGTGATGGTTCTTTCCTGGTCCATGGGCGTATCTAAAATGTCAATGTATTTATCATGGATGTTCTTTGTTTGTGGTTTTGCGATAAAAGACTGAAAATTAGAATTGGTAAAGCTGAAGTTTAGAGTTTGATCAGCTCTTATAAAAAATAAATCAGCATTCAGTTTGCCGGTTTCGGTCAGGTTTAAGGCAGACAATAACCCCCAGGCATAGGCAACAAAAGGGTCTTTTGTGAGTTTCGATGCGGCAGCCGGAAGAACCACATTTGCCAGTGCATCTACCGGTTCAGGCCCAGCCCCCATCCAATAAGCCCAGTAAACCGTTCTGGGCGGCAATTTTATGGTTCTGGTAATGATGGATTTGTTTGAAAAAGTAGCTGTGCTGCGCGCTCCAAGCCTAAAGGTTTCTTCCACAATTTCGTAGGGTACTACATAATCATTATAGATTACGGGTTCGGGTTCTTTTCGGCATGAGTTTAACAGGGTAAGCCCAGTAGCTAAAAGAACCATAAACGCGGATGAAATTAGCTTTTTCATAGGCATTCTATAATTTTATAGCTCAATGCGGTATGGGTTATTAAAGGGGAGTTGTCTTTCAAATAACGTGCTTCATATCCCACAGGAACACAGCCGGTTCTGTGGTTAAACTGATATCCGTCGTTGATGTATTTGTTTACATCGTCCAGTGTTTTCAGTGCTGTCTCGGGGCCGGGCGCGGCCTCAATGGTCAGTTGTAAACTGGAAACCAGCTGTTTCTGCCCGGTAGTCAAAGATCCTGAAAGACCGTTCAATACAAGCTCAATACATGTTTTGGTTTCCCGCTGGCTGTAGGCTGATTCTACTTTTATCAAAGCAACCCTGCCATAGGATACGCTTGCGATATAAGCAGGTGCATTGTCTGCAGTAAGTACCCTTTTTAGGTCAGAAACATTCACATTGGC
>Ga0164293_10001702_pt1 | contig 18494 bp, 16 predicted proteins | sample GEODES118metaG_FD_111487 | JGI IMG/M metagenome (GOLD analysis project Ga0164293, IMG submission 111487) | Eutrophic lake water microbial communities from Lake Mendota, Wisconsin, USA - GEODES118 metaG | ecosystem: Environmental > Aquatic > Freshwater > Lake | place: USA: Lake Mendota...
CGATTTTGTGAACGAAAGCTCATATACAAAAACCGGAAGCACCGGAACAAACACCCTCGATTTTGTGAACGAACCCTATAAAACTTCCAGGGCCAACAACGGAGCTCATTCAGGTGTCCATGTCCGTTTCGGTGACACCATCCGCGGCCGATTCCTGGTGAGCAACGAATACAGACAGGGCCTCGGCAATATGGTAGCAGGACTACAACAAGAAAACTACGAAGTTCATATACTGAGCGGAGACAACGATCAGGAACTAAACAACCTGAAGAACATATTCGGGGAAGATGCCAACATCCTGTTCCGGCAAGACCCCCAAAACAAGCTGGAATACATCAAAAAACTGCAGGATCAAGGCAAAAAGGTGCTGATGTTAGGCGATGGCCTGAACGACGCAGGGGCACTCCGACAAGCCGACGCCGGCATAGCCGTTACGGACTCCACCAACCTGTTCTCACCCGCCAGCGATGGAATCTTAGATGGCTCGATGGTATATAAACTTGACGGACTCCTCAAATTGGCGCGGAAAAGCAAGGTTATCGTAACAGCCAGTTTCATCCTGTCGATCATGTATAATATAGTGGGGCTCAGCTTCGCCACCCAGGCCCTGCTCTCGCCCATGATCGCCGCCATACTCATGCCAGCAAGTTCTATCTCCATCGTCATTTTTGTTTCGATTTACTCACGCTTCGCCGCCCAGAAAATTGGCTAATTAACTAATTAGCTCATTGGCTCATTAGGATTGGCGGATTAGCGAATTGACGGATTGACGGATCGACTCCACTTGGCCAATGAGCTTATTAACCAATCCCCCCATTCTCACATTCATTCCCCCACATTCACCACATTTATCACATTTATCACATTGGGCAAACATGACAGATATCATGGAACATGATATCTGTCATGTTTGCCCTTGATGCCCCTCATCGTCATCGAATTGTCACAAGGCTACTTTTGACCCGCAAACTTTTTCGATTGTGAGTGTACTTATCGTACTGATATTCTTCAGCATCCTCGTTGCGGGCGGATTTCTTGCCGCCTTTCTCTGGTCCGTGAAATCAGGCCAGTACGATGATGATTATACTCCATCGGTCAGAATGCTTTTCGACGATCCACCTTCTTCAGAAAATACATCTTCATCTATTAAACAAAACGGTAATAATGCAAGTTGAAAAGTTTTATTACGACAATAAGATCGTGCGCAATTTTGCTTATGCTACGATCATCTGGGGCGCTGTCGGCATGCTAATCGGTGTATGGGTAGCCCTGTTGATGGTGTTCCCTTCATGGAACATCAGCAATATTTCAGTTGGTAGCGAGAGCCTCGGCCTGAGTTTCGGCCGTTTACGCCCGCTTCATACTAACGCGGTCATCTTCGCATTTGTGGGTAACGGTATTTTCATGGGCGTCTACTACTCCCTGCAAAGACTGTTGAAGACCCGCATGGCCAGTGACTTGCTGAGCAAGATCCACTTCTGGGGCTGGCAGCTCATCATCGTAGCTGCAGCGGTTACCCTTCCACTGGGTCTCACCACCAGCAAGGAATACGCGGAACTGGAATGGCCCATCGACCTGGCCATTACCCTGATCTGGGTAGTCTTCGGCTGGAACATGTTCTGGACCATCCTTAAACGCCGCGAACGCCATCTCTATGTGGCCATCTGGTTCTACATCGCCACTTTCGTTACCGTTGCCGTACTCCACATCGTGAACTCACTCGCTATACCGGTTTCTGCATTCAAAAGCTATTCCATATATGCCGGTGTGCAGGATGCACTGGTGCAGTGGTGGTATGGTCACAATGCGGTGGCCTTCTTCCTGACCACCCCCTACCTGGGTCTGATGTACTACTTCATGCCGAAGGCGGCGAACAGACCGGTATACTCTTACCGTCTTTCCATCATCCACTTCTGGTCTTTGATCTTCTTATATATCTGGGCAGGACCGCACCACCTGCTGTATACCGCGCTTCCGAATTGGGCACAAACACTGGGTATCGTTTTTAGCTTCACGCTGATCTTTCCAAGCTGGGGCGGTATGATCAACGGCTTGCTTACCCTGCGCGGTGCGTGGGATAAAGTAAGGGAAGATGTGATCCTGAAATTTATGGTAGTAGCTGTTACTGCCTATGGCATGTCCACCTTCGAAGGCCCGATGCTTTCGCTGAAGAATGTAAATGCCATCAGCCACTTCACCGACTGGACCATTGCGCACGTGCACGTAGGTGGTTTAGGTTGGAACGGCATGCTCACCTTCGGTATTCTCTACTGGTTGATCCCAAGGATCTTCAGAACAGAACTATACTCAAAAAAACTGGCGAACATACATTTCTGGATCGGAACACTCGGGATCATCTTCTACGCAGTTCCGATGTACTGGGCAGGATTTAAGCAAAGCCTGATGTGGAAAGAATTCACTGAAGCAGGTCAGCTTAAATACCAGTTCCTTGAAACAGTCACCCAACTCCACCCCTTCTTCGCGCTTCGCGCATTTGGCGGAACCCTGTTCTTCATCGGTTCACTGATCATGGTATATAACCTGTTTGCTACAGTGAAAAAAGGAAGCCTGCTGGCAGATGAAGCGGCTGAAGCTCCAGCACTGGAAGGCACACACCACAAACACGCTGGCGAACATTGGCACAGACCCATCGAAAGAAAACCTATTCCATTCCTGGTCGTCACCCTGATCGTGATCCTGATCGGAGGTATCGTTGAAATGGTTCCCACTTTCATGATCAAATCAAATATCCCAACCATCAGCAGTGTTAAACCATATACACCGCTTGAACTGCAGGGACGCGATATCTACCTCAGGGAAGGATGCTATACCTGCCACTCCCAAATGATCCGGCCTTTCAGGTCAGAAACAGCGCGCTATGGCGAATATTCAAAAGCGGGTGAGTTTGTGTATGACCATCCGTTCCAATGGGGGTCCAAGCGCTCCGGACCAGACCTTGCACGTGAGGGAACCGGCAACAACAAGAAATCAGATTCATGGCACTATAACCACTTTGATGACCCCCAGGCCATCTCTACCGGTAGCATCATGCCTTCCTATTCATTCATGTTAGACCGCGACCTGGATACGGCATCAACCCCGGGAAAGATCCGCGCTATGCAGAAGCTGGGCGTGCCCTATCCCGAAGGATTCGACCTTCAGGCCAATGGTGACCTGGATGCACAAGCCAAGGCGATTGCGGCCAACCTGAAAAAAGATGGTATCGAAACTGCGCCGCATAAAGAAGTGATCGCCGTGATCGCTTACATGCAAAGACTGGGCAAGGACATCACCCAATCACAAACTGCTCAAAAATAAATTATGCTGAAGTTTATCAGAAACCACGCAGACAAGATCGAACACATCAACATTTTCCCGTTGATCGGGCTGGTGATCTTTGTGGTGTTCTTCATCGTGATGCTCATCTACGTAAAAAAAATGGGGCGTGATGAATTGAGCGAACTGAGCCACCTGCCACTTGACCTTCAGGAACCCAACCAACCAATGAATCTTTAAAACTTAAGATATGTCATTATCCTGCATAACCGGATTAAAAAGAAAAGCAGCAGTACTTTCTGCGTTACTCACAGTCACGTTTGCAACAACTGCGCAGGAAGCTGCTGCTTCCCCTTCGGGGGGTACAACGAACTGGCTGGAGATCCTGCTGGTCTTTTCTGCCGTGGTGTTACTGTTTGTCATCTGGGGAATGGGCCAGGTGCTGCTGATCCTCGGCAAACAACTCAATAACAAAAGAAGAAACCAGGAAATCCCAAAAATTCTCATGGTGATCGCAGGCTTGTTCGCTTTCGGAGGCGCTACCGCTCAGGATGCGACAGCCCCGGCAGCACTCACGAGCAATTTTGGAGGAATCGGCGAGTTGGAGTTCTGGGCACTGGCCACCGTCATCTTTATCGAACTGGTGGTGATCCTGTTCTTAGCGTTCATGGCGAGAAGAATGTACCGCGAACTAACTGGCGAAGCAGACGCTGCGCTTGCTCGATCTATTGAATCCAGGGAAACCAGCTTCTCTGCATGGTGGAAGCGGATGGATGAAAAATGGATGACCAGGGCTGTTCCAGTCGAAAAAGAAGCTGATGTACTCCTTGACCACGACTATGATGGCATTAGGGAACTGGATAATTCTTTACCACCATGGTGGAAATACGGCTTCTATTTCACTATTGTAGTCGCCTTTATTTATGTGGGCAATTACCACGTGTTTGGAACAGGTAAAAACCCGGAACAGGAATATGCCGCTGAAATGGAACAAGGCAGAAGAGTTGAGGAAGCTTACAAAGCAAAGACTAAGAACCTGGTGGATGAAAACAATGTAGCGATGTCTGATGCAGGTGGTATTGCGGCGGGAGCAACACTATACAAACAATCATGTATCGCCTGCCACGGCCAAAATGGTGAAGGCGGAATTGGTCCGAATCTGACCGACGAATACTGGATCCATGGTGGCTCCATGAACGATATCTATAAAACCATTAAGATCGGATACCCCGATAAAGGCATGCAGGCATGGGAATCCATGATGAGCCCCATTCAGATGAAAGACCTCTCAAGCTATGTGAAGTCGATCAAAGGAACGAAACCAGCAAACGCAAAAGCGCCGCAAGGAGACCTTTTTAAGGATTGACGAATTGGCGGATTGGCGGATTAGCGAATTAATCCGGCCATCCGCTAATCCGTTAATTCGCCAATTGAATGTATGGACATAAACAATGATTTTCGCGATTCTGTGGCCACGATAGACAAAGATGGCCGCAGAAAATACATCCACCCCAAGAAACCGAAGGGGCGGTTGTATAATTTCCGTACTATCGCAAGTATCGTATACCTGATCATCTTCTTCACCCTTCCGTTTATCAAGATCGACGGCGAGCCCCTTTTCCTGTTCAATGTGCTGGAAAGAAAATTTGTTTTTTTCGGGCAGATCTTCGGCCCCCAGGATTTCTTCATTTTCGCGCTCGGCATGATCACATTCATGATGTTTGTGATCCTCTTCACTGTGGTGTTTGGCCGCGTATTCTGCGGCTGGGCCTGCCCCCAGACCATATTCATGGAAATGGTATTCCGTAAAATTGAATATTGGATCGATGGTGATATGGCCAAACAAAAACAACTGCGGGACATGCCCTGGAACGCAGAAAAGATCAGAAAACGCATAACCAAGATCGTTGTATTCTATGCCCTGTCATTCCTGATCGCGAACTTCTTCATGGCTTATCTCATTGGAATGGACCGGGTAAAGCTGTATATCCATGAAGGCATCGCCGCGCATTTCGGGACCTTCGTAACCCTGCTGGTGTTCTCAGGGGTTTTCTTTTTCGTTTACTACTGGTTCAGGGAACAGGTCTGCATCGTGGTTTGTCCTTACGGCAGATTGCAGGGCGTGCTGCTAGACAAAAACTCCATTGTAGTTGCGTACGACTATGTACGCGGTGAACCCCGCACTAAACTCAAAAAACAGGAACCTGAGGTTGAAAAAGCGGGTGACTGCATCGATTGCGCGGCCTGCGTGAGGGTTTGCCCAACCGGCATCGACATCCGAAACGGCACCCAGCTCGAGTGCGTAAACTGTACCGCTTGCATAGATGCCTGCGACGACATCATGACCCATGTCAACAGGCCAACCGGACTGATCCGCTTTGCATCAGAGAACAATATTGTAAACAGCGAAAAGCCGAAGATCAATGCACGGATAATTGCATACTCAACAGTACTCTCGCTGCTGATCACAGCGCTGGCCTTTATGCTGGTCACCCGGGATCCGGTAGACGTAACGATCCTGCGCGCTTCAGGCTCTATCTCCCAAAAGCTTCAAGATGGCAGGCTGGCAAATGTGTACAATATCAAAATGGCAAACAAAACCCGGGAAGATATGCTGGTTACCCTGAAACTGGAAAATATCAAGGGCGAGATCCAGATCGTGGGAGATTCGTGGAAAGTAGCCGGTGAAGGATATAACACCCAGCCTTTCATTATTAAAGTAGAACAAAAAGATCTGACACAACGCAAAACACCTGTGGAGATCGGAGTATGGGAGGGCAATGTGAAACTTAAGACAGTCAAGACAACGTTTATTAAGTCAATGTGATTAATTAAAAAATAGAACAATGAGATTTAACTGGGGATACAAAATAGCAGCTGTCTACATTAGTTTTGTGATTGGTATGATGTACCTGGTGATCAGGTCGAGCCAGCAAGAGGTGGACCTCGTAACGCCCGACTATTATGCTCAGGAATTAAAGTACCAGGACCGGATCGATGAGTTGAACCGGACTGCAACGCTCTCTACTTCCATTCGTTGCAGTATTGAACATGATGTGATCACGGTGGTATTTCCGCCCGAATTCAACGGCAAGAAGATCACTGGTCAGGCCCTGCTCTACTGTGCCGCTAACAAAAGCAACGATATCAACACCAACATATCCATAACCAATGGCCAGGTGAATATATCGGTTCCTGAAAAGAATAGCGGCATGCATGAAGTGCAGGTTTCCCGGGAAGCAGAGGGACTGAAGTATTATTCCGCTAAAACTATCTTCATCCCATGATCGTAGCCTTCATACTGGGACTGGTGAGTTCGTTGCACTGCGTAGGCATGTGCGGACCCATTGCCATGTCGGTCCCCAACAGTCGCTTCAATATCCAACCGGTAGCAGAAAAGACTTACAGGCAATCTGCATTATGGAACATTCTCTTATATAATGCCGGACGGATCACCACTTACGCGGTGTTCGGGCTGGTGTTTGGATTGATCGGAAGAAGCTTTGCCTGGTTTGGTTGGCAGCAAAAGATATCTGTTACGCTGGGCGTGTTGATCATCGTTGCACTCATCATTCCCCGGCTGATAAAAAACCAAAACAATTTCACCCGGCTGGGCAATCAGGCCATGACGAAAGTGAGAACGGCGCTTGGAAAACTACTATTTAACGGACATCCGGCCTCTGTGTATAGCATCGGACTGTTGAATGGACTATTGCCCTGCGGCATGGTTTACCTGGCACTCGCAGGCGCAGTAGCCACCGGAACTGCGTGGAACGGAAGCTTGTTCATGGCCTTATTCGGGCTGGGAACCGTACCGGCCATGACAGCAGTGGGCTACTTTGGAGCCTGGCTGACCCCTTCTCTCCGAAACAGCGCCAGGAAGCTGTTTCCGGCTATGATGATGGTTATGGCCACTTTGCTGATCCTGAGAGGGATGAATCTGGGTATACCATACCTGAGCCCATCCCTGAACATTTCCTCTTCCGGAGCAATACATTGCCATGATTAAAGTCAGTTCTTAGGATGACTGCTAACATTGAATCGGGTGGGCAGGGAAATTAGATTTGTAACGTTAAAGCCCCTGAGAAGGATTTAACCTGCTGAATGGCAGAATACCCGAAAGGGATATTAAATAGAGCCCTGTTGTAAGAGGGATGCAGCAGGGCTTATTTTTAAAATGAAATAGATACGTTTTGGAAACAATGATTAAACTGAGAGATATGAGCGCACAACTGGATCAATACCAACATGAAAATATGACATGGGTGAGGTCGCTGGAATTCTTCAAACAGGAAAATGCGCATCTCAAGGATCGGCTTGCGGCCGTGGTTGACAAAACTTCGGACAAATACTTTTTAGCCCAGGCTGAACATTTTCAAAATCAATTCATAATAAAAGATGAATTCATTGACGAACTAAAACATGATATCAATGAGCAGTCCAGGATAATGCGTGATTACTCCAAAAAAACGCTGATCAATGGCTCTGCTGATTCATTCACTTCGTTGCAGGAAAGGCTTCGCGACCAGATGCAGTACCTCGAGAAAGACTTCGGGGAGCTCAAAAATGAATTCAATAACTATCTTACCGAACAAATTTTCGGATAAAAGGGCTTTGCCCTCTTATCCTATTGGCTAATTTACTCATTAGCTGATTCCTACGTTCAAGGCAGTTCAAAAGAACATAAACATCTTGAAAAAAGAATTAGTCAATGAGCCAATGAGCTAATTGAGCATCGAGTGCAACTTCTTCTCGTTAAGAAGAATAATATTCCCGTCTTTAATATCGATCAGTTTCTCGCCCCTGAAATCACTTAAAGTACGAATAAGCGACTCCGTTGCGGTGCCGGCAATATTCGCCAGGTCCTCTCGGGAGATATGAATGGAGAAATGTTCTACGTTGCCTTTCTGATACTTGCGTTGCAGGGTGATCAATGCATCTGCTACGCGCTTACGAAGTGAATTATACGCCAGATTAAGCAGCTGCTCTTCGCGTTCCACTACATTATGGGCAAGCATCTTAATAAACTTTCTGCTTACCTCACTGTTGTTATTGATGAGCTGCTCAAAATCGTCGCGCGGAATGAGGGCGATCTCCGCATCTTCCATAGCTTCTGCAGATTCGTGGTATACACCGTTCTCCAGCAAGGCTATATATCCAAAGAATTCGCCTTCGCCATACAATCCAACGGTAAGCTCTTTGCCGTCATCATTTGACTTGAAGGTTTTGACTTTACCACTGACCACATAGAACATCCGGCCGGGATGGTTACCCTCTGTGTAAATGATCTGCTTCTTACGGTAGTGATTGATATTCCTGCCTTCCGAGAGACTCTTGAGCGCATCACCCTTACCAAGATCCTGCATGAACTCATGTATTCCCTTGATATCTGTGGTGTAGTCCTTCCTGAGCAGTTCCACTTTTCTGAGCCGGCTCTCGATCGAATTGAGGAGTTCAATATCGGTAAACGGCTTGGTGATGTAATCATCGGCACCCATTTCCATGCCTTTCCTGAAATCCCCGCGCTCTGCCTTTGCTGTGAGAAAAATGAAAGGAATGTTTTTGAGCTCTTCATGCTTGTTGATCATGTGCAACACGCCGTACCCGTCGAGGACCGGCATCATGATATCACATATGATGAGGTCGGGTTTTTCCAGCATGGCCATTTCCACACCCAGCTTACCGTTTTCAGCGGTGAATACGGTGTAATTGGCGAGTTCAAGGATCTCCGCTGTATTCTCCCTTACATCATGATTGTCTTCTATCAACAGGATCTTGCTCATAATTAAAATGTATGTTGAAAGTTGTTCCTTTCTCAAGTTCGCTGTCCATCTCGATCCGGCCATTCATCAGCTCTACATATTTGGATACAATATGCAATCCTAAACCCGTCCCCTGGATATTAGTTACATTATTGGCCCTGAAAAATCTTTCAAATAAGTGCTTCTTATCCTCATCCGGAATGCCAATGCCATTATCCCTGACGGAGATAAGAATGGCTTTATCATTCACTTCACTTCTTACCTCAATCTGGGCCTTTTCCGCAGAAAATTTGATCCCGTTGGATAACAGGTTGATCAAAATATTCCTTAACAACGACAGGTCAAGATATACGCTCGTCCCACCAGCGTGAATATAGTTAAACTTCTGTCCGGGCTTCAATATAGTAGCCATTTCACTACAAACCAACTGTATGTGTTCCTTTATATTGAAAGAAGAAAAGCTGGCCTGAACCCGCCCCTCCTCTATCCTTCCGATCGACAAGAACTCGTTCAGAATATCGGTCAGGTTACTAACCGCTGAACGTATCCGCTGTATGTGCTTGTCTCTTTTGTCCTGTTCCTCGGCCTGCCGGTACTTGGCTACCAAAGAAGCAGACGACAATATGGTACTCAGTGGGGTCCGAAACTCGTGTGAGGCCATGGACACAAAACGACTTTTCAGATCGCTCAACTCTTTTTCCTTATTTAACGCCACCTGGAGTTCCTGCTTCGATTCCTCCAACTTCGTCAGCGTTTCTTCCAATTCCCGAGTACGGGAGATCACTTTGAGTTCCAGCTCATCATTCAACAACTCGATCTCCCTGTTGCTTTCTACGAGTTGCTCCTTCTGGCTGACCATCGTCTCCTCAATTTCCTTGCGGGCGGAAATATCAATGATAAAGGCAATGGTGAACTTCTCATTGTTGATCTGGTAGTGGCCCAGACTCACCTCAACGGGGAACTCAGCACCGGATTTTTTGAGGGCGTACAGGTCCATTCCATGGCCCATCGGCCGGTTCTGGGGGCTTACGTTGTAACCCTTGCGATAACCTTCATGCGTCCTCCGGTATCTATGGGGAATCAGATCTTCCACAAGGCGCGTGAAGATGTCATCGTCATACCCGAACAATTCCTTGGCGAATTTATTGGCCATGGTGATCTCACCCTTACTGTTAGCCACTATAATGGCCATGGTAGCGTACTGGAACAGGGCCTCAAAACGCTGCTTCTCCTGTTTAACACCCTCTTCTGCGGAACTCAGCTCCTCAATATTAATGATCCGCTGGAGAATATAGGTTGTGCCGCCAATTTCAAAACTGTTCAATAACAGTTTTCCATAGAATACGTCGCCTGCCCGGTTCCCGAATTGCATATCGCCGTTGAAACCTCGGTTTTCGAGAAATTCTGCCTCTATCCGATCAGCCGCCGGGCTGTTTGGGGTCAGGATGGATAGCGCATCCCGGAATTGCAGGGAATCAACATCTTCCCCCACGTATTTCCTGTAGGCTTTATTGAAAAATACTACTTCCTTTGTATGGATATCCCAAACAGAGATCAACTCCTCTTGCATGTCACAAATGGTGTCCAGCATGGAGAATTTGAGGCTGTTTTGAAGATTTTTCATCAGATCAAAGATACAACATATGAGTTGAGCGGTTAAAGTAATCGAGGAGCAATGGCCGGAGCCGAACTTGATTGTCTCAGATCTGCCATCTTCGTGTGAACATTTCGGGAATTTTAATGTTTTTTTAGTTATATGAGACCAGCCAACAGAACATTTTTCGCCACTACCCTGGCCATTGCCATGCACCTCACTGGTGCGCTCGGCAATCTGTTGGGCATGGAGGAACTGTTTGCGAAACTCACTCCCTTCAATCTCCTGGTCATGTTCGGCCTGCTGCTCTGGACGCTGCCTGAGAAATCTTCGAAGGTGGCCGTTTTCATCGTCATTGCCTCCTTAACCGGATTCTTCTGCGAAATGATCGGCGTTCAAACCGGGGCACTTTTCGGCAGCTACCATTACAGCAATATATTGGGGTGGAAAATCAATGATGTTCCTTTGCTGATTAGCATCAACTGGTTCATCGTGATCTATGGTTCAGGAATGTTGGCTTCACAGATAAGGCAATGGATCGCCATCCATATACCTTTTCCCGGTAAAGCCATTTACAGCAAGTGGTTCGGCTTATCGCTCGTTATCGACGGTGCAATAATTGCAACAGTGTTCGACTGGATCATGGAACCTGCTGCCGTAAATCTTGGCTTCTGGAGTTGGGAAGGTGGCCAAATACCCTTGCTCAATTACATCTCCTGGTTTCTGATCAGTTTGTTCTTGTTGGCGGTATTCGCCCTAATGAAAATGAAACCTCATGCGTTTGCGTCCAATCTCCTGTTGATCCAGGCTGCATTTTTTCTGGTACTCAGATAGATTATTATTTTTTTGGCTGATCATTCACATCGGCAACTTCGATCACGCTGCCGCTTGATCATATTCCCTTATTCAACTGACCCATGATCCGCTTTGCTTTGATAACATTGGGATGGAAAACAAAAACAAAAGGCATTTTTTTCTTGTAGTAGGAGATCAACACTTGGAGGCCCTGAAGTTCCGAACTTTTTTTCTCCCTAGTTTTATTATCGAAATTGTAAAATGTACCCGCCACAAATGGCTCATAAAGGATCTCCGCCAGTTTATAGGCACGTAGCAGAAAATAGTAATCCATAGCATATTTTAGTTCAATCGGAAACTTACCGACAACTTCCTGCACATGGCGATGGTAAAAATATGATAGCGGATTAAAGGGAAAAAGCATCTTTCCCGGGTCCGCAATATCAGAGAACGTAAGGGAAGGTACAGCCGTCCAATGCAAGCCACCTGACTCTTCAATAAGGAGATCCATGACTATCATAAACTTTCCGGAACGATTCGTTCGCTCGTAAGCCTTGATCACTTTATCGAAAACACCCGGCGCAAACTCATCGTCCGCGTTCAAATATACGATGAGCTCGCCCGTCGAATTATCGAAACCCTTATTCATGGCATCCGACTGGCCCTGGTCTTTCTCCCAACTAAATTTAATATGTGGATACTTCCGCACGATCTCTGGCGTACTATCCGTACTTCCACCGTCAACAATAATGTGTTCAATATGCTTGTAACCCTGCGCCAACACCGACTGAATAGCACGCTCAATGGTACTTGCGGCGTTTAAGGAAACAGTAATAATGGAAATGCGTGGATTCATTGATTCTTAAAAATACTGCTGGAATGCCAGTCTACTAAACCGGAAAGTTAGATAACCTAAACCAATTTGAAAGGGTTGGCTACATGGATTGAGTTGAGCGAAAACCGGCCTGCAACTCTCTACATCCCCGCGATCCACTCCCTGATCAATGCCACGGCTTCCGGTTGCATCTGCGTTCTGCCCAACTCCGGCATCATTTCACCTGGATCCGTTGATTTAAGACGATATAAAATAATGGATTCATCAGGCTTACCAGGAACGATGCTGAATTTTAGATTGCCCGATCCGCGACCTGCTGCAACAGGTGTTTTCCCTACACCCCAGTTCAGCATATCTTTCTCCTGCCAGCTCTAATGAAGGCCCGATGTGCTGGCAGGACCGTCGCCCCGGTGACAATGAGCACAGTTGATATCGAGCCACATACGCGCTCTTTCATCCACGGTGCCCGTGGCCGGATCGTTCCATACAATACCTTTTGGCATTTGCCCTGGCATGCCAGTCAGCATTCCTGCACCGGCCCAATGTTTCAATTGATTCTCTTTTACTGATCCATAATCGTGCTCACCATTCAACTGCCAGACACTGGGACCAATGGGCATCATCACTTCCGCTTTATTATGACAACCCTTACACTGGTTCATATTCGGAATCACATAGGCCAGGCTTTTCTTCTTGCCCTGCCCGTCGATATAACTGGCCTGCATTGTTTCTCCAGCCACGTCCAACACAGCCTCGGTCTGCTCCACATTCCAGATATAGGGCAAAGCCTTCCATCCCTTCTCTTCGTGGACCAATACCCTGGTCTCCATCAATCGCCGGCCTTTGGAAGGATCCCGAAAATCAAGGGGGTAATAAAATGTTTTGATCAGTGAGGTACCAACGGGAAAGTTGAAAACGGCAGTATCGTTATAGGGAATGGTAGAACCCGCTGGTAAGTGCACAAATCTTAACTTCTCCGCATGATCCGAAAACAGGGGTGTGTTGAGATGGTAAGGAACTACGCCGGTGGCAGGGATCTGCTGCCTGAGATCACCCTGAAAAAAACCGTAGTCGGATAATTTCATTTTCGGCGCACGTTCCCCGTTCCACCGGAAGCCAAGGAAGGGAATCGTTAGTATGATGATGATCAAAATTTTCTTCATAAAATCAACCTGCTATGTTTGATGATCAGTTACACGATACTGCGTTGATATCACGACTAACATGCTTGAAATCATTCTCCGCATCCAGGTTAGCATAGGTAGCCCCCTTATTGTTGCTTAGGCATATGCGCTTGTCAGCGGGATACTTATTGTCAACGAGGAGTTTCTTATCCAGGATCCCATCGTACACGATATCCGGTACATCTTTCCCGAATTTGAGTTTAAAACGATACATCTTTCCAAGTCGCCCTTTCATCGTAGCCTTCTTCCTTTTCTTGCTATACTCATTATCATGGATGTTGATGGCGGTAGGATAAGGATAATAGGATTCGTCTTTGATCTTATTCTCCGTCATGTAATAACTGATGATACCGGTAGGCAGGGTGCGGTTATTAAGGAACTTGTTGTTGTATACTTCAACGTTATTGGCTGCGATCAACAGCATACCGGTACCTAAAGGAACTTTGGCAACGATATTCCCTTCCGGCGCAAAATTCTTAAGATTGTTCTCGCGAATGATATTGTTGTACACCTTGCAGTGACCACCTTTTTTCAGTTTGAGATCGGGCAGATCGAACACGAGGATACCGCCTGTATTGTTATACGCTTCATTGTTATACACTTCCGCATTCAATGAATTTTCGATCTCGATACCCGCCACATTCTCGTAGGCCTTGCAGTTGCGAACAATGATATCTTTCGACTGACCCACATAGATGCCTGCATCTGATGCCCCCCGTGCAATGGACTCTTCAATCAGCACTTTCTCGCAGAGCACGGGGTATAACGCATAGGAGCCATTCTTCTCGCTCAGCTTACCGGTCCATTCCGCTTTAATACGGCGAAAAGTGATGCCTTTAACATCCATGGCCTTGATGCAGTCGCCCTTAGCATCCTGGATGGAAAAATCTTCAAGGGTAATATTCTCGCCATTGGAAATACGGAGCCCTTCTGCACCGGTCGACTGGCCCTTGAAAGAAAGAATCGTCTTCCCCATGCCTTTACCCTTAATGGTAACATTCTTCTTTCCCTCCATGGAGAGTGTGGTACCTATGATGAATGTGCCCTCATCAAGGTCGATGGTTTCCCCATCTTCCACCATGATCAGTTTAGTCTGCAGTTGCTTCTGAACGTCTTGCTGCGCGAAGCTGTTTATGCTAAGAAAGAGAAGCAAGGCCGAGAATACTTTATTCATGAGATGAATTTAAGGAATTGGAGGATCGGGGGAGAAAATAGTAAATGATTAGATGAACTCGCCAATTCGCTAATCCGTCCATCCGCCAATCCGTTTAATCCGCCAATCGCGCAGCGATCTTTGCACTCTTGAGGCAAAGCGGAATTCCGCCACCCGGATGAACACTTCCCCCGGTAAAATACAACCCTTTAATGGAAGAATTGGAATTGGGATGCCTCAAAAAAGCCGCAAATAGCGAGTTGGAACTGGTGCCATAAAGGGAACCCATGTGGGAGAGGGTCTGCGCCTCGATACCTGTTGGATCGAGCACCCTTTCTGTTTCTATGAAAGGAGCGATGTTTTCGCCTAACATACGTGACAATTTATCGATAATGGCATGCTTCGCTGAGAGCCGAACCTGGGTCCAGTCCTGCCCGGTATTTGCCGGGGCGTTCAACATCACGAACCAGTTCTCACAACCTGCAGGGGCTTGTCCTGCCTCCATTTTTGAAGTGATATTGACATAAATGGTAGGATCGGAATACATTTCCTTGGTAACGAAAAGATGCCTGAACTCCTCTGCATAATTTTCGGTAAAGAAGATATTGTGAAGATGGAGCTGCAGGAACTCCTTCTTCATTCCCCAGTAAAAGATCATGGCGCTGCTGCTTCTTTCCCTTTTCAATACCGATGCTGCTTTGGCCTCGTTGTTCAGAAGATCGCGGTACACATAGTAGACGTCCATGTTGCTTACTACCATGTTCGCCTGGTATGATTTACCTCCCGCCATAACACCCGTGACCTGTCCATCCTGATGGAGGATCTTGTCGACCTTGGTATTGAAACAGAAGTTCACGCCTTTTTTCAGTGCCAGTTTATGCAACGCGTTTGTGATGCTGATCATGCCACCCTCGGGATAAAAAGTACCTTCGTTCTGTTCTAGGTGCGGGATCATGCTCAGCATGGCTGGCGCCTTGTAAGGATTGCTTCCATTGTAGGTAGCAAATCGGTCGAAGATCTGAACAGTCTGGGGCGACTTAAAATGAGATCGGTGATAATTGTGCATTGACTGCATCAGATAACGTAAACGGGTGGCCGCAATAGCCGGAAATATTCTACGGTTGAACCAGGTCGATTTCCTATGCAGCGAATAATCCAGGAAGATCGTTCCGATAGTGTTATAGGCGCGTTCGGCGGTGGCGAGATATTTTTTGATCAGATCCGGATCTTCGCCATTTTTCTGCTCCAGTTCATTGGCGAACAGATCGGGGGCTGTAAATGCATCTATCTGCTTCCCACCTTCAAAAAAATACCGGCAGGCCAGCGGCAGTTTCCGGTATGAAAAATAGTCCTCTATGGGCTCTCCTGCGAGGGTAAAAAGTTCTTCGATATTAGCGGGCTGGGTAAAAAGAGATGGACCCGCATCAAACGAATAGCCATCCTGAAAAAAGTGGCTTAGCTTACCGCCCGGCCCGGCATTTCTTTCGAAAACCTGCACCTTATGACCTTTGCACGCCATTCGGATGGCGATAGCCAAGCCGCCCATTCCAGCACCAATTACAACAACTTTTTTCTTCATGTTTCTGAATCAATTGGCGAATTGGCGGACTGGCGGATTATCGAATTAAAGAATCCGTCAATTCGACAATTCGTCAATCCGTAAATGTTTCTGAACCTCATCAAAAGCGATCTTGAACCATTCCGTAAAATGATGGGGATCGGTTTGCATTTGGTCACGGATATCGGGGATGGATTTATAGCAGTACTCCGACACTTCTTCGGGATTGGGGTCTATGGCCCCTTCGTAGGTACCTACAAAAACATGATCGAATTCGTTTTCGGTCAGTCCGTTATCAAAATCGGCGCGATAAGTAAATGAGAAAGCGTGTTTTATCGTGGGCCGGATACCGAGCTCTTCGAAAGTCCTTCGTGTGGCGGCTTCCAGGTTGGTTTCACCCGGCCTTGGGTGGCTGCAGCAGGCATTGGTCCAAAGGCCGCCGCTATGGTATTTGGTAAGGGCCCGGCGTTGAAGCAGCATCTCCCCTTTCGTATTAAATAAAAAAACAGAAAATGCACGGTGGAGCAAGGCCTTTTCATGAGCCTCCATCTTTTCCATCAAACCGATCTCATTATCTTCTTCGTCTACCAGAATTACGTATTCCATAAACAATTGGCGGATTGGCGAATTGAACCACTGTGTAGAAATATTATAATATGTTCAACTGGGTTCTTACTACGGCCTTGGCAGCTACCCAGGCTTTGGCATAGTCAGGTATGCGGATCCTTTCTTCGAGGATTTGGCTGGGACCCATCTGTTTGATCTTACGGAACAGACTGAGATAATATTTATAAGCCACGTACACACCAAAACGAGCCTTCAGGGGAAGTTTTACAATTCCTTCGTAAGCGTGGTGAAAATCTTTGGCGATATCGGCTTCGATCTCTGCTTTCATGTCGGTGGTGAAATGGGAAAAATCCACACCGGGGAAGTACACCCTGTTTAATTGCTGGAAATCCGCTTTTACATCCCGGAGAAAGTTTACTTTTTGAAAAGCCGCGCCGAGTGAACGTGCATGGGGCACAAGTGCCTCATATTGCATTTTATTTCCATCGCAGAAGACGTACAGACACATCAGACCTACCACTTCCGCACTGCCGTAGATATACTCTTCGTAACCTGCCTGGTCGTATTCCTGCTTAGACAAGTCGAATTCCATGCTCTTGAAGAAAGCTTCGATTAAATCGTGATCTATATCGAACTGATTAACAGTGATTTGAAAGCTATGGAGGATCGGATTGAGGCTGATGCCTTGCTCAATAGCCGCGTACGTCTCCAGTTTAAACTTCGCCAGCAAATCCTCTTTCTTATGATCATGAAAGCTATCTACAATCTCATCGGCGAATCGAACAAATCCGTAAATATTATAGATTGGTGTGCGCAGATCAGCATGCAGCATGCGGATGGCACTGCTGAAAGAAGTGCTGTATCTTTCAGTAGTGATCTTACTGCATTCCTGGCTGACATCGTGAAAGAGGCTGATCATGTTACTAAATTTGGTAGCTCGGTTTTTGTAAAGCTAAAAAAAGAAATACCCTCCGGCAAAATTTTGTTGCATTGAAGGTAACAATATTCGGGCAAGATAGTTCAAGATCCGAAATGCTTTACCACCTGCCCGGCAACTACCTCGCCGCTAATAAGGCTTGGTGGTACTCCTGGTCCGGGTACTGTCAGTTGCCCGGTATAAAACAGATTTTTTAATTTTTTGCTCCTGCAGGCTGGCTTCAGCACTGCGGTTTGCATCAGTGTATTAGCCAGACCATATGCGTTCCCTTTATAGGCGTTATAGTCTGAAACAAATTCCCGGTGCGCATAGGTTTTGCAGTAAACAATATAATCCTTGATATCCTCACCCGTTTTCTCTGCAAATCGCCTGAGGATAATGTCAAGATATTTCATTCGCAACTCTTCGGTATCGCCTTCAAGGCCAGCGGCAACGGGTATAAGAAACATGATATTCTCACAGCCTTCAGGGGCGGATGCAGGATCGGTCTGCGATGCAACGCTTACATAGAACAACGGCTCCTGCGGCCATTCTTCTGTGACATAGATCTCTTTGGCATGGGCATCGAACGGCACATCGAAAAACAGGGAGTGATGAAGCACGTTCTTGAGCTTTCTGTTGATGCCAATATAATAAAGGAGACTTCCGGGCGCCATCACTTTTTTATCCCACCAACTCTCGGAGTAACTCCTGAATTGTTCAGGCAGCAGTTTGCTTTCGATGAAATGATAGTCTGCTCCGCCAATCACTACATCTGCATGGAAATCTTCCCCCGTATTGCATACCACACGTTTTACTGAATCAGCTTCTATGTCGATCTTGGTAACATCGCG
>Ga0164293_10001703_pt1 | contig 18490 bp, 23 predicted proteins | sample GEODES118metaG_FD_111487 | JGI IMG/M metagenome (GOLD analysis project Ga0164293, IMG submission 111487) | Eutrophic lake water microbial communities from Lake Mendota, Wisconsin, USA - GEODES118 metaG | ecosystem: Environmental > Aquatic > Freshwater > Lake | place: USA: Lake Mendota...
CTGCGCAGCAACCGCTATTCCATGCTCGTCAAGAACGGCAAGGTCGCCGCCCTGAACGTGGAAGGCCCGGGCAAGTTCGAGGTCAGTGACGCGGCCACCATGCTGGCGCAGGCCAAGGCTTAAACCCGACCGTTCAGCGCGCCCCCACGTCAAGCCGCCCTCGAGGCGGCTTTTTCACGGCGCAAAAGCCCGGCCGCGGTGGGCCAGGGTGCGCTTGGGGGCGATGGGCGGTAGCTGGCCCGCCCCGCGATCAAAGATCGACCTTGAGGTAGTGGGCACCTGGCAGCGGGTTGTGATAGTACGGGGCTACCTCCTGGAAGCCCAGCTCGGCATAGAGCTGGCGCGCCGCTTCCATGTCGTCGAGGGTATCGAGCAGCACGCTGTGATAGCCGCCTACGCGGGCGGCGTCGAGCATGGCCTCGGCCAGTTGCCGGCCGAGGCCGAAACGGCGGAAGGGCTTGCGCACATACAGCCGCTTCATCTCGGCGGCATTGGGGTAGTCGGCGGTGTCGAGCGGGCGCAGCGCACAGCAGCCGGCCACCTCGCCACCGACACAGGCCAGCAGCAGCGCACCGCGTGGCGGCGCATACTCCCCGGGCAGGCTGGCCAGCTCGGCATCGAAGCCTTGAAAGTCCAGGTCGACCCTCAGGCTGTTGGCGTATTCCTGAAAGATTTCGCGTACCGCGTCCCATTGGGCGCGATCGCGCGGCGCGATCAATTGCACGGAAGGCTGGTTCATGTGGGGTCCGGTTGCTTGCTGTCGCTCGATGCTGCGTGGGCCTGTGGTGAGTCAAAACGCTGGCGCCAGCGAAAACACCCAGATGCTGGCTGCCACGCACAAGACCATCACGATAGCGGCCAGCAGGCGCTGCCGCCAGCCGTCACGCGAGGCCGGCATGACCTGCTCCAGCGGCTTGTCGCCGTGGACCATGGCGCCGACGATGGCGCGCCCCTTGAAGGTGTGCCAGATGATGGCCAGCAGGTGCAGCAACACCAGGCCGATGAGCAGCAGCTTGCCCACCTCTTTGTGATAAGCGCTCGCCTGGCTGACGGTCGCGCTCGAGACCAGATGCGTCAGCGGGCCGGCAAAGGCGATGGCATCGTCGCTGACCAGACCGCTGCCCACCTGCGCGAGCAGCACCAGCATGAAGGCGATCACCGACAGCGAACCGAGCGCGCTGTGGCCCGTGTGCCACTCGGGTCGGCCGCGCCCGCGCAATTCGCCCAGCACGGCCACGGGGTGGACGATGAAGTTGGCAAAGCGCGACCAGTGCCCGCCGATCAAGCCCCACAGCAGCCTGAACATCAGCAGCGCCAGCACGGCCTGGCCAAAGCGCAAATGCCAGACCATGGCCGAGCCGCCGATATTGCCGCTGACCACCAGCCCCACCACGCTGACCACCAGCGCCCAATGAAAGAGGCGGGTGGGCAGGTCCCAGATGCGGGTGCGGTGCAGGTGGCTGGCGTAGAGGTTCACAGAGTGCTCCGTCGCAAGGGGTCGGGACTTGTAAAAAAATGGTTGCGCAAGCTCGACTTGTTGCCCAATTTTGGGTGAGTGCCACACTGGAGTATTGGCGAGGCGTTAGACTGATTTTGCACCGTCCCGCGGCTTTGCGGGCTCTTCGTCTCCCCAACTTGCAAGGAAGCTGCCATGAAGCCCTTTGTCCACCTCGCCTCGGCCTGCGCATTGCTCGCGGTCAGTGTTTCCGCATCGGCCCAGTTTGCCAAGCCGGAAGATTCGATCCGTTACCGGCAGAGCTCCCTGTTCATCATGGGCCAGCATTTTGCGCGCGTCGGTGCGATGGCCAATGGCCGCACGCCCTTCGATGCAAAGGTGGCCGCCGAGAATGCCGAGATCGTCGCGGCCATGGCCAAGTTGCCCTGGGCCGGCTTTGGACCGGGCACCGACAAGGGTGCACCGACCAAGGCCAAGGCTGAGATCTGGAGCGAGCAAGCCAAGTTCCGTGAGGCCGGTGAAAAGACCATGGCCGAGACCGCCAAGCTCGCTGCGGCGGCCAAGACCGGCAACCTCGACGCGCTCAAGGCCGCCTTTGGCGCCACGGCTGGCTCGTGCAAAGCCTGTCACGACGCCTACCGCGGTCAGTAAGCCGCAGCACGCCAGTTGCCCCTGGCTGCCGTCCGCGGGACGCTTGAACATGAATGGGCTGCGCGGGTCACATTGACCTGCACAGCCCGTTTAGCTTTCGGTCAAGAGTTTGTCGATCAGCTTGTGCATCGCGACAAAGTCGGGCTCGCCCACGTACTGCTTGACGATCTCTCCGCGCTTGTTGACCAAAAAGGTGGTGGGGGTGATCTTGATGTCGCCCCAGGCCTTGGCGACCGCGCCGGTGTTGTCGATGGCCACCTTGAAGGGCAACTGCCGACTCTGGCTGAAGTTGACCACATAGGCTGGCGGGTCGTAGCTCATGGCCACCGCCACGGTCTCGTAGCCGCGGGCCTGAAACTGCTGATGGATCTCCACCAGCTTGGGCATTTCCGCCACGCAGCTGATGCAACTGGTGGCCCAGAAATTGATCAAAAACACCTTGCCGCGCAGGGCCTGGGTGCTGGTCTGGCTGCCATCGAGCAGTACGAAGCGGGTATTGGGTGCGGCCTGCTTGGTGGAGCAGGCCGGGGCGAGCGCTGCCAACGCCAGGGCGGTCAGCATCGATCGGCGGCAAAGAGGATGGAGCGGGTTCACGCTGGACATTTTGTCAGTGTAGCGAGCCACCGCCGTCTTTGAAGGCTGGCTGGGGTTCGGCCCCGCAACTTTTGTGCGCTTGCCCCCCAGAGCGTCAGAGCACGCCGCGTGCCTTGAGTTCGTCGAGCTGCGTCTGGCTGTAGCCCAGCACGCCGCGCAGCACCTCTTCGGTATGCTGGCCCAGCAGCGGCGGCGGCAGACCGCCGCGGTCGGGCCCGCGCACGGGCGTGGCGCTGAGCTTCATCGGGCTGGCGACCAGGCTCAAGTCATGGCGCACCGGGTGCTCCCAGTGGTTGACCATGCCGCGCTCTTGCACCTGCGGATCGGCAAACACCTCGGCCAGGTTGTTGATCGCCCCGCACGGCACCTTGGCCGCTTCAAGTGCTGCCAGCCAGTCGGCCTTGCGGCGCGTTTTGAGCAAGGCCTCAAGCAGTGGCACGAGCTCGCCGCGGTGGACCACCCGCTGGCGATTGGTGGCAAAGCGCGGATCGCTGGCCAGATCGGGTCGGCCGGCCACTTCGCAGAATTTGGCGTACTGGCCGTCGTTGCCCACCGCCAGAATCAAGTGGTCGCGGCTGCCGTCGGCTGCCGGCGCCACTTCAAACACCTGGTAGGGCACGATGTTCTGATGCGCATTGCCCATGCGGGCCGGCGTTTTGCCGCTGACCAAGTAATTGGCGCCTAAGTTGGCCAGCATCGCCACCTGGGTGTCGAGCAGGGCCATGTCGATATGCTGACCCTGGCCGCTGCGCTCGGCATGGCGCAGCGCGGCCAAGATGGCCACCGTGGCGTACATGCCCGTCATCAGGTCGGCCACCGCGACACCCACTTTTTGCGGCCCGCCGCCGAGGTCGTCGCGCTCGCCGGTGACGCTCATCAGGCCGCCCATGCCCTGGATGGCGTAGTCGTAGCCCGCACGTTCGGCATAGGGCCCGCTTTGGCCAAAGCCGGTGATGGAGCAATAGACCAGACGGGGGTTGAGCGCCTGCAGGCTGGCAAAGTCCAGCCCATAGCGCGCCATGTCGCCCACCTTGAAGTTCTCCACGAATACATCGCAGTGGCGCACGAGCTCGCGGATCAAGGCCTGCCCGGCCGGTTGGGCGATGTCGCAGGTCAGCGAGCGCTTGTTTCGGTTGGCGCCCAGGTAGTAGGCGGCCTCGCGCGATTCGTGGCCCTGGTCGTCTTGCAGAAAGGGCGGACCCCAGCCGCGGGTGTCATCGCCGTGCACGGGCCGCTCGATCTTGATCACATCGGCCCCCAGATCGGCCAGATTTTGCGTGCACCAGGGGCCGGCGAGCACGCGTGACAGGTCCAGCACGCGGATGTCTTGCAAAGAGTTCATCTCCTGATTGTGGCGCAGCAGCCGTGGCGGCGCTGAGCCGCTGCCCTGCCGATCTGCAGGGCGAATGCCTGTACAGTCCTGAGGTGTCTACGTTTCATTCGTCCTTGCGGGCGCTGCCTTTGCTGCTGGCCTGCGGGCTGCTGGCCTGCAGCCCTGCCCTTAACTGGCGCGAGGTTCGCCCTGACGGGGTGAACCTGACCCTGCTGCTGCCCTGCAAACCCGATCGGGCCAGCAAGACGGTGAATCTGGACGGGCGCGACACCGTTTTGTCCATGACCGGCTGCGAGGCGGGGGGAGCCATGTTTGCGCTGGCACATACCGCTGTCGCCGATGCCAGCCGCGCCGCGCCGGTGCTCGCGCAGTGGCAGACTCTGACGCTGACGCATATGCGCGCGTCGCAGGCGGTGACCCAGAGCGCCCAGGTGCCCGGAGCCGATGCTCTGCCCCAGCCGGTGCAGGTGTCGGCCCGGGGCAGCCACCCGGATGGGCAGGCCGTAGAGGGGCGAGCCTTGTACTTCGCGCGCGGGTCGCAGCTCTTTCAGGCGGTGGTGTATGCCCCGCGCGTCTCGAGCGAGGCGGCCGAGACGTTTTTTGCCAGCTTCAAGTTCCCGTGAGCGCACCGGTGCCAGATGCAGCAGGCCACCCCGAACGGCTGTTCGGGCGCAGCGCCGTGCTGGTGTTCATCGCCTTTGCGCTGGGCTACTTCAGCTCGGCCGTGGTGCGGGCAGTGATCGCCACGCTCTCACCGGTGCTGACGCATGAATTTGGCTTGACGGCTGGCGACCTGGGCTTGCTGGGCGGCGGATTTTTTCTCGGTTTTGCCAGCACGCAATTGCTGCTGGGTGCCTGGCTGGACCGGTACGGCCCGCGGCGGGTCGCGGTCTGCTTCCTGGCGGTCGCGGTGCTGGGTTGCCTGGCGTTTCCGTTGTCGCAAAACTTTGCCGGGCTGCTGGCCTCGCGGGTTTTGTTGGGCGTCGGGGTGAGCGCCTGCCTGATGGCGCCGTTGACCGGCTTTCGTCGCTGGTACGAGCCGGCGCAGATGTTGCGGGCCAATTCTTGGATCCTGATGGTCGGCTCGCTGGGCATGGTGGCCGCCACTTTGCCGGTGCAGTGGTTGCTGCCCCTGCTGGGGTGGCGACCGCTTTTTTGGGGCATGGCCGCCTTGCTGCTGCTGGCCATGGTGCTGATCGCGCGCTTCGTGCCGTCGCCCCTGCCAGCGCCCGCCGGACAGGTGCAGCCGCCCGCCGGTTATGGCGCGGTCTGGCGCAGCGCGGCTTTTCGGCGCTTGTTGCCCGTTGCCTTTTTTATCAACGGCGGCCTGATTGCCTTGCAGACGCTTTGGCTGGGCCCCTGGCTCACCCGTGTGGTCGGCTTGACTCCGCTGCAGGCCGCTGGAGGCTTGTTTTCGATCAATGTCGCCAGCTTGCTGGCTTTTTCGGTATGGGGTCTGGTCATGCCCGGCTTGACTCGGCGCGGCTGGACGGTCGAGCGCTTGCTGCGCCTGGGCTTGCCACTGATGCTCACGGTGCTGGCCATCAACCTGGCACTGGGCAGCCATGCCGGCTGGCCGGCCTGGGCGCTGTTCATTGTGCTGGCCAGTGTGGTCTCGCTGGCGCAACCTGCGCTGGGCATGACCTTTGAGCCGGCCTTGGCCGGCCGGGCCTTGTCGGCCTACAACCTGGCATGTTTCCTGGGGATTTTTGTCATCCAGTGGGGCATTGGCCTGATGATCGATGGTCTGCAAGCCATGGGCTGGAGCCCGACAGCGAGCTTTCAGGGCGCATTGGGCCTCTACGGCTGCTGCGCCCTGGCCGCTTTTCTTCATTACCGGCGCAGCAGCGCTGATAATCAACTGTCATGAACGGCATTTTGGTGATTGCGCATGCACCGCTGGCTTCGGCCATGGGTCGCTGTGTCTCGCATGTGTTTAGCGATCCGCCGCGTTGCTTTGCAGTGCTGGATGTGCAGCCCAACGTGCCGCCGGAAGAGACGCTGGCGCAGGCCCGCCTGGTCATGGGACAACTGGGCTGTCCGACCTGCCTGGTGATGACCGATATTTTTGGTGCCACGCCCTGCAATGTGGCGCAAAAATTGGTCGATGGTGTCAGCAGCAAGCTCCTGACCGGCCTGAATCTGCCGATGCTGCTGCGCGCACTGTCCTACCGCGAGGACAGCCTCGATGCCCTCGTCACCCGCACCCTGGCCGGCGCCAGCCAGGGTGTCATGCAGGTGGCGGTGACGGCCCCACAAAATCAGAACCGACGCAGCCATGATCAAGACCAGCGTGACCATCAGCAATAAACTGGGCCTGCACGCCCGCGCCTCGGCCAAGCTGACCAAGCTGGCCGGCAGTTTCCCCTGCGAAGTCTGGATGAGCCGCGGCGAGCGCAGGGTCAATGCCAAAAGCATCATGGGGGTCATGATGTTGGCCGCCGGCTTGGGCAGCACGGTCGAGTTGGAAACCGATGGCCAGCGCGAGCAGGAGGCGATGGACGCGCTGCTGGCCCTGATCCATGACAAGTTTGGTGAGGGCCAATGAGTTTTTCCATCCACGGACTGGCTGTCTCACGCGGCATTGCCATTGGCCGGGCCGTGCTGGTGGCGTCCAGCCGTGCCGATGTGGCGCACTACTTCATTGAGGCCGATCAGGCCGAACAGGAGGTGCAGCGCATTCGGCTGGCCCGTGATGCAGTGATGGAGGAAATCAGTCGGGTGCAGCGCGAGCTGCCCAGCGATGCGCCGGCCGAACTGGCCGCGCTGCTCGACGTGCACCTGATGCTGCTGCAAGACGAGCAACTGTCGGCTGGCGTCAAGCACTGGATTGTCGAGCGTCACTACAACGCCGAATGGGCGATCACCACCCAGTACGAGGTCCTGGCCCGGCAGTTCGACGAGATGCAGGATCCGTATCTGCGCGAGCGCAAGGCCGATCTGGAGCAGGTGGTCGAGCGTTTGCTGCGCGGCCTCAAGGGGGCGGCCTCGCCGGTGCAGCAGACGGCCAGCCGGCGCGCGCCACAGGGGGAGTTGCTGGGCGACTCGATGGATGTGCCCTTGGTCTTGGTGGCCCACGACCTGTCACCGGCTGACATGCTGCAGTTCAAGCAAAGCCTGTTCGTCGGCTTTGCCACGGATGTGGGGGGGCGCACCTCCCACACTGCCATCGTGGCGCGCAGCATGGACATCCCGGCAGTGGTCGGCGCGCGCAGCGCCAGTGCCCTGATCGAGCAGGACGACTGGGTCATCATCGATGGCGATGCTGGCGTGCTGATCGTCGACCCCTCGCCCATCATCCTGGCCGAATACGGTTTCAAGCAGCGCCAAGCCGAGCTTGAGCGCGAGCGCTTGAACCGCCTGCGCCACACGCCGGCTCTGACGCTCGATGGCCAAAAAATCGAGCTCCTGGCCAATATCGAAATGCCCGGTGACACCGCAGCAGCGGTGCAGGCCGGCGCAGTGGGCGTGGGCCTGTTTCGCAGCGAATTTCTGTTTATGGGGCGCGGCGGGCAGTTGCCCGATGAAAACGAGCAGTACCTGGCTTACCGCGCGGCGGTCGAGGGCATGCAGGGCCTGCCCGTGACCATCCGCACGGTCGACATCGGCGCTGACAAGCCGCTCGATCGGAGCACTCGCAGCAGTGACGACCACCTCAACCCGGCGCTGGGACTGCGCGCCATACGCTGGAGTCTGGCCGACCCGCCCATGTTCCTCACGCAGCTGCGCGCCATCTTGCGTGCGGCCGCTCATGGCCCCATCCATCTGCTCGTGCCGATGCTGGCGCATGCGCGTGAAATTCGCCAGACGCTCTCGCTCATCGACCATGCCCGGGCCCAACTCGACAACAAGGGTCAGGTGCATGGGCTGGTCAAGCTCGGCGCGATGATCGAGGTGCCGGCTGCGGCCCTCCATTTGGGCCCGTTCTTGCAGCACTTCGATTTTCTGTCCATCGGGACCAACGATCTGATTCAGTACACCCTGGCCATCGACCGCGCCGACGAAGCGGTGGCCCATCTCTACGACCCGCTGCACCCGGCCGTGCTGCGCCTGCTGGCTGACACCATCGCCCAGTGCCGTGCGCACGGCCGGCCGGTGAGTGTGTGCGGTGAGATGGCGGGCGACCCGGCCATGACCCGGCTGTTGCTCGGTCTGGGCCTGCGCTCGTTTTCCATGCATCCAGCGCAGCTGTTGCTGGTCAAGCAGCAGGTGCTGCGCGCCGATGCGGGCAAGCTCCAGGCGTGGGCGCGCCGGGTGGTCGAGAGCGAAGATCCGGTTACGGCCTTGCAAGCCGGATGAGCCCAGGCAGCTGATTTTTGCAAACCCAGGAGACCCAGATGAGCGACTTCCGGCCCGCGTTTCGCACCTCGCCCAGCAACGACCGCATCAAGGAGATCCAGACCCAGCCCGAGCGGGTCAAGGACATGCCCTATGCGCCGGCCATCCGGCTCGAGGGCGTCGGCGATGTGCTCTACATCTCGGGGGCGACCGCCTCGCCGCTCTACCACAAGCATCCGCATGAAGAGCATGAGCACCAGCACAGCGGCGACATCCGGGAGCAGACGCGCCGCGCCATGCAAACCATAGGGGCGATCCTGGCCCATGAGGGCCTGGGCTGGACCGATGTGGTCAAGGTGACCAAATACCTGACCGACATGCGCGATCAGGACGGCATGGTGGCGGTGATGTCCGAGTACTTTGGCGATTGGAAGCCCGCCAGTACGACGGTCTGCATCAACCAACTCTCCACGCCCGGCGCGCGGGTCGAGCTCGACATGATTGCCGCCTTCCCGCGCCGCTGAGGCGCTGATTTTGCGGGAGGGGTCTGCCTAGACCTTGGCGCCGGCTTGCGCCGCCGCATGGGCCTGCTGATCGGCGTGGTAGCTCGAGCGCACCATGGCGCCGACGGCGGCGTGTGAAAAGCCCATCTCGTAGGCTTTTTCCTCGAACATCTTGAACGTGTCCGGGTGCACATAGCGGCGCACGGGCAGGTGGCTGCTGCTGGGCGCCAGGTACTGCCCGATGGTTAGCATCTCAATGTTGTGCGCGCGCATGTCGCGCATCACTTCGAGGATCTCTTCGTCGGTCTCGCCCAGTCCCACCATCAGCCCGCTCTTGGTGGGCACTTGCGGGAAGAGCGCTTTGAATTTCTTGAGCAGGTTGAGCGAGAAGTGGTAGTCGGAGCCGGGGCGCGCCTGCTTGTAAAGGCGCGGCACGGTCTCGAGGTTGTGGTTCATCACGTCGGGCGCTGCGGCCTTGAGGATCTCGAGCGCGCGGTCGTCGCGGCCGCGAAAGTCGGGCACCAGCACCTCAATCTGTGTATGCGGTGAAAGCTCCCGGGTTTTGCGGATGCACTCGACGAAATGGGCAGCGCCGCCATCGCGCAGGTCATCGCGGTCGACGCTGGTGATCACCACATAGTTGAGCTTGAGTGCAGCGATGGTTTTGGCCAGGTTGTCGGGTTCGTTGGCATCGAGCGGGTCGGGCCGGCCGTGGCCCACGTCGCAAAACGGGCAGCGCCGGGTGCACTTGTCGCCCATGATCATGAAGGTGGCCGTGCCCTTGCCAAAGCATTCGCCGATATTGGGGCAGCTGGCCTCTTCGCAGACCGTCACCAGCTTGTTCTTGCGCAGGATGTCCTTGATCTCGTAGAAGCGGGTGCCGGCGCTGGCGGCCTTGACGCGGATCCAGTCGGGCTTTTTCAGCACCTCGGCCGCCTCGACCTTGACCGGGATGCGCGAGAGCTTGGCCGCCGCCTTTTGCTTGGCCAGCGGATCGTAGTTGTCGAGGCTCTGGGCCTCGCGCACAGTGGGCTTGCTCATGGCGTGTTTCGAGGTTCAGGGGGCAAGGCTGGCGCTGAGTTTGCTGCCCAGCAAGTGGGCCGCCTCATCCCAGGTGATGTCGACCCCGATTGTAGAAAGGTCGATGCTTTGCAGGCCGGCGTAGCCGCACGGGTTGATGCGCGAGTAGGGCTGCAGATCCATGGCCACGTTGAGCGCCACTCCATGATAGGTGCAGTGCCGGCTCACCTTGATGCCCAGGGCTGCGATCTTGCCCAGACCGCGAAACGGCTCGTTCGCCGGCCGGGGCCCGGTGAGCGCAGCGTGCGAGCCCGGTGCATCGAGCCTCACATAGATGCCCGGTGATCCGGCCACGCGGTGACCGGTCACGCCCAGGTGGGACAGGGTGCGGATCACCGCCTCTTCGATGCGGTAGACGTATTCTTTGACGTAGTAGCCAGCACGCCGCAAGTCCAGCAGCGGGTAGGCCACGACCTGGCCCGGACCGTGGTAGGTGACCTGGCCGCCACGGTTGCTTTGCACCACGGGGATCTGGCCTGCATCGAGCACATGGTGGGCCTGCCCTGCCAGCCCCTGGGTGAAGACAGGCGGGTGTTCGCACAGCCACAGCCGATCGGCGCTCTGGCTCCCGCGCGTCTGGGTGAAGGCCTGCATGGCCTCGAAGGTGGACAGGTAGTCCACCCGGCCGAGCTGCTCGATCAGCATGGCCCGCTCATCTTGGCCTTCAGAGCACCACCTTGACCATGGGATGGGTCGACAAGGTGCGATAGAGCTCGTCGAGCTGCTCGCGACTGGTGGCCGTGATGGTCAAGGTCACGCCCAGGTAACGTCCGCCTCGGCTCTGGCGCAACTCGATGGCGCTCGCATCAAACTGCGGATCGAAGGCGAGCGCCACCCGGGTCAGGGCTGGCACAAAGCCATCGACCTGTGCCCCCATGACTTTGATGGGAAAAGCGCAGGGGTAGGTGATCAGCGAGTCGGAGGGGGGCGCTGTGGGCATGGCCGTAAGGGCACGCAGGATGCGTAGAGTGTCAGTTTAGCGTTGGCACCGCCGCATCGGCGCCGCTCGCTTAAAACCGTTTGACAGGGCCTTGGTGTTTTTACCTATAATGCGGCGCTTTGACAAAAACAGACGTCGGTCTGAAACGGCGCGGTAACTTTTGCGTAATCTTGCAGGTCTAAGCTGCCCTTGTGAAAAGCGGGGCGCGATGACGACAAGGCCGGGTTGCGGCAGCGGGCAATTTGAACAACTCTTCGTCCTCCAGCACCGACGTCCGAAAGCCTGTTGGTGAGTCGAACGGGCCTGCGCCTCAGGCGCCTGCCTGGCGTGTCTGGCAGGAGGAGTCTGGGCCCGAGCCGGTAAAGGCGCTGACGCGCGAGCAGGTGCAGCAACTGGGTTTGCAGCGGCCTGCGGTGTCGGTCTGGCAGGTGCTGCTGTGGCAGGCGCTGGTCGGCTTGGCGATGGCTTTGGCCTTGGGGCTGTGGTCCGGGCGGTGGGAGTGGGCACTGTCCCTGCTCTACGGCGCGGCGGCGGTGGTTGTGCCAGGGTTGGTTTTTGCGCGCGGTCTGACCGGGCGCCTGTCCTCGATCAACCCGGGGACGGCCGTGATGGGCTTCTTTGTATGGGAGTTCGTCAAGATCGGCCTGACGATCGCCATCTTGGTGGCCGCGCCGAGGTGGGTGGAAGGTTTGAGTTGGCCTGCCTTGTTGGTGGGCTTGGTGGTGACCATGAAGGTGGTCTGGCCGGTGGTGTGGTTCAAGTCACGCCAGCGACGGACAACTTGAGGAACTTGGAAGAACAGGTAAGACGATGGCAGCAGAAAACGGACCGACCGCCGGTGAATACATCATTCACCACCTGGGCCATCTCCAGAACAAAAAGCCCGAGAGCGTTCTGGACTTCTCGGTGTTCAACATCGATTCCCTGTTCTGGGCCACCTTGCTGGGCATCGTTGGATGCTTTTTTCTCTGGAAGGCAGCCCGCAAGGCCACGGCCGGTGTGCCGGGTCGGTTTCAGGCGGCGGTTGAAATTCTGGTCGAGATGGTCGACAGCCAGGCCAAGGGCATCGTGCACAGCGCCGAAAGTCGAAAGTTTGTCTCTCCTCTGGCCCTGACCATTTTTGTCTGGATCTTCCTGATGAACGCCATGGACCTGTTGCCGGTGGACCTGATTCCGGCGATCTGGCATGGTGTGGCACCCGCCTTGGGCGCGCCGGATTACATGCGGGTGGTGCCGTCGGCCGACCTGTCGGTCACCATGGGTCTGTCGGTGGCGGTGCTGATGATCTGCCTGTACTACAACGTCAAGATCAAGGGTCTGGGCGGCTGGATCCACGAACTGTTCACTGCCCCCTTTGGCTCGCACCCGTTGCTGTGGCCCTTCAATTTCCTGATGCAGATCATCGAGTTTGTCGCCAAGACCGTGTCCCACGGCATGCGACTGTTTGGCAACATGTACGCAGGTGAATTGATTTTCATGCTGATCGCGCTGATGGGCGGTGCCTGGTCGCTTTCGGCCACCGGTATCGGACTGGCCATTGGCCACATCATTGCCGGTTCGGCTTGGGCGATCTTTCACATCTTGATCATCACCTTGCAGGCTTTCGTGTTCATGATGCTGACCCTGGTCTACATCGGCCAGGCGCATGACGCCCACTGACCGGGTTTTCAGCGCCCCTTGATTTTTGGTTTCGTTTTTCTCTCAACCTGTCTCTTTAGGAGTTACATCATGGAAGTTATCAGCTTTGTTGCCTTGGCCGCCGGCCTGATCATTGGCCTGGGCGCTGTCGGTGCCTGTATCGGCATTGGCATCATGGGCAGCAAGTACCTGGAGTCGGCTGCTCGCCAGCCCGAACTCATGGGTGAACTGCAGACCAAGATGTTCCTGCTGGCCGGCCTGATTGATGCGGCCTTCATTATCGGCACCGGTATCGCCCTGTGGTTCGCCACGGCCAACCCCTTCCTTGGCCAGATCGCCAACCTGCCGAAGTAATTTTTGCCGGCCCTCGTGCACAGACCCGGATTGCCAAGCCTTAAGGGCTATCGGCGTCGGGGAAAGGAATCCAAGTGAGCATTACCGGTACCCTCATCATCCAGATCATCGTCTTCCTGATCCTGGTGTGGTTCACGATGAAATTCGTCTGGCCGCCGATTACTGCGGCGTTGGACGAGCGTGCCCGCAAGATCGCCGACGGCCTGGCCGCCGCAGACAAGGCCAAGGCCGATCTGTCGGCTGCCAACCAGCGGGTCGAGCAGGAGTTGTCCAAGTCGCGTAACGAGGCGGCCGTGCGCCTGGCCGAGGCGGAGCGCCGGGCACAGGCCATGATCGAAGAGGCCAAGTCCAAAGCTTCGGAAGAGGCTGCCAAGATCATTGCTGCTGCCCGCACCGAGGCTGAGCAGCAGACGGTCAAGGCCCGCCAAAGCCTGCGCGAAGAGGTCGCCGGGTTGGCGGTCAAGGGCGCTGAGCAGATCCTGCGCCGCGAAGTCAATGCCAGCGTTCACGCTGACTTGCTCTCTCGCCTGAAAGCCGAGCTCTGAGCCATGGCTGAACTTGCCACCATCGCTCGGCCTTACGCCGAGGCATTGTTCAAAAGCAGTGCGGCCGACCTCAAGGGCAGCCTGGCCTGGCTCGAAGAGCTCGCTGCCATTGCGGCCGATCCGCAGTTGCAGCAACTCGCTGACGACCCCAAGGTCACGGCCGAGCAAACCTACGGCGTGATCACCGGCGTCTGCAAGGCAGCCTTGTCGGACAAGGCGCGCAATTTCTTGCGCACGGTCGTTGACAACGGGCGCCTGTCGGCGCTGCCTGAGGTGGCCCGGCAGTTTCGGATCCTGGTCAACGCCCAGACCGGCAGCTCCGATGCGGTGGTTCATAGCCCGTTCCCGATAGAAGGACAGGCTCTGGCAGATCTGGCGGTGACGCTGGAGAAGCGATTTGGACGCAAGCTCGACCTGTCCGTCGAGCTTGAGCCCGAACTGATCGGCGGCATACGCGTCGTGGTGGGTGACGAAGTGCTCGACACTTCGGTCAAAGCCCGTTTGGAACAAATGAAAGTGGCGCTGATCGCCTGACCTGAGGCGAGGGTCACCAACCAACTTGAAAGAAGGAAAGAGTCATGCAACTCAATCCCGCAGAAATCTCTGAGCTGATCAAAAGCCGCATCGAGGGCCTGGCTGCCAGTGCCGATATCCGCAACCAGGGCACGGTCGTGTCGGTGGCTGACGGTATCGTGCGCATCCATGGCCTGTCGGATGTGATGCAAGGCGAGATGCTCGAGTTCCCGGCCACCAAAGAAGGTGTGCCCACCTTCGGTCTGGCCCTCAACCTTGAGCGCGATTCAGTCGGTTCGGTGATTTTGGGTGAGTACGAGCACATCGCCGAAGGCGACACCGTCAAGTGCACGGGCCGTATTCTGGAAGTGCCGGTCGGCCCTGAACTCATCGGCCGCGTGGTCAATGCGCTGGGCCAGCCCATCGACGGCAAGGGCCCGATCAATGCCAAGATGACCGACGTGATCGAGAAGGTCGCGCCGGGCGTGATCGCCCGTAAATCGGTTGACCAACCGATGCAGACCGGCCTGAAGTCCATTGACTCCATGGTGCCGATTGGCCGGGGTCAGCGCGAGTTGATCATTGGCGACCGCCAGACCGGCAAGACCGCGGTGGCCATCGACGCGATCATCAACCAAAAGGGTCAGAACATGACCTGCGTCTACGTCGCGATTGGCCAAAAGGCTTCGTCGATCAAGAACGTGGTGCGCGCGCTCGAGCAAGCTGGTGCCATGGACTACACCATCGTGGTGGCCGCATCCGCTTCTGAATCGGCGGCCATGCAGTATGTGTCGGCCTACTCGGGCTGCACCATGGGCGAGTACTTCCGTGACCGGGGTCAGGATGCGCTGATCGTCTACGACGACCTGTCCAAGCAGGCCGTGGCCTACCGCCAAGTTTCGCTGCTGCTGCGCCGCCCACCGGGCCGTGAAGCCTACCCTGGCGACGTGTTTTACCTGCACAGCCGCCTGCTCGAGCGTGCCGCCCGTGTCAACGCCGAATACGTCGAAGCCTTCACCAAGGGCGAAGTCAAGGGCAAGACCGGATCGCTCACCGCACTGCCCGTCATCGAGACGCAAGCCGGTGACGTTTCGGCCTTCGTGCCGACCAACGTGATCTCCATTACAGACGGTCAGATCTTCCTGGAAACCAGCCTGTTTAACGCCGGCATCCGCCCCGCCATCAACGCCGGTATCTCGGTTTCGCGCGTCGGTGGCGCCGCCCAGACCAAGCTGATCAAAAGCCTGTCGGGCGGTATCCGTACCGACCTGGCCCAGTACCGTGAGCTCGCTGCTTTCGCGCAGTTTGCCTCCGACCTCGACGAAGCGACCCGCAAGCAGCTCGATCGCGGCGCGCGTGTGACCGAGTTGCTCAAGCAGCCTCAGTACAGCCCGCTGCCCATCAGCTTGATGGCCGCATCGCTGTTCGCGGTGAACAAGGGCTTCATGGACGATGTTGAGGTCAAAAAGGTGCTGGCGTTCGAGTCTGGGCTGCACAGCTACCTCAAGGACAAGTGCGCCGCCTTGCTGGCCAAGCTCGAGTCCAACAAGGCCATGGACAAGGATGCCGAGGCCGAGATGACCGCCGCCATCACCGAGTTCAAGAAGTCCTTCGCCTGAAGCCCCTGAGCCCAGGAAATTTTTAGGAACTCATATGGCAGCAGGCAAGGAAATCCGCGGCAAGATCAAGTCGGTGGAAAACACCAAGAAGATCACCAAGGCCATGGAGATGGTGGCCGCCTCGAAGATGCGCAAGGCGCAAGATCGCATGCGTGCCGCTCGCCCCTACAGCGACAAGGTGCGCAACATCGCAGCCAACCTCAGCCAGGCCAACCCGGAGTACACCCACCCCTTCATGATGGTCAACGAGGCCAAAGCCACCGGCTTTATCGTTGCGACCACCGACAAGGGACTGTGCGGCGGCCTCAACACCAACGTGTTGCGTGCTGTCACGGGCAAGCTGCGCGAGGTTCAGGCCGCCGGGCAGTCGGTGCAGGCTGTGGCCATTGGTGCCAAGGGTCTGGGCTTTCTCAACCGCATCGGGGCTCCGGTGGTCTCGCAAGTCACTCAGCTCGGCGACAAGCCCCACCTCGAAAAGCTGATCGGTCCGGTCAAAGTGTTGCTCGATGCTTACGCTGAAGGCAAGGTCAACGCGGTGTACCTGTGCTACACCAAGTTCATCAACACGATGCGCCAGGAGCCTGTGGTCGAACAGCTTTTGCCACTGGCCAAGCTGGAGGCTGACAAGGGACATCACGGCTGGGACTACATCTACGAGCCCGACGCCCAGTCGGTCATCGATGACCTGCTGGTGCGCTATGTCGAGGCGCTGGTCTACCAGGCGGTTGCCGAGAACATGGCCTCTGAGCAGTCGGCGCGTATGGTGGCGATGAAGGCCGCCACCGACAACGCAGGCAACGTCATCTCCGAGCTCAAACTGGTCTACAACAAGACGCGCCAGGCGGCGATCACGAAAGAACTTTCGGAGATCGTGGCCGGTGCCGCTGCAGTCTGAGGCTTGCGGCAGACGTCGAACGAATATTTAGAGAAAGCGAAAAGGATTCAATCATGGCTCACGCTCAAGGCAAGATTGTTCAGTGCATCGGCGCGGTGGTGGACGTGGAGTTCGCGCGCGATCAGATGCCCAGCGTTTATGACGCACTCAAGATGGAAGGCTCTGCCTTGACGCTGGAGGTGCAGCAGCAGCTCGGCGACGGCGTGGTGCGCACCATCGCTCTGGGTTCCTCCGACGGCCTGCGCCGCGGCAACGTGGTCTACAACACCGACGCGCCCATCACGGTGCCGGTGGGCAAGGCCACCCTGGGCCGCATCATGGACGTGTTGGGCAACCCGATTGACGAGCGCGGCCCGGTCGATCAGACCCACACCGCATCGATCCATCGCAAGGCCCCGGCTTATGACGAACTCTCGCCTTCGACTGAATTGCTCGAGACGGGCATCAAGGTGATTGACCTGGTTTGCCCCTTCGCCAAGGGCGGCAAGGTGGGCCTGTTCGGTGGCGCCGGCGTGGGCAAGACCGTGAACATGATGGAGCTCATCAACAACATCGCCAAGGCGCACTCGGGTCTGTCCGTGTTCGCTGGCGTGGGTGAGCGCACCCGTGAGGGCAACGACTTCTATCACGAGATGGCCGACTCCGGCGTGGTCAAGCTCGACAACTTGCCCGAATCGAAGGTCTCGATGGTGTACGGTCAGATGAACGAGCCCCCGGGCAACCGTCTGCGCGTGGCCCTGACCGGCCTGACCATTGCCGAGTCCTTCCGTGACGAAGGCCGTGACGTGCTGTTCTTCGTCGACAACATCTACCGTTACACCTTGGCCGGCACCGAAGTGTCCGCCCTGCTGGGCCGCATGCCTTCGGCTGTGGGCTACCAGCCGACGCTGGCCGAGGAAATGGGTCGCCTGCAGGAGCGCATCACGTCGACCAAAGTGGGCTCCATCACCTCGATCCAGGCCGTGTACGTGCCGGCCGACGACTTGACCGACCCGTCGCCTGCCACGACCTTCGCCCACCTGGACTCCACCGTGGTGCTCTCGCGTGACATTGCCGCCCTGGGTATCTACCCCGCCGTGGATCCGCTGGACTCCACCAGCCGCCAGCTTGACCCGCATGTGGTCGGTGACGATCACTACAGCACCGCTCGCGCGGTGCAGGGCACGCTGCAGCGCTACAAAGAGCTGCGCGACATCATCGCGATTTTGGGCATGGATGAACTGGCGCCCGAGGACAAGCTGGCCGTGGCCCGGGCCCGTAAGATTCAACGTTTCCTGTCCCAGCCCTTCCATGTGGCCGAGGTGTTCACCGGCTCGCCCGGCAAGTACGTGCCGCTGGCTGAAACCATCCGTGGCTTCAAGATGATCGTCAATGGCGAGTGCGACCACCTGCCCGAGCAGGCCTTCTACATGGTCGGCACCATTGATGAAGCCTTCGAAAAAGCCAAGAAAGTCTAAGGAGCGGACATGAGCACCATCCTTGTGGATGTGGTCAGCGCCGAGGAGTCCATATTCTCGGGCGAAGCCCGGTTTGTGGCTCTGCCTGGCGAGGCCGGCGAGCTGGGCATCTATCCGCGCCACACGCCCCTGATCACGCGTATCCGCCCAGGTGCGGTGCGCATTGAAAAGACCGACGGCTCGGAGGAGTTCGTCTTTGTCGCAGGCGGCGTGCTCGAGGTGCAGCCCAACCATGTCACGGTGCTCAGCGATACCGCCATCCGCGGCAAGGACCTCGACGAGGCCAAGGCCGGCGAGGCGCGCAAGGCGGCCGAAGAGGCGGTCAAGAACGCCAAGAGCGATATCGATTTGGCCAAGGCACAGTCGGAGTTGGCGGTGATGGCGGCGCAGATTGCTGCACTGCGTAAATACCGTCAAAAGCGCTGACGTTTAGCGCTCCATGCCCTGCAAAACCGGCCCTGGCGGCCGGTTTTTTCGTTTGCAAGAAGCCAGGCAGAGCCCTTGCGGCTGGTACGTTCGCCGGTTGGGGCGGACCGTTGCGCAGGCCCTGGGCCCGCCTGATCGTCAGGGCTTGCCCTCGCGCTCGCTGTATGCCCCGCAGCCCTCGATCGCCGGGCAGTCTTTGCAGATGGGC
>Ga0164293_10001707_pt1 | contig 18467 bp, 17 predicted proteins | sample GEODES118metaG_FD_111487 | JGI IMG/M metagenome (GOLD analysis project Ga0164293, IMG submission 111487) | Eutrophic lake water microbial communities from Lake Mendota, Wisconsin, USA - GEODES118 metaG | ecosystem: Environmental > Aquatic > Freshwater > Lake | place: USA: Lake Mendota...
GCAGTACCTGTCCGAAATGACCGAGGAACAAACGCTTCACCTCTATTCAGGGCATCCCATGGGGCTTTTTCCTTCCTCCAAAGACGCTCCTCGCGTGGTAGTCACCAACGGGATGATGATCCCGAACTACTCCAAACCGGAGGACTGGGAACGCTTCAATGCCCTCGGCGTCACACAATACGGACAGATGACCGCGGGATCTTTCATGTACATTGGGCCTCAGGGCATTGTGCATGGCACCACCATCACCGTGATGAATGCCTTTCGAAAGAAATGGGGCCAAGGTTCCCCCAAAGGGAAACTCTTCCTCACCGCAGGATTAGGTGGCATGAGCGGAGCCCAGCCCAAGGCGGGTAATATTGCGGGTTGCGTCACCCTTTGCGCTGAAATCAACCCTGCGGCGGCCCACAAGCGACACGAGCAAGGATGGGTAGACGAACTCATCGATGACCTAGATCTCCTCGTAGCGCGCGTTAAAAAGGCCAAAGCAGACCTTGAAGTTGTTTCCATCGCCTACCTAGGCAATGTGGTAGACCTTTGGGAGCGACTGGATCAGGAAGAGATCCTGGTTGAACTCGGTTCGGACCAAACCTCCCTGCACAATCCTTGGGCTGGTGGATATTACCCGGTAGGCCTATCTTTCGAGGAATCAAACCGCCTCATGGTGGAAGATCCACAAGCCTTCAAAGAAAAAGTTCAGGAATCCCTTCGCCGTCAGGCAGCTGCTATCAATAAACACGCGGCGAGAGGAACCTATTTCTTCGATTACGGCAATGCTTTCCTACTCGAAGCCTCCCGTGCTGGTGCCGCAGTAGCGGGAGAACAAGGAAATGAATTCCGCTACCCGAGCTACGTGCAAGATATTCTAGGTCCGATGTGCTTTGACTATGGATTTGGACCTTTCCGCTGGGTCTGCACCTCCGGAACTGCTGCTGACCTCCGTACCACCGACTTGATTGCCGCACAGGTATTGAAAGAATTACTTCCAACTGCCCCTGCAAGTATTTCACAGCAACTTCAGGACAACCTCACCTGGATTGAGGAAGCCGAAAATAATCGCCTCGTGGTGGGTTCCCAAGCCCGCATCCTCTATGCCGATGCAGAAGGAAGAGCCAAGATTGCTGCTGCCTTCAATGAGGCCATTGCGGCAGGGACAATTGCTGCCCCGGTGGTATTGGGTCGAGATCACCATGACGTCAGCGGGACCGATTCCCCCTACCGGGAAACGAGCAATATCTACGATGGAAGCCGGTTTACCGCAGATATGGCCATCCACAACGTGATCGGTGACAGTTTCCGCGGTGCTACCTGGGTTTCCATCCACAACGGCGGAGGCGTAGGCTGGGGAGAGGTCATCAATGGGGGCTTTGGACTCGTGTTAGACGGAAGCGAAGCGGCTGCACAGCGCCTTCAATCCATGCTCTTCTTTGATGTGAACAATGGCATTGCACGTCGCGCCTGGGCGCGAAATGGCGGCTCCATCGAAGCGATACAGCGGGAGATGGACCGAAGTCCAGGCCTTCGCGTCACGATTCCGCAACTCGTGGATGACAGCCTACTGGATGGATTAAATTGAGAAAAGTGTTCCGAAAGGCCTAAATTAGGTTTGCCGGAATATAAATTGAATCACACAAGCGAAAAAAGGAAAAGGATGAATCTTCACCACAATCCATCTCAAGAAAATTGGACCGGAAGAAATGCCATGCAACCCGAATACTGGCACCAGGTAGTGCGTGTCAGTCCCAACTTGGCTTTTGACACCACTTCGAATCAAAAGGTAGGCATACTAGGCTATACTGGTGAAGAAGGCGTACGCCGCAACCAAGGACGATTGGGTACCCTCGCGGGCCCTGCATCCATCCGCAGGTGTTTGGGTTCCCTAGCGCACCATCTTCCAGTTGGCCTTCCCCTTTTCGATTATGGAGACCTGTTTACTCAGGAAGGTGACTTGGAAAGTACCCACCAAGCCATTACCGACTTGACCTACCAACTCTTGAAGAGCAATCACTTTCCAGTTTGGCTAGGTGGAGGCCATGATTTGGCCTTCGCACATGGGTCTGCTGTACTGAAGTATTCCCAGGAGCAGGGAAAAAAGTTGGGCATCATCAACCTGGATGCACACTTTGACTTGCGCCCCTTGGTAGCTGGAAAAGGACATTCAGGTTCCCCTTTCTACCAGTTGGCCAGCAATCATCCAAACGAATTTCATTACTTGGCACTCGGCATTCAACGTGCAGCCAACCCCAAGTCCCTATTTGAAACCGCAGATCAAGTCCAGGCCAAGTACTTGGTCATGGAGGATTTTCGTTTGCAGCATTGGGAATACATGGAGGAGCAAATCAGCTGGTTTTTGGATCGAGTGGATGCGATTTACTTGACTGTAGATATGGATGGATTTTCGTCTGCCTTTGCACCTGGTGTTTCCGCTCCATCGCCGATGGGCTTTGATCCTGAGGTGGCGTTTAAAGTTTTTGACCTAATCGCCAAAAGCAAAAAGTTAATCAGTTTGGATGTGGTCGAACTCAACCCTACCTACGACCAAGACCAGGCCACTGCGCGACTGGCTGCTCGCTGTGTGGAGTATGTTTTACGGAAGAATTTTGGGTGAGGAAAAGTAGGTGAATGAGGGTGATGAAAAAAGGGAGTTTTCAATTTTCAAATAATCCCCCCTAACCCCCTTGTAAGGGGGAGTCAACCAAATTGGACTCAAAGCAGATAATAGTTACCCAAAAATATTATCCTATAGTTAATGTTTGAGAACAACTAAGATGCTACTCCCCCTTGACAAGGGGTTTAGGAGCCTGCCCCGTGCGCCGCGGCGTACGGGGGGATTTTAATAGAACATCGGAAAATATTTCAACCTAAAAAAATACAAAAAAAGAGCCTAATTTTCTGAAGTTAGGCTCTTTTTTACTTTAATTAAATTAGGGTATCCATTTGATTTTCTTGAAATTAGGCTTTCTCTTTTCAAGAAATGCATTACGCCCTTCTTGGGCTTCTTCGGTCATGTAGGCAAGGCGGGTGGCCTCTCCTGCAAATACCTGTTGGCCTACCATTCCGTCGTCTGTGAGGTTCATTGCAAACTTGAGCATCTTGATGGAAGTGGGTGATTTGGCGAGGATTTCCTGCGCCCAATCGTAGGCGGTATTTTCTAAGTCTGCATGTGGAATGACTGCATTGACCATGCCCATATCCATGGCTTCCTGTGCGGAATAATTTCTTCCCAAAAAGAAGATTTCTCGGGCCTTCTTCTGACCGACCATCTTGGCCAAATAGGCAGATCCATAGCCCCCGTCAAAGCTGGTGACATCCGCATCGGTTTGCTTGAAAATGGCATGCTCGGCGCTGGCCAAGGTCAGGTCGCACACAACGTGCAAACTATGTCCCCCCCCTACTGCCCAGCCTGGAACTACGGCGATTACCACCTTGGGCATAAAGCGAATCAAACGCTGTACTTCCAAGATATTCAAGCGGTGGTAGCCATCTTCTCCTACATAGCCTTGGTGGCCTCTGGCGCGCTGATCTCCACCCGAGCAAAAGGCCCATTTTCCATCCTTGGAAGAAGGGCCTTCTCCAGAAAGTAAAATCACTCCAATCGAAGTATCTTCTTGTGCATCGTAGAATGCATCGTAGAGTTCAGCGGTAGTTTTGGGACGGAAGGCGTTCCGTACATCCGGTCGGTTGAATGCAATTCGCGCGACGCCATTGCACTTTTTATAGGTGATGTCCTCGTATTCCTTGGCTGTAATCCAGTTAATCATGATCGTTTGATTTAAAAATCACATTTTTGTGCAAGTTAACCGAAGCGTTCGAAATTTGTTAGTACTCTAATTCCCTTTTGCTAGTCCACTTCGCGCATGTTCCAACTTCGCTACCAGACCCATCATTTAAGCAGCACCCAATCCGCACTTCCAGACTTGGAGGAGCTGCCTTCGTCTGCTCAGGATGCCTTTAGCTTCTGTAAGGACTGGCTAGCTGGAAAGGATCGCTTTGTCCAGGCTACCTCTGGCTCTACTGGTACACCCAAGCTTCAGCAAATCACTCGGCAGCAGCTCGAAGCCAGTGCAAGGGCTACTGGGGCATTTTTCGGGGTAGATTCGGAGTTTAAACTGCTCTGCTGCCTCAATCCTGCCTACATCGCAGGAAAGATGATGCTGGTGCGGGCGCTGGTTTGGGACTGTGAAATCACTCTCGTAGAACCCAATTCAGATCCATTGGCATCGCAAGAGGAACCTTTTGATCTGGTAGCCATGGTGCCCTTGCAGGTAGAAACCAGCCTTTCCTCCCCATCCAGCCTTGAAAAACTTAAAGCCATCCAAACGGTATTGATTGGTGGAGCCCCACTCTCCTATTCCCTGAACAAAGCTTTGAGCAAGGAAGGCATTGCGGCCTGGCAGACCTTTGGCATGACTGAAACGGTCTCCCATATCGCCTTGGCTCCCATAGGAACTGGAGAATTGATTTACGAAGCCCTACCTGGGGTAGAAATTGGTGTGTCAGAAAACCAATGCCTATGGATTCAATCGCCTATGAGCGGAACTGAAAAAATACAGACAAATGACACAATTGAACTTCAGTCAAAAAATTCTTTTGTATGGTTGGGTAGAGCGGATTTTGTGGTGAATTCTGGAGGAATCAAGCTTTTTCCCGAACAGTTAGAGAAAAAAATCAATCCATGGATGTCTGAAAGGTATCCGGGAGTGTCCTATTTCTTTTTTGGAGAGGCGGATGATCGGCTAGGACAGCGCTTGGTGCTGCATGTGGAAGGAGAAGCGTCACAATTAAACCTTGAATCCCTGGAAAAGGAGCTGAAGAAACTTTTGGGCAAGTTTGAAGTTCCAAAAAAGATCAACATACTACCCCAATTTACGTACACGGCAACTGGAAAGATCAACAGACCCGAAACCGCCAAACAACCATGAAATACCTCCTTCTATTCCTTGCCTTCGGTTTCTGTACTCTGGTATCCGCACAGACCACCAGCTCCATTCAGGTACAAATTCAGGGGGCTAGCAGTGATAAAGGAATGATTCGCGTGTTACTTTTTTCAGGTGGAAAAGGATTTCCTGACCAGGTGGGTCTAGCGGCAAAGAGTTTTTCCCTTCCTCCCAAAAACCAACAAGTGGCTTTTACGATTTCTGACTTGGCTCCAGGAACTTATGCGCTTGCAGTCATTCACGATCAGGATAGCAATGGCAAATTGAGCAGCAATGCAGTTGGGTATCCCGTCGAAAAATTTGGCTTCTCCAACAATCCCAAGGTTTATTTCAGCCCTCCCTCTTTCGAAAAAGCAGCTTTCCCTCTAGGAAAAACCCCAATTACGGTTTCCATTAGCCTACGCTAATCGATATTCCGAAGCCAACCCGTGATGGAGATTCGTTCTTTCTGGGTTGGCATGACCTCGTGAGGAATCTCTTCACTTAAAAATACCACGAGTCTACCCCCTACTGGAAGTACATCTTCTATCCGTTCGCTGCCATCTTCCTGGGGGAAATACATGCGCAGCTGTCCCCCATCTGCTTCCGTCCAGGCGTCGTTGAGGTACAAGATGACAGTCACGATGCGGTGGGGTACGGCATGAAACTGATCCAGGTGTCGTTTGTAAAAAGATCCGATGGGGTAGCGTGCAAAGTGGCCTTCAAATGACTTTAATCCCAAGAAACAACGGCGGTTTAGCACCTGCTTCAGTTCCTCAATTTTCTCCCAAAAAACCAGCTGCAAGGGGCTGAGAGCCGTTGGGTCCATCCAGAGCACCTCATCACTTCGTATTTCCATACGCACCTGCTTCTGATCTCCCTTTCCTACAGCTGCTTTTTTAAATTGACCCTGATTCAATAAATCAGTTTGTTCCTTCAAAAGTGCCTTTCGGTACGATTCGTCTACAAAATCATCTACAACGACGTAGGAATTTTGGTAAATGGCTTGACTGATGTAATCGAGTTGATCTTCCATAGATGGCGGCTTGGGCAGGCAAAATAACCAGTTAAATCCCTAAAAAACCATACTTTTGTGAAAAGCTATACCGATGAGTTTACACCCCGCGACCACAGGACTTGTGTTGGAATACGATTCAGGAATTGTCCCTCCACCGTTCAGCCATGTATTTCGGCTTGCCTTAGATTGGTCCAAGGGCAACCTAAGTGCCCAACTTGACCTGCATTACACCGATCGGGAGGAACTCACGGAACAAGAAATTTTTGACGAGGGCTTTACTTTGGAGGATGATTACCGCTACCAGGGCAATGTGCCTTCGGTATGGATTGGGCCAATCAAGCAACTCCTGCAGTCGAGTCGTTGGACCAAAAAAGGGATAGATGAGGGAGGAATTACCTTGACGCCCATTGAAGGAAGCAAAAGCGAAGGTTTGAAGATTCCTTCCAACCAAGAAGAATGGCAGCTGATGGCCCAGGACCTCATTCAGGCCATTTACGAGCTCGAGAAGAAAGAGGCACCGCTGACTATTCAGTATAGAAAAGTAGAGCGAGAGTTAATCACGGACCTGAGTTTAACCATCCATTTCTCAAACAGAGAGGCAGTGATCCTCCGCTCAGATGTTTCCAAGAAGATTTCCTGGGAAGGAGCCATTGACTTGATGAAATTCGTTTTTATGCCCGACTACCGCTACGAACAAGCCAAAGATACCCCGGGGAATAAACGAGGGTCCTACATCGAATGTGGGGATGGCTTTTGGCACGAGCTCGGCAAAGGCGTGGTCAACAGCCATGCTTCGGTAGATGCAGTAGGCAAAATCAAAGCAGGTTTTGATCGCTTGCTGGATGCAAACTAAGGTTCCCAAGAAACTTTACCCCCATCCTGAACTAGAATTCCTGCTGAATTAGCCGGTAATTCGCTTCAAATCCGCGTGAATATCTCGAATCATCTCTCCCAGGTCCTCCAGGTTCAGAGGCTTCTTTTTGTCCCCAGGGTTGGGAAAGTCCGTACTGATAAATGCCTTGGCCTCCCATACTTCCAGTACCTCTTCGGCACGCACTTCGTATGGCTTGTAAACCTCGTTGTCCGAAACCAAAAATAATTTCCCGTTTTCCGCCAGGTAGTTGAACACCCGTTTGTACACCACACCTTCAGTTTGGGTGACCAAGACGTAGGTTCTCCCACTCTTGATCTCTTGAAGCTGGTCCACATAGGTACCGATGACAATTGTGCCCGAAATCAAGGGCAACATGGAGTCCCCAGCCAATTCGAAGGCACGGTAGGTGGCTTGTCTAGACAGGTTGGGTAGGTGAAACTGGGGTAGGGTCTCCATATACTCTGGATCAGCAAAGCCATTGAGGTAGCCTGCGGAGGCTTTCTGAGTTACCCAAGTAATGTTCTCCCGATCGGAATCGTCCGCAGCTATGGTCAATACCTGCAGGTTGCGCGGCTGAAGCGCCATCCGCCCTCTAGATTCGATGTCGTGGGACAAGAATTCCTCTACCCCTACTCCCAGCAAATTGCAAAGAATAAGCAAGGTGGAAAGTTTGGGTTCGGAGCGCCCATCCTCATACGCGGATATCATCGTGCGCTGCACATCCAACTGCTCAGCCAATTCCGTTTGGGTCAGGTTCTTTTGCTTTCTCAAAAAGCGAAGGTTAGCGGCTAGGTAACTCATGCGGAAAAGAGGTAAAAATGGTGATCGTCTTGACTCGGTGCAATGGAAATAAAGGGATTGGATTGCAGCAAGGATTCCCTTCTGCGTGCCAAACGAACCTTGATCTCCTCGAGGATATCCCCAACAGACTTGGTTTCATGCATCAACAAGTACCCGTACTGGGGATTCTCCTCGTCTTCAATAATAAACTTGACCTGACAGTTGCCCGAAGAAAGGGCCTTGGTCGTAATGCGAATGGATGCGGCTTCGTTCATGTTCGTCTTGTTTACAGCTGCTAAAGTAAGAATGTTACTTTAATAAACATTACTATGTTTTTAAAATAAACATATTTTGAGACATTAATTGTCGTAAAATGATAAAATAGCGCAAAAATCAGGGGTAAAAATTCAAAAAAAGTTCCTTTTGCTCGTTAAACCGAAAAATCAACCGCTCAGCCAATACTCGGCGATTCTAAACCTTTTCACTCGTTTCTTTGTAATTAGAAGTAGCGGATGGCAAGAACTCCAAGAGCACTTCTGTCCCACGCCAACTATGAAATACCTTTTTCTTACGATTGCCTTATTTTTTGGTCTGCTTGAATTGCAGGCACAAACTTACAGTCTCAAAGGAACCGTCCTAGAGGCAGGCAAATCCGAACCCATTGCCTATGCCAACATCCTGCTGCTCCGGGTTTCTGATTCCACTCAAGTAGCTGGAACTATCTCAGAGGTAGATGGACAGTTTGAGATCAACTCCATCAAAGAGGGTGTTTACCTGTTTAAAATTCAATACCTCGGTTACCAAGTCTTGTACAGAACCTTGGACATCCAATCGGATACCCAATTGGGAATCCTTTCCCTCCGAGAAGAAGAACAGGCACTATCCGAGGTGGTGGTTGCGGCTAGCAGAGCAACAGGCACTCAAAAAAGGGACACCACCCTCTTCAATGCGGATGCCTTCCGCACCATGAAGGATGCCAGTGCGCAGGTTCTGATTGAGAAATTGCCTGGCGTGATCTCAGAAGGAGGCGTGCTGCAGGCTCAAGGAGAAAATATCGCCCAAATTCTAGTAGACGGCAAACCCTTCTTCGGCACGGATGTGCGCGCAGCCCTTCAAAATCTTCCCGCTGAAGTCATTCAAAGCATCGAAATTTTTGACCAGAAAAGTGAAAAATCACAAGTAAGTGGCTTTGACGACGGGGAGCGCCTCAAAACGATTAACATCATCACCAAACCGAACCGACGAAAAGGACAGTTTGGAAAGACTACCGCAGGATTCGGCTCAGATGACCGCTACCTCGCGGGGGCCAGTATCAATGCCTTTGACGAAGACCGACGCATCACGGTTACAGGTTTGGCCAACAATGTCAACCAACTCAGCTACTCCAGTGATGCCAATACCCAAACGGAAGGCAGACCCCAAGAGGGAATCGTCACGACCAGCCTATTGGGGATGAACTACAGCGACCTCTGGGGAAAAAAGATTAAGGTGACCGGCAACTACGGTTACACCAAGAATACCAACCTGGGCCTAGTCAATCGCGTGCGAGACTTTGTGACCGCTGACAAATCAGACGTAAGCTACCAGGAAAATTCACGGGATGTCCGCACCAGCCAACGGCATACTGCCAACCTCCGACTGGAATACAGTCCCAACGAGAAAAATAAAATCCTCTACATCCCCCGTTTGGAGGCCAATGTGGAAACTGAAAATTCTTCCTTTTTTGGGCAAACCAAAAATGGAAGCAGCCCCATTAACGAAGTAGATAATCAGCGAACAGGAACCTATAAGGAAGTGGACTTCTTCAATCGATTGATCTACAGTCATAAATTTGATAAACCCGGCCGCTCACTCACCTGGCGCTCGATTCTTCACCAGGGCTTCGATCGGGATGTTTCAGACCGAATAGCGAATACCACCTATTTCCAGCCTAGTGGCAACCGCACCGACGTACTTGCCCAACAAACGTCTAGAGAGCGGATTGGTACCCGTTGGGAAACAGGCCTATCCTTCACTGAGAAAATCGGAAAAGCAGGCCAGTTGGAAATCGAATACGAAATCGGTAACCGAGCCAATGACTCCGATACGCGGGTAAACAATGTGATTGGAGGAGATTTTGAAGAAGGGGGCACAGAACTAGATTCCCTACTGACCAACGTCTTTGTCAGCGACTACCTCACCCAGGAAACCGAATTGGGCTACCAGTACAGTTCGGAGAAGTTTAAATTCCAAACTGAGGTGCTGTACCAAAATGCAAAATTGGACAACCAGCAAGAGTTCCCGAAAGCCTTCGCCTTGGAACGCAGGTTTTCAGCGGTGCTGCCCACGATGCGGATGGAATACATCTTTTCCCCTACCACCAATCTCCAGATCGATTACGATACCGAAACGGCCGAACCTCAGATCCGCCAGTTGCAGCCCGTATTGGACAATTCCAATCCCCTGCAGTTCCGTACCGGTAACCCAGACTTGGACCAATCCTACAGCCATGAGGTACGCCTCCGCTTCCGAAGTCAAAATCCCGATACAGACCGCAGCTGGTTCTTGTTTACGAGTTCTTCCCTCACCAACCGATTCATCAGCAACAGCACCTTAATCGCTAGTGAAGCCCAGGTTTTGCCAGAGGGCATCACCTTGCAGAAAGGGTCACAGCTTATCAAGCCGGTCAACCTGGATGGATTCTGGGAAGTGCGCTCTTGGGCGAGTTACGGCATGCCTATTGGCCTGATCAAATCCAAACTCAACATCAACGCAGGCGCAGGCCTCACCCGAAGACCTGGGCAAATCAATGACATCATCGGATTCAATACCTCGCAGCGTTTGAGTACGGGAATCTCCCTAGCGAGCAGCATCAGCGAAAACCTGGACTTCAACCTCTCCTCGCGCTCTTCGGTCAACCGCGTTGAAAACACGCTCAACCCCAACAGCAATACGCAGTTTTTTCAACAGCGCTTCCGCGTAAATTTCAACTGGATCTTTTGGAAAGGGATCATCTACCGCCTAGACCTAAACCACCAGATCAATACCGGCCTGAATGCAGGTTTCAACAACAATTTCTCCCTGGTGAATATGAGCCTTGGCAAAAAAGTATTTAAAAATCAACGGGGTGAGGTTAGCCTACAGGTGGTAGACCTGCTCAACCAGAATGCAAACGTGCGGAGAAACATCAGCGAAACCTTTGTCGAAGACATACAAACCAACGTGCTGCAGCAATACGTACTCTTTTCCTTCACCTACAACCTACGTCGCTTTAGCAAGGGGATGGATGAGGATAAGTACAAGGAAATGTACCAAGACGAGGAACGAGACTAGCCTAGCGCATAGTCTCGTTGGCTCCTTTTTTTTGAAGTGTCTCTTGAGAGAGGATCTAACTATATTTATCCCAGCGCAGGGGACCTGCTGCAGTATAGAAAATGGATTGGAAAAAGGAAGTAAAATCTTGGGGCGCAATTTTGGCTGTTTTTGCGTTTCTCTATTTCTCAGGCCTAATCCCTGTAATTCAAGGGGCCTTGCAATCTGTCCTACTCGCCACAGGTTTGATGAAGCCCAACATCGAGGTACCGGACCTCACCGACCAAAAATTTGACTACCGCGGACAGTTTACCGATTTTAAGGGCAACACCATCGACCTGCAATCCTACCGAGGCAAAACCCTATTCATCAACCTTTGGGCTTCTTGGTGTGGGCCTTGCCGCGCAGAGATGCCCCATATCTCCGATCTTTACGATGCAGTAAAGGATACTCCTGATCTCGAATTTTTGATGATTGGCCTAGACGAAAACAAGCAAAAAAGTCAGGAATTTATGGAGGGAAAAAGTTGGTCCTTTCCTGTGGTCCATGCGAGTTACGGTTTGAATAACAGTCTGCAAAGCGAGTCCATCCCCACCACCCTTGTGGTCAACAAGGAAGGTAAAATCGTCTTTTACCAGCAAGGGATGAGCAACTTCAACACAAAGGAGTTCAAGGATTTTTTGAAGTCACTTTAGCCGAGCTAGTGGGGGTTTAACCACTTTTTAAGTGTTTACCTTCCAAACGCTTTCTCCCGCATCCAAGATTTCTTTGCCCCAAATCGGGAGTTCGGCTTTGATGCGCTCCACCAGTTCGTCACAGGCTTGCATGGCTGCTTTTCGGTGTTTGGAAGAGGTAAAAACGAAGAGGCAGATTTCACCCACCTTGATTTCCCCAAGACTATGGTAGATGTGCATGCAGGTCAATGGGTACTTCGCAAAAATTTCTTCCCGAATCTCAAAGGCCTTTTCTAAGGCCATGTCTTCATAGGCCGTGTAGGCTATGGCTAGGACCTTCCCTTCGGGCTTTTCGTCGGCACGGATTTGACCCAAAAAAATGGAATGCCCACCAATGTCTGTTTTGGTGGCATGATTGGCAATGGACTGGGCGATCTTCTCCGGGGAGATAGGTCCTTGAACGAAAATGTTTTTGGGTTTGCGTTCTTTTTCCATGGTACTTAGGATTTCAGCGCTTGGATGCCTCCACGAATGGAGAATATTTTTTTATCTGGATAAGTTTCCTGCAGGAGCTGCGCCGCTTTTTGGCTTCTCCCCCCAGTTTGACAAAAGCATAGAATCTCTTCGGCCTCCTCAAATTGGTCCAACTGGCTTGTAAGAATGGAAAAAGGCACTTTTACGAGGCCTGTACATTCTAGAATAGGCTCTTCTCCGGGTTCGCGCACATCCACAAAAGCCACTTCATGCCCCATCAGCTTCATGGCCTCGTTCCAACTGAGCTGGGCGATTCCCTCGGAGGCCAACTCGTAATTGCGCTGCTCAAAATCTGACCAAGAAGTAGGCACTGCAGTAGCTGCGCTGGGCTGAATTTCCACTTCATAGCTTTGGGAGTTCAGGCTATTGAAATACAAGACTCGGTTGGTGAGTGGCTTACCCAGGCCAGTAAGCACCTTGATGACCTCGAGTGCCATCAAGCTCCCGATGATGCCTGGGACCACACCCAATACGCCAGTTTCTGCACAGTTGGGAATCTCGTTGGCAGCAGGTGGGTTCGGATACAGGTCTCTGTAGTTGCAGGAACCAGGGCCCTGATTAAATACCGATACTTGTCCTTCGTGTTGGTGAATGGCACCGAAAACGAGCGGCTTTTTCAATAGCACACAGGCATCGTTGACCAGGTAGCGGGTAGGAAAATTATCGCTTCCATCGACCACCACATCGTAGTGGAAGATGAGTTCTTGGGCATTTTCTACCGTAATAAATTCAGGGATGGCCTTCCACTGAATGTCGTTGTATTTTTCTTGAAAGTAGCGCACGGCTGTTTGGGCCTTATTTTTCCCCAAATCCTGCTGCCCAAAAAGTACTTGGCGGTTCAAATTAGAAAGGGCTACTACATCCCCATCCACCACACAAATTCGCCCAACGCCCGCGGCCGCAAGGTAGAGTAAAGCAGGGCAACCCAGCCCACCTGCTCCGATCACGAGGACGGAGGCATGCTTCAGTTTGGCTTGACCTTCCGATCCAAAGCCAGGAAGAATCACTTGTCTTTCAAATCTATCCATGGGTTAGCCTCCAGAAAAAGGGGGAAGTAGGGCAATCTCCTGCCCTTGGGAAATATCTGTGTCTGCTTGCAGGAGTTTGCGGTCCAGCGCCATTCGAAAAGTCATGTCCTTCAGCTCAGGAAATTGTGCGAGCAGCTGCTGCTTCAGCACCTCCGAGGAACCCGGATTCTCAATTTCAAGGGAATCGGCGCCCATCTTTTCAGCGAGCATTCCAAAGGCTTTGAGGTGAATTCGATCTGGCATGGAGATATAAACTTTTTTAAAAATAAGGAATCAAGTGTTAGTGAACAAGGTACTTGGAAGGCATTGAATTGAAACACAATAGAAATACGATAGAAATAGACCGAGCCCTCCGCGGCGGGCAGACACACTCGGTGAAATAGGGAGTCCAGATGTTAGTTCAACTTATTTCACGAAGCGGCCCGCCGCGGAGGGTATTTCTACACTATTTCAATTGTATTTCTACTTTAACTCTCATTACATTACCCTATCAAAAGTTTCAACGCTGCGAAAGCCAGCACAAAAGCCAAGAGGTAGGTGAGGAATTTGGGAGTCCATTTTTTAGCTCCGAAATAGGCTCCCAAGGCACCGCCGGCCACGGTGAGTGGAAGCAGCATCCATAGTTGGGGACTCAGCTCCACCTGAAATACGGAAGCACCTAAAAATCCAGCAATCGAATTCACAAAAATAAAGAGCGCACTCACCGCGGCAGTCTCCTTCACTCCCGTCCAACCCAATAGAAGTAGAATAGGCGAAAGAATAATCCCTCCACCAATGCCAATCATCCCGGAAAGCAAGCCAATACTTCCTCCAAGGATAGCTACCATCCAAGGCTGCTGGGTGAATTTGGGTTGGGCCGATACCGGGAATAGTCCTGCAAATTTAAGCACTGGAAAAAGTAGCAATACCCCCAACACCTGCTTGTAAATCGTAGCATCCAATAAAATTCGCCCGCCAAGGTAAGCGGCCGGAACGGAGAAAATCACCAAAGTAAGGAATAGCCGCATGGGGAAGACTGCTGCTTTTCGGTAATTCAAAAAGGAAATCAAGGATACAAATACATTCAAAATCAAGGCTGAAGGACGGATTTCTTGCGGAGCGAAGCCCAGCAGGGCCAAAATCATCAGGTAGCTGCTCGCTCCCCCATGGCCTACTGCTGCATACATAAACGCTGCAAAGGGCATCAACGCATAGAGCAAAATCTCCCAGTTTACCCCTCCTAACTCCATGGATAAAAAGGTAAAGCTGTACCGGCTTCCACATCAGAAAGTTGCTCCCCTACTTCTACCAAGCCATCGGCAATTCCAAAAGAAAGGAGGTTGAAGGATTCTTGCCCAGGCAAGATTTCCACTACACCCGCTACCAAACGCGCTTTAAGAAATACGGTCAACTTCGCCTGCTTTTCCCAGTTGGTGGCCAAGGGATAGGAGATTGACTGCTCCCAAGCGCCTGGATTTCCCATCCACTGACCTATACTCGGCTTGACATACTGCATGAAACAAGTCAGCACCGAAGCAGGGTTGCCCGGAAGGGCAAAGATTAATTTATCTTCTTTAATTCCGGCCAAAAGAGGCTTGCCTGGCTTTTGCTTGACTTTGTAAAACAAGGTTTCCACTCCGTTTTCTGCCAACCCTTCTTGAACAAAATCGTAATCACCCACGGAAATACCACCGGTAAGGAGCAGTACATCAGCGGATGCTAGCGCTTCTCCAATGACGCGGATAACTTCAGCCGAATCATCTTTCACCTTGTACACCTTCACGTCCAAGATCCCCAATTGACTGAGGTAGCCCAGAAGAGCGGGTCCATTAGCATTGTAGATTTGTCCTGGCTGCAAAGCTTGGCCCAGATCCACGACCTCATCGCCTGTAAGAATGATACTCACTTGGGGCGCTGCAAAAACGGAAACCTCTTCAATCCCTAATGAAGCCAAGAGCCCAAGTGTCCCTGGGGTAATGCGTATTCCTGCTGGTAAAATCAACTGTCCCTGCTCACACTGCGATCCTGCCCGGCGCAGGTTCATTCCTTGGGTTAATTTTCCCCTTTCAAAAAATATACGGTCTCCTTCTATCCGCACCCATTCTTGTTGCACGATGGTATCGGCCCCTTGGGGAACTGGTGCCCCTGTAAAAATTCGAACTGCGGTTCCTTTTTGAAGGGAAAAATCAGGATAGGCACCGGCCTGTACCACTTGAGCTAATTGCCTACTTTCTTCCTCATCCTCCCAAGCAATAGCATAGCCATCCATACCCGAATTGTCAAAAGAGGGCACCTGCATGGGCGCGTATATGGGAACGGCAGTCCAGTACCCTAGCGATTTTTGAAGGGGCAGGGGTACTTTTTCCCCGGTTAGGGAAAGATCTTTCAGAATTTCCTTGGCTTCTTGAACGGAAATAAATTCTTTCATTATCCTCCTATGGTAATCATGCTGCGGTTTTCGATGGCATTCGGGTTGGCCTGGCTGTAATCTTGGCCAAACTGCCCGCCCAAGGCCGCATGTTTTCTAGCGAGTGACTGCAGAATAAGGGGAGTAACCTCCTGTCCTTGGCGAAGTGCTCCGAGCAAATCGAGCTCCTCCTTTCCAAAGAGGCAGTTTTTAATCTTTCCATCCGCGGTAAGTCGTAGCCGATTGCAGCTTCCGCAAAAGTGCTCGCTCATGGTGGTGATGAAGGCAAAGGTTCCTGCATAACCAGGAACCTGGTATTTTTTGGCCGTGTCGTGAGTTTTATCCTCCAGCTTAACCACTTCCACTTCCTTTTTGACCCATTCGAGCATCTGGGCGGCGGTGATTACTTGTTTGGCTTGCCAATGGTTGCCGGTAAAAGGCATGAATTCAATGAATCGCACATGCAGTGGAAGGTCTCGGGTCAAGCGCACAAAGTCGATCAGCTCCTCTTCGATCTGTCCCTGCAGGGCTACTGCATTGATTTTAACGCGAAACCCTTCTTGGAGCAGGAGCAGGATATTGGCCCATACTTGGTGAAACTGGTCCCTGCGGGTGAGTTTGAAAAATTTTTCGGGTTGGAGGGTATCCAAACTCACATTGATGGAGCGAACACCCGCTTTTTTAAGGGCCTCTAGGTACTGTGGAATCAAGATTCCATTAGTGGTCATAGTGAGTTCGACGGGAAGTCGAGCAAGTTCCTCCAAAATATGCCCAAAATCCTTTCGCACCAGGGGCTCGCCGCCAGTTAGTCGAATTTTTTTAACACCAAGGCTCACAAAAATTTCGGCCAACTTCAGGATTTCTTGGGCGCTCATCAACTTCGATTGCGGCATCCACTCCATCTCCTCTACTGGCATGCAGTAGCTGCAACGAAAGTTGCAGTGGTCGGTCAAAGAGATCCGCAGGTAATCGTGTACACGTCCGAAGGCATCTTGAAGCATGATACGATGTTAAGAAAAATTAAGGATTAATGGTAGAAGTACAAGGTACAAAGTACCAAGTATGGAATAGAATTCTTTTCCCCTCTTGATACTTGATACTAGCTACTTGATACTCTATAAATATCGAATGCTGAACGCCGATTGAAGAATGAAGAAGTAGAGATATAAGGTACAAAGTACCGAGTATGGACTAGAATTCTTTTCCCATCTTGATACTTGATACTAGCGACTTGATACTTATTTAATGTCGAATGCTGAACGCCCAATTCTGAATGTTGAAGTGGGAAAACTAGTTTTTGGAAAGAATCAACCCTTCCTAGCCTTGAACTTTCCTGGAAAGCAAATTTACTTCTTCTGATAGGTATTTGAAAAGAGGTACATGATACCCACGTTCCAAATAAAATCATCCCCTGGAATAGTAGATTTAATTTTTTGATTGACAAGACCTTGAAATCCAATTGGAAATCCAGGTTTGACCACAGTGAAATTGGAGGTAATGTAGGTACCCGAAGTATCATCCACTTTGAGGTAAAATAACTGCGGATTGATGCGAAGGCTGAAGTCCCCTCCCACAGGAATATTCGACACCACGGTGTTGAGCGCCAAAAAATTGGAATTATCAGGAGGAATGGGATTGAAACCATGCCCTCTCAAATAGTAGAGACCCATGCTCAGTCGATTGGAAAACTTGTACATCGGTGCCACCTCCATCGCTAGAAATCGCTGGCTGACAAACATGGTTTTTTCTTGTCCATTGACTTTGACGATCCGCTCAGCAAAAATAAAGGCAGGATGCGCTCCTACCGTAAGGGTAAAAGGCTTGTCTTTGATAGCCTTGTAGCGACCCCAAAAAACGAAAGACCAAGGCTTTCCATCCATTCCAAAACGAAGCATGGGGTCAAAGGAAAAACGCTCTCCGCTCAAGCTCAAATCAAACAAGAGGGCTGGTCTGCCTAAAGTGAAGGAAGGGATAATGGATACCCCATTGTTGGTTGCTGTAATCACTCCCCCAATCTGCTTGGAACCCGATTCCTGTGCTTGCACTAGCATGGCAAATAGCGTCAGGGTGGTAATAAGTAGAAGTTTGGGTAAAAAAGAAATCGGATTCGTAGAAGGCAAGTAGGTAGCTAGGCGAGGCATGAGTAGAAACAGATCGATTGGACAACAAAATTGGGATTAATATCTCAAAATCTGTCTCCACTTATCAAATGAAAACTGAACTAATTAAAACAAATAGCGGGGGACTGAGGTAGACAAACTGGTCTTGAACAACAAAAATAAAGAAGACAATCCTCCACAACTTGGTTGATTTAGGCTACTTTTTGTTTGAAAAGCATAGGGTTCCTAACAAAAAGCCTAGTCAACTTTACAAAAACAATTGGTAAATGCCTGTACTCAGGTTTTTAGTTTGCGATACACGCATCAACAACCTAAAAGAAAGTGTTGAAAAATGATCTTAATTTTTACTAAATTTAAGTTTGTCCAACAGGAAATTATCCTTTAGCCAATCTACTTCCCATGGCCCAATTCACTCTTCAAATCAACGGTACCTCCCGACAGGTGGAGGTAGACCCCAACACCCCCCTACTCTGGGTACTGCGTGACCACCTTCAGTTGGTGGGCACCAAATTCGGTTGCGGGATGGCCCAGTGCGGCGCATGCACCATCCACTTGGATGGTACCGCGGCAAGATCCTGCTCCTTGCCTGTATCGAGTGTCGGAACTTCAGCCATCACTACCATCGAAGGTTTATCCGAAAATGGAGACCATCCGGTTCAACAGGCCTGGATCGAACACGATGTGCCGCAATGTGGGTATTGCCAAGCAGGTCAGATCATGACTGCAGCAGCTTTCTTGAAAGAAAATCCTTCACCTTCGGAAGAAGAAATTGAAGCAGCCATGAACGGCAACATTTGTCGGTGTGGCACCTACCTAAGAATCAAAGCAGCAGTAAAAACAGCCTCC
>Ga0164293_10001708_pt1 | contig 18467 bp, 17 predicted proteins | sample GEODES118metaG_FD_111487 | JGI IMG/M metagenome (GOLD analysis project Ga0164293, IMG submission 111487) | Eutrophic lake water microbial communities from Lake Mendota, Wisconsin, USA - GEODES118 metaG | ecosystem: Environmental > Aquatic > Freshwater > Lake | place: USA: Lake Mendota...
ACGCCCCATCCGCCGCAAGCTCATGGTGGGGGGAGGGCTCGTCCTCCTCATGGTGGCGCTTCTCTCGGCAAGCAGCTTCCTCGGCACCTACTCCTACCGCAGGCTCGTGAGGGGCTTGAGCAATCGGGCGGCGGAGCTGCCCCTGGCAAGCGACCTCGGCGAGGCGGTGGCGACGCTGCGGTTGGTCCACGCGCGGGCGCTTTCGGGGGACGAAACAGCGCTCGCCGCCGAACCGCCTGCCCTCCCGGAGGTCTCCCCGCCTCCTGCCCCGGGTGACGACGACGACGACGATGACGAGACTTCGGAAGCTCGTGAATTGGGTCCGTGCAGCGCCCCGTTTCTCGCGGTCCTCGCGCGGACGGAGCGGGCTCTCGAGTCGTACCGTGAGGAGCTCGACAAGGAACAGATCGACAACACCCCGCTCGGTGACCGAATCCGCGAACGGGAGGTTGCCCGGCGGATCGCCGTCAGTCTCGCAAGGATCCGCGACGTGGTGGGGCGACCGGCCGCCGGGGAAGGGGTGCAACGCGCCGACCTCCGCACGCTCGGCCCCGATCTCGGTCGGCTGGCCGCGCTCTCCGCCACGCTCCCCACCTACCTCCAAGAACATCTCCACGACCTCTCCAGCGACGTCCGCACCGGCTACCGAACGCTCATCGTCACCACCTGGGCGGCCGCCATGGCTTCGGCGCTCCTCCTGGCGTCGCTCGGCGTCCTCACCTACCGCTGGGTGTTCCGGCCGCTGCGGCTCCTCGGCTACGGCTCGAGGCGCGTGGCCGCCGGCGATTTTGCCTACCGGCTCAATCTCGACAGCCGTGACGAGATGGCGGAGCTTGCCGAGGCGCTCAACGACATGACGCAACGCTTCCAGGAGGTGCGGGACGATCTCGACCGGAAGGTGCAACTGCGGACGCGGGAAGTGATTCGCAGCGAGCAGCTCGCCAGTGTCGGCTTCCTCGCCGCCGGCGTCGCGCACGAGATCAACAATCCCCTCGCGTCGATCGCGATGTGTGCGGAGTCGCTGGAGAGCCGCCTGGCCGGTCTCGGAGCCGATGAAGGCGAGGCCAAGGTGGCTCGCCGGTACCTCGAGCTGATCCAGGCCGAGGCCTTCCGCTGCAAGGGAATCACCGAGAAGCTCCTCGACTTCTCCCGTCTCGGAGAGGTGCGTCGTCAGCCGACGGCCGTCATCGCGCTGGTCAAGGACGTCGCGGAGATGCTTCGCCACGTCGGCCGGTTCGCGGGGCGTTCCATCGATATCGACGAAGGCCCCGATCTGTGGGTGATGGTCAATCCGCAGGAGATCAAGCAGGTGGTGCTCAATCTGCTGGTCAACGCACTCGATTGCATCGACACGACGGGGCATGTCCGCGTGGCCGTACGACGGATCAGCGGGATGGCGGTCGTCACCTTCCGTGACGACGGCTGCGGGATGACCGACGAGGTGCTCGAGCATCTTTTCGAGCCCTTCTTCACGCGCCGCAAGACCGGCCAGGGCACCGGCCTGGGGCTGTCGATCGTCCACCGGATCGTCGTCGATCACGGCGGCCGGATCGAAGCCGAGAGCGACGGGCCGGGGACGGGGGCCACGTTTCGTGTCACGCTCCCGCTCGCGGACAGCGGCGAGGGACAGCGCCGAGCGGGGAGCGGGGTGTCGAAGGATCTCGATGCCGCGGGCCGAGCGGCGTGATCAGCCACCTGGAGAAACACGATGACCAAGCCAGTCCGACCGATGCGGATCCTGTTTGCTGACGACGAGATGTCGCTCCAGGAGCTGATGCGGATCGAGCTGCCGCGATTGGGGCACGAGGCGACGGTCTGCCCCGACGGGCGGACGGCGATCGCGGCCCTCGATCGCACGGCCTACGACTGCGTGATCGTCGATCTCGACATGCCGGGCGTCGGGGGGATGGAGGTCATCGCCCGGGTCCGTGACGTGGCCCCCGACACCGAGACGGTGATCATCACCGGCAAGTCGTCGCTCGAGTCGGCGGTGGCGGCCGTCCGCCAGGGGGTTTTCGATTACCTCACCAAGCCGTGCAAACTCGCCGAGATCCAGGCGGTCCTCGAGAGGGTCCGGAAGAAACGGGAATTGACGCTCCGCCTCCGAGCCCTCGAGGGGCGGGTGCGACGGGCGGAGGGGACGTCACGTCTCGTCGGTGGATCGACCGGGCTGGAGGTGGTCAGGCGTCTGGTTGGACGCGTGGCGGCGAGCGACTCGAGCGTGCTTGTCCGGGGGGAAACGGGAACGGGGAAAGAACTCGTCGCCCGGGCGATCCACGACGGCAGCCCCCGGGCCTCCGGTCCGCTCGTCGCGGTCAACTGCGGATCGCTCCCCGAGCATCTGGTGGAGAGCGAGTTGTTCGGGCATCGCAAGGGTGCGTTCACCGGCGCCGAGGAACACCGCGCCGGGCTGTTCGAGGTGGCCGATGGCGGGACGCTGTTCCTCGACGAGATCGGCGAGCTTCCCAAGTCGCTCCAGCCCCGGCTCCTGCGAGCCCTGGAGAGCGGCGAAATCCGTCGGGTAGGGGACAATCATCCGGTGATCGTCGACGTCCGTGTGGTTTGCGCCACCCACCGATCGCTCGAGGAGATGGTGGCCGCCGGCACGTTCCGTGAGGATCTTCTGTTCCGCATCAACACCTTCGAGGTGGCGATCCCGCCGCTCCGCGATCGGCTCGAAGACATCCCGGAACTCGTCGATCACTTCGTCCGCGATGCCCGGCCGCAGACGCCTCCCGACGCCGAAGTGATCGAACCTGAGGCGCTCGCGGTGCTCTGCTCCCACGTCTGGCCGGGCAACGTTCGCGAACTGGCAAACTGCATCGAACATGCATTGGTGCTGTGCGACGGCCTGCCGCTCTCGGTCGATCACCTTCCGGCCCGGCTCGGCGCAGCCAAGCCGCGGCCAAGGCCGGCGACCCCGCTGATTCCGCCGACCGTCCGCGACTGCTCTCCGATCGACCCGCCGGTCCTGCAGCCACCCCGAGGGATGGCTGCCGTTGGCCTGCCCGCTGAAGGTGCCCCGCTGCTGTCCGCACCGGAAGGGGCGCAGGCGTCGGGGGAGAGACCGGCGGCAGCACCGAGGGAATCGAAGCCTGTCAGTCTGCGGGAACTGGAGATGCAGGCCATCGTCGAGGCACTCAAACGCAACCAGGGAAACAAGCCGCGCACGGCCGAGGAACTCGGGATCAGCCTGAAGACGCTCTACAACAAGCTCCACCAGTTGGCAGACGCGCAGCATTCCGCTGAGCACGCCACTCCGATAGCTGCGGGGACCACGGACGCCGCAGCCTGATCTGGCGTTTTGGGAGCGGTCGGGCCGCGCTGCCTCGGTCGGCTCAGCCGGTCTTGCGCACGACCCCGACGAGGATCCCGAGCACGCGCGCGTTGCGGACGTAGATCGGCTTCATCGACGAATTGGCCGGCTGGAGACGAATCCGGTCACGTTCCGGGAACCACTGCTTGAGCGTCGCCTCGCCGTCCTCCGTCTGCGCGACGACGATGTCGCCAGCATGGGCCGTATGTCGGCGGCGGATGACCACCCAATCGCCGTCGGCAATCTGGGCCTCGACCATCGAGTCCCCCATGACTTTCAAGACGAAATGATCGTCCTTGTCGAAGAGTTCCTCGAAGTCGATCCGCTCCTGTTGTTCGTCCGCCGTCCGCAGCGTTCCTGCCGCCACCCAACCGGCCATGGGAAGGCCGCGGAGATGCGCAGGCTCCGTGACCAATTCGATCGCCCGCGACATGTTCTTCCCCCGGCTGATCAGCCCTTTGCGCTCGAGGGCCTTGAGATGGCAGACGACGCCATTGGGAGAGCGGATGTCAAAGGCCTGACCGATCTCGCGGACGGTGGGACCGAAGCCGCGGTTCTGGATCTTGTCGCGGATGAAGGCATAGATCTCGAGTTGCCGCTCGGTCGGGGTGTCGGCGCCGGCCTCGGCCACCGCAGCGCCGCCGCCGAGAATGGCGGCGCCATGCGAGATCGCGTGGCCCGGGGAAGGGGGCGCACCGACCGCGGATGCTTCCTTCGAGGCGGCGGACTTCGTCGTCGATCGACGCCCTCCCGCCGTTGACCTGTGGGCGGCCGGGCGGGCCTGCGACGCCGGCTTGCCTGCCTGGTTTGGGGCATTGTGAGCGGTTTTCTTGCGGATCGTCACGGGTGCCTCGGCCTGTGAAGGGGCGATTCAGAGCCTGTCAGTAAACATCGGTATCCTACTATACGGTCGTTCAATTTCAATGGGAAGTTGGCCGCGTCGATCCCCTCCTGCCGCTCAGGCGGTGGCGAACGGGAGCCGATCAGGCGGTGGCGGCCGCTGCCGCAACGGCGGCGTGGAACTGCGTCGGCGAGAGCGTCATCGCGCGGGCGAAGCCGGCGATGAACCGGGCCGAGGTCGGCTCGAAGACGACGATCGAGAAGTCGCCGAGTTGAAACCATTCGGCGGCATGGGGAAAGCGGGTCAGATAGGCCATCTTGAGGGCTTCGTGGGCCGGATGGGCGGCATCGATGAACGTCGCCATGGCAGGGAGGGAGACCCGGGGAAGAGCCTGCGGTGGGGGACCGGAGGAATCGGTCGGCTCAGGGGCCGTGATCAGCAGGCAGACTTCGGGAGTGGTGAGCATGTCACGCGTGTGGGCCGACAGTCGACTGACGTGACTGACAAGGACGACACTCCCCGCATCGCGCGTGGCATCGTCGTCGAGGTCGGGATCCCGCCCGGTGACGAGCACCGCGTAGGGGATCATCGAGGCGAACGGCCTTCCTTCATGGATCGTTGCCAGCGAAGCAACGCTGCGGCCGAGGACGAGCCGGCCGAGGAGCAGGGAGGTGTCGTGGTCGATCACGGGCAATCTCCGCAGGGATCGTGACGGGAATCGTGACACCCGCCGGGAGGAACGCTGCCGGGAAGTTCCAGACGTGGAGTCGCGAATGCGAAAAAGAGCGGGCCCGGCGACCTGTCGATCACCGGGCCCGCTGATGTGTGAACGACAGGCGACGTTTCAGCCCTCTAGAGAAGGCTCACGATGGCCATCACCCGATCGGGAGACATCGACTCACCAAGCAAAGTGGGCGAACGCCTTGTTGGCATCGGCCATGCGGTGGACGTTGTCGCGCTTCGTGACCGCGGCCCCTTCACGCTTGTACGCCGCGAGGATCTCTTCGGCGAGTTTCTCGTGCGTCGCCCGTCCCTTCTTCTCCCGAACAGCCTGGAGCATCCAGCGGATGCCCAGCGACTGCTGCCGGTTCCGGTTGACCTGCATCGGCACCTGGTAGGCGGCACCACCGACCCGCTTCGAACGAACCTCGACGGAGGGCTTGCAGTTCTCGAGAGCCCGATTGAAGACTTCGATGGGCTCCACGTCGGTGACCTTCTTGGCCACGATGTCCATCGCGTCGTAGAAGACGTTTTGCGCGATGCTCTTCTTGCCGTCGTACATCAGGCAATTGATGAACTTGCTGACGAGGAGCGACCCGTAACGGGGGTCGGGACCGAGTTGTTCGCGGCTGGAGGTGATCTTTCCCATGACTCGTGCTTCTGCTTAACCCTTCTTGGCACCATAGAGACTGCGGGACTGCTTGCGGCCCTGCACGCCGAGCGTGTCGAGGGCACCGCGGACGATGTGGTAACGGACACCGGGAAGATCGCGGACACGGCCACCACGAACGAGCACGATCGAGTGCTCCTGGAGGTTGTGGCCCTCGCCCGGGATGTAAACCGTGACTTCCTTGGCGTTGGAGAGTCGCACGCGGGCGATCTTCCGGAGGGCCGAGTTCGGTTTCTTGGGTGTCATCGTGCGGACCTGCAGGCACACGCCACGCTTTTGCGGGCATCGGTCGAGCACGGGAGACTTGGAGAACTTGCGCTTCGGCCGACGGCGGCTGCGGACAAGTTGGCTGATCGTTGGCATACCGGATCGCTTGCGGAGGATTCTGTGGATCGCCTTGAGGCGGGAATCCCAGAGCGTAGCCGAAACCATCCGCCGGCGGAAGCGCTTCCGGCAAATCCGGCCGATCGGGGCATTTTTTTCGCCGATCCGGCGGCGAATCCCTCTGCCAAGGCCTCGTCGCACCGGCGAAGTCCCGCCGAAAACAGCCGGTTTTCGGTGGTGTGGGCCGCCGATTCGTGCAGCGGGGGCGTCTGGGCCCCGTCCGGCTGTCGCTCACGCCGATGGGGGGCGGAGAAACAATTCCCCCCGGCCGCCGGTGACCATGTCGCCGTGCCACTGCTGAAAGCACCCGGCGGCCCAGGGAGCCGAGGGGAGCGGGGGCGAAGGAGGTGATTGTGGGGTCAGCGGGGGGCGGTGGGAAGCCCGCAGTGGCCTCGAAAAACCAGCCGCGGCGAGCCGGCGGGCGAGCAACGCCAGGAACGGAGGTGTCCACGTCTCGCCGACGCGAAAAGTTGCCGGGGGACGGGGTGCCGGGCCGGCGGCGATGATCGACCCGCGACGCATGCCGAGGCCGGCGTGGCGCCCGAGCGTGCCGACCACGATCACCGTCCCCGCCCGCATCTCGAAGCCGGCAGCGGGGCCGCAGTCGCCGCCGATCGCCACGATCCCGCGGCGCATCCGGGCACCGGCAAGCCGACCGGCGGTGCCTTCGATCATCACCAGCCCCCCTGTCATCCCCACCTGACTCCCGGGCAGCGCGGCACCGGCATCGTCACCGACATCGCCACCGACATGAACGACACCGCCGGCCATGCCGGCGGCCAACCCGTCGCCGGCAGCGCCGGCAACGACGAGTTCCCCTCCCGTCATGCCGACTGCGGCGTGGTCGCCGACCGCGCCGGAGACATCGATTCGCCCCGCACCCATCCCGCGGGCGATGCCGTGGACTCGGGAGAAGTCGCCGCGGCACTCGATTATTCGGTCGGTATCGATGCTGCCTGCCAGCGTGAACACCTCGGCAAGCGGTCGCACCACGCCGTCGACGCCGATGGGGAGTCGTCGGATGGCGGCGTTCTCGAGCCCCGAGAGCCTGTCGGGCGTGATGCCCGACAGATCGATGTCGACTGTTGACGGGAGGCCGTCGAGCGGGCTGATGACGAGTGGCAAGGACGCGTTTCCGCGGTGGAGGCGAAGCCAGTTGGGCTCGAGGAAAACGACAGAGCCCGCGGGAGGAACGTCTCCCGCGGGCTCCTGTTCTTCATGATACCCATGATTCCGGATCGCCATGATGCCGGATCGAGTCCGCCACCCGTCGGTCAGCCGGCCCGGACCTCCACCTTCCGCGGCAGGACCGCCGCGAGTCGGGGGACGCGGATCGTGAGCACACCCCGCCGGTAATCCGCGGCGATCCGCGCACCGTCGAAACCCTCGCCGAGACGGAGCGTCCGGCGGTAGTTGCCGATGCCGTACTCCTGCTGGATGGCCCGCCCGCTCGTCGCCCGCGGGGCCACGGCGGCGTGGATCGCGAGCACGCCATCCTCGAACGTGACGTCGATCGTGTCGGCCGTCGCCCCTGGCATGTCGGCAACGAGGACGACCTCGGTGCCGCGGTCGCTGACGTCGACGTGCGGCCGATAGGTGAGCCCGGGCTGGGGCTCGGTGGCGGAGGACGCCGCTGTGGTTCTGGTCACCATGGATGGTCTCCTTGAAGCGTGGAGGAAGGTTTCATGAGGGGGTGAAAACGGAATGGCTCGACGGTTGGCCGGGTGGGAATCAGGCTCCCCGCACCGGGACCTTGCGTGGCTGGCAGGCGGCCAGTTTCGGCAGCACGACCGTCAGCACGCCATCGATCAGGCTGGCATCGACCCGTTGGGAATCGACTGGCACCGGCAGCGTGATTCGCCGCTCGAAGGCTCCTGTGCCGCGCTCGCGGAGCAGCCACACCACCTTCGCTGCGGACTGGGAGCCGTCGGCATTTCCTCCGCCGGAAGGCGTGGCACCCTCGGCCGCCTCGTCAGCCGATCGCCGTGCGCCCTTGAGGACGAGGCAATCCCCTGACACGGAGATATCCACGTCGGCGACACCGAGGCCAGGGAGTTCGGCTTCGATCGAGAAGCCATCGTCGGTCTCGCGGAGGTTGACGGCCGGGAAGACGCTCTCTTCCGATCGCGTCCCCCAGCCATGAAGGGGCGGAGCGGTGACGAGCGAACTCCAGAGGCGATCGATTTCCTCGCGTAGTTCGTCGAGCGGGAGCGCGAAGCCAGGACGGTAGGCAGGCATGGGAAGGTTCCTGTGGTTGAATGTCGGACGACCGGGGAACGTTCGGCCCGTCGCGGGGTGGCCAGCCACGCGTCGGGGGGTGCAGGAAGAGGGGAGCAAAGAGCGTGCCAGCGGCCGAACTGCCGGAAGGGCACCTCGATTCTTCCCTGGTTTTCTGCGGCGACGAACCTTTTTGAGCGACGGCGCGGCAAGCTGTGGCGGTGGTTCCTCGCGTGCCGGCTGTCAGCTTGGCAGACCGCCGAAAGTGGTGGCCGAGACGGCTTGCCAAGAGTTGTGGGGAGGGGGCGAATCCCTATACTGCGGCCGACGGCATGGACATGCCTGACGCGTGTGATTCGCGTCCACATCTGTCGCAACGGAATTCACATGCGTTTCACCCTGCTCGACCGCGTCACCGCCATCGACCCCGGTAAAAGCATCACGGCGATCAAGACGCTGACGCTGTCTGAGGAATACCTGGCGGACCATTTTCCGCGCTTCCCCGTCATGCCCGGCGTCCTGATGCTCGAGTCGATGACCCAGGCTGCCGCCTGGACGATCCGTCTCGGCGAGGACTTCGCCCACGCGATCGTCGTGCTCCGCTCGGCGAAGAACGTGAAGTACGGTGATTTCGTCGAGCCCGGCAAAGTGTTGACGGTGACCGCCGAAGTCCTCTCCCAGGATGAGACGACGACGAAGGTCAAGGCCACCGGCACCGTGGGAGGGCGGACGAGCCTCACCGCCCGGTTGACGCTCGAACGCTACAACCTCGCCGATCGGGTCGCTCACGGCGATGCCCTCGATGCCCGCGTGCGCTCCGAGATGCGGAAACTCTGGGCCATCCTCCATCCGGCCGGCAGGGGCGCTGGCGTCGCCAGGCCTGTGGTCTACGGTGCCGCCGTCGGCGGCGCACCGACGCCGTTGACGATGGCCGGCGCGGCTTACCGGCAGGGAGGGGAGGTCTCGCCCCCCGGGGACGTCGCGCCGCTGGCCGGCCGCTGAGTCGGAGCGGCCGATGCACGGCCGCGGTCGCGTCGGTGCCGCCCCTGGCGCGCGGCGACGGTGGCTGTCGAAGGGGATCGGCGATTCTTCGCCGGTTTTCAGGTTCGAAAGCGACTCCGCCGGCCCCGCCGAGAGGGGAAAACGGGTCGACGCTCCCCTCTCGACGGGGAAGATTTTGTCGTTTGGGCAAAATCCACCCCCTTTCCGGGTTCCCACGGCGGCAGCATCGCATTACAACCATGAATGATTCTTCCGACTCTCCATTCCCCGTTTGCAAGGTGCCACGTCGATGCCGTCCCGTGATGAAATCTTCGAGAAGGTTCGGACCGCGCTGGTCGATGCCCTCGGTGTCGATGACGACGAAGTGACCTCCAGCGCCACGATGGTCGGTGATCTGGGAGCCGAGTCGATCGACTTCCTCGACATCGTCTTCCGCCTCGAAAAGGCGTTCGGCATCAAGATTCCCCGTGGTGAACTGTTCCCGGAGGACGTCCTCTCGAGTTCCGAGTTCGTCACCAACGGAAAGGTCAACGCTGCCGGTCTGGCCGCGCTCAAGGCCCGGATGCCGTTCTACGACCTGACGAACTTCGAGAAGAATCCGAGCGTGCAGAACTTCCCCAACATGCTTACCGTGGAGGACATGGTCCGCTACGTGCAGAGCAAGGTCGGCGGCTGAACCCGGATCGTCTCCCGTCACGGTGCGGTGGGGCCGTTTCCCGCCGCCGTTGCCCCGTCCCCGCGGTGGCCGGCTTCCCGGCATAGCTCTTCATGCGCTGGTTCTGGATCGACCGATTCGACGAGTTCGTCCGTGGCAGCCACGCCGTTGCCGTGAAGAATGTCTCGTTGGCCGAGGAGCATCTCCACGACCATTTCCCCGGCGCGGCGCTGATGCCCAACTCGCTGATCGTCGAGGGGATGGCGCAGACGGCCGGACTGCTGGTGGCCGATGCCATCGACTACAACCGTCGCGTCGTGCTCGCGAAGGTGGCTGCGGCCGAGTTTCATTTCGATGCCGTTCCCGGCGACACGCTCCGCTTCCGGGCCGAGATCCTCGACCTCAAGCCCGGCGGGTCGTTGACAAAGGTCTCGAGTAGGGTCGATGAACGGTTGCAGGGGGAGGCGGAACTTTTTTTTGCCCACCTCGAGCCGGGAGAGGGTGTTCCCAAGCTGTTCGAGCCCGAAGAACTTCTCAAGTGGCTCGATCAGATGCACATCTACGACATCGGCCGCGACGAGTCGGGGCAACCTTTGCAGCGGCCCGATTGGTGAACGGCCCCCTTCGAGCCGGTCAGCGGCCACTCCCGCGCTGACCGGCGCGGGGAGCGACAGGAGGATTCGATATGGTCACTGGGGTAGCTGGCAGCGGAACCGTCGGCCGCGATGCCGCCCGGCGGCGCGTCGTGATCACCGGGATCGGGTGTGTGACGCCGCTCGGTGTCCGCGTCGAGGATCTCTGGGCAAACCTCAAGATCGGGGCTTCGGGGGTCGGTTGGACGACCGTCTTCGACGCCTCACGATTCCCCACCAAGATCTCCGCGGAAGTCCGTGACTGGACGATTGCCGACGAGGGAGAACCGGTCGAACGCTGGCAGCACTGCGGCCGCCACACCCGTTTTGCCGCAGGTGCGGCGCTTCAGGCGATGCGCGACGCCGGCCTGCCCAACGGGCTCGAGTCCGATCCGACGCGGATGGGGGTCTATCTCGGCAGCGGCGAGGGACAGCAGGACTTCGAGTCCTTCACGAAGATGATGGCGATGTCGATCGAGGGGGACAACCTCGACGTGGCGAAGTTCACGAAGATCGGCCTCGAGACGCTCCATCCGCTTTCCGAGGTGGAGCAGGAACCGAACATGCCGGCGGGGCACCTCGCGGCGATGTTCAACGCCAACGGCCCCAACCTCAACTGCCTCACCGCCTGCGCCGCCTCGAGCCAGGCGATCGGCGAGGCGGTCGAGCTCGTCCGTCGCGGCGAGGCCGACGTGATGCTGTCCGGCGGAACGCACAGCATGATCCATCCCTTCGGCGTCACCGGCTTCAATCTCCTCACCGCCCTGTCGACCCGCAACGACGATCCCAGGAAGGCGAGCCGTCCGTTCGACAACGAGCGAGACGGCTTCGTGCTCGGCGAGGGGGCGGCGATGGTGGTGCTCGAGGAACTCGAGCATGCCAAGCGTCGTGGTGCGAAGATCCACGGCGAGCTGCTCGGCTACGGATCGACCGCCGATGCCTACCGGATCACCGACACCCACCCGGAAGGGCGCGGCGCGAGCGCGTGCATCCGCATGGCGCTGGCCGATGCCGGCATCGGCGTCGACGCCATCGACTACATCAACGCCCACGGCACGAGCACCGACGTCAACGACAAGGTGGAGACGCTCGCCATCAAGACGGTGTTCGGCGAACGGGCCTACAAGATCCCGGTGTCGAGCACGAAGAGCATGATGGGGCACCTGATCGCCGCGGCCGGGGCGACGGAACTGATCGTCTGCCTCTTGGCGATCCGCGACGGGATCCTCCCCCCGACGATCAACTACGAAAATCCCGACCCGAACTGCGATCTCGATTACGTGCCGAACGTCGCCCGCGTCGCCCGCTGCGACCGGGCCCTCTCCAACAGCTTCGGCTTCGGTGGCCAGAACATCTCCCTCGTCGTCGGCCGTTACACCGGCTGAACGGGCAGGAGCTTGCGGTAGCGGGCCTGTTGGTGATCCTTCGGCGGGGCCGGCAAAAGTTTCGTCGTTCCTCGGAGGCACCTCGTCACTCCTCAAGCGTTCGCCGATCCCCGCCTCGCCTGAGCGCTGGCAAAAAAGTGCCACCCGAAACGCTCCACAGCGAGGGGTCGCCCGTGCTCCGAGAGCCGGCGTTGCCGGCAAGCGGAGCCATGGATGGCGGAGCGCAGGCGGCATCGAGCGAACGGAGGCCACGATGGCCGGAGTGAGCGTCCGGCGACGGGGCACGGGCGACCCCGAAGCCACCACGGGCCATTTCAGCCAGACCGGCGGCGGATCGCTGCTGTCGCCAGTCGGCGGGCGAGGGCCGGATCGGCTGCGGCTGCCTTCACCAGGGATCGTAGCGCCCCGAGCCGGTCGCCACGCGTGAGCATCCCGCGGCCGGCGAGCCAGTCGCGGGTGGCCTGCCAGCGGCGGGGGTCGGCCGTGGCTGTCCAATGATCGTCGAGGAAGGCGAGCTCGCGGTCGGCGCGCTTGGGTGAGCCGGTGGCGGCGAGGACCTGCTCCGCCCGGCCGAGCGCGGCGCCTCGCACCTGCGCGACGATGTCGGCGACTCGGATACCGAGGCCTGCGGCCGTGGCCCGGTCGGCATGTCCGTGGGCGAGCGGGTCGGGGCGGCCGGCCCGGCGCTCGGCTGCGGCGGCGCGGACGACGAGCGTCGCCACCGCCACCTGCTCGTCGCGCGCCGAGGAAAACTGGCCGTCGTGGAGCCGGTAGTCGAGGAGGGCGTCGGGAAGATTGGCAAGATCGAAGCGGTCGGCAAGTCGCAGCCAGAGGTCGTAGTCTTCAACGTAGGACTGCGGCCGGTAGCCGCCGACAGCGAGAACGGCCTCGCGGCGGAGCATGACGGTGGGGTGGGCCAACGGCGGCGCGACAGGGAGGAACCGCCGGCAGGCCTCCGGGGAAAGCGGGAGCCGGCTCTCGATCGGGGTCGCTTCTCCGTCGACGAGGAGCCGCGTCTGCGTGCCGAGCGCGGCCACGGTCGGGTGACGCTCGAGGAAGTCCAGTTGGCGGGTGAGCCTGTCGGGATGGGCGACGTCGTCGGCGTTCATGAGGGCGACGATCCCCGTCCGCGACCGCTCGATTCCCTCCTGGAGCGTCGCGGCAAGGCCGCGGTTGGGGCGGCCGGTCACCACAATTCGACTGTCGCCGCGGGCGAAGTCTACGAGAACCTGCCGCGATCCGTCGGTCGAGCCGTCGTCGATGGCGAGCATTTCCCAGTCGGCGAGCGTCTGCGCCCGGATGCTCTCCACCGCGGCAGCGAGGTACTCCCCGGCATTCCAGACCGGGAGGACGACGGTGACACGCGGCGTTCGCGACGAGATGAAGGCATCCATGCCGAGAGCCTACCACCCTCCGCGCGAGGAACGCTGTGGGAGGTTCACGGCCCGCCGCCGGTGGACCGGTTCGCGACACTTGACAGGCCTCGTGTGCTTGGTGTATTAGTGAATCAATACACGTGTGAGCAGGGCCGCGGCCCGGAGTGACAATTGTCCCAGCCCGATCCGATCTTCGTGGTCCATCCCTCGTCGGGCGTGCCGATCTATCGGCAGCTCATCGACCAGGTCGAGGCACTCGTGGCGGGGGGGAGGCTCCGGCCCGGCGACGGCGTGCCGAGCGTTCGCCAACTCGCCGCGGCGCTCGGAGTCAATCCGATGACGGTCTCCAAGGCCTGGAGCCGGCTCGAAGCCGACGGGGTCCTCGACCGCGATCGGGGAAAGGGGATGGTGGTCGCCGTGCCAAGGGAACGGGAGGGCGGTGGCCTCGCCGAGCGGAAGGCGCAGGTCCGTCCGCTCGTCGATCAGGCGGTGGTCCGCGGGCTGCAACTCGGGCTCACGCCGGCACAGCTGCTTTCGGTCGTGAAAACGTCCCTCGAGGAGAAGACGCCATGAACGGAAGTGGTGCGGCTGATGACGCGATCGCCGTGTCGGGCCTCGTCAAACGATTTGGCTCGCGCGCGGTCCTCGATCGGATCGATCTGCGGGTGCCACGCGGGCAGGTGATCGGCCTCCTCGGCCTCAATGGCTCTGGGAAAAGCACGCTCATCAAATGTCTGCTGGGGTTGCTCGAGGCCGACGAGGGTAGCGCGACGGTCCTCGGCACAGATGCCTGGCATCTGGCGGATCGGGAAAAATCCCGGATCGGGTACGTGCCGCAGGAAGCGACGCTCTACCCCTGGCTCACCGTCCGCCAGACCGTCGCCTATGTGTCGAGCTTTTATGCAAGCTGGGATCGGGCCTGGGGAGAGGAACTCCTGCGCCGCTGGGATCTCCCCCTCGGCCACCGCGTCGGCCCGCTCTCGGTGGGGCAGAAGCAAAAGCTCGCCCTCGTGCTCGCCCTCGGCTACCGCCCCGAGCTCCTCATCCTCGACGAGCCGGTGGCGAGCCTCGATCCGGTCGCCCGGCGCTGGTTTCTGGAAACGGTCCTCGAGACGGCCGCCGAGGGGGCCGGCACCGTCCTCTTCTCCACCCACATCACCTCCGATCTCGAACGCGTCGCCTCGCACGTGGCGCTCCTCCGCGAGGGGAAGGTGACGTTCCACGACGAGATCGACGTCCTCAAGGACCGGGTCAAGCGATTGCGGATCGAGGCCGACGTCGATCTGCCGGTCGATCTCGGGATGCCAGGCACGCTCCGGCAGGAGGTGCGCGGTCGGCAGGCGCTCGTGACCGTCGATGGCGTCGATGGAGCGCTCGTGGCGGGCCTGCGCGAGCGGTTGGCCGCGGAGATCGTCGTCGACGATCTCAATCTCGAGGAGATCTTTCTCGAGCTCCACGACGGTGAAGCCGCCGCCATGAACCGAGCGAGGTGAGCCATGATCGCCATCCTTCGGCAATACGCGCTCGTGCTCTGGGCGATCGTGTCGAGGCCCTGGACGCTCCTCATGCTGGGAATGGGGCTCCTTTATGTGGGGCCGACCCTGGGCGGCGGAGCGTGGATGAACCGCGGCATTTCCCATGACACTTTTCCGTTGTTCCCGAACGGCTGGAGGAATCTGCCGCCGGCGATGGGACGCGATCGAGTCGTCGATGGCGGGATGGCCACGACGACCGGTTGGGATGGACGCTGGAGACAGCCGCCACCTTCAGCCAAACCGCGAGATCTGCCCTTTGACACGGATCGGGACTGGCCGATCCTCGATCAATTGCCGGCGCTCGAGTGGCTTGTGCTGAGCCATCCGAATGCCCTCTCCGCAGCAGGGTGGAAGCGGATCGGTGAGCAGGATCAACTGCGGGAATTGTCGCTGGTCGATGTCGTGACCGATGACGATGCCCCCACGGAAGCGCCCAAGGCTCTCGGCCGGCTCCATCGCCTCGAGAGGCTCGATTTCCGGCCGTCGATCGAGCCGAAGCCATTCCCGCATCCGAACAAGCCGATCGTTCTCCCACCCCTGCCGAGCCTCGAGGTCGCCGTTCTTGATTCAAGATCCCTCGAGGAGAATCTCGCCGCGCTCGCTGCCGGGGCGCCACGCCTCCACACACTCGGGCTCTACACCGGGCCGGAGGATTTCAATAAAAGGTGGTTGATCCCTACGCTGAAGCGGCTGCCGCAGTTGCGGACGCTCTACGTCGGGGGAAACCATGACGGCAAAGACGATTCACGCTACCGGGATCATCTCGCCGACCTCCGCCAGGCCCTGCCGGGGGTGGCCGTGTTTCCCGGGACCTATGCGTGGCAGCGGATCGCCGCAGCCTCGATCGGGGCCATCGGCTCGGCGTATTTCCCCTTCGTGCTCTGGTTCCAGGCCGGCATCCTCCTGGCGACGCCCCTGGCCTGGATGATGCCGAGGCGGCTTTTGCCCCATCTCTTCTGGCCGCTCGCCGTCGCGGTGCTCATCGGTGGCGTCTTCGTCGCCATCGCCCGGTCGGCGGGCGTCGCATGGATGCCCGCGACCACGTTAGCCGTTTTCGTCACTGGGCTTGCGGCCTACGGACCGGTGTCGGGCGACATCGATGGCCTCGCGGCGCGGATCACGAGGCTCATCGTCCGGCTCGACATCCTCGCGGTGATCATGCTGGCGGTGATGGTCGTGTGGGCGGGACCGGTCTTCGACCGGTGGCTCTCCGGTGACATGCCGCTGCGTTCGGCGGCCCTGCTTGCCATGGTGGCGGGGACGGTCGGTTGGAAGCTCGCCCGGCTTTCACGCTTGCCGGTCATTCTTGCGGGGGCGGGAAAGTCGCTGCCCCCCGGCCTGGTCCTGGAACCTTTTCCATCGGCTCCAAGGGAGCAGGGCTCAATCGGCAGCGGTTCGTTCGATCTCAGCCGGTGGCTCAATGACGTATCGGTCGACCGTCAGCTCGGCAGGGGTGTTCCAGCGACGTTTGCTTCGATGCTCCGCCGCGCGCAGTCCCGCCATCAGATCCCGCTGATGTTGGGAGTCATGCTCATCGTCGAGTTTGCGGTGCTCTCGCTCATTCTCGGGATCATGGCACGGGGTACCGGGCAGGCCACGCCATCATTCCTAAAGCTCGCGCAGATGGCGCTCGTCGTATTTGCCTGGCAGGGGTTTGCGACGGCGCTGGCGATGACGATCGGCCTGTGGCACCAGCGCCGCGCGAGCCTTGTCGTCGACTTCCTCCGCCCCGTGTCCCGCGAGGGCTTCTGGCGGGGCTTGCGGCAGGCGATCACCCGCGACCTCTTCCTTCCGGCTGCCTTCGCGGCCATCTGTCTCGTGGTGGGGATCGTCTCGGCCGGCAACGGAGTTTGGTGGGCCTGGGTGGTTGCTGGCATGGCCTTTGTCGGCGGCGTCTCCATGGCCCATGCCCTGACGCTCCTCCTCGCCGTGACGCGCTGGCCACTCGTCGTCGGCACGCTCACGGTCGTCCTTCTCGTGGCAACGACGATCGGTTCGCTTGTCGCCATGACGCAGGTCGTGTCGATCTCGAAGCCCGCTGATCTCCATACCGCCCTGGTCGCCGCCGGGGCCGTCCTCGCCGTCGGGCTGTCGATCAGAACGGGCGTGCTCTGGCGGCTCGAGGGACGGGAGATCGGGTGAGCGGGGCCCTCGGGGACCACGGCTCCATCAATCGTGGTCCGAAAACCGATTCCCCGGCCGGAGGGGGGGCGGTAGAATCGGTGCCAAGAGTGTTCAGGGCCGATCGACAGCGGAGGACCTCGTCATGACCAGCGGTTCGTCGACGATTGCGTACGTTGTGGCGATGATCCTTGCCTGGTTCGGCTTCGCGGCCGGAAGGCCTGCGAAAGGGCCGCTGGAGCGGGTGGCGTTCGCCATCGGTGGCCTGAACGATTTCGAGGAGCAGCAGCGGAAGGAACGCGAGTCGCTCGACGAGTTCCGCTCCACCGCCCCGTACCGCGAAGCTCGGTCGATCGAGATCGATCCGGCCTACGGCAAGATCCTCGGCTTCTGTCCCCTCGGCGAAGGGCGGCTCGCCGCCGTCACCGGCCAGGCCGATGCGTACGGCGCCGTCGTCGACACCCACGATCCCTCGACCGTCGGCAACCGGCTCGTGTGGCTCACGGCCGATGGCCGTGAGGAACGCTCCGTGCCGCTCGACTTCTCCCCCCGCGGCGTGAACCCCGGGCCCGATGGGTCGCTGTGGGTGGTGGGGGGATCGAACGTCGCACATTTTTCTGCCGATGGTGAGAAGCTCGCCGCCGCTGTGGCACCCCACTTCACGCTCTCGCCGGAGGGACGCGAGGAGTTCGTCGAGGAGATGAAGACTCGGCATGCCGCCGAGATCGAGAGCTACGAGCAGAGCGCGAAGAGTCAGGAGCTGATGGTCGCGGAGCTCGAGGGGAAGAAGGAAGGGGATCCCGGCTACCAGCCCGAGGAGATGGTCAAGCTCTACAAGCAGTCGTGCGAGAGCATGAAGAACCATGTCGAATCGCGGCGGAAGATGACCGACGAGCAGATCGTCGACGAGGCGATCGAACGGGTGCGGCAGATCCACCGCGTCGCGGTGACGGCAGACCATGTGTTCCTCGTGACCAACCAGGAGACGGGCCACGGCTTCGCGATCTGGCGCTGCACGACGGATCTCGCCGAGCCGGTGCGGATCGTCGAGGGGCTCGCCGGTTGCTGTGGCCAGATGGACGTGCAGACGGTCGAAGGGGGGCTCGCGATCGCCGAGAACTCCCGCCATCAGGTCCGCCTCGTCGATTTCGACGGCGAGCCGATCCGGCAGTTCGGCGAGACGAGCATGGCCGACGTCACGAAGGGATTCGGTGGCTGCTGCAACCCGATGAACACCTGCCTCGACGGCGACGGCTGCCTGCTCACCTCCGAGAGCAATGGCCTCGTGAAGCGGTATTCGCTCGACGGGGAGTTCAAGGAGGTGGTTGGCGTGGCCGATGTCCAGGCCGGTTGCAAGAACTCTTCGATCGGGATGTCGGCCGATGGCGGCCTCCTCTACTACCTCGACGTCCACAAGGGGACGGTCGTGGTTCTCGAGAAGGCCGGCTGAGCGTTCCGGCCGCCGCGGTGTCGACAGGCTCGTGAGCCTCCTTTCCCGAACCACTCTTGGGGTGTTCCATGCGCGTCCATGAGCTTCCACGTCGCGGACTGCTTGTCGCTGCCGTGACCGTCGCACTCCTGACGCGAGTCCTCGCGGCGGCAGAGCCCGGCCT
>Ga0164293_10001710_pt1 | contig 18445 bp, 20 predicted proteins | sample GEODES118metaG_FD_111487 | JGI IMG/M metagenome (GOLD analysis project Ga0164293, IMG submission 111487) | Eutrophic lake water microbial communities from Lake Mendota, Wisconsin, USA - GEODES118 metaG | ecosystem: Environmental > Aquatic > Freshwater > Lake | place: USA: Lake Mendota...
ACTCAGCGCAGAGGCAGCGAATGTTGCTGTCTTCGTCCGATCCGCCATAGGCTAGCGGCACAATATGGTCAGGTACGGTCGCCTCGCGGACAATCCCGGCGGAGGCACAATCGCGGCAGAGTGGTTCGGCCTTTAATCGACGCAGGCGCTGCGCCATGCCTTGGCGTCCCCGAAGTCGTTCAGCCATCGCGCAACGCCTGCAACGAGAAACGCCCGGAAGCTGGAAAGCCCCGGGCGCAACTTGCATCTCTATATTTCGGAAACATCTATACCAAAGCAATGACCTCGTCAATGCATTTGTTGCTAATTATCGTTTAATCACAGTTTGTTATTTCAAATGGTAGGCGGACGGTACTGTCTACGAACTGTCCTTCTTGATGTGGAACAGGGAAACCAGCGCTTCGAGCCCGTGCCCCAGATTCCGAATGTCAGCATCGCCCCAAGCCGATGCGTCGACCTCGTAACAAACCACAGCATGAACCAGGACGCTCGGGCGCCGACCTGTCGCAGCAACGGCATCGCTGTCGGCAGTCCGTAGCATCAGGATCGTCGCTGCCGAACGCTTGCGGATCTTGGCTACATAGTCCGGGTCGTATTCCGTGATGCTGCGCCCGAAGATCCCTTCATCCAGGAGCAGACCACCCGCTGAATGCGGGTGGAGTGGCGGCAGCCCCATGACCGCCCGGTTGCGGGCCATGAGGTCACCATAGAGCTCCGCTGCTGCCAGCTGCTCCGGGGTGATCTTGCCAGCGAACGCCAGCCGCCCGATTGCGGAGCCGAGGCGCTCGTCCTTTGCCTGCCGCGCGCTCACACCATACTGGCGTTGGCGTGCCTCAAGCACGGTCGCGGTCACTTCGCGCAGGGTCTCAGCCTTGCCCGGCTGGACCAGCTTGCCGCATGGGTGGCGGCGGCCCGCCTTGCGCTTACGACCGCGAGCCACGGATGATCTCCGGGATCAGCGCCGCATAGCCAATCACATCGATTGGGCCGTCGGCATAGCCCGGATCGTGGGCGAGCCGTGCCAGCTTCAGATCGATCATGCACAGCGCAACCTGCTGTGCCGTGACGGGTGTCCCCAGGGTGATCGACCAGCGCTGAGCGATGGCCTCCATCTGAGCTTTGGGATCGCCGTAGGCAGCGCCGCGATCTTCGAGCACCTGCGCCACGCGCTTCAGGAAACCGACCGCGCTCACCGGACACCTCCGCGGGTCTCGATAGCCCAGAGAAGGATGGCGATGGCGTCGGCCTCGTTATCGTCGGCGGGAGCAAATCCCTTGGCCTGAACGGCCGCGATGACAGCCGACTTGTCGGCATTGCCCTTGCCGGCAATGAACCGCTTGATCGTGCCGACGGGCACGCCCTGGTAGGCTACCAGATGCTCTTCGCACCACGAGGTCAGCATTCCCAGCAGGCCACCATAGACGTGCGCTGCATCGGTGCCGACGTGACGGCGGACCTCTTCGAAGTAGACCGCCTCAATCGGGCCAGCATCAAGGTCGAGCTGTTCGAGCCAGCGCCGGAAGCGGAGGTAGCGCATGCCGCCACCGTCGTAGCGGGTATGTTTCAACGAGACTGTGCCGGTCGTGATCTGGTCATCTGGGGACTGGAGTGCCCAGCCGGCACTGGTGCCGAGATCGAGGGCAAGAACGGCACCGCGAGTGATTGTGCCACTTTGCCGGGATTGGAAACTATCGGGGCAGGCTGCGGCCTGCAATTCTGGCAGGGTCATGACGACCTCCTCTTCGTGTGGGGTGGTCGGGGCGAGGCAATGGGCCGGTGAAGGCTGGCAGCTCGCCCGAACCCGAAGTGGGTCTGGTCAGGTCGTCATCCGGACGGGGGCGCCGTCCGAGATCTTTCTAAGGCTTCAAGGGGGCGGATTGAAACATTTGGCCACCCAAGCCCGCGGGATTCCTAGGTAATATATAATCTTTCAATTATTCAATATTTCTAGGGGATACCTCTCTAAATCTTAAAACGCGCGCGTACGCGAGGCTATATACAGGGTATCCCTTGAAAGATTGAAACATCTCCGGATTTCGATTTTCTCCAGCTTCTTCGTGGGGTTGAAGGGGTGAATTGTTCATTTTGAAGCATTCGGGGCGCTGAAGCATTCGCCAGCCGTGGCATATGCCACGCCCAGCTGCTCGGGGCGCGCAGTGGTTCTACGCCCTCCATCTAGCGAGCCAACCGGTAGACCATGGCTTGACGGGTGGCTGACCCACGCATGCTGGTCGTTACATCCCCGCTTTCGATCAGGGTCTGGATGATGTCGTCGCGGTCGCGGGACTTGAGCCACTGCGTACCGCGCGTCAGCTCGGACTTGGTGATCCCTTTGGTGCCGGCAGCCCTGATGACCTCACGCAGCCGTTTCAGATGGGCCTCTGTTTCGGTGTCAGCGACATGGCGCTCGACGGCCTCCATGGCCCGTTTGGCATAGTGCCGCACAAAGGCGATGGCCCAGTCCGCATCGTCGATCGTGATAATCGGCGCGGCAGGATCGTGGCCTACGGCAACGATCAGCGCCAGCTTCAGCGCGATTTCGCCAATACGCGCGAGGATTGCGGTGAAGGCTGTGCCCGCCGCTGCCCGCAATTCGCCCGTAAGCTCCTCGCTCAGCGCCTTGAAGCGATCGCGGGCCTCATCGGTCATCGGCACTGTGGTGAGCACCACAGCGGTCTGAGGCCCGGACGTAGCGCCCACAAGATTGCCGCGTTGCTGCCCGGGGCCCGATGCCAGCAGCTGGAGGCCGGTGATCAGATCGGGCGGCGGGGTGCGAAGCCCGACGGTCACGTTCTCATCGGGGTAGTCTTCGTCACTGGGCAGGATCAGGAAGCGGGCGAGCGAGCCATCCACCACGTTGGCACCTTGCAGGGCGCCCCAGAAATGCAGCGGGGTGGTCGTGCCGTAAACGCACAGGCAGGGCTGGACGATGTCGCGCCGCTCGTTCGTGCCATCGCGATTGGCATATTCCGCGCCAAGGAAGATCCCGCCGGCCGAGGTGTAGAGCTCGGTCATGTTGTCGAGGATCTCGGTGATATGGCGTGGGCTGCGTTTGCGATCTGCGGCTGCCGACAGGAACATACCGAACTCATCAATCTGGAACAGGATCGCCGGCTGACGGTGCAAGGCGGTTAGCAGCCCGGCGCCGGACGCGATCTTGTTGCCGCCTAGGTGGTTCGCGAGGCCAGCCTCGAACAGCACCTCGTTGATGATCTCGCGCGAATGGTTCTTGCCCGATCCGCTGTCCGCAATGCCGACAACATAGAGGTTGGAGCGCAGGTTGCTATCCGTGCGGTAAAGCCGCCCCATAAGCGCGCCGATCGCGCAAAGGCTGGCGCCCAGCGACAACAGCGGCTGGGGACGACGAGCGGTCGACAGCATGTAATCTGTCAGTTTGCCGACGAGCCCGCCCGGGATCGTCAGATTGAAGCTTGCGGGCGCAGTCACTGCTTCCGCATCCGCCGTCACATCGAGCCGGGCCAGCAGGCCAGAGGCAGGATGGCACTCGTCGATCGGCTGGCTACCATCGAGCACCATACCGGGATCGGGCTTCCAGCCGCGTTCCATCGCCAGATGGTAGATCGTGCCTGCGCCGATGCGTTCCGGACGGAAACTGCCCCAGGCCTTCTCAGTGATGGCCGGGTCGTTCTTGGACGCCTGATCAGACCAGTCCGTGAAGACGTCCTTGCCGGCTTCACCAAGGCTGCCCTTGATGGCCAGCCCGATCCTGACCCAACTGTCATAGTCGAGATCGGTGTTGGGGATGTGGCCCAGCGCAGAGCACACAGCTTCGATCGTCCCGGTCTGGGCGTGACCCGAGACGGAAGCGCCCGCAACCGTGAGTGTGGCCAGACTTGCCGGTCGCAATTCTGGGGGAACCAGCTCAAGGGCTTCTTCCATAAAGGCCGCGGCCATGTCGGCATCGATAACCGGCAGGCTTTCCAGGTCGAGTTCGGCCAGACCTTCTTCCGGCCACGCATAGGGCTGACCGGTATCGGGATGGTTGGCGTAAGCGACGAACTGCTGACCGAGACACAGCACTTCAAGCGGCGCCCGGCGAATACCCCGGAACGGCGCACGGGTGCGATAGACGAGCAGGCGCTTGGGTGCTCGCCCGATCCGCAGTGCCGGGGTATCGCCGAGCCTGGCGCGTGCCAGCTGCTCAATCTGCAGCGCAAGGTCGGGATCGTTAAGGATGTCGATATCAATCGCCGCAACTGCCCCGGCCACCACGCCAATGGCGCAGTCGGGCCATGTCGACCAGGTTGCGACTTCGACCTCCGTCGTCGGCCGTTCCGCGTGCCGGTTCCATTCCGGATAATCGACCCAACCGCCGCGCTGATAGCGGCCCGGCTTCTTATGGCCGGGCGCGATGGGTAGGATCGTATAACCGTTGGCAAGGAGGCGCGAGCCAAGCTGCGCCATGTAGGACTGGGACATCAGAACGGGCACTCCGACATGTCGGCAGCGAGCTCGCGCAAGTGGTCGCAGTAGCCCGTGATCAGATGCTCGACGAAACCTGCCCACTCGGCATCGCTAAGGGTTGCAAGGTCGGTCTTGCCGATCTGTTCGAGGAAACGGCCACCAGCATGGCCGCCTTTGACCATTGCGGCCTGTTCGTTGCGACTGGCGTTGATCATGCCCTGCCTCCGGTGACAGAGGTCCTGGCAGACGCGGCTGCAAAGATACTTCCGGCTTTCGTCCCGGCGGGGATCGGAGACCCGGTAGTACGGGATGAACCAGCCGAAGCCGCGGGGCTCGCGATGGCAGACCGAGCAGAGCCCGGGGTTGGCGTATGACATGTGTCGAACCTGGCGTTGGTGATTTCGGTGTAGTTGCCCGACGGGCGCACGGAGATGTGGCTGGGACAACGCAGGCGGTTGGTCAGCGCCAAGGCCGCATCGACTGACCGCGGTACCGGAATGCCGGGTGCGCGCTCGCGCCACCACATTTCAGCCTTCGTCCGGGGATAGCCCGTGTGCTCCAGGCAGATCCATTCGGAATGCCAAGACAGGCCGCACTGGTAAGTGACCTTGAGCGAAGGACGGCCGCCCGGCTTGTCGTGGCGCTGGTAGGAGACTTTCGACACCGGCAGCCATTCCGGACGCTTGGGCTTGCCCGACGAAAGTACCGCCAGCGTAGACGCCGTGGGGGCCACCTTCACCTTGCGGGCCGGGAAGATGAAGCCGCAGTCGGGGCATTCGAGAGCGGCGGCCGCTACGATGCTGTCGCAATCCGGACAGACCTTGACCGGCGCATCGCCATCACCCGAGCCCGGGCGCTTCGGCTTGACGAGGTCGATGGGGCCGTGACGTTTCACGTTGCCGGCGAAATCGAGGACGAGGCAATCCTGTTTGCCTGGGGCGAGCCGCGTTCCGCGACCTGCCATCTGGACGTAAAGGCCAGCCGACTTGGTCGGGCGCAGCATGGCGATCAGATCCACGGCCGGAGCATTGAAGCCCGTCGTCAGCACTCCCATCGAAGCCAACGCCCGGATCTTGCCGGCCTTGAAGTCGGCAATGATGCGGTCGCGCTCGTCCTTGGGCGTGTCGCCGAAGATAGTGGCGCAGCTGATCCCGCGACGGCGGAACTCTTCGGCAACGTGGGTCGCGTGACTGACACCCGAACAAAAGGCGAGCCATGACTTCCGGTCCTTGCCGTAGGCGATGATCTCCTCAACGGCGGCGCTGGTGATTACGTCCTTGTCGACCGCCTTCTGCAGGTCACTGGCAATGAATTCACCGCCGCGCGAACCGACCCCGGTCACGTCAAGCTTGGTGTCGGGTTGCTTGGATACCAGCGGGCTAAGATACCCGTCCTCGATGGGATCCCTGACCGACACCTCGTAAGCGATGTCGCTGAACAGCGCATTGTCGCCTTCGTGAAGCATGCCGGAGTCCAGGCGGTAGGGAGTTGCCGTGAGCCCGATGACCTTCACCTTCGGGTTCATGCGCTGCATCTTGTCCAGGAAGCGGCGATACATCGTGTTTTCTTTGCCCGGGATGAGATGGGCCTCGTCGATCAGGATGAGATCGCAGTGGCCGATTTCAGCCGGCCGGCGGTGGATCGACTGGATGCCCGCGAACAGGATGCGCGCTTCAACATCGCGGCGCCCAAGCCCAGCTGAATAGATGCCCGCGGGTGCTTCGGGCCAGAGGCCCAGCATCTCGGCATGGTTCTGGGCTATCAGCTCGCGGACATGGGTGACGATGAGGATGCGCTGGTCGGGCCATGCCTTAAGCACCCCGTCGATGAACGAGGCCATCACCAGACTTTTACCGCCAGCTGTCGGGATGACCACCAGGGGGTTGCCGTTCTTGTCTTCGAAATAGCTGTAGATCGCGGCGATTGCCGACTGCTGGTAGGGGCGGAGCTTAAGCATTTGCGTCCTCCTTCTGACGGGCGTCGTTCAGCCAGTCGGAGCCGTCGGCCATGCGGTAGGCGACGAAGTCCTCACCGGCGTCTGTGACAGTTCCGGGCACGAGATCGGGGATGAAGAGGTGGCGGGCACAGGCCCGGCGCTGGACCTGGGCATCGAGCTTGCGATCGTGGCGAGCACAGTGCCAACCACCATCCACGGGCGTCGAATGCAGACAGGTCCGACAGTTCAGTGCCGCAGTTTCACCGGTGTGGCAGGCAGCATGATGGGAGCACATGCGGCACTCGAACCAGGTCGGATCGTCGCTGATCCGCGCGGGTGGATGCTGGGCATCGATAATGCGCTTGGCTTTATCGAGCAGCCGGGTCGCCTCGGCAGGATCGGCCTCGAGACGCTCGATATGCAGGGCATCGGTGTCCTTGCAGACTGCGACGTACATGGCGCGGGTCAGCCCGGTGAGGTGCATGTAGATCTGCATCTGGGCGGCGTGCTGGGGCTTCGATTTCTCGACGCCCTTGGCAACGAGGTCGGCAAAGCTTTTGACCGAGTGGGTCTTGAACTCGACGACGTGCCAGGTCTTCGGAGCTTCAAGCAGCCCAAGCGCAGCGCCATCAAGCGAACCGCCAAAGTGACCACCATGGGCTTCAACCCGGAACTGGCGGCCCGTCTCCGGGTCGACTTCCAATACGGTGGCGCCGGTCGAACGCAGATTAGCCACGATCCGGTCTTCTTCACGCTGCCCGGTCTCGAACAGGCGAAGCATGCGGCCGGAAAAGCGGGAGACGGTGACCCAGCGAAAATCATACCAAAGGGCCCGGGAGCACGGCTTGCCGATCAGCGAAGCGCCAAGATGCTCGCGGAAGCCATCACCTTGGCGTCCTTCATAGGCCGCGTAGATTGCCGTCAGGGTGGGTGTCGGCGGGGCGGGAAGTTCTGCCATCACAGATCCTCCGCTTCGCTGCGGACGCGTGCTTCGGCGACCAGCTCAGCCCAGACTTCTGGATCGTGGCGAGCGCGCAGGATCTCGATCAGCGCGTCCTTCATCTTGTTGCGGCGGTGCCAGCCACTGCCGTCGGCGAGCAGTTCGGCACGCTCGCGGTAGAGGTGGCGCTGCGCGGTACGGGCGCGGTTGAACCACACAGGGTCGATCGGTTTGCCCTGTGTCTGGCGGGTCAGATCGGCGGTCGCGATCTGGGTGCGGATCTTGGCGATCGCGTCGTCGAGTTCGATCAGGCGGCGCTGTTTTTCAGGCAAGCCGGGGGTGTCCGCGGCCACAGGGGCCGCGTTGGTTATGTCAGTCATGGTCAGTCTCTTGTCTGGCTGAGGCTGCCGCGACTTCCCGCGGCAGCCCGCAGGATCAGGTGTTACGGTTCCACGGAGCTCCGGCCGGCGGCGCTGCCGACTGCGGGGTCGCGGGTGCAGGCTGATGCGCAGCCGGCGCGGTCTTGTCCGGGACGAGGTAGCGGATCGTATTCTTTTCCGAATATCCGTCCTTGGGCGGCTTCACGCCGACCTGGATCGACATCGGCACCAGGTGCAGATCGACGCTGTCATTGACCTGCAGCTTGCCAGTCGCGTGGCAGATGGCCGACAGGGTGCGCTGCGCGATCTCGACCGTCTGCGGGTTCGAGTTCACGAGGTTCAGCTGGTCGAACAGCTTGCGGCCCTGGTACGGCCCTTCGATGATGTCGAGCATCAGCCAGAGAAACTGGCCCATGCCGTTGCGGGTCACGCGCATCTCGCTCTCGACGATCTGGGCGCGGTACTTGCCGGCGGGAACTACATCGTAGCCGGTCGTGGGATCGATGCTGGTCGCATCGAAGGCGTGATCAAAACGTGCCATTGGAAATCTCCGGATCAGGGCTGTTCGGGCTGAGGCATGGCCGCGACGAAGGCTTTCCAATCGAGCGGAAGCGTGTCGGGCAGGCCGTAGCGGTTCTTGGCAAGGAAGGCCGGACGTTCGGCGGTGTGCAGGACGCGCTCACCGGAGCCGAGTGCCCGAGCTACCTTCTTGTTAAAGCCAACGTCCGCCTTCGTGATGGACATGCGGTAGTTGGCAAAAAGCACGACATCGCAGTGCTCTTGCAGCAGGGCCGCAGCGCGTGCCTGGAGCTTGATGACGTAGCGGTCGTAAGGCTCGTGCTCGGGGCTATCGAAGCGCTTGATGTCGGTATGCGCGATCTGGACGACCGCCATGCCGCGGCGATCGCGCAAGTTGTTCAGGCGATCGAGATATTCGCGCCAGACCGTAAGCGCCTCAGCATAGCCCTTGCCGAAGCCCGGGGCTTCGATCGAGGCCCAGCCGTTGCGGCGGCAGGTCTCAGCCCAGACCAGCGGTTCAAGCCAGTCGACACTGTCAATGACGACCGTGCTGTAAGCGTGCTCTTCATTGAGCAGAGCGTCGAGCGCATCAACGACGTCGGCATAGCTGGTGGCGAGCGGGAAATGCGGCACCTTCAGCATGCCGAGACCGTCCTCGGTCATGATCACGACCGGAGCATCGGCACCGGCAGCGAACGTCGTCTTACCGACGCCGTGAACGCCATGCATGAGGATCCGGGGCGGACGCAGCGTGCTCGACATCTGCAGGGAGGCAAGCGAGATAGCCATCAGCTCGCACTCCCTTTGAGGGCCGACTTCACGGCCGGGTCGATACCGATGGCGCCGGCCTCGCGGGCCATCTTGTAAAGGCGCTTCAGGGACGAGGCGCGGTTCGAGGCGGCAATGCTTTCCTGGTCAGCGGCGACGATGGCAAAGGCGATATCGTCAACGGTTGCGTCTTCGAGCGGCAGCGGATCATCGCTTTCGCGTGCCGGGTGCTTCGGAAAGGTGACCGCATCAGGCAGGTCTTCAAGGGCGTAGTGGGCTTTGCGCAGACGCGCGATCGGGTTCGGGAACAACATAGTGAAACCTTTTTGTTGGGAATTTGATTCTTGCTTGCGCTTAGGCAGGCTGACGGGCGACGCCGCCGGGCGTGGACTGGCGAATTTGGTCAGCCTCGAAGGCTTCAACATCTTCGATGCGGTAGACTACGCGCCCCCCGATCTTGATGAACTGCGGGCCTTCGCCCGTGAAACGCCACCGCTCGAGCGTGCGGGGGCTAATGGTCCAGCGAGCAGCAAGCTCGATCTGGTTCAGGTGACGGGTGGCCATTCGGATCTCCTTCGGTTCAGTTGAAAACCTGCGGAGACAATGGCGTTTATGCGGGGAGGATTCGGGGAGGCGGCAGGGAGGGGGGAGGGGAGGAATCCATCAAGCCGTGAAAATTAGAAAAAAAAGAGCCGCCCGAAGGCGGCTCGCTTAGCGACACAGGGTAATTTCAGCTCAGCAAGCGAGCCAACACATCCCCCTTTGTTCGTGGATGATGTCACGCCAGCCTTTATTACCCTTGAAGAGCTTGGCCAGGGTATTGACCGAACGGCCACACCCAGCCTGCTCCAGAACGGCAGCAGTCATGCACTCACGGGCGCCGGCCTCCCATGCGGCAAACAGATCCCGAACGACGGACCGCTGTTTGACACCGGTAAATGTGTAAGTCTTGCCGTGCACGGTTAGGCACTGACCATCGGCGGAAATGGCGACAGGTTTGAGTGGGGATGACTGTCCATACGACAGTCGGGCTGCGAGCAACTCTGGGTCAACGGCAACACCGTCGAAATGGTCTATGACGTCCCCAACGAAAATGATTTCGTGATTGCCGTATGCGGTTTGGGGCACAAGATCTGTCCGCGTGACACTGAGTACAAGTCGCAGTGTTGATATAGGGCGCTTTTTTGCCAGCTCGACGAACTGTTGCCACACAACAGGATGGTGAATGCGGCGCAACAGCCATATCGATACAGGCTTCGTTCGGCCGGGGATCCGCGCGTTACCGACTTCCCAGACGTGTCCGGCGATCAGTTCGACAGGTGCTGCCCCGGTCAAGATCTCCACACGGCTGAAGGTCTTGGTAATCAGTGCCGTCATATTGACGCCGAACATACCAAGGCGGTCGGTGCCCACTTCGACCCACCCGGCGTAAGGGCAAAAATAGCCATACCCGTTGTCCGACCAAATAACAGAGACAGGCTCATCGTCATGGTCGGTTAGGGCTGCAACCGCACGGATGTCCCCGCGCGGTTGTAGGAGGTTGGCGTGCAAAAGTTGGTCGCGGGCGGATGCATGATAATCTGCCAGAATCGCACCTGAAATCCGCCCCTCCTTGGTGCCAAGGACGGCGCCAAGGAGGTTGATTGCCGGACGATCAATCATGACGCAGATCAGCACCCGAGAGGATGCCCCAGCGCCGCAGGTACTTCTCACCGATCAGCTGCTCTTCGGGGGTAAGATCCTTAAGGTTGCAGCCGTGGGGCATAGTGACCGTCAACGAAAGTACCCGCCCGCGCCGTGCGCCGAGCTTGGGATTGAACGTAATCGTCAGCTTGGCCTGAGTAGCGACCCATCCCCCGAGCAGCGGATTGTAAGGGCCGAATTCATCGTCAGCCATCGACCAGATGTCCAAGTCGCAATTGCGCATGCATTCGAGGGTGACACGCCGGCCAGGGTTGTCGATCGGCATGAGACGAAGCTGCTTAACCGAGACCGACTCAATGCCATCCTCAAGATCGGTATCGAAGCGATGCCGGGTCAGCAGCGGGGCGAGATCATAGTGGCGAAGGCGCAGCTTCTCTGAAATGATCGGAATATCCAGAAGGTCCCTCGCCATGAATGTCGCGAGATCGGCGCGGCTTGCACGATCGTTAGCAACCACTTCGATCACACCAGTACTCGGTTCGTAGGTCAGGGCTGCTTCGAAGACAGGGTTGCGAACCTTGCGAACAAGGTCGCCAGCATCGAATTCAAGAACGTCATCTGGTAGGCCTTCGCGATAGACCGCGATCTGGATCAGGTCGCATGACGCCCCGTTGAAGATAACCCGGCGGCGTTCGAAGATGTCGACATGGACATTGGCGGAGAGGAAGCGTTCGCGAACCGCCTTCTTGAATGCATCGGTCGCCTCGAGACTCCGGTTCAAAACCTTGAAACGTTCCACGACATATCCATCCCACGCGCGCCCACGACGACGTTCATCGGTGAACCGAACTTCCTCAGCCTGGCGGAAAAGGTCAGGGTGGTTGAGAAACAGCCAAAGCGCGCGATCATGAGGCCCGATCAGATCGTGGTAGGGCGAGTTGTCTGCCACAACACTGAGAATGGCGGTCTGACCAGCGTCGTCAGCCAGACCTCCTACGCGCGCTGCATCAAGCTCGACCCGCGCCTTTTCAACGTCGGTCATATTGTCGACTGCTTTCAGGAGCGGGCCGACCAGTGTAGGTTCTGAGAGGCTCCAGTCGATGTTGGCTGCGGTGAGCACCCAATTCTGGTTGAAGTACTGCTTCAGCCCATAGGCCGAGGTTTTACGGATCATTGCTGCAATCGAGGTCATGTTGCCCCCTGTGTCATGGCCGGGGTGCACCATGCACGCCGATCTGCTAAATAGCGTATTTCGACCGCAGGTGCGGGGTCAAGCGAAAAAATACGCTGATTAGCGGATTGGCGGGGATAACTATGTGAACAAGTTGGTGGCGGGGCCGGCGCCTTCAAGAAGACCGAGCACTTGCATCCTGACAGATGCGGCATCTTCGGACACTTGGAAGGTGGCTCTGACCTCCTCCGAAAGCTGAAAGGCGTCTGAGCTTATCGGTGAGATGCTACCCATCAAACTGTGATCGACGCGGTATCTTGCCACGATACTAGTGATGGCGCTTACAGGCATGAGGATAGCACCGCTAATGTAACCGGCCTGCCACTCCATCCAATCAGCCTGGCGTGCATTGAGGATTTGGTCGCGCTTACAGATGGCCGCGTTGTCAGTGACTGACGATGAAGCGAAGAGGTCCTGTGTTGCAAACTTCATAGCCCACAAATGCCGATGAAAATGCAGGTGCCCAAATTCATGAGCCAATGTCGTGCGTAGCCGGTTTTCCATCCGGGCGTTGTCCGCCAACCTGCTTGAGATCTTCACCTCGGCACTGCCATTGGGGTGAAAGATGGAGACCCCTTCCACGTCGTGCCCATAAGGTGTCAAATCGACAGACGAATCTAAGTCTGCATCCTCACCTTCAATCAGGATCGATAGCTCGTCAGTGGTCAGATTGACGCGATCGTCTGCCCCGCGCTTGCGATGGAAGCGGCGAACAATCACTTCACATGCGCGGTCGAGCTCCCCGCTTGAGAAATAGGGCCGCTCAGCGAAGCGACCCGAAGGGTCTCGTATCATTTTGACCATTCGCTCGCTCCGCCCAGCTAACCTTAAACGCTCTTTCTAAAACTCATGAATGCCATGGTTGCCGTTTCGACTTTCTGGCTGTTCAATAATCTTCTGCGCACTTCATCGGGGATCTTTCCCGCAAGTAAGAAAAGCGTGTTCTCATCAATATCAATCGCCTTGGCAAATTCGCGTATTATGTGATCAGAGGATGGGCTTCGGCGGTCATGCTCGATATCATTTAGGTACTGTGGCGATATATTGCCCCCGGACCCATCATCTTTGACGATGATTGCGGCGAGTTCCTTTTGGCTCATACCCTTCGCTTTGCGCGCCTTCGCAATGGCCTTGCCAAAGGTTACGGTCTCTTCAGTCATATCTGTGTCATGGCGGTTTGCCACTCCCATTTGCACGCGATTACGCTGATTAGCGTAGATCGACCGCGCCGGCGTGGTCAACTTTTTTGTGGAACATCCTCTCCGAGATTAGGGCCGTGGCCGCCCAAGGAGGAGGAAAAATCAAAAAACTTATGCGCACAATTTCGCCCTGATCCGTAGGAAATTCCTTCGAAATCCTGGGGCCTTGCGGACAGTTTGGTGACGTTGCACCTGCTGGGCATCAACTAGTTACGAAATGTCGCCATGTCCCGAAACCACCCCGTACAGAATGGCATTTGCCCCAGCCTCATGTCCGACGACGAGCGTTTTTGCGAGTTGGGTCGGATCCTTGCTGGAGGCATCATGCGCATGCACCAAAAGTCCACCACTTTATCTGCCAACCAGAGAGATAGTTCGCTGGATATCCAGGACGTCAGGAGCGTCATTCTCCGTCGGGCAAAAGCCCGTAGAAGTGGAGAAAAATGATGCAATCTATCAACCCCGTGGCGCATGCCTCGCAGATAACTGCACTGGCGAAACTGGCAGCGCTGAAACGATTGTCGATCGCCGATCTCAAAGAAAGATGGCGTTCGCTGATGGGCTCAGAAGCACCCAACAATAGCCGCTCATTCCTCGAGCACCGCCTGGGCTACCGCATTCAAGAACTTGAACGCGGCGGCTTGGATAAACGGGTCGCAAAACTTCTCGACGCGATAGCGGACGAAATCGAAGGCAAGCCCGTGAGAGTGGCGATGATCCTTGATAGCCGCACTCCTGTCGCGGGAACCAGGCTGGTCCGTGAATGGAACGGCACTGAACACACGGTCACAGTTACGCGGGACGGATTCGAGTGGCAGGGGCGGAACTACAAGTCGCTTTCAGCCATTGCGCGCGCCATCACCGGCACGCGTTGGAATGGTTACAGGTTTTTTGGGCTGCGTGTGAGCCGCAGGGGAGGGCGCTGATGTCTGCTCAACCTGCTAAGCGCCTGCGCTGCGCCGTCTATACCCGCAAGTCGACTGAAGAGGGGCTCGACATGGAGTTCAACTCCTTGGACGCCCAGCGCGAGGCCTGCGAAGCGTACATCGCCAGCCAACGCCCAGAAGGCTGGGCCTGTATGCGGGATCGCTATGACGACGGTGGATTTTCGGGCGGAAACCTCGATCGGCCTGGGCTCAAGCGCCTCATCGAGGATGTAGAGGCCGGACTTATCGATGTGATCGTTGTCTATAAGATCGACCGGCTGTCGCGCTCCCTGATGGATTTCGCGCGCTTGGTCGAGGTGCTCGATCGTCACAATGTGACCTTCGTCTCGGTGACTCAGGCGTTCAACACCACCACGTCGATGGGCCGGCTGACCCTGAACGTGCTTCTTTCGTTCGCACAGTTCGAGCGTGAAGTGACTGGCGAGCGTATTCGCGACAAGATAGCCGCCAGCCGCGCCAAGGGCATGTGGATGGGCGGGTTCGTGCCATGGGGGTACGACGTCATTGATCGCAAGCTGGTGATCAACAAGCGTGAGGCGCAATATGTGCGTAATGCATTTGAGCGCTTTGTAGAGTTGGGATCAGCAACGCGGTTGACCCGTGAACTCGTCGCGAAGGGAGTACAAAACAAGCGCGGACGAATGATCGACAAAGGCTTCCTTTATAAGCTTTTCCGCAACCGCGTTTACATTGGTGAGGCGGTCCACAAGGGGACCTGTTACCCCGGCGAGCACGTTGCCATCATCGATCTCAGACTGTGGGATCAAGTGCAGTCTATTCTGCAGATCAGCCCACGTTCACGCGCAGGGGATTCGAGGGTCCAAGAACCAGCTCTTCTCAAAGGACTAATCTTCACGGCGAGTGGGACGGCGATGACGCCTACCGCAACCAAGAAGGGGCCCAAACGCTATCGTTACTACGTCTCAATGGATAAGATCCGGAACAGGGCCGGGGAGGACGGCGACGAAATCCAAAGACTTCCTGCCGGATTGATCGAGGCTGGCGTTATTCGGGAGGTCCGTCATCTGCTTCGACAGCCTGAAATTGCAGCTAAAGCAGTGGCCGAGATAGATGCAGACCAGGTCGAGAGCCAAGATGTCATCGCAGCCCTGAACGGTTTCGATGGTCTATGGAAGGCCCTGTTCCCAGCCGAACGAGCGAGAATTATCAGGCTGTTGGTAGAACGAGTCACCGTTGCACCCGATGGCGTCGCGGTAGATCTTCGAACGTCAGGGCTAGCGGCGCTTGTAGGAGAATTGCTCACGCCACGTCTGATGTCAGAGGCCGCATGAGCGGTAGGTCAGAGACAATGCGCGTCATCATCCCACTGACCTTCCGCAAGCGGAACGGCAGGCCACAAATCCTGCCACCCGCTGACAGTCCCGCGAATGATGATCCCGGCCCAGATCCGCACATAATGAAAGCGATTGCCCAAGCTTGGAGTTGGAGGCGCCGACTGGAAAGTGGAGCGTGCTCGACAAATCGAGATCTAGCAGCCGAAGATCGGATCTCGAACCAGTTCATCAGTCGCTATATTCGACTGGCTTATCTGGCCCCGACGGTGCTGGAGCGCCTGCTACTAAGAAGGGAGCCACCCGCCATTTCGATCAGAGAAATGACATTCGTGGCCGATTTGCCTTGGGACGAACAGGAGGACGCCGTCTTTGGAGCCTGATTTCGTCTAAGAGGTTAGCTTGACCCATCATCCGGGATGAATTGATCGATCAGGTCAGCCCGTGGTTGCAATCCCCATGACCTCAGAACAGCCGAAAACACCTTGGGTGCAGCTTCAGCGGCTTCGAGTCGGTATAGCCGGTCTGCAATTTCTTCTGCGTAAGCTGCGCGATCCCAGCTTTGGATGACAACGACGGTGTCTTTGACGCCGTACGCTGGAAAACGGCGCTCGACGTCTTGCACAACATCGTGAGGATTATGTTTTCCAAGCAAGCCTACCGCAGAGGCTACCAAACCAAGGATGCTCTCGGCCTGGGGATGGCGGTTGTCGACCAGCTCTTCGGCCCAGTCCAGCCAGAATAGGATTTCGCCGTGTGTTATGAATGGCGTGCGACAGTTTGTGGCGGCGCGGATGTCGTCTTTGCTCAAGTGCCGTTTCCACTCATGTATCTTGGAGTGGAACCGCCGATCACCGGAGGTGACAAGCCCACCGATCGCGCCGCCTGGGCTTTCAAACGTACCCTTGGTGAAAAAGGTATCTAGCTCCGAAAACTCGAAGGGTAGGCCGTTTGGCTCGGGGTGGCATAGCGCAAGGTAGTCCAGCATCGCAGTGGAAACGACCCAGGGATCGTCGTCGCATAGCAATGGCGGCAACAGCGTGCAGGCTGCAAGATTATATTTTTCCGCTGCAACCGAGATCCTTTGCAGCTCCAATTTTCGATGTTCCGGATCAACGTGATCTCTAACTTGGGCGTATAGTGCGGACAAATGCGGCACGAGTGTGCCGTCAATTTCACGTCCGTACAGCAGCATGCAACGCGCCATGAACTGCAATAGGTTGTCACCTCGGAGAGCTGCCCAGTTGCTATAATCAACGAGGGATTGCCTAACTTCGTCCAGGCTTTGGGGTGCAGGAAGAGGGCGCTGGGCCTCCACCTTTGGAGCTGCTGGCTCCTCCTTGATGGGATCAGGTGTCCAAACTGACTCTAGCAACGGGAACAGGATCGACTTCATCCGCTCTGTCGGCAGAGCGCCATACTTCATCTGATCGGAAATGAGGGTTTTGTTAATCGAGCCATCCCACGCAAACAAAAAGGCTCTCAGCTCGGGCCATATGTGACGGGTGTCGGAAACGACCTCGTTCCATTCGGCGTGCTGGATCTCGGGTGGATTTGCCGCGGGGGCAGGAACGTCAATACCCATGGAATGGCTAACGCGATCCATCGGATTTCCGAAGAAATCTCTGACGTGCTCAATGGTGTCTTCTGCGTCGTCAAAAAGAGTGAATAGGTTCTCAAGCACTCGAGACCTGGTTTCGGCATCCAGAGATGTACTCGTCAACACTAGGGTCGGACAGGAACCGGATAGATATTGGAACAGGTCGGCAAATGCCTGATCGGGAAACCAGGTTTCGCCATCGATGAATGTACCGATCTGCTTAACCTCACAGCGGAACGGGTTTAGCATTGCGTATACTAGAGGACGCTCCGCCGCCCTGCCTACGGTCGCCAAAAAGGTGAGGGTAGGGCCCATCGGGTTGACGATGGCAGTGAGCACCAGTGCTTCTAGGTGCGCGCCCTCTATGTCTTCTACCGAGAATTCGACTGGTCGCTCGAGAAACTTGAATTCGGCGCTGCTCGCCATTTTGCCCCCTATTCAAAGCGATCGCAGAATCGCTCCACCCAACCCACTTTTGCAACGTTATCACTGCGTTGCTTACATTAAAAATCCCCGGGATAATTGCCAACTCAACGTCAGATTAAGGCCTTGATTATATGCCATCTTAATGGCTTGTCGTGGTGAAGAAAGGAGTGTGGTTGCCCCAAGTGCGGGGCTGATCTCGGTAGGAGAGGATTGGTTCTCTCCAAAACCGGAGATCAAGCATGCGCACTTTTTATCTCTCTGCTCAGGAAGGCGAAATCATCGAGGCTGCGCGGCGGCGCAATGATCGATGCCTGGGGCCAATTATACATGGCTCCCTGACCGAAGCTGTCAGATCGGCTTGCGAGCGGCTTCTTGAGCGCCACATGGTCGAGGAACATCCGGCAACCCGCCCGGACTGGATCTGGCGGCTGGATCCGGAGAAGGGGCCGCTGATGCTGCGCCTCACGAGCATCGGCAAGCTGGTTCCTACGGAAATTGGCGAGGAACCTCATGCCAACGATTCGGCACAACCAACGGGAAAGCTCGACAGACTTATCAATCTGCTCTCGACACCCAGCGGAGCCACAATCGATCAAATGTCCCACGTTACCGGTTGGCAGCCACATACCATCAGGGGGGCAATGGCCGGACCTCTGAAGCGAAAGCGCGGTCTGAATGTGGTGTCAGAGAAGAATGATGGCGGGAAGCGCATCTACCGCGTTCTAGGTGCGACATAACACGACGCCTTACGATACAACCCTATGGCTTTGGTTTTCAGTCATAAAAAGCTGGTGAAGTCACCAAGAAAACTGCGCCATGGCCGCAGCTTCCTAACTTCCTGCAAATTAGCGGTTTTTAGAGCGCCAACCTTTTTGTCGAGGTTGGCGTGAATGGAGACAAATCCGGGTTGGAGAACCGAGCCACCTTCAATCCCCAGTCTCTAAGGTTTGCATCACACCCTTAAAACCCCGCGGAAGCTGGGGTTTTAAGGCCAAAGGGGAGTGGAATATGCGTTTCGCAACAAGCGAACTGGCGGACAGAGTGGGATTCGAACCCACGGTGAGCTTTCACCCACGGCGGTTTTCAAGACCGCTGCCTTAAACCACTCGGCCATCTGTCCGGGACCGGGCCTAGTGGG
>Ga0164293_10001711_pt1 | contig 18442 bp, 14 predicted proteins | sample GEODES118metaG_FD_111487 | JGI IMG/M metagenome (GOLD analysis project Ga0164293, IMG submission 111487) | Eutrophic lake water microbial communities from Lake Mendota, Wisconsin, USA - GEODES118 metaG | ecosystem: Environmental > Aquatic > Freshwater > Lake | place: USA: Lake Mendota...
AATGATTTCATGTGCGATAATTTCTGCCAGTGCGGCAAGCTGGGCCTCACTAAAGCCCTTGCCTGACTCTTCTTCAACCTTGATAAGCTCGGTTTCCTTGATTTGGCTGGAGATTTTTGCTGCAAATTTCAATGTTTCATACCTGATTTCATCATTCATTGCTGAATGTGTGGAAATAGCACCGTGGGGATTAAATCCGTTCTTCAAGCTTCTAAACATCTCTGTTGCGGTTCACTACTTACTTATTTATAGTTTTACCTATCAAATTTTTTTAGACTTGATTTTATAAATATTCCGCTTCCATAGGCAATTCTTTTAGTTCTTGTTCATCATTATATTCTTTTTCAAAATCATCAATATCACCATTAATAGCATTAATATTTTTACATTTCTTTAAAATACGGTATTGTAACCCCTGACATTTTTTCTTTTTGTTTAAAAAACTTGCGGATAATGTTTCTTCTTCCTCCTCTAATTCATCTACATCATCTAATTCGTTATCAATAATTTCATTTAAATCATCTTCTATATTTTGTTCAATAATAATAATTTCATTTGTTGTATTATCTAGTAGTATATTTTCTGAATCGATATAATTATCATCTAATTCAGTAATAAATGGCGAATAATCATTACATAATATAATTTCATATTTATTAGTTTGTTGTTTTTGTTGATTTGGTTTATTATCGGAAAATTTATTATCTAATGTAATTTTATTTTGTTTCATTTTATTTTCTATTTCATGTATATGTTTTTTATTTTCTTCTATAAAATCCAAAAATGCCCGTATTTCTATTAAAGATTGATCATTTAAACATGATAAATCTATAAATATTCCATTATTGTTTTGTGAATAATTGATTTGATTTTTATGAATAATTTTAAAAATTTCAATACTCTCATTTTTATCCAATTTTTCAATCTTGTTTTTCATTTTTTGGAGTTCAGAAGACATAAAATTTGTTAATATATGTAATATAAATGAGTTATTTTCTATATAGCTATACAATTAATTATTTCATCAATTAAAAATGTTTTAGGTTCTAATTTTATTTTAGTATTTTAAATAAACATAATTTAGAACAAATGTAACCTAATATTGAATAGTACAATCCCGGTCAACTACTATTGAATCTACATATTTAAAAATATATACTTTAAATATGTAAAAAAATATAAAATCTAGTTTCTAAATCGATGTATTAAATGTAAAATTATCTTCAGCACAATACATATCAATCTTAGCTGCTTTATTATAATCTGCTTCATATGTATTTTCAACTATTTCATTATCTTCTTCAATTGTAGCTAAACAAGATAAATACTTATGCTCATCAAACAAAACATCAACAAATCCTGTTCCACTAGGCACTTCTTGACCAAACATAATATTACTTGATACACCCGTCATTTTATCTAATTCACTAAATATAGCTGCTTGTGCTAACATATCTGTTGTTTCTTCAAAAGAACATTTAGGTAAAGGTCCACGGTCAGATTTATTAATACCATGCCTATCAATAGACATAATACTGCCACGATTAACCATTGTATCAGCCAATAATGCTGTATGACGAAAATTAATATATGTACCATCTGAACCAATAAGATCAGTGATTTCACTTAAAATAACTTCACGGGCAGCTTCAATACCAAGTGTTTCATAAATTTCATAAATATTGTTTGTAAATGTCCTACTAGCATCAATGTGAGGATGACTAAATATATCTAATAAATTACTTCCTTCAGTGTATAATATCCATGTAGATTTTGGTGTATAGTCTTCTGACTTATCGCCCATTTTATATAGAATATTGTCGGTTTTTTCCATAGATGCGCTATTAATTCCTTTAACACCTTTAATAACAATATCATTTAAAATTGTTTTCTCTAAGTTTTTAATAGTTAGAATCATATCTTCACTCTTTTCTTCCGAAGGTGGTGTATCTTTTACAATAAATTGAAATCTAAATACTAATTTATTAGCATTATCATCACTATAGATAAAGTTAATTTCACTATTAAGTTCATTTGCGAATTTGCTTTGAATTGTATAATATACATCAGACATGCGAATATCTTTATCAAACATTTTAGACTTATCAAACTCTAAGCGTAATATCCAAGGTGAACGATTCGTGCTATTAGATACACCCTCAATATCTTGAAAATAATCATATATTTCCATTAATTCCTTATCTTCATCAATAAGTGTCATTTTAGTATCAGTGCTAGGATCAAAATAGATACGACTACTTACACAAATATCCTTAATTGTTGTAATTTCAATAGTATTAAGTACTGATTTAGCACGTTCTTTTTCAAATCCATACGGTTCTTCTAGATAAACAGTCATTTGTGGACTCTTTATATTTTTACTAACCGAGATTATTTCTTTTAGACGGGGTAGACCACGTGTTACAGCTGATTTAGCACTAATACCAGCAAAATGAAATGTATCATAGCTCAGAACCCCATTTATCAAACCGAAAGTGCGTGTATTTTCAACAGTTAAATCATAAACCCAATCAGTGGGATTGGCAATTTCATTAATCTTAATAATCTCATCAAATCGCACGTTTTCAAATGGGTTTACACCCTCTTTTTCAATTATTTTACTTCTGTTTACTTTTTCATAATTATTATGTAAACCTGCGTATCTTGGTATAATATCTCTAAGTTCTTTACTATCTAGTTTAAGATACATATTAAGAGCATCTTGTTTGTAACCTATAAGTATAGGTATTTCTCTAGCAAATATCTTAGAACTATCTGATTTAATACTTAAACTATATCCTTGTAGAATATTCTTACTTCCGCGATTATTACTCTCCTGTTTTTTAGGTTTAGAAATCTTAGTATATATACCAAACCAAAAGCAGAGAATACTCTGGATATTTTCTAATAATTTACGTGAAACACTAAATGCTGATATATGAGCAGTATTCTTATCACAACTTCCGTCACCACCGAAATAAGCACTTAATAATCCTTTCATAAATTCCTTATTACTATTAAATAGTTCTTTATGTATAAACTTATTCTCACTACCCTTACCACATAGCACTTTTATTATATCCGTAAGTACTACTGAATAAATACGGATATCGGTGCTTGTCCATCCATCTTGGCACTTGTTTTCATGTGTATAAACCTTAGTAGAAATGCCCCATTTTTGAGTGAGACGATTGATAGGAACAAAATATTCAGGTTCATTATTAGCAATAGATATTTGTGTTTTTGTAAGACAACCCTCTGCTAGGTAAGCACCAACTAGATAACCAAAGTCAAAATCTATTAGAATATGTTCAGGAATACTGGCAGAATAACACCATTGCTTCTTAGGATAGATAATACCCTCTTTGAAGGTTTGCTTAAATGATGAACCCTCTCTTGGAATTCCGTTAACTGCCTCTAGAAAAGCATCACTACGAGTATATGGAAGAACAAAATCCTTATCTGCGTGGTTCTTCCACCAAGGTGCTTTCTTCATACCCTTATCTTTGTAAGACTTGTTGATATCTAGTGCTTTTATAACTTCCGTGCCATATACATATTCTTTCTTACTCAATATCTTAGAAAGATCCAGATAACGGATTTCAGGCATTTCAAATGCCCGATTATTAACTGGAAGATAATCACCAACTTTTAAGTCAGAACCTTCAGTGGCTACTAACTTATTATTTTCATTAATAGTCAGAAACGACTTTGCTTTTGTAGCAATTACAGTGCGCCCATCTTTAGTAAATACTTCTAAGACAGTATTTGTACCATCCTTATTTACAACAGGATGGCGTGTAAGAGCCTCAACACGCTGCCACATAGTTTTACCATCTTCATCTACACTGGGAACATATACTTCTTCATTATTATTAATGTATGCTAATTTAGTATTATTAGGATGGTCTTCTGTCCGGTCAGCGATTGGAATGTAATTATCAATGTATTCACCAATTTTAACTATCATAATTTTTTCATCAACTTTAATTAAAAGTTCGGTGTTGTACGAGACAGAATTTAAGGTCATTTGTGTGCATGGCTGACCAATAGACTGTGCGGCAATTACCCCTACAAGTTGTCCAGGTGCCGCAAAGGCTTCCATATATTGATATTCAATTTGTTCTACAACATAATCAAGAGCACTCTTCGTTAGTTTAAAATTAGTCATAATATATTTAGGTGATAGTAAGGAATTAATTAATATGTGATAATTGCGATTGGCAGGATTATTTTCTTTTACAAATAGGCGTTCTTTAAGATAATCAATCTTATTTAGAGCATATGTTGGGTTAAAATCACATACATAATTACTATCTTGTTTAAATTTAACGACAGCATTTGTTAAAATACGTCGAATATTAACTGGATGATAGATTTCATCTTTCTTCATCATCTTAAATACATTTTCAATTATATAAGACCGATCAGCTAAAATTTGTTGATAATGAGCTAACATACGACTATAGAAATCTTTACGAGCATCAGCTTTTAATTCATTAAATTCTGCCAAAATATTTGGGTCAACATATTTACTCCAGTTTTCGCGAGGTGATATGAGATAATTTTTCTGTAATTCTTGAATATTCATTCCGATGGATGGTATTTTTTGTTTTTCAACTTTTTCAGGATTAAACCCATCTTCACCATATAGGAATTGAACAATATTACCAGTATCTCCCCTGATTGTTTGATCTTGACATACTTTAAGATCTTCCATAGCTTTAATAAGACGACGTTGAATATAACCAGATTCAGAAGTTTTAATAGCAGTATCAATAATACCTTCACGTCCACCCATTGAATGGAAGAAGAATTCTTGTGGATTCAATCCTTGTAAAAAGCTATTTTCAACGAAACCACGTGCTAGGGGACCATCATCAAACTTATTAAAATGTGGTAATGTGCGATTACTAAATCCATAAGGGCAACGTTTTCCATCCACATTTTGTTGACCAACACAAGCCGTAATCTGAGCAATATTAACCTTTGTACCTTTAGACCCAGACTCAACCATATTTACCATGCGGTTGTTTTTAAGTTGATGTTTAGCAACTTCAATACCAGTATCTTGAATAGCCTGATTTAGAGCACCGTTTACTTTAATTTCAAACTCAGTAGCATTAGATTTACCGGTATCATTTTGAAATGTTCCATCATGAATACTTTGAACAATAGATGCTACTTTATCCTTTTTATCAGCAATAATTTCCGTAATTTTTTCCTGAGCAGTTTGATTAATAATTAAATCACTTACACCCACACTAAATCCACTAAGTAACATCCAGTTTGTGATAAGAGACATTGTATTGTCTAAAAATTCTTTTGCTGCTCTAGGTCCATATTCATTAAAGATAAGATGGATAACACCTTGTTCATTAGCACCTAATAAGCTCTTATCAAAAATACCACTCTCAATCTTACCTTGAATAATCTTCACTAGATTTTGATAACGTAATGGATGTCCTTCTTCAAGTGAATTATAACTACTATTAGGCTTTACAAGATTAATTTCAGGTAAGACGGTTGATAGAATAGTTCGTCCACTCCAAAGATCTTGCTTATTAGAGTATTTGTATAGCGGGAATCCAGGTGGTAATTCACTGGTGGGTGTTCCTGCCTTAACATCGGGTTCCGGCAAAATACCATTAAAACGTTTGTTCCAAGCAAGTAAATCCATAACTTGAGAACGAGTAAGATAATTATCATATTTCGTAAAACGATAAGCTCCAACAAGTGTATCCTGAACAATAGAAATAATCGGCCTGTTCTCAGCAGGTGTAATAATTTGTGTAGGAACACTGGCAAGAGCCTCTAATTCAATACGCGTCTGTTCCGATTGGGGAACGTGCATATTCATTTCATCCGTTAATACCAACCTATATTTGGCATTTCCTCCAAATATCATAGGTCTTAGCCTTGCTTAAGGGCTAACACTCTTTCGAGTGGGACTAGACTGTATCTTAAGCCATCTCGGAATGACTAGTTCCTCATTGATGACCCACACCCGTTCAGTCGTTGAAGGCTCACCATATCCTTGTCAATAACGGACTTAGGTGATAACCCTGCGGATTTTCCTATAATTCTAACCTTATTACCATTGGTGTAGCATTCTTGCGAATGATACAGAGCATTAAGCTCTTCGGCAATTAACCGAGTTCCTCATTCCAAGTTTCCAAGGATGAGTGGTAGTTAGAACCTTCAGGACGTTCCCGCACCAAGGTGTGTCGCCAACCTTTCTTTTAAAAATTCAATAGCCATGTTTTTACTTTGTTCTAATGTAATATGTGAACCGCCAAAATCTGCTTTAATACGATTTATATAAACATTTGTTTTGACAGTTCCATTTTATAATATTCTATGGCTATTTTTAAATTGTTTTTTTGGTTGACTAGGCAGTTTCACGCTTTTCACGCTGCCTGTTGATAGCATTGTTGTTCGCCATCAAAATCCGCATTGTAGGGGGTAGTGGCATTAGGATTCATACGAAAGGTGTTATAAGGCATAACACGAACCCTATGTGCCATCATAGACATTCTATGTAGTGATGGTTGACGATTAAATAAAACGATATCACTGTCAACAAGATGCCTATTTACAACATCACCCTCAATAAGTGTTACACTATTACGATCAATATGTTTTAGACTAATGACTTGTTTATCAGCAGAACGCTTATAACTCTTAGCACCAGGATAAACATCTGGTCCATTAACAACTAGTCTTGTAAGCCAATCTTTATTGTATTTTGTGACTATTTCTGGAAAAGTAAGATTTTTAGCAATTTTAACTGGAACACCGAGTTCGTCAATTTCAAGATTTGGATCGGGAGAAATAACACTACGTGCTGAATAGTCAACACGTTTGCCCATAAGATTTCCACGCACACGACCCTCTTTTGATTTTAATCTGTCTTTAATAGATTTAAGGGGCCTGCCACTACGTTGAACAGCTTGTGGAACACCAGGCAGATTATTATCAATTAGAGTACTTACATGATACTGTAATAGTTGTGTCCATTCATCAATAATATTTTTAGGAGCATTTGCTTCAACCTTTTGTTTAAGTGCTCGATTTGTCTTAACAATATCACAAAGCTTATGTGTAAGGTCATCCTCCATTCGGGTATTTGTATCATTACGAACACTTGGACGAACACTAGGAGGCGGCACTGGCAAAACAACGCATATTAACCATTCTGGACGGCACCAGAACTTATTAAAACCCATTAATTCTGCCTCATCTGTGCTAATTTGTTTAAATATACGATATACTTGCTCCGCAGTCCAGACTAGACGTTTCTTCTCTTCATCTTTTGATATTTTAAATTCTAATATAATACGACCAATACCATTGGTATCACGTTTAATTGTAGATGGCTGTAGAGCACCACATCCACAAGGATTCTTTTCACCACAACGTTTTACTTTAGAACTTAGTGAATATAAATATGTAAACCGTTGTTTAGGACTACGTTTCAATAGATTTCTTTTAATATGACTATCTTCAAGATTTACTAAAGTCTTAGCACACCTATAACAAACCATCTGCACGGTTTTCATTATAATACTCATAAATTGCACATGAAACACTGGTGTAGCTAAACGAATATGGCCAAGGTGTCCAGGACACAAATTGCTCTTTTGACCACAACTTAAACATAACATCCCTGGGTCTAACACACCCATACGTCTATCAAATAATCCACCAACTTTAGGCATATCACCATCATATGTTTCTTGGGTTATTATTTCAGCTACACTACGACGTTCTATTTCTTCTGGACTTAAAACTGAGAATTGAACTCCAACTACATTACCTATTTCAGCAGTTCCATAGTCAAGCTCTTTATAGTATGACATAGTTATTATATAATTAGTTGTTATATTTTTATATCATTTTATTCTTTTCAATTTTTTTACATAAATTTAAAATATTGTTTATGTAAAAAATTACTTTTTATTTGTTTGCCCAAAATGTTCATTTTCAAGATGACTACGATAATAAATCTCATCATCTTTATAAAAATTTATAGAACTATTTATCACTTTACAATTACGTAAATTTTTATCATTGTTCCATATTTTTATAATAGCATTATATCTTTTAGGGACTACACTAATACCATTTATAGTTTCTTTATTTGATAAAATTAGTTCGTCAATCACCGCAAAGGATAAAATGTCCCATACACTTTTATCTATTATGTCTTTTGCTACCTTAATATTTATACATCCTCCTTCACAATTTTTACTATCTTCCCACATTGGACTAATATCATTTTTCATAAAAAAATAGTATCCATTTAAAAATTGTGGTAGATACATAAAACTGTTTTTAAATTTTACAAAATCTAATATTGTTTGTATATGTGCTACTAGTATATAGCTGTCTTTATCCCAATTAGATTCATCTTGTTTATGATACCATACTGTCCAACTATCTGGTAATTTTAAATCTATTTTTATCATTTAAAAATCCTATAAAAGTATATATTGAATATGTTCACTATTTCTTATATATTCTTATTATTGTTAATTATTATCTGTTTATTTTATAATAATCGGGTTAGTGAACATTTTATATCAAACACAATTGAATTATCTAATTTAACACTTAATCCTATAGTATTTCAACCTACAACGACTTTTACAAATGAGTTATTTCATGTACTATCAAGAATTATTCCCATGACTATAAAAAATAATAATAATACATTAGAATTAATATGTGAAAATAGTTGTAATATTATACAAGATTTTCTTAAGACACATAAAACACCTTACCGATATGTCACAGCATTATTTCCAAAATATTTAACTATATTAATACATATTGATAATAATATTTTAACTCTAGACCAAATGATTAATGACCAAAATATATATAATATTTATATATTAGAGCATAAATATCCACAAATCATTGAAAAATTACTCAAATTACTATTAAATACAAATAGGTATAATTTTATATATATTACAAAATTACCTAAAAAAATAGATAAAAATGCTTACTATTGTTTATTATCAAGTGAATATAATATAGATATATTTAATCTTTCGAAATCGAATTCGTTTTTTATTATTGAACTACCAGAAAGACACCGAAATTATCTACAATTATTTATAGAATTCCCTATTTTATCAATATCAAAATATGATATTAGTAGACAACGAGGTTTTAATAATAAAAAAATAACATTTTCAATAAGAGATTTTTTTTGTTTATGGACATTTGACTATGTTCCCGATTATAAAGTATATACTATAATAAAAAGTATATTTCAAAATCTTGAAAACATACGAAATGGCTTTATCTCAGAAATAGATAAATATAATATACAATATTTACGTCCTGAGAATATGATCAAGATAACAATCATTCCAAATCATACAGGTGTTGACCAATATTATAGAGAATTACAAATATATAGTTATAATAGTAATCAAATATGTATTAATACTATTTCTACAATTCGATGTCAACCAGATACACTTTTTGAAAATAGATTTAAATTATTAAATTTATATGGCACACAATAAGTTAAATATATATATATTTGAATAAAAAATTCTATATATACATATATAAAAGTATATTTTATCCAATGGATCATAAAAATGAAGAATGGAATATTATTGGAGACAGTCAACCTCTATGGAAAGCAATTCAAGATAATAGTATAGTTCTTAATAATCTATATCATCTTATACAAAAAATCGAAAAACAACAAGAAATACACGCCGAAAAATTAGAATCATTACATAAAACTACAAATGAAATACAAGACAAAATGTATCAAAATCTAAAAAATATAGATGACAATATAAAAGAAATAGATATTGATATTGAGGATTTTGAAAAAGAAATAGATAATATGAAAGTAGAAATGAAAGAAACAAAAGTAACATTAATGGAAAATAGACAAATCTTTACAGGAGTAATGGACAAATTTATGAAATTAGAAATTGAAGAGATAAAACCAATCTTAAATCAGATCAATAATGCTCAAAAAATAAAAGATAATTCTATTATTTTACCAAGTTTTGAAAAAACAATTGAACAAAATCGTCTATGGAGACTTTACTCAAATAATTTTAGACAAAATACAAGTGTTAATACATCTAACCTAATTACACAATTAGCTCTATCAAAACAATAATCTAAAATTGTTTAAAAAGTAAATTAATTTTATTTTGAATGCTACATTTATTATTTAAAGTTAATTCTATTACACGATTCATTTCAGGCCATGGATGTTTTAAATAATAATCAGTACCATTTTCAATATGGTCTTTAATATTATCCATTATAATTTGGGGAAATATTGTATCAATATTTAACATACGTAATTTATCTAATAAAGTATTCATTTCATTTTCACGTAATTCCCTCGTTTTTAATTTTATCTCTCTTTTTGATTTTGGCATTATATATTTTAAGAATATATACATTTTTATATAAAAATATGGAAAATATTTGTTATAATAGAAAAACGGATCAAATTAGTAATCGACTGAATAAAAAATTTTTGTAAATATATTATCTACCTATTCAAGTTATAAAAATAATCAATAATATTATATATACCAATAGAATTTATGAATTTTAATGTAAGTGATTATGTAGTAGTTAATGGATTAGATGCCAATGGCGTAATGTATCAAAAATGAACCAGCTATTGTAATGATGATATATCAAAATATGTGTCTTGTACAGTTTGTAAGTGATAATGTTGGATATGTTCATCCCGCATTGGTTCCAAATACTGCGGAAGTTAATTTACATTATTTACAACATTCCGATCTTAATCATTTTCATGATTTATTTCAAAATGTAATGAATCTAAATGAAATGAATAATAGAGTTAATAATATATTTTTAAATATAGCAAATTTTAATTTATTATGAAATTTTCAAAATATTCGTAATTATAATAATCGTGATAATAATGTTCCAAATAATAATAATGGTGGTTCTTTGAAAATAAAATCCAAAAAAAAATCATCTTTTAGACGATCTAAGTTTCAATCAAGAAAAGTGGGAAGAAAAATAAATCATAATACTAGTCAAGATATTTAATAAGTAACAAATAGTTGTATCATTAAATATCCTTTCTAATGAAATAGGTTATCAAGCTAATTTTATTAACCAAACCTATTCATTATAAGAAGATAATCCAAGTTACCTTTTCTACTAATTTCTTAATGGTATATAGAATATTATTCGTTTTTCTAATCAAATATTTATCCTGCGATTTAATAAAATAATCACTGATTTACTATTATATATTTTATTTTTTTGATTTTAAGAATATATATTTTAAGATTATATAATCCTTCAATATGGGAAATTTATGTAGTAATAATAGAAAAATAGAAGAAGTAAATAACATTACAATATTAGATTTCCCATCTTTAAAAATAGACTATAATCAATTAAAGGTCATACGTTTAATTCATCATAATAATACCAAAATATACTTATTAGAAAATAACGTAGTAAAAAAACAATTTACACTTCCTAAAGATAGAGAAACGTTTTATAACGAGTCAGAGAGCTATCGAATATTATCTAATTTACCATTTATATTAAAACCACTACATATAGACCAAAAAAATGGTATTATATACTTACCATATATTGATTCAACTCCAATAAAAAATAGTAGAAATAAAAATATTGTCAATACATTATTGGGTATTATGAAAAAAGAATATGGTATCTGGCGTGAAGGCGAATATATCTGGTCTAATCTTTTACAAAATAGTAAAACAGAACAAATATATCTAATAGATTTTGGTAATATACCTTGGTTTTCAAGTGTTCCTAATTCAAAGTGGCACATTGATAGGCAAAAGTATCCACGTCTAGATTTAAAATAGAAAGAGCAGTATCCGCTATTTTATTAAATATATTTATATCATGAACTTCTAAATAATCTCTTATAATATAATCACTAGTATAATAATATCCCTTAGTTGTTATTATATTATAGAACAAACCCTTTTTTTCTACAATAGTATCTTTTTCATAGATATCTGATAGTAAAATCCATTTACCATTATGATATATAATATTATTACAACCATAATTATGTATAGTCAATAGTTGTATACGTTGTGTAATTATACCTAATACTGTATCATTGTCATATAATTTATCTCCTAATGATAGATTTGAAATTTTTCTATAGGTTCCATCTATACATTTAATAGATATGTTAGCACCTAGCAGATTAGGACATTCCGAAATTATATTAGTACTATTACTATGTAATGCTTTTAACATTAATTTTTTTTGAATCTTTACTAACAAATCAGTCTCTTCATAATCACAAAAAAGAGTATTATTTATTAATACTCGATGGTCCCTGGTGTATATAGAATATATTTTATTAAAATTGGATAATATTGGTGTTCCTACCTCCTTAATACGTATCCATTTATTTTGATGTAATACTAAGTGGTTACCTGATACAATTACATCATTATAATTATACATTATATTAGGACTAAATACTTCGAGCTTACCATAAATATTATCATCTAACATTATATTTTCTATCTTTTTCCCATTGATAATTGTGTCTGGACTAAAACAAAAAAAATTAGAAAAAAAATCAATAGTAGGAGCCCAAAATCGTACATTTTGACCAATGGGTCCATCCCATACAGACCTAGTAGTCATTTGGGTTGCTTCAAGTGTATAGACAGCGAGTCTAAAATTAGCAAAAATACGTTTCATTAAATTATTGATTTTTAAAAAACTATATATTACTGTTCCCATGATAGTCTGAACCTTTTCAAAGACCATACTACTTGCCCTGGCAAAAAACTCACGTATTGGTCTTAAAATAGTCCTAATTGAATCAATTTGATGGATTATATCACTTAGAATTTTTTTAATAATGTCAATCATATATTGAAATGGTTGAATAAATAGATTGAAATAGCTTTTAAAGCTAACATTGATACACTCGGACATATTTTTTGAACTATCATAACCAAATAGTCCAGCAAAAGGCATAATTAAAGGATTACACCGATATACTGCCCAATTATTTATTATATTTTGTTTATTGACGACTAATATATTATAAAATAATATTGAGCCAAATATAATTAAATAAATAGTAAGGTAAAAAATAGATTTGTATAAATCCATATATATAATTTTAAACGATTTATATTTTAACAAAAAACATGATAATAAATTATATACATGAGCATTTTATCAAATAGAGCAGCTATTATGGTTTTACCAACCCAACAACAAATAGCTCCACAAGGTATTATGGTATTACCTAATGTAGTTCCACCAGTTCCACCTCTTCCGCCTAATCCTCCAATTAATCCAATAAATGGGACAATTAATGATACGAGTGGTGTAATATATAACAAAGTATCTAATAAAATTATAGATAGTAGTGCTAATTTACTCAATGGATTATATGTTAGTAAAAACATAAATAGTATTCCACAAAATCTAACAGTACAAAATATATTAAATATTAATAGATTTACATCTGGAACAACATCTAATCTTGGAATAACAGATAGTAGCCTATCGTTAAGTACGAATGTTAATATTTATTTTTGGATATATGTCATATATAATGGAAATCTTACAAGGCCGATGACAATATTGACCAAAGGTAATAATCAAACTTATGGTGAGTACACTGTTCAAATATTACCTAATAGATTATTATCTTTTTTTTATACAAATAACGGAGTAATGTATAATTTAAGGTCAGTATCTACAATACAAGAACGTACTCTTACTTTAGTATCTATAATTAAAACTCAAGAAAGTGTTGGTATCTATTTTAATAATCGTTCTGAGACGATACAGAGAATGTTAGGAATAGCAACACCTACTAATAATCCTTTATTAATTGGTTCTGGATTTAATTCAACTCCTCTAAATGGATTTATTGATAATTTAATGATTAATAATGTAAGTAATGGGGCGTCATTAATATCTTTATATTTTTCATATGTTCCAACAAGTATGGTATACCAATTTACAAATGGACTGTTAACATATAATGGATTTAATGTATATTCTAATATAAATGGAGCACAACCAATTAATGTTGAATCAGCAAAATTTATTTGTTCCCAATTAGAAAATTTTACAAATGGATTTTCCGTATCAAATACGAATATTTATTTATTTTATATTAATTATATAAATACAGTATCTAATGTTGGAGGAGTAATATATGAAAAAATAAATACACTAAATATGTCAAATAATATATATACAAAGTTACTTATAGAGTATCCGATTAGTAAAAATGTTTCATTTGAAGAGACTACATTAATTGATGGATATATAAAAGCTTATACAGGAGAGGTATTTTATTTTATTGATGGCATTGTTTATGAATATAACGTTTCAAGAAATATATTTACAATATCTAATTTAACTGAGATACAGGCATTTAATATATTATCTATCATTACAGCAATTATCGGTTATAGATTTTCATTTGGTAGATATCAGTATTTTAGTAATGTTAAAAATATGAAAGAAAATAATCCAGGTTTAAATAATATATATGTAAAAAAAATATGTAATTATTTAATTGGCGGAGTAAATTCAATTTTGAATTTAACAGGTCTAAGTAATGCGGGAACATTTCGTTTTAATAGTGATGTTCAATATTTAAATCTTGATACTAATAGATTACGTAATATTGAACTAGATAAAACAAATGAAATATTAATAAATAAAACATTAGTATTAAATGATAATGTAGATAATACTAATAATATTAATGATATAGTAATAAATAAATCGGTTTTACCATCTATAAATATAGAAAATATTGAGGTTATAAAAAATTATAATTATAATAATATATATGTTTATATAGGACGAAATATATTATCATTAGTAAATAGTGCGACTGATATTTTTATTGATAATTTACCTAGTCTAGATATAACAATTCCATTTCATTTTGAGCTTGAAAAGGAAGTAGATATATTTGAAACAATTATACCATTTAATATATCTATGAATAGACACATTGTTGTAACCTCTCAGGTAAATATAACTCCAAAAATATATAATTTTTCAATTCTTTCTAACACACCTTTAAAATTAGTAATTAACAATAAAGAATATGTAGTAAAAAATAATATAACACAACATATTGTGTTTCATTGTTCTAAAAATACGATTGATATAGAAATACATCTATATTATGATAAAATAAATCAAGTATGTAAATATGTACTATTATAACATACATTTAGACTTCATTTTCTTTAGGAGCTAAACATAACATCATATTTCCAATTGAACCTATATTATAATTAATGATCAATGGATAATTATTTTCTAAATATAATTCAATTGTATTACAAAGATTAGAACACTTTGTAAAACTAACAAGGTGTTTAATACTAAAAACTCCCTGAATAATACTATTTTGACTTTCTTGTTCAACGATATTTAAACTATTACTATTTTCAGTTATTTCCTCTTCTACACGGCCAATGGGACCATTACACGCAAAAATTAATTTATTACCTATACTTTTAATGTCAATTACTTCACTTAAAACAGAAAAATCACGACAGATTTTTTGAAACATAGCACTAGGAATATTAATTACACTTGAAAAACTTTTTGGTGGAATATTGATATTACTGCGATTTAAATCCAATAATTTAAATTTAATATTTTTAATACGATGGTCATTTGAATTTTCTATAATAATACCTAGTTCATTTGTTTCATCCACATGTTGATAAAAAGTTAAAATATCATCATTACTAATCATTTTCATAATTTTATTAAAATTCATTAAATGAATTCCACAATCATAACTCTTCCCTGGAGTACAATAATGTATCTCAAAATCTTTAGCATTTAACATCATGTGAGCCAAAACAACATGACTTGTATCCATTTCTAATAATTTTATACCCGACTCATCTACAACAAGATTTCCTTCCGTAATAAAATCCTTGATTGCTTCAAAACTCTGTTTAATTAATGCAGATTTAACAGTTTTAAATTCAAATAAATAATTAGGATTTGTTGCCATTATATTGAATATTATACTAACTTATTTTTAATATAAAATAAATTAATTTAATCTTATTGTAATTCTTTCACGATTTTCACGATTTAATATAGAATTTCCATTATTATCTTCTAATTCTGTATTTCTAACAAAATCTAAAATTTTATAAGGAACATTCATGATTTCGGCAAAATATATATAATTATCATATTCAACACGATTTAAGTTTTCATTCATTAAAAATATATCATAAGTACTTTTGTAGATTTTTTTCATATATCTCATAAATAAGCGTTCATTCTGATTATTTAAGTGACTACTATATGTTTTATTTGATAGTAACTTGTAAGGTCGTTGTGTATTTTTTTTTATATATTCTACAATTTGTTCATCTACATTATCAGATGGAAGTCTACGAACAATATAGACGGTCTGTTTTAAACTAGATTTGTCGTCTGCTAATTTACCACTAAATATATAATTATAAGCATAGTTCATTAGACCTATTGTAAAAAATAGAGAAGAAAAAAACATAAAACACCATAATAATAATTCACTATTTATTTCATATTCACCATTTAAATGATATATTTTTTGATATAAATATATATCATCATCATATTCACAGTAATTTAACATTTGTTATTTCTAACTATATTTTTTTTATAGCTCTTTTCTTTAAATATAAAAATTGATATGACAAATAAAAATATACTTATTATAAAAAAATGTTACTAATTGATACAAGCTATTTAGTATTCTATAGATGTTTTGCCCTAAAAATCTGGATGGGAAAAGCCTATCCAGATATAAATGTTGAGTCGGGTGATTTATTAGAAATCCCTGAATTTTTAGTAAAGTATCGAGAAACATTCTTAACAACTGTGGAAAAAATTATGAAAAAAAACAATATGTCATATAAAGACCTAGTCTTTTTACGAGATTGTAGCGGCGATAATGTGTGGCGTAAACAGGTTTTTCTCGAGTATAAAGGCAATCGCGACTATACCAACTTCAATGGAAAAACACTATTCAAATGGTCCTATGAAAATTTATTACCAGTCTATATTGAAAAGGGCGCCAGAGTAGTTCGATTTGAAGACCTCGAAGCAGATGATACATGTGCTATAATTGTTCGATGGATGTGTCATCACAAACAGGATGATAAAATTGTTATTATAACAAATGATAATGATTATCTTCAATTGTTACAATATCCTAATATTACACTCGTTAACTTAAAAGAGGAAAACCTTATGAAACGTAGTATAGGTAGTCCACTAGGTGATTTATTAAAAAAAGTAATTTTAGGTGATAAAAGTGATAATATACCAAAAGTATTTGACCGATGTGGTGAAAAAACACTAATGAAATACATTGCTAATCATGATGAACTTGATACTGCTCTTAATAAAAACCAACAATTTAGACAACGATATAATCTAAATCGATTATTAATCGATTTTAATAAAATACCAAACATATATGTCGAAGATGTTTTATTATGGTGTGAACAAAACCTAAAATTATAAATAAATATTACGCCATATACCATTACTATCGTCTATTTTTCTTTCACTTACACTTGGATTTTTAATAAATATATCTAATCCATCCTGAATATCATAATTATTTAATACACGCTTGTTCTTATTTTTTCCACAAATTAAATTTTTACTATGAGCAATTTTACATTTTAAAAATAAGCTTTCCATATCACCACCAGCATATTTAAAATATTGTTTATTATTATCAATACATTCAACAGGCATAGCATTTTCACTCACTTCCCAACCGGCTTCACGTGTTTTTTTCTTAAATATATCTATCAAGTCTTGACTACTATATTCATCCATAGAAAAATGAATACTAAAACGACGTTCTAACCCATCATTTAAAGCAAAAAAACTATTCTTTAAATCCTCTTTATAACCTGCTATCATTAAAATAAAATAGTCATCTGGGTTATCACGCATTTCAGTTAAACTTTGATTTAATATATCTACACATTCTTTACTAAAACTATCTCTACTCTCTTTTCCTTGATTATTACCTAGTGAATAGGCCTCGTCTATAAATAATACTCCTCCACGAACTTCATCTAATACTTCTTCCGTCTTTAATGCTGTTTGACCTAGAAATCCTGCTATTAAATCACTACGCTTAACTTTTTTAAATATGTCATTTTTTAATATACCCAATTTTAAATAGATTTTAGCTATTTTTTGAGCAAATTCCGTTTTTCCTGTGCCAGGTGAACCATCAATTATTGTATGTAGTAAATCTTCATTTTTAACGTCAAGATGTAGACTAAAAAATAATATAAGATGAGCAACCTGCGACTTAAGACCCGATTGACCTATCATTTCATTTAAACTATTCATCTCTGGT
>Ga0164293_10001712_pt1 | contig 18442 bp, 18 predicted proteins | sample GEODES118metaG_FD_111487 | JGI IMG/M metagenome (GOLD analysis project Ga0164293, IMG submission 111487) | Eutrophic lake water microbial communities from Lake Mendota, Wisconsin, USA - GEODES118 metaG | ecosystem: Environmental > Aquatic > Freshwater > Lake | place: USA: Lake Mendota...
GTTTCCTTGAAACCCTTGAGGACCAGTAGGTCCTTGGTCACCTTGAAATCCTTGAGGACCAGCTATACCTTGATTACCTTGAAATCCTTGAGGGCCAGTAGGTCCTTGGTCACCTTGATTACCCTGGAATCCTTGAGGACCAGCTATACCTTGATTACCTTGGTTACCTTGAAATCCTTGAGGGCCAGTTGCCCCTTGCGTACCTTGTGTTCCTTGATTACCTTGTGTTCCTTGATTACCTTGTGTTCCTTGATTACCCTGGAAGCCTTGCGGGCCAGTATGTCCTTGTGTACCTTGATTACCCTGGTTTCCTTGGAATCCTTGAGGGCCAGTATGTCCTTGTGTACCCTGATTACCCTGATTACCCTGAAATCCTTGAGGACCAGTTGCCCCTTGAGTACCTTGCGTGCCTTGCGTGCCTTGAGCACCTTGAGCACCTTGATTTCCTTGAATACCCTGGAATCCTTGAGGGCCAGTTGCCCCTTGAGCACCTTGCGTGCCTTGAGCACCTTGAAATCCTTGAGGGCCAGTTGCCCCTTGAGCACCTTGCGTGCCTTGCGTGCCTTGAGCACCTTGAAATCCTTGAGGGCCGAACGTTCCTCCGCCTCCGCCTCCGCCTCCGCTGGTTAGCGGAATTACATCGCCAGAAGCAATCGAGGCACTTAGGCTAGAACTGTAATGATTATTTAAGACTTGATATAAAGTATGTCCAAATGTATCTAATAAAATGCTATCGGATACCCATGAACGATCAGATTGATATGTTTGTTCGCCATTTCTCTGATTCCAAATTATGTTGCTTGGGGTTTTTTCTTGTAAATCAAAAGTAGACCAAAAGTCGCTAACACTGATTGGACGCAATTCATGCGAAGAACTTGTGCCATAATTAACAGGCACAAAAACTATACCAAGAACAAGTTCGTCTGCGGGTATAGAAGGTGGATCTATTAATAGATGGTCTCCTACATCACCAACAGAATAGAAATCAGTAGTACTTAAGGTTGACGGATTTGATAATGTTGCTGTTCCTGCACCCACACTAACAAGAGTTGTACCAAGCTGCAATCCAGGACCCACTATGATCATTCCAGGAACTAAAGTCGAGTTTTGTGGATATATGCCTGTCACAGTAGTTGAACCACCTGAGAGGTTCCCAAAGAATCCTTTTTGTCTATTACTTGAATCAAAAGGAATTGCATATAAACCATCAGTTACCGTTGCTGTAACTCCAGGTGTAATATCTACATAAGAAGAATTAACAACAGTAATTGTAGCAGTACCTATTCCAGGACCAGCTATAATATCACCAGCATTTAGATTTGGAACAGAACCAGTGCCGCCTGCAAATGTTATTATATTAGATGAAACTACATTAGCATCACCTTTAAAAGAAATAGCATGTCCAGGATAATGAAGATCTCCGGTGTAAACCTGTAAAGATGCGCGATATTCTGTTGAAGGTACTCCTGGGTTTGTTGCTGGATTTGGATAATCACTCTTAATAGTAATAACATCATAACGACATTTTACAAGATCAGGGTTGGCGCTTAATAATATATCACCTAAAGAAGATGCTTGTTCATGCCAGTAAGTTTTACCGTTAATACGAACTGAACCGCTTTCAACAGTTAACCACAATGGACTACCAGCTACGCCGGCCATAGGTTTTCTGACCTTTAATCCTTCTATAATAGCTGGTGCTGCATTTAATTCAATAAGTTCTGCACCGTCTTGAGTATATAAACGCCCAAGATCTAAATCCGTAATTTCTTCACCTTTGTAAATCGTTTCCGCTGTGAAATCATTTGGATTATCAATGTGGTTTGTACCAGGCTGAGCCGGTGTTGGTCTAAACCACGGGGTAGATGACGAGTTAAAAAACTTAGTTATCCTCCTAACAAACGATGTAATTAAATTAGTTTTTTGAGACACTTTATTTACTTATTTCTTTTTTATTCAGAGCATCTTGTATCTCAGCTGCATTCTCGTAATCTTCTTTTTCAATAGCCTTTTCAAGCGCTAGTTCCAAAGAACGTCGGGTTTTCTTATCTTCTTCAAAAATAAAATCAGCTAACCGAAAAATTACCCGAATGTCGCCAGAGACTCCTTCCTCACGATCCCAGAATATAATCCAGCTTCCATATGATATGTAACTAAGATTCTCAGTTAACATATGTTCAAAGATGCTTTTTAATTCACCTCGTAGCTCGTCAGCAGATGGTATTCTCTTAATAATTTGTTTGTCATCTTCAATCTCCCATGTGATGTTAAGCTTCTTGTGATAAGATTTAATTTTTCTCCAGTTAATACTTTGGATGACTTTATCAAAAGCTTCTCTGTAATGATTCATGGCATGTACTGCTATTTTTTCTATATATCAATAGAAAAGACTCCATGAAAACTATAAGTGTAAATAAGAGAATAGAATTATTCTCTGTCAGAAGTGGAAATACCCATGACTTGGGTTTCTTCTTTACTGGGTCCAGCTTCTAAAAGCTTTCTTAATTTTATATAATAAACCGCCCCCTCAACAAGAGAAGTTGATGGAAACTTAATTATCTGGCCTGTGGTTGTTTCAACTTTTATCCAGGAATCAGCGCACCAATTAAAAATATGAATACCTGAAATAATAGGTTCATTAAGATGGACAATTGATTGTCCTGGCATTAAATCAACAGGTTTGCCATCTCTAAAATAGATGTCTGTCATTGGATAAAACTTAGATGTAATAATAGCCATAGTTAAAAAAAAATTATCTTCCTATCATATAACTAATTGGAATGTCATACGTGTGAGGGTTCTTTAAGATTATTGTATTAATGTAACAACGGTCAGCGTCTTCAATGTCAGTAGCACCCGATATGAATAAAAAGTCTCCGACATTTAACCACCTTGAACTACTCGGTGAATATACATGTTGAAGTTGTTGATTTGCTACTGTCATTGCTGAAGTTAATGGTTGATCTAAATAAATGTTATATCCATCAATATCAGTTATGAGTCCACGAAATAGAGGATTTTGAACAGTTGATACTAAATCACCTACTTTAAAATGATAACCTATATGAGAAGTGACAGCAGGAGTCCAAGTAATTACATCATTACCAAGAACACCTGCTTCTAAATAGATTGGTGTTTTAGGATTAGTAACTTCTTTGTATTCTTTTTGTGAAACGTATTGAAAGAATTTTTGATTGGATTTTATATCACCAGACGCATCGGCACAACCACACGTTGAAACATCCACTTTATTATAGTCTGGAAAAAGCAAAAGATACTTAATCGCGCCGTCCGGATATTTTTCATTATGAACAGTTAAAGTGCCAGGATGTTCATATGGCCCAACTCCACCAAAGCCACTTGTGTCAAAATTAAATACATGGCGATATTTAGTGCCAGCTGTTATTCCTTGCACAGCAAATATCCCTGTAGTTAAAACCGTATTAAGATTATTAAACGCAACAGTATTCTTTACCGCGGTTGCAGAATTTGTAAAAGCAGTTCTAAGAGCTGTTGGAAAATCTTTATAGTCAGGATCGTTTGAATCTACCGTAAAAGAAAAGGTACCTATAGTTGTTAAGTCTTCGTTATATACTGTGTATGTATGATCAGTCCCATCACCAATAGCATTAGGGTATGTATTAAGATCTACGTAAAAATTAAAAGTTTCAAACAGAGGATACTTGATAGCAATATCATCTATATTAACTGTCTTTAAAGAATTTCCTTTTAATAAAAGAGTTCCTTCTGTATGTTCTTGTATAGGAATGTTTAATGAATTAAGGTCAAGGGAGGCCATAGTTGTTATGCCTTTTACAACACTTGCCTTTTTACATTCAGAAATTCTGAATACCTGTATGGAATAGTCCGGCGGACAACTTAAAGGTGGTTTAACTGACATTTATTTAATTCTTCTTTTTAAAAATTAACCCCCGGTCTAATATGAGGATTCATTTTCTTTTTCTTTTTTGAAGAAGGCGTGTAGTCTAAATTAAAGTAAGAGTTTAAATCAAACTTTTTTTTTCTTCGTCTTCAACTTTATTTGTTATATCTATTTCTGAAGATTCTTCTTCGATTGCAGGTTTTTCTAATCCAGGAAATTCAATCATTGCATCAGAGGTGTCTTTAACAAAGTTAACCACTTCTTGAGTAGCTACCGGTTGATCTTCTGTCACAGGTTCCTCAATACCTAAAGCATCTTCAATAGGTTCAACTTCAAAAGGATACTCTTCAATAAAGTCTTCTAGTGAAGCTCTTTCCCAATCAGCAATATCTTCCTCTAAATCTTTAGATTTATAAGGTTCTTCTTTAATTTCTTTAGACTTTTCTTCATTTTGAATTACCTTTTTTTCAATTATTTCAGAAACGTTTTCTATAATTTTCTTATTTTCATTTTCAGGCTTAATGTAATCTACAAGTGACTTAATAAAACCTAATGCAACAAGTGGTAAGATTGCTCCACTTATAATCGAAAGTATTCTTTTTTGATAAAGAGGGTCTTCATCAACAAGACCAAATAATTCTACCCAAGACTGATAATCATTTAAATTGGTAAAGGCATAGTATGTATTGCCCATCATTTGCATTGCTGTTAAAATAAAAAACAAGCCCCACACAAGGGACTTGTTCATTTTATTTATGATAATCAGAGAAGATAGAGATGCAGCAGCACCAATTTCAAAAGCAATAGCTAATGAAATTGCTAGCCAAGAAGGGTTAGATAAACTAAAGAAGTCAATAACGTGAATAGTAGAAATTATACTAACTATTGCATATAAACTTACAAAAGTGGTTATAATAAACCAATGTACTAATTTGTTCGTGTTCACTTAACTTCTTCAAGTTTTTTTATTTCAGCATCTATAGCCGCTTGGCGTTGTACATCAAGCATTTTACGATCTGTTGATTGAATCATTCTCTTTTCAGATTTTAATCCTTCAATTGTAAGATCAGTTTTTGCAATAGTTATTGTTTCTAAAGAATCAATCTTATTAGATAATCTGTCAAGACGTTTGTTTACGCTTTTTAAATCACTATTACATGTTCTTAAAAATAACAGAACCAATAAACATAAAGCAATTATATTAGAGTTCCTTGTTATGAATTGACTAATCTTGTTCATAGTATATTATTTATTTTAATTCTTCAGCGATTTCTGTAATCATATTTTCTTCCATTTCAGAAATTGCTCCAGTATCGATGGCACTTTGAACGGTTGCCAAATCTTTTTCCATTTGATCTTTCTTTTCTTTATCTTGTTTAGCACGAGAAAGAGCGTCTGTGATTGGTTTTAATACTGTGTTAAAGTATGTAAGAGCAGATTGTAATCCTGTACCGGTTTCTTTAGATACAAAATAGTAAATTGCTTCAATAGTTAAATTAGGAAGCATTAACTCTTTTCTTTTACCAGTCTTAAGATCTTTTACGCAAGCCTCAAGTTGTTTAGCAGCCTCGATAATCCCCATAGATTCAGAAAAACTCCATTTAGCGTAGTTTGTAATGAAATCGTGAAGACCCTCAGCTGAAGCTAATTGACCTTCTACAAGATATTGTTTGTTTTCAAGCTCAGCACGAAAATCAATCAATTTCTTTTCAAGATCAGCAGCTAGTTTTTGACGCATTTCTAATTTACCGTCTACGTCAACCGGTGTTTTTTCAATTGTAAGTTTTGCAGTTTTTGATGTCATATTATTTGTTTTTCTTAGTTTATATATCCGTGTGTTTAAAATAGTCCAATGAACCAGTTAAATCCTTTTATTAATAGATGCCAAATTGGAGAATGAAAAATGGTAATAAGAATAATGAATACCGTATTAATGAATAGTCTCCATGCTGTTATGTATTCGAAAAGTTGATAGTAAACAACAAGATAAGAATCAGTATCAGGAATCTTTTCTCCTGATACTCCAATTACCTCGCTTAATCCAATAGAATCAATATATTTGTGGCAAGGAATCATTTTTTCACCCATTTTAATCTCTAACATTTTTGGATCATCTCCTTTATCTTGTGGGTCAGGATTAAATACTGTGTAAATGCGATAAATGTAATCTGTTCTTAGATTAAATCTTTCCCAATCCGCGGTTCCTCTGTTTTTGTGAACTATGCTTCTAATATAAAAGAAGTTTCTTATATCACTGAAGAAGTTTTTTAGTTTTTTAAATCTAAACATATTTAGTTAGTTTCTTGATTGTATAGTTTAACCAATTCAGGTTCTTTCTTTAAAAGGCTAACCCGAACCAATTCCCGAGCCTTACGAATACGAGTACGAACAGTATTATGTTTCCAACCCAGTTCTTCGGCAATCTCTTCGTATTTTTTCTTGTCAATTTCTCTTAATGATAAAACGGTACGGTAGATTTCTGGAAGATTATTAATTTCAGCAACGGCAAGATCATGTAAAACATCGATTGGATCATCTTCATCAGTTAAAAAAGCAGCTGAATCAACAGTTGATGATTTTGCTTCCATGTTAATTCCCATTTCTTCCATACCTTCATAGGAATAAGTTCTTTTCTTACTACGGAAAAACAGTAATGCTTCATTACGAGCAATACGGTAAACCCAAGTACTAAAATTCCAATACGGATCGTATTGGTGTATTTTTGCCCAAACCTTTGCGAATGTAGTTGCAATAACTTCATTACGATCATCTTGCTTTGGGACGAGCTCTCTAAGATAATATGAGATGCTTGGTTTTAAGCGATAATAAATTACGGTAAAATCTCTTTCGGTACGAGTTTCAAAAAACTTCATACCCATTTCTTGTAATGACATAGGCTTTTCTTGAGGATTCTTTTTAGTTACTTTAAGTAATGGCATAAGGTTTCTTTAAGGGATAATTGTTTGTTATTTAATTATAATACAAAATTAACCAAATAAATCCACAATAGCAAATTTATTTGTCAAAAGTTATTAACAACTTTTATTTTTTCTTTTGTTTTACTATATCAGGATAATTAAGAATTAGTTCTTCAACATCGCCATGCAAAATACCTAATTCTTTAAACATTGATAAATGATTAGTTTCTCGGTATTCGTTTATCCAATAAACGTAACGAAAACCAGCATTTGCTAATACTTTGGAACATACATTACAAGGGGAATGAGTAAGAATAATAATATAGTCTTCGGGGTTATGTTCCCTAAACTTTGCTATCATATTTACTTCAGCATGTATAAAACCTGAATGACCAGGTTCAAGACTTTCTTCTTCTGTCCCAGTATCTAAATTTGCCGCGGCGCCTGGATAACTACCGTTATAACCAAAAGAGGCTATCTTTTGAAATTGCCAATGTAAAGAAATTGCACCAACTTTTAATTTAGATGCGGTAGATAACTCTGAGATCTCTTTAAGAACAGTTACAAAGGTTTTAACTTTTTGCCTAACGCGGCTGGTCATTATTTAGATTTTTTAGCAGGTTTTTCAGAAGTAGTTTCAGGCGCAGATTCGGGAACAGGCATAACCTCCTCTTTTTGAACAAGCACAGGAATAAGATTAAACAATTCAGATACTTCAGAATAAGGAAGTTCTCCTAAGAATTGTACAAGTTGGTTTAATTCAGCTTCGGTGAAAGTATTGCCTTCACGATTAATTAAATTCATGTAAGGGAATACAGCTGTAAATTTCTTGGTATTTAAGATATCAGTTACACGAGTTTTGAAATCTGGGGATACGATAAAGTTTTGCATAATGTGTTTCTATTTGTTTATTTAGTTTATATATTATTCTATGTATATAGTTCTTAATTTTAGGAAAAAAGATCTAACAAAATTTCAAATTTATCAGAGATTTTATAATCCAAAGCAATGTCCCAGTCTGCTGCAGCTTCATAATCAGCAAAGTCTTTTTCATCAGCAGCATATCTTCTTTTTACTTCAGCCGGATCATCACCTCGGTAAATTGCTCTTTTCATTCTTTCATCAGCAGGCGTGTTCATATAAATGATTAACAATTCGTTACGATTAACTTTCTTTAATAGATGTTTTAGCCCTCTTGGTGTTAATATGAGCAAATTGCATTCTGCATATCTTTCTTTTGTTAAACCATAGAACCATGAATTAAACTCATCATATTCGATGAACTTGTCTTGTTCTATCATTTCTCTAAATTTTTCTAGAGTAACAAAATCGTAATGAATACCGTCTTCTTCTATTGGACGGATTGTTCTTGATGTGCAAGAGAGTGCAGAACGAAAACCTTTTTTATTTAAAATAAGAGAAAGCTCAGTTTTTCCCGAGCAAGATTTTCCAACTAATACTATTTTTCTATTCATTATTTTCTATTTGCAAAGATACCTATAATGGCAAAGTAAATAATTAGTGTTTCTAAAAGATTAAACGGTGTAGTACCCGCTTTTGTTAAAACTAACCACTGGGCACCATAAAATGCAAAGTATCTTGCAACAAAATATAAAAGAAAAGCTAAAGCAGAAGAGCCGTCAGTTTCAACACTTTCGGATTCGGTTTTTTCTTGTTGAATCCGTTTACGTAAGAACTCTGTTTTTTGTTTGTCAATCATCGGTAATTATTTTAAATTATATTCCGTTGATATAATAGAGTTCTTATGTATTCTATATTAATTAGAAGACATCTGATGTTAAAACAAAAAATGTATGGATATATTCCATACATTTATTTAAGAGTTCGTAGATATGTCTTTTAATTACTCGTCTTCTGGAGTTTGCCCGCTATTCTTTGGTATTTCATGATTACTACTTGCAATTCGAGGTTGAAAGAATTTCTTTTGATTATCAAAAGCTTTCTTGAACATGTAGAAACCTTTATCACCAGGTGCTGGTTTTACTAAGTATTTAGGCGGTGCGTACGAGTCAGTATTACCGTCTTTTTCAAATTGCTCGAAATTTGGAGTCGTCTTAATTTTCTTTGACATTGGTTTTTGCTTCTTTTCTTTCGGTTGCTGAAATATCTCTTGCTGATACCAAATCAGCTTTCTTTTTTACAAGATCATTTCTTTCAATATCCAACTTAATAAGTTTAGATTCAATTTCCAGAATCTGCGCTTCATAATCATCTTTGTTACGAATCGCTTCTTTGCGAGCTTTAACTACATCAGCAAGCTGTGCTATTAAAGCAGCGTTTTCCGGTTTATCAGATTCTTTTTTAATATTAATGGAATCTTCTTCAACTTTTCTGTTATATTTTTGCGATTCCCAATCAGCAAATTTTGTAATTTTTCCCATGATTTATATATCTAGCCTCTCCATTCTTTATTATTAATGTAAATAGCATCTACTTTAATAATTTTGCCACTTGGAGTATTTTGTGGAAGTTGTGATTGCGTATTATTTCCTGCGGTTGTATTAGCACCACTTGGAATTGTATTTGGTTTGCTTGGTGTTGTAGGGCTGCCTGGGGTCGTAGAGCCGCCTGGTGTTGTAGGACCAGCATTTGTTTTATTAAGTTGGTTTTGTGCAAGAGCCTGTTCTTTTAATGCTTGTGTAATTTCCTTTAATTTAGCAGTATCTACACTTGACATGGTTTTTAATGAATCAGCGTATGACTTAAGGTTATCAGCATTGTCCTTACCAAAAGTTTCCCACACTTTAACAAAGACTCCCATATCTTTAGCAAACTGTCCAAAGTTTTTTGTGAATTTTTCAAAAGGCGTGTTAATCTTTGTCATTCCTTCTGTAATTGACGCAAATCTTTTGTATAATGTAACTTTACTATTGTCCATCTTATCAAAAGATTTGCCCATTGCTGCTAATGAACTTGCAAGACCGGTTAACACAACATCAATGTTTTTTTCTTTAGGGGATTCAGCGATGTTCTTTGTAATTTCAAGATATGATTTAGAAACATTTAAGATGTCTGCCATAGCAGATGACATCGTTGGTAAAAATTCTATAGCAGTATCTATTTCATCTTCATACTTATCAATATATCTACCTAAAGAAACAAACATTTGTGGGAATGAATATAGCAGTTTCTTAGCATTTTCAATTGCTATCGGAATAGCTTCAGCAAAATTAATTGTTCCTTTTGCTACAAGTTTTGCATTTTTAGTTCCAGGATTAATAACTTCATTTATAGTTGCTTGCCCGCTTGCAAGTTTAAGAACCATATCAGCCATTTTAGCAATAGGATCAACTATCTTACCGGTTGCTTCTATGCCAGCCTCAAGAGCACTATCGCCAAATAAAGAGCTGCCGTTTTTAAACTCCCTACCAAAGTCAGTTAGCGGCGCAGTTAATGCAGTAAGTATTTCTTTAACATTATTTGCGGCTGTGATAAAATCATCTGGTGTTAATTTGCGAGGGGTTCCTGTAGGAACAAGTTTGCCATCCTTAACTGCATATTCTACAATATTAAGGCTTACCATGTCAGAAACACCTTTAGCAATACCTGAAATTGCATTACCTACTTTAGCAGCCGCTTCTATACCTTTTACTACATACCCATCTCCCCAGTATATGCCTTCACCTTTTGCAGATTCTCGCCCAAAGTTTGAAAGAGGAATCATTAAAGTTTCTAAAATGAACCTGGTATTAATACCAGCTAATATAAAATCAGCTGGTGTTAGTTTACGAACACTCTTAGGTACAAGTTTTCCATTTCTAACTTCATAATCAACAACATTAAGGCTTGCCATATCAGCAACTCCTTTAGCAATACCTGAAATTGCATTACCTATATCACCAGCAGCGCGAATACCTTTTTGTAGGTAGCCTGCTCCTATAGTAAATGGACCAAATCCGGTTTCACCCATAGTTGACCACATACCAAACTCGGTAAGTGGCTGAGCAAGTGCGTTTAGAATTGCTGCTGTATTTGTGCCAACAGCTTGAATATCTTCATTAGTTAATCTTACTTCTCGTTTTGGTACAAGTTTACCTGTTTTCTCATCATATTCCATTTCGGTAAATGATAGAGTTGCCATTGCTTTAACACCAGAAGCAAGAGAAGCAAGAGCAGTTCCAATTTTACCAATAAGAGGAATCGCTGCCATGATCTTTAATAATCCCATGATACCTACGCCGTCAAGCGCGTGGGCAAAACCTTGAATTACACTTTGTATAGCATATTTTAATGATTCCCCGTCTTCTTCCTGCCAGCCTATAGATTTAAATGTAGCAAGAGAAGGAGTAAGAGATAAAAGTGAAAGCGCAGCTAATGTTAACGCAACCGATCCAAGAGCAACAAGTGGTGATATTAATCCAACTGCTGCTGTTGAAGAACCTATAGTAAGAATAGCAAAACCAAGATTAGTTGCTTTTTCTTGTGTAAACTCTGCTTTTGATATTATGTATAAAGCGCCGGCCATAATAATCATGGCACCAGCAAGAGCTAATACTACAAGAGCGCCTGCTGATACAAGTTTTAATGGTGTGTCAAGAGTTCCAAGAATATATGCAGCTAAGCCTAAAACTGTTATTGAAGCGGCAACTGCGCCAATCTTGATAAACAAATCAGGGCCAGCACCGGGTATTGCACCAAGAATACCAAGTGCTAATGAAAATCCAATCATTGGTGCAATTAACTTGTTTAATACGCTAGCACCTGTGGTTATATTACCTTTTTTATCTAATTCACCAAGTTTAGCTGCAGCAAACCCAACCAAAAACATTGATATAGAAACGGCAACTGCGCCTAATAAAACTTGTTTTGGTAAGAATCCTGCAACAAGTAAAGCAAGTGTAAACGGTATGATTCTTCTAGATACTGTGTCAAGAGCATTTGCTCCTCTTTCCATCTCTGGGAATTCTTTACTAAGTAAACCAAATACCAATAACATGGCACCGGCTGCAAGTATAAACACTAATGCACCAAGTGCAAATGTTGCCGCAAAGAATCCAATGCCAATCATTGCAATAGCAAACTTAAGAGAGCCTTTAAACATTATATCCAATGCTTCCGCACCAGTCATAACAGAAGGGACCGCTTTTGATAATAAACCGAATGTGATTAACATAGCAGAAGCAGCAAGAATGAATACCAAAGTACCCATAGCAAACGGTACTGCTAAGAATCCGATACCAACCATTACTAAGGCAAATAAAGCTGCACCTTTTGCCAGTTCAAAAATTGCATTTAAACCTGTAGTAACTATTTCGGTTTCTGTTAGTTTACCAAATACCAGTAGCATAGCGGAAACCGCCAGAATGAATACCAAAGTACCCATAGCAAACGGTACTGCTAAGAATCCGATACCAACCATTACTAAGGCAAATAAAGCTGCACCCTTAGCAAGATCTAATATGGCGTTAACACCTTCAATTGCTTCTTTATCTGCGGAAACTTTTGATAAAATATTTGATAAGATTAAAACAGTGGTTCCAAATAAGGTAGCACCAATAATGGCAGGAATACCTATAATAATATAAGCAGCCATTGCAAGTCCAAAAAGTAGAGCACCTTTTGCACTATCGAGAATCATCTTAATTGATTCTTGCGAATCTTCATCCATGCCTTTAACACCTTTAAGAATGCCAAAAAGTATTCTTAAAGTTGTACCAAAGAAAACTGCACCAATCATTGCTGGTATTCCATAAAGAATAGACATAGCCATTTCTTTCATGAATCCCGCAGAACCTTTTACTAATGCATCAAGATTTTCATTTAGCTGTTTTACTTTGTCAGCATCTAATCCATTTTTAACAGCTTCTTGAACTGCGTTAGACATCTTTATGATAAAGGAGGAAAGTTTATCTCCTGCCTTTGGACTCATGCCATCTACCTCTTTAATTAGAGTAGCCAATGAAGACGACAATCCGCCAATGACAGCGGCATCTTTAGAGAGCGAATCTCCTCCACCACCGCCTTTAGCGAATCCCGTTTCTGTTTTAGCGTTTTCCCCTTTGCCTTTTTTACCACCGGATAAGTGGCTTTCTATCTTAGCGGCTAAGGATACTAACTGCGCAAGTTTTTCATTGGCCTGATTGGCTACTGACATTTATGTTCTAAATCTTTTTGTATATATCATGCTGCCTTATATCTTAAAGTTAGGCATAGATGGCATGTTAAAACTTGGCAAAGAAGTAGAACTTGGCATGTTAAAACTTGGTAAAGATTGTTGAGCACCACGCATTATTGAATTTGCCTGGCCCATCATTCCTGACTGGTCATATTGCTCTTCATCTTTCTTACGTTTTCCTTCTTGTTCTTCATTAAAGTTTTTTAAGTTTTCCATTAAAATCTCTGCTCGATAAAATTCCATCTTATCGAGCTCGGATGGTTGTAACTTTAATACTTTAAGAAGAATAAATTCAACCTCAAACCAATTCGTCAAAGATATCTGAAATAAGGAAAAGAGATTTGACCCCTCCTTGAAAGTTTAGCGGGGTACGCCCTTCGCCTCCTCCCGATGACTGATATCTAACAGCTGGACTAATTGAAGAAGAAAGCAATTCAACTAGTTTGTCCATTACGGATATCTTTTGTAAGCTCCAAGTGAATGATTCTTGTACAGATTTATCATACGTTGCCTGATTTAACATTTTCCAATCACTGAATAAAAACGGTGCATATTTAATAAATGTTTTATCAAAGTTTTGATTTGCTTGCTGTTTATTCTTGATATAGTTCTTGATAAATGCCATAATTCCAAGAGAAGGTAAATAGATTTTAAACTTTTCACCGTTTTTCATTTGAATATTAAAACATTGATCTTCTTGTTTAAAATACTTCATTAACTTTTCATCAGGATTAAAGTAATCCAATGAATCTTTAGTTACTTCAATTTTTTGCTCCGCACCATCATCATCGGATACTGTAACAAAAAGTTTGTTTTCACCATTTTTAAAAGTGTAATCACGAATAGCAAAAATTAGATAAAAACGATCAATCTCTTTAAGATCTTTAAAAGTACCGGGTTTTCCAGGAACTTTAATACGGCAGCATTTCTCAATAATAAAATTAAGCATGTCATCTAATCCTAATAAGTCATTCTCATCAATTGTTGACCAGTGACGAATTTCAGATACCGTAGCTGCACGAATAGCAACTTGTGTTCCAGGAGTATAGAAAAATCCTTGTGAAGGTAAAGAATCCATAGGAACGTTTTTCCACCCAATTTCAGCTGCAAGAATATCGTCCTCGGTTTCATAGTTAGTAAATTTTTGAGCTTTACCTAATGAAACAGGTTTAACCTCTTCTACTTCGGTAACAGAAGATTCGCTCTGTTCTTCTTGTTGGATTAGAAGTTGCGCTTCTTTCTCCATTTGTTCTTTAAGATTTTTGTTATCTTCCATATAATTCTATTTTTGTTAGATTTAATTATATATCACAGGTGCCTGATGGTTCTTAATTTTTAACACAAAAAAGAGGGATCCATAAGATCCCTCCTAAATAATAATAATTTAAGTAGTTTAGTATTAAAGAATAGTTTCTTCAAAGTAATCAGCCCGAAGAGTGAATCCGCTGATACGATAGATTTCGTTATTCGTGAAGTCAGATTCAATCGGTGTGATTGGGGTTGTAGGGAATACAACCGGTGCTTTAACCTGGCGGAAGATATCACCAGCTTTATTAAAGTAATTGATAATAAGAGGTCCTCCAGAGTAGTCTTTCTTAAGACCCATACGTCCAGTAAGCGGATCATAAATAAGATCGCACCACTTACGAAGAGCTTTATATACATAAGCTGAGTTACTATCATCAAGGTTTACCTCAAAGTCAAGCGTGATGTTGATTGAAGTATCCTCAACAATGCCACCCGCAAAAGAACGGGTTGCACTCTTATACTTTTGTATTACTGGTGAAGGTTGTTTGTTTACTTCAATACCACCAACTTTAATTACGTTTTCCATTACTAGAGTCCATCCAGTAACAGCCGCGGGCGGTGTAAGAAGAATTTCGAACTGTGCATTATACACTGGTTCAAACTTTTGCATTGCCGCCTTCGAGTTCCTATAATGTGGAAGTCCTGCCATTGTTTATGTTGTTTATTTTTCTTTATTTATCATTTATCTTAAGCCGCTGAGAAACCGCCTGAGCTGATTGTACCGGTTTTAAGAATTGTGATTCTGTTAATGAATTTTTGAATACCACGAGATGGCTCGATTGCTATGTCGATTATACCAAAGTTTTGGTCGATTATAGCAGGAGTATTATTTGTATCATCCATGATAACCGCGTAGTCGTATACACCACCAGCATTTCTAACTGTATCTAGGTAAGTTTCTACGATTGAGCGAATCTCCAAACGAGTTGTAGCATCGTTAAACTCAAACAAGTAGTTTTGTAAGATTTCTTCAACAGATTCTTCAACAGTAATAAGTAGATCTCTAACGTGTAAGTTATTGAATGCTGATAAAGTTCTTTGGTAAGCAGTTTGGTTAGCAAATACCATCGGTCCAACATTCTTAACAGTAACGATAGGGTTGATTCCAATTGGTTCAAGATTCTCTCTGTCAGCTAGTAAGTAATCGTATTCCATTTTTACAAATTTTGGATTAGAGATTACACCACGACGAGGTCCAGCAACGATTGCAAATGGTTCACCGTTTATGAATTTACGGATGAAGTTATTTGAAACGTCTGCGGCAGGAGGTATACTGATGTTTTTGTTGTTTTCACGGATAATAACGTTTGGTGAGAATACTCCAATAAATTTAGCGCCTTGATCTTCATCAGGTAATCCCCAGATATAAGACGGTCCTAATGAAAGGTTGCCACCTTCTGCAATATATGCAGTATTTAATACTGGTTTTGGATTTCCCGCAGCCGGATCAGGTAAATCAGTAAATCTAGGGTCAGTTGCATCCTGGAATTCAGCAATAGAAGGAGCATTAAGAAGAGCCAAGCATTTTTGACGGTTCTTAGCTAAGCGGCTCAAGTATTGTTTTGGTCCCATGCGAGGCTCAAGTCCACCATTGAAAGTATCAATAATATAACGGAAGCTAATCACATCTTTGTCAGCAAGTGTTTTAGATAAGTTAGTATTCTCAAGAACTCCGTAGATTTTTTCAAGTTGAGTAGGAGTGCCAGGTAAGTGGAAGTCTGTCAATTTGAATCCAGAGAATTTAGTAAATTGGTAACGATCACAGAATTTTTGGATTGGCGCAAATTTAGTAACAAAAGAAATACCGGCAGTAATTGTAATTTGAGGCGTTTCAAGAACAGTGTACTCGAAAAAAGGTAAACCGGTTGCAGGATCAAGTTTTTTGATCTTAGCAGTTACTCTTACAAGAATTGGATTATTGATATCATTGTTTACAACGTAATCACCAATTTCAAGTTTAGCAGCGTTAGTAGAAGAAAGTTTAAATTTCTTACCGCCACCGAAAATACCAGGAGCTTCGATTGCAATGTTTTCGCTGATATCTTTAGCCAATGAAGAATAGATTGCTACATCATTAGTAGTAGCAGATCCGTCTGTGTAAATAGTTGATCCAATGTATGTATAGTTTACATCAGCAAAATTAGTATCTGCTGCGGTTAATAAAGCAGATGTTGTATATTGTTGAACTTTTCCGCCAGATAAACCATAACAGATTTTAGTATAAGAATCTTTATCACGATTCCAAAGGTCAGTTATATTCAAGTAATTGTATTCAGAAGAACCTGAACCATATTTAATACGATCTCCGTCAATTACAAGATTACCTGCGATGTTTTTAGCAAGAGCTGAACCAGGGTAAGCTTCATAAAGGGCAAGAGATGCAATAGTTGCAGATCCTGCAGTTGCTGTAAGGTTGAATGAACCAAGAGCAGTAGTTGCAGATACACTTGATACTTCTCCGTAGAATATTTGTCCACCTGGTAAAGTTACTTTAATTACATCACCAGCAGTTTCGTTATCAAAAGCATTTTGTGTATAAGTAGTACCTGAACCAACGATACGAACATCTCCAATGTTATTGTTTATGTCATAAGGAAGGTTAGTAGCATCTCCTAAGATATACCAAGTACCAGAGATTGCAGCAGCAGAAGTTATATTGTATAGAGAAACTTCATTATCATCACCTGCAGTTTCTACTTGACCAAGTCCTTCGATTTTAGAATAGATAGTGCTTGGAGCAGCAACGTAACCAAAACCATCGCCTAAACCTAAAGTAGTGTCAGGCACAAGATATTGAGCAGCAGCTTCATCGATGTCGAATATGGTTACTACAAGATCAGATGGTTGTAAGTAAGAAGCAAATTCATCAGCAGGGAACCCTTCTACACAGTATTTACTTAAGTACCAAGGAGCGGCTGCTGTTAAACTAGAGTTAAGAACAGTTATAGTAGTAGTTGAAGTACCAACAGAAACTGTATCAATCTCAAAGTATTTAGCGTAGCCAGGAGCTTGGATTAACAAGATATCTCCAGGGCTAACAGAAGCACCTGTTGAAACAGTAGCTACTGTAAATGTAATGTTAGTAGCAGGAGCACCACCTACAAGAGCAAGAGGTATTGTTAATGCGTCAGCAACAGTATAACCAGCGCCACCAGTTGCCACAGCAACAGAACGAGTACCGTTATTACTATATGTAACATTAAATTTAGCACCGTTTCCTGAACCGCCCGTAGCAGATAGATTTGAATAAGTTACCGGAACTAAAGTAGCAGGCGAGAATGTAATATCATTAGTTGTTGCAGCACCACCTACAAGGTTACCAGCAATAGTAACAGTTTGAGATGTTGTATATTTAGTACCAGCTCCAACAAGTGTAACTGTGCGAGCACCAGCCGCGGTATAAACCACGGTAAATGTAGCGCCTGTACCAGCACCTGATGAAGTTGAAGCAACTGCAGTATAAGTTTCTGGAACGAATGTAGCAGGAGATATTGTCAATGCTCCTGAACCACCAATTGATGTTGTATTAATTGTAATAACTTCACTAACTACATAATCTGAACCCGCAGCACCAAGACCAGGGGCAGCAGAGATTACGCCACCAGCGGTTACTACAACAGTAAAGGTAGCACCCGTACCAGAACCAGTGGTTGATGCCTGAGGAAGGGTGTAAGAACCTGGTGTTGCTCCAGCAATTGTATTAGTTACAGCTGCAGTTAATGTAGCAATAGCTTGACCAGGTAAAGTTTGAGTTGTTGAACCAATAGTTGCAATAACTTGCCCAAATGGTGTTGTTTGTGTAGTAGCACTAATTGTAAGAATTGAATCACCTGAGCCAGTTGGGTTATCAATTACAATAGTATCAGCAGCTGAAGGTATTGTATTAGCAACAGTTTTTAGAATATAATTAGATTCTGCATAATCAAGAGCAGTGTTTTCATAAGTAGCATCTGCGTGTGCAGGTGAACTTAATTGAATTTCAAGAGATGATCCTGTATCAATTACATTTGAAACTTTAACAAAATCGTTTGGAATAGCACTATCATTAATAGTGTCAGTACCAAGTGTTTTAATAAGAGAGTTAGTTGTTAAAGTAGCAGCTAATGCATCGTACATAGCAACTGTAAATGTTGTATCTGAAGGGTAAGGTTTTGGAACAACAAGAACGTTGTTAAAATTACCTTTAGTTCCACCAAA